>Ga0105238_10000652_pt1 | contig 36418 bp, 38 predicted proteins | sample KBSC34metaG_FD_81526 | JGI IMG/M metagenome (GOLD analysis project Ga0105238, IMG submission 81526) | Corn rhizosphere microbial communities from Kellogg Biological Station, Michigan, USA - KBS C3-4 metaG | ecosystem: Host-associated > Plants > Roots > Rhizosphere > Soil | place: Michigan, USA...
CCCGAAGGGGAATAGCACCACCAGCAGCTACCAGGTCTTCGACGAGCCGTCCTACGACAATGTCATCCAGGTCAGCGCGCCGGAAGGGGTGACGCAGACGATTACCCGTGACCTGTACGGCAACCCGCTGGCCATCAGCCAGGGTGGGATTACCAAGTCGATGGTCTACGACAGCTTCCACCGGTTGTGCCGGACGACGGAGCCGGAATCCGGCTCCGAGGTGATGGCCTACGATGCGGCCAACAACCTGGCCTGGAGCGCCTCGGGCCAAGCCATTACCGGCACCGACTGCGGCCAGACCCAGGTGGCGACCGCCGCCCAGACGGTGCGCGGCTACGACGCCATGAACCGGGTAACGTCCATCACCTACCCGGCGGGCACCGATGCCACGGCGATGACCTACACCCTCACCGGCAAGCCGCTGACGGCGACCTCCGGCGCGGTGAGCTGGAGCTACGGCTACAACAAGCTGGACCTGCTGACCGCCGAAGGCCTGTCTGTTGACGGCTACACCTGGGCCCTGGGCTACGGCTACGACGTCAACGGCGTGCTGGCCAGTACCGTCTATCCCGACGGCAAGGCGGTGACCTACAGCCCCGACTTCCTGGGCCGACCCACCACGGCGGGCAGCTACGCCGCGGGCGCCACCTATTACCCCGACGGTGCCCTGCAGGGCTTCACCTTCGGCAGCGGTGCGGCCTACACGGCCACCGAGAACAGCCGGAATCTCCTGTCCAACTTCTCCTACGGCACCGGCAGCGCCGTGGCGGTGAGCGAGGACCTGGCCTACGACGGCAATGCCAACATCACCCAGGTCAACGACCTGACCAACAACGGGCAGCGCACCAAGACCCTGGGCTACGACGGGCTGAACCGTCTGACCAGCGCCAATGCCGCGAACCTGTGGGGCACGGAGAGCTACACCTACGACACCCTCAACAACATCCGCACGCTGACCACCGCCGGCGTCACCAACACCTACAACTACGATGCCAGCAACCGCCTGACCTCGGTGACCAGCGGCGCCAGCACGGTCTCCAGCTTCGGCTACGACGCCCGCGGCAACGTCACCCTGCGCAACAACGTGCCGATGGTGTTCGACGAGGCCAACCGGCTGACCCAGATCAGCGGCCTGGACAGCTACACCTACGACGCTGAGGGCCGACGGGTGAAGAAGGCTCCGGCCTCCGGTACGCCGACCTACTACGCCTACAACCAGGCCGGACAGCTGATGTGGCAGTACGACCCGGCTACGACCAATGGGACGGACTACATCTATCTTGGCAAGAAGATGGTGGCGTCCGCACTGATAGACATGTCAGCGTTCAAGCCCTCGCAAATCAATGTCAGCTTGACTCTCATAGGCGTGCCCACGCTTTCGGCTGACGGCACCACGATCAGTGTGACCGTGGATATAGCTAACCAAGGCACGGTGACGTTGTCGTCCAACGGGCGAGATCCCGTCCATATGGGGGCACGGATATTCACGACCGCAGGAGCTGATACCGCGACCTCGATTCCGCGCACAAATATTCCTGACATTGCCCCCGGCAGCCATGCCGCCGTCACATCCACGATCCCGGCGAGTACCGTCGTGGGGACGGGCAACGTCATCCGCCTCGTTCCGGTGCAGGAAGGTGTGGCTTGGTTCGATACATGGGGTACCACGCCGATCGAGGTGGGGCCCTTCTCAGCATGTGCACAAGCATCGACCTACCTCTGCAATAGCGCATACGCATTGCGAGGGACCGAGTCGAGGGTCGCGTTGACGCTCACGTCAGGACCCACACTCACGGCTGATGGGCAGAACTTGTCCGCAACCGTCGACGTGCAGAACAACGGCATCATCAATATAAGCGGCACAGGCACGTACCCGGTAAACCTGGGCAATCACTTCGCCAATGCCGCTGGAGCGACGACCACGTGGGACATCAACCGGGCAGGTCTGCCGGTGATTGCACCCGGCAGTCACGCCGCGGTATCTATCCTCACACCCGTCAGCGGTGGTGTTGGAAGCGGCAACCACCTCCAGTTCGAGCTGGTTCAGGAGGGGCAGCACTGGTTCCGGGACTACGGCTTTGGACCGATCACCACGGCCTCCTATGGCGACCTCACCGTGCCGGCGTCCTCGAACACGGGGGCTTACACCATCTCGTGGACAGCCGCTCCGGGTGCGTCAACCTATCGCCTCGACGAGCAGGTCAATGGTGGAGCGTGGACCACGGTGCAGACCGCGGCGAGCCTGAGCTGGTCGACTTCCGGCCGTACACCTGGCACTTATAACTATCGTATGGCGCCCTGTGCATCGTCCTGTGGACCACCGGGTGTATCTGGAGCCGTGGCGGTGTCACTACCGCCGCCAGCACCCACAGCCATCAGCGTGCCGGCTACCAGCACTGGCAATATAGCTATCGGTTGGTCGACGGCCGCTTACGCCACAAGTTACACGCTGGAGCAGAGCTTCAATGGCGGCGCCTTTGCCGCGATCTACAGCGGTGCCAACAATTCATACGCGTATACCGCCACGTCCAGTGGGACGTATACCTATCGCGTTAAGGCATGTGATGCGGTGGGTTGCAGCGGTTACGGGCCTACCGGCAGTTCCACCATTACGGTCCCGCCCGTCAGCGCACCTGGCCTAAGCGCGCCGGCAACGAACAATTCCGGCGCCTACACGGTGAGCTGGTCGGCTGTGCTAGGCGCAACCAATTACCAGGCCGAGCAGCAAGTTAATGGCGGCGCTTTCAGCGTGATCCAGGGCAGTGGAGCGACAAGCTGGAGTACGTCCGGTCAGGGCAACGGGACCTATGGTTACCGTGTCATTGCGTGTAATGCAGGCGGGTGTGGACCATACAGCGCGACAGCTAATGTTGTAGTTGCTTTGGTTCCTCCCGCTCCCACCGGCGCGGCCGTCGTGGACTACTTCCCGAATTCCAAGACCGAAGCTTACAAGGTGGTCTGGAATGCAGTAGCTGGCGCGACACGTTATGAGGCCCAGAACGCACAGACCGGTGCACAAGTCTATTCGGGCACAGCATTAACGTTCCTCATCGGTTCTGGTCTGGAGCCTTACCACCCACCTTACTCATCCGTGAATCTTCGAGCCTGTAATGCGTCGGGCTGCTCGGCATGGGAGTTTGTGCCATGACGACGCAACTGCGCTCGGGAAAAATGACTCTTCACAGGAAGGAATTCCTTCTTTGGCATGTTTGCAATGTCCTGCCGTCTGGGAGCGGTAGTTGCTTCATTTATATCTGCGCAGAACTGGGCAGCAACCATTCGTCCAACTGTTGGGTGAGCCATTGAGTTGGGCGACTGAAAGATGATCACTGCCAGGGGAAAATTCATGCCATCTAAATTTCTCACGCTCATATTGACGCTGCTAACGGCCATCTCGTTCTCAGCGGCCGTGGTTGGTCAAGAGCGCGTAACTTATTACTATACCGACAGCCAAGATACGCCACTTGCAACAGTTGACGGGGCGACTGGGGTGTCGAGCCCGATTGAGTATCGACCCTACGGCGTGCAGGTGCTCGGCGACGCACAGAACGGCCCGGCATATACAGGGCACGTCGCAGATGCTACGTCCGAACTCGTCTACATGCAGGCACGTTACTACGATCCGAAGATTGGAAGGTTTTTAAGCACTGATCCAGCAACGCCCGTGGCTGGCAACCTTTCGAGCATTAGTCGGTACGTGTATGCGGATTCCAATCCGATAGGAAATATCGATCCAGATGGACGGGAATCCGCCTGTGTATCACAGGCAAACCACTGTGACGGAAGCAATCGGCCACCGTCTGATGTAGGAAACGTGGTGACAGACATAGCCAAGGGCATCGCCAAGTCGGCTATAAACGTCGATGCCAAATTCCATACAGGCGAAGAAGGCAAAGCGGAGACTCCATCCAATTCAGTTCAAGCTGCAACGATGGCGATTATTGGTACGGCGGTCTCGTTGGTGGTTGCCGAAGCCACCGAGGGCGAGTCAGCTGCTTCTGGGGTCGGCACGGCGCTGGATGATTCCACGTTGGTCTGTCGCGGTGGCCAGTGCAATGCGAGCAATTTCTCGGGCGGAACGGGCGTTTCCATGCAAGACGGAAAGCTCATGAATGTTTCGGTGAATAGTGCCCCGGGGGCGTCGCTGCAGCAACTCAGTACAACCATTCCGAATGGCCAGGTTGGAGTCACCACATACGGGCAAATTAGGGCCGCAGGAGGCGACGTTATCCCAAGCCCCACCGCAAATAACCCTTATCATTGCACGATGTGTGGATTAACGCCCCAGAAGGCGGAAGAACTGTTCCAACCGACGGTTAAGAATCCAAATAAGTGAGAAGAAGCAATCAATGCATTCGATGCATACGCTGATCGCTCTTGAGACGCTGACACAAAAAATAGGTCGAATGCCATATGACTACCGCTTCTGACGTTACTTCCCTAGTAGAGAAAGAACTCGTGCGCTTCACCGATCGAGACCAACTTGAACGTGTACGGACCCTAATCATCGCGCCTCGTTGCGAGCAGCGCGGCTGGGACTACGGCAATGACAACCAAACTTACCCTTGCTGGATAGTCGCAGAGCATCAAGAAACCCAGACCGCCATCGCGTTCTGTGAGTTTGGATTTGGTCCGGACAATCCGTGGGGATTACTTTTCATTGCAGGACGAGGAAAATGTGAGTCAATGGGCATGGATAGCGGCTGGTTTCGGCACTTGGACGAATGCCTGCAGGACTCGTTCGCCTGGGACTACATCCGCAACGGAACTTAGCACCATCTACTTCGACGCCCGAAGATTTAGATGTAGCGCCCAAAGCCCTCCCGCGGATTGACCGTTGTGACATCAGCTCGACGCCTTTCGAATCACCTCAATAAATGCCTGCAACTTCGGCGCCTTCGCCACATACCCTGAGAGGTACAGGCTTGCAGCCTCGATGGCAACCTAATGACTCTGACTTCCAGTATCCGCTATTGCCTCAAAAAAGCTCCGACTGATACGAAGTCAACAAATCGAAGCGATCCCCCATCGGCATAAGTATCGCTTCCCCGACGGCCTTGAGCTGGTGAACGACGTAGTGCTCATAGTCGATGGCTGACTTCCGCGCTTCCATCGGCTCCGGCCCGCTTGTAGTCATCACATAGCGGATCCACCCGCCGGTTTGGTACTGGCGCGGTCGGCCAAGGCGGACATTATTCTCGTCTGCGAGGATGGCCGCGCGAACATGAGGTGGTATTACCCGGTCGTACGAATCCAGCCGTCCTCGTAAGCGCTTCCGGTACACCAGTGCGTCGTCCATCAGGCCTGCGCGAAGGTCCCGGACATACTCGCGGACAAAATCCGCATACACGTCGCCCTTGAATATCCTTTCAAGCAAGCCGCCCTGGAAGCGCTTGGCCAGCGGCGTCCAGTCGCTGCGGACGGTCTCCAACCCACGGAAGACCATCTCCTCGCGACCGTCTGCATCCACGGTAAGCCCCGCGTAGCGCTTCTTGCTCCCCTGCTCGCTATTGCGCACCGTGGGCATGAAGAACCGGTGGTAGTGCGTGTCGAACTCGATTTCCAGGTGGCATTCGATCGCCAGGGTCTGCTGGAGCAGGTCGCGCCAGGACGTGTTGATGAAATTGACCAGTTCCTCGCCCACCCGGACTGCATCTTCCTCGCTATGGCGCTTGCCCAGCCAGATGAAAATCGAATCGGTGTCGCCGTAAATGGCCTCGTAGCCCTTCGACTCCACCCAAACGCGCGTCTGTCGCATGATCTCGTGCCCGCGCAGGGTGCAGGCGGCCGCGAGCTTGGGATCGAAGAATCTCCCGCCAGATGCACCCAGCACACCGATGAACGCATTCATCAGCAGCTTGAGTGCTTGCGACAGTGGTGTGTTGCCTTCTTTCTTGGCCTTATCGCGGCTCGTCCACAGCTGGGCAATCAACCCCGGCAGGCAATGCCGTGTTCGCGAAAACTTCGTGCCGTTGGGGCCGGGAATGGTGGCAGCCCGATCGTTCGACAAGGTCCCTTCGATCATCCCGATGGGGTCGATCAGGTAGGTTCGGATAATGGAGGGATAGAGGCTCTTATAGTCCAGCACCAGCACCGAATCGTAGATCCCCGGGCGGGAGTCCATGACAAAGCCGCCCGGGTAGGATTCGCCAGGCCGCGACCCGACGTTCGGCGCCACATAGCCTTCGCGATGCATGCGTGGTAGGTACAAATGACTGAATGCCGCGATGGAACCGCCGCTACGATCAGCCTGCAGCCCGGTGGTATTGCCGCGCTCCAGCAGGAATTCCATTAACCGGGTTTTATCGAAGATGCGGGTGACGAGCTCGCAATCCTTGATGTTGTAGCGGGCCAGCAGCGGCTTGTCCTCGTGGAACCGTCGCTCGATTTCCGCCATGCGGGAATACGGATCGTCGATATCCTTGCCTTCGCCCAGCAGCTCGCGCGCGACGAACTCAAGGCTGAACGACTCGAAGGACCACGAGGCAGACCGAAGCGCCTCGATGCCATCCACCACCAGGCGTCCCGGGATCGAAGCGAACACATACCCTTCCCGTCGCCGATGATCGCGCCATTCGATCGTTGACGCGCCGCGCCCGATCGTAAGCGCCAGGCCGCACTCATCGGCACATGCCTGGAGCTGGCGCAAGTCGAACTGCACCACATTCCAACCGATGATGGCGTCCGGGTCGTTATGCCGGAACCAGTTGTTCAGCGCGATGATGATGCCGGCGCGGTCGTCGAAGTAGGTCAGCTTGAAATCGAGGTCCGCCGGCACCTCCGCTTGGCGATCACCCAGCATGAAGACCTGGCGATCTCCGCAGCCTTCCAGCGCAATGGAGTACAACTGCCCGTGCGCGCTGGTTTCGATATCCAGCGAAACCAGCCGCAAGGATGGCCGATACCCCTCGGCCGGACGCAGCCGCGGATTCACGATCGCCCCCCGCTCCTGGGCAAGGTCCACGCCCAGGGACACCGACGCGGTGATGAACCGCTCCATCAGGTAGCGCTCGTCCGGCCGAATGTCCGCCTCGAAGAGAGCGACACCTGCCTCCCCGAAGCGTTTCTCCAGCGAGAGCATTTCCCGGTAGCCCTTCGTGTAGATACCCAGCACGGGCTGCTGGTCGAAGGTCTTCATCGGCAGCTCGGAAAGCTCAACGCCGCTTCGGCCTGAAACGAGTCGCTCTACCTGCGAGCGTTGCTCGGCCAGCACGAAGGCAACGCTCCGCTGCCCCGTGATCAATACCCGGCGCACACCCTCCGCCGTAGCCAGCCACAGCTCGATCTCGTTCCCATCCCTCGTATCGCGCCAGTGGCGCGTAAGGATATAGCCGAGGTCGTTGAGTTCTTTCACCGGAGAATTGTAGCGGGCCGCGTCGCACTCCGGCGGGCGCCTGGCAACACTGCTGACACCCGCTTAGGTGCGTGTCCGGCCGTACAAAACAACCTGTCCGCGGACACCGATTTCCACCGTGCCATGCGCCCTGGCGGCTGGCACGCGCATTGCTGCCTCTCGAGACCCCAACCGCCAGGAAGCGCCCATGTTCTTCGCCCCACCACCCGCCGTGGTCGTACCCGATACCATGATCACGGAGAGAACCAGTCACTACGACATCAAGGCCATCGACGAACCTGGCCTCGTCAAGGAGATGAATGAGAAGGGACCCGCTGGTGGAGGCAGCTCTTTCTGGGCCATTACGAATGGAGGCGTTTCTTCATCGTGGGAAACCAAACAGGTAGGGTCGAGGTGTGTACTGGTGAACCCCCGAGTGTCGGTAGGTATCAACATCGTGTATCCGTCATGGGTACCACCGGCGGGTGTCAAACCGCAGGTGGTTGCCAAGTGGAATGCAATGTTTAAGGCGATGGTTCACCATGAAGGTGAGCATGCGCAGCTCGCCAGGGATCAGGGAAACGCGCTGACGGCTGTGTTGAGGGCGCATTCGAATGACAGCACATGCGAGCGACTGGAGAGCTATTTAAAAACGAAGGACGCTGAGATTGGAAAGAAGCGGGAAGCGGCTGACCTGGAGCTGGACGATAGGACCAGCCATGGAAGCAAGGAAGGGGTTGCTATTTCCTGGTAGTCGGGCTAATCGAATGCGCGGTCGGCGATGATCTGCCCGGTTTTCAGATCGTAAATCTCATCTAGGAAAGCTTGGCTTATTCCCGGTAGAGAACCGTCGTAGCATCGCCCGACACAAGACTCTCCACTTCAGCGAGGTTATCGACTTTCATCACGGAGTAAGTCGCTTCGACGCCCGAGAAAAGTCGACCCTGGGCAGTCTCCGAGTCAGTCTCCACCTCGATGACTTTCCTTATGCCCGCAAAATGTACTGAACTTTGTTGCCGTTCAGATCAAGTCGTCCGTCGGTGTTCAAATCCTCGTTTTCCTTAGCAATCCTCTCAGCTTCTGACCATGCCCGATCATCGTCCACCGCATCTATCAAATAGATGTTCTCTTGCAGCAGATAGGACTCCTGACCTTCGTACTTCCAGTAGAAGATTGCATGCGCGCAGTACCACATTCAGATCACCTCGAATGCATTCAATGCGGGAGCAAAAAGGAGCTGGCGATCAGGGCTGCAACGGTCAGAAAACCAACAACAATGAACACCTTCTCCCTTCGGGATCTTTTGCCCCTAAGAATCATGGGCCAGCCCCCGCCAAGAAGTACGTTGAGGAGCGTCGCTGGCTTTCTCGATGACTCTTGCGTACAAAAGAGCAATATCCATCCGCTGAATATCACCGCTACGACCAAGAATGCGCCAAATGCCAAATATCTATCCATCACAGGTTCCTTTTCATGCAATCCCGGTTACGCCTTGCCTTTACCGCATAGATCAAAGTGACGTACAGATCCAAGCAATGCGCCTAAAGAGAATCCCCGTATAAATGCTTCGCATCGGGCGAGTCGAGAAGAATCGTCTCGCCAATTCCATGAGCTAGTGCAAAAAATGCCTGATGCCAATTGTTCGGCGCACGAGACGCATCTTCGACCGAATCCGGCATCTCGAAAGAAGTCAATTGCAACTCGTTCATCGCTTCGTCGATGCGCGAGATGACAATTCGGCAATTCTGAACATCAACTCGTACCACGTGCGCGTACTTTGACGGCGACCTTTCCGCGGGAGATTCGCCCACCGGTGATCGTCGCCACGTAATGCGATCCTCCAGTACTTCGATCGACTTGTCTTTTGGGAGTCGTTCGGCAAGAGCAGCCATCATCTCTGAACATGTGGCCGGCTTGCCTGTAAAGGTGATGGCCTTGCCGCTAGGTTCGCAGGACAAAACAATCGTCTCGATTTCCTCGTAACGCACCGGGCCTGAGCCGAGACCTGGATCCCTGATGCCGTCCTGACCGAGAAGAGAGTCGTCCAACGGGACCTCCTGTCGGTACATACGAGGATCGCCAACGAACCACACCATCACCCTGATTGTGGTCCCGACCTCACGGCCAAATTGCGCAAGGATGCGTAGAAATACTTCGACTTTCACTGAGCCGATCACGCTCCCCTCCTGCATGGAATGATCATTTTCAATCCGGCCCTATCTCGCGCCGGGAATCCGAGAGTAGATCGACGGCATTCAGTACTGCCAGGTCACGATGCACAGGCATATCTATCGATGTATTGAACCTCGCCGCCAGCTTTACCAAGTCAACCGATATATGGACTCCCCCTGATGCTTCTTCATCATCGCTGACTAGCTGCTCTATGGTCAGCGCTACGCGAGTGGTTTCACTCATCACCGTCGTCAGGCTGTCGCTCAACAATGTCAGGCGTTCTATCGCCGTGGCATCCGGATCGTTCGACAGAACACCTGCCGAAGTCCAGTAGCTCTTCCATGCGATTCTGGCGGTTCGATAATCTCGAACCTCTCCCTTGCAGCCAAGGGGCAGACTGCCATCGCTACTTCCCCGATACCAACCACGACAGCCATTTTGTCGTACGCTAGGGAAATCGGCATCCACGGAAGGGCTCCGCCCCCTCCCTTTGCCGGCTGGGGAAACAGGGGAAGGGGACAAGATGATCATCGGCATCGACCTGGGCACAACCAACAGCCTCGTCGCGGCGTGGCTGGACGGTAAACCCACGCTTATCCCCACCGCCCTGGGGGAATTCCTTACCCCCTCCTGCGTCAGCATCGACGAAGACGGCCAGGTGCTGGTGGGTCGTGCCGCCCGATCGGGACGCGCGGGAACGATGGAAGCAGGTCGCCGAGGAAAGCGGCGGCATTCCGGACGCACCGCCGCCGCAAGCTTTCAGCCAAGGACAGCCGACCGGCAAGCGACGTGTGAACCCGGCGGCGTCAACGATCTTCCGGGTGATCTTCCGCTTTCTCCTTTTCCTGGGAATTGGACTGAGTTCGGTTTACCGCGCCAGCATGGATAACCATCGTCGCAGTAGCGCGCCCGACCCTTCAAGCCGGACAACAGCCCAGGCAGGCATGCTGCCGACGTATCAGGCCAGTGCGAACGAGTCTGGTGCACCAGACTCGTTCAAGACTCAAATAGCGGAATGCGAACGAAAACTTGGGATTGACGATCGGCTTCTGCAAGGAAACGACGAGCGGAGCGCGACGGCTCGGTTAGCCGTAGCGCGGTGTATCGAGGCTCACTAACGCAATACCAGAAAAACAGCAGTTACCAAAAGGGAGCAGGGGAATTGAAAATTAAAAATCTTCTATTGGCGGCGGGCCTGCTGGCCTGCGGTACGGCAACGGCCGGCCCGTACTCGGACAAGCTGTCCGACTGCCTCGTTGGAAAAAGCACCATGGACGATCACGTCATCTTGGTGCGCTGGATGTTCGTGGCCATATCGCGCCACCCGGCGGTGGCATCCATGGCGACGATATCCGACGCGAACGTCGACAACGCCAACAAGCAAATGGCCGAACTCTTCACTCGCCTGCTCACGGTGACGTGCAGGGACCAGGCAAAGCTGGCCCTGAAGAACGAGGGCGAATTTGCCATGCAGCAGGCGTTCCAGAAACTGGGGCAACAAGCCGGATCGGAAATCTTCATCAATCAGGATGTCGCAAAGGGCATGTCCGGCATAACCAAATACTTCGACAAGAAAAAACTGCAGGAACTAACAAGCCCGTAGGTGGAACGGCTTGGCGTTGAAAATCATATTCAAGTTCTGACGCAAGGGGATGCGTAATGAATGTCAAAATAAAAATATCGTCTTTGGTTTGTTGGGGTCTCTTGCTCGTAGTTGGACAGCTCCTCTTGACCCAATGGACCATTCACGCCGCGGGAAACCGAGACGTTCTGGACTACATATCGTTTGCAGGAACTGTCATAGGCATGGTTCTGGCGGTTCTTGCAATCGTTTATTCGTTCATTTCAAACGCGTCGCAGAAAACAGATTCTGAGTTCTTGCGTTCGCAGATTTTTAGCTTGAACGATGCGATATCACGGGCCAATCAGTCCGGGAACGATTTCTCCCGCGAACTTGGTCGCCTTGAGGAGATTCGCGAATCGCTTAGCGAACTCAACACCATATCGTCGACGTCCCTCGACGTTACGAACAAGATTGCTGGAAAAATAACGGCACTTGAGAACCAGACGGCCCAGAAGCCCGACGATGTGGGGGGAACCGAACACGACACATCCGAGTGCCTAGAGCTTATTGCCAGTCGCGCCCTGCCGTTGCAGATCATCCAGTACTACCTGGCCTCTCGCTACGAGAATCAATCATCAACGGCGGCCGAGGAGGATCAGGAAGCCCTTCTTTTCGCAATTCTCAAGGCCGAAGATCGCCGGACCTTGCGTGCTTTCCTATCCACAGGTCAACACGCATACTTTCTGATCTTTCTGGACCTTAGAGTCTTCAAGGATGCAAAAGCGCAGAAGAGATTCAAAGAAGCTCTCCTTTCCCGGGCCAGGAGCGAGCTCGATAGGGCTGATGAATGGGTTACCGCGCCCTCGTTTTCCCTGGACTCGATGAAGAGCTCGATTTCCAAGATCACAGATCGCTTACACGCAAGCTTGAGCGTTTGACTTGAGGGGGCGATCGAATCCCACGTCGCCCTCTCAATAACCGTCCGCGGTAACCCTAAACACCATGGCTCCCAAGGCCTTGTCCTCCTCAAGCCGCACCGTGATGCCCACCCCACGATCGTCAGTTCCCCGGGTGAATTCCGCATCAATCCGTTGAAGCTGAAACCCCCCGGCGAATTGTGTCTTCGGCGACAGGCACATGATGGCTTCCATGGCGTTGCTTCCCGGAAATTCCACGCTGCCGAAATGCATGAGGTTGTCGCAGACCGCCTTCGCAGGTTCATAGCCGTTATGAACGCACCGCTTTTCGAGCAATGAAGGACTGGTTGATCCCTGCGCTCCCGGCGATGTCTTGAAACCCGTCCCCCAGGATGTCTGGAATTCAAACTCCCTCTTCTCGTTCGGCTTCACCGATGCGACGAAGGCCTTGAGCCTTGGGCAAAACGTGTCCTTGGGTGCCGCGGCGGATGGTTGGGCGATGGCGAGCAGGCAAAGCATCGCGGCAGGCCATCGGAAGATCTTGATGTTCGAAACGCTCATTTATCCCTGATCCTATCTCGGGTTGAGGATGAATCTGTGGCGCTACTTCTCAGGTATATCCAAGATAATGGCCACGTTCTTGATGTCCTTCAGTCCGCCAAGAAACGAGAGTTCCCCCTGGTACGTGGAATCAAACAAACCAATCACTGTCACTGGCACCGGCCCCTTCTCCAAAGCCGATATCACGTCCGATGAAACCTGGTAGTCGTGGTCACGACACGGGCCGCGAGCCTCGCCCCCGCGCGTTTGCTCCACTTTCTTCTCACGGGAAACGGAAGGTTCGTCCACGCAGGCATTGAGCAGCTCAACGCCCTCATAGAATCGAAATATCGCAATACTGTCCCTGTCATTGAACAGCAGGACGTGGTCGAACTTCTTTACCAGGAAACCCCGAAGCTCGATGTACTTCCCGTTGTACCTTTCCGGAAAGGCCACCAACCGAGGCATGGGAAGCACGCACAGGTGCTTTATTTGCCACTGCGGTACGGAGTTGCACACCGTGGCCGCCCTGCCATCGTATGAGATCTTGGGACCAGCGTCTCTGGCGGAGGCGCAGCCGACCGCCATCCAAAACAAAGCGGCGGCTGACAGCACCAAACCCATCTTCCTCACGGAACTACCTCCATTGGATGCGTGATCGAACGGTATCGAAGCCAGCTATCGATCAAACGTCCTCCCTACAAAGTTCCCCTTGCTATCGAACAAATAGGTAGCCCGCATTCGTCCACGGTCGCCCGTTCCAAGACTCCGCAATAACTCCGGAGGCGTGAGCGTGACCATGATGTTTTTCCCCTTGGTGCCCACGATGAAGACAGGGTCCGTCACCTTTGGCATGTCAACGCGATACATGCCCTCGGCAAACTTCATCGCCTTGAAGATGTTCGTCGAAAGCGTGCAGTTGGTGTCTTCACAGCTTTCCGTCCCCTTGTAACTGCCCAGGGGAGTTCCGACGAGCGGGGGCACACCAATCCCTCCCGGCCCTTTCTCCTGTTCCGGTACCGAAGGTCCCGATTGCGCTTCCGCGGTCGCGGCAGCGAAGAGCAAGATCAGCCCGAACACCAGGCCGATAAAACCCCCATCCCCCTTTCTCGCCATGAAGGGTCCCCTCACCCATCGATGTCAGCCACGACGATACCCAAGGTTGACTCCCCCGGCCAATTGCGCCAATACTTCACCACATGGCGAAGTATTCCCCCACCCCCATCGACCGCACGTTCTCCGCCCTCTCCGACCCCACGCGGCGCCAAATCCTGCTCCACCTCGAAGCCCAACCCGGCCTCTCCGTCACCGAACTAGCCCGCCCCCTCTCCCTAAAACTCCCGGGCCTGATGAAGCACCTGGACGTGCTCGCCGACGCCGGCTTGATCACCCGCTTCAAAACCGGCCGAACCGTGTCGGTTCACCTCTCCGTCGAGCCGATGCGCGAGGCGATGGAGTGGCTTAAGCGGTACGAGCGCCTGTGGACGGTGAGCCTCGACCGACTTGTCGCGCTGGCAGAACAGGATGACGAATCATGACCAAGCCGTTGCCCAGCCTCACCCTCGTGCGGCGCATCAAGGCGTCACCCGCCAAGGTGTTCGCGGCGCTCACGAAGCCGGAGCTGATGGTGCAGTGGTGGGGGCCGGATGCAGGGCCCACGCTTAGCGCCGAGGCCGACGTGCGGCCGGGCGGTCGCTTCAACATCGTCTTCCAGCTGACCAACGGCGACGTGCACAGCCCCACCGGCGTCTACAAGGAAGTGATCCCCGGGAAGAAGCTGGTGCTCACCTGGCAATGGCGCGAGATGCCCGAACACGAGTCGCTGGTGACGTTCCTGCTTGAGCCCATCGACGGCGGCACGGAGCTCACGCTGATCCACGAGCAACTGCCCGACGAAGAAACCCGCAAGAGCCACGAGGCCGGCTGGAACGGCCTGCTCGACAAACTCGAAGCCTTCCTTGGAGACGCCGCATGAGCGACCTCACCCTCATCACCTTCGACTGGGTCCCCGAGCCCCCGCGCGGCTACGTACGCGACCTACGCGTGCGCTGGGCGCTGGAAGAGGCCCAACTGCCCTACCGCGTGAAAGGCGTGCCGTTCGATCGCCGGGATGCCGAGCATTTCGCGCACCAGCCCTTCGGCCAGGTGCCGTGGCTCACCGATGGCGACATGACCATCTTCGAGAGCGGCGCGATCCTGCTTCATCTGGGCGAGCGCCACGAAACGCTTATGCCGACGGAACCACGCCGCCGCAATGAAACCAAGGAGTGGTTGTTCGCGGCGCTCAACTCGGTGGAGGCGGCAAGCCAGCCGTGGTCGTTCTACAAGTTTTCCGGGGACAACGACCAAACGCCGGGACGCAAGCAGCTGGACGATTTCCTGCAGATCCGGCTGAAGCGGATGGAGGATGTGTTGCTAGGGCGGGAATGGCTTGCGGGGAGCTTTTCCGTGGCCGACATCATGATGGCGGATGTGTTTCGGCTTATTGATCGGTTCGACGGGCTCGAGGGGTATCCCGCTTGCCATGGGTATATGACGCGGGCCAAGGCGCGGCCGTCGTTTGCGAAGGCGTATGCGGGGCAGATGGCGCATTTTGCGGCGGCGGATAAAGCTATGTCTTAGCCCGCTGAAAGACAGGCCACGGAGACACTAGCCACGGGCTTATCGATATCAATCAACACAATGATATTTTCAAACGCGTCATCGTTACGCGACAGGCTATAGTTATAAAGATAAAGCGTTTGACTTGAAGCACTATAAGTGCCGGATGCATCTGCCTTCGTAAGTTCCACGGTTCCAAGCCACTTTGGCTGCGCATACTTGGCCAAAATAAATGAACCCTTCCGACCGACGTCGCCTCCCAAAAGAGAACTAGCCACTTGCCACGAGATGGCTTTGTATGGGGCCTCACCAACAATGCCAACCGCGCGGGATTGATCCTTCACTTTGTGAAAAGCAGTAGTAGGAAGATCAACAGCATCAGCTGCATCTTTCTGTGACGGATTTACCTTGCACCAGAGGTTCGAAGCTGAAGCGTCAGTAGGTGCGCCAAGCAAGGCGAGCAATGCCATGACCACCGAGAATAATTTTTCCTTACTTATCCAGCATTGAGCCACTCAGCCAGCTCCTTCACCTGAGCGTTCCAAGAAGACCCCATATCCGGATCCTCGTTCCAGAGTTCGAAAAGTTCACTTCCCTCGGCCCCTACCCGTACGCATGCCATCGCAGCTGCCAACCGTAGATGGTCGAAGTTGAGCGCATTTGCAGTCTTGATCCAGTTTCCTACAGAACCGCCCATGCCAGCCAAGCCGCATTGAAGCTCGTCAGAAATTGCGCTACGAATCAGCACGCAACCCACAAGCGCCTGGTGCCCAAGTTCAGAATCGACGTAGTCCGCCGCCAGCGTGGCTACAAATGTAGTTTCCATCGATTGACGGGGATCGGACATCTCGAGGTAGTCCGCAAGGAAGTCCATCGACGCATCGTCCTCGAAAAAACCAGATCCCCAAGTCCCCATATAGCCAAACCTCTGAATGCTCTACAGCAGCTTTAACTGGCTAAGCCACTTATTCTCCCGGCCAGCATATGTGTCACGGATGCGGTCTTCGACCTGTTCTGGAGACCAGACAGCGAGCGATTCAAGCTCAAGATCTTTCACTTCTTCTCGTGTTGATGGCCGGAAGGAACCGTTCTCGTAGATCTGGACCTTTTCGGGCCTCTGCCTCTCCTGCATAAACTTGGGCGGAATTTTCAGGCGAGAAGTATCGATGGGACCCTTCTTAACGATAGGCCAGCGCCCTCGTGTAATCGCATAATTATCGACCGCGACGAAGAACATTGGCGTCGCTGCCGAGAGCCAATCGAAGGTATATGGATCGCGTCCACGCTCGTCGAAAATTGCAAACGAAGGCGAAGTCAGCACGACTGCCAAAGCAGTTCCGTTGCCGGCACCGAGATCGATCCGAGCCACCGACCCTTCTTTTCGCCGAACATTCTTCTTGACGTCATTACTCTCCAAACTCTTGCCTCGCTGCATCTAGATATGTGTCGGCATCGCGATTTCGAGCGCTAATGCCGTTAATTGCATTGCCCGAAGTACCTCCTTGAGATCTTGCTCCACCATTGATCACGATATTGAGCTGTTCCTGGCCGCGTATCGCGTTCCCATTGACGGAGCTATATCGGAGCTGTGCTGGACCAAAACCTTTCGCATTCATGTGATGACCTGAATCTCTACGTGCCACATTCTCTTCAGGAGTTCCTTTTCCCCTAGTGCGCCCGGTGTAGATTTCTCCGTTTGGGCCAGTCTTCTCGTATACCTGATGAGTTGTCTGCGGCTCGTTATTGGCGGAGGTATCTTCAAATGACTTGGCGAGATCTTGCGACGGCTCCAGTCCCGTAGATTGATTGATTATATGGTCCGTCAGCGTCTCAGCAACAGGTAAAGGCGGAAGCGGGGCTATATAGCCGGGCGCAGCCTGATTCGGCCCCTGTTTGGGGAATAACTCCTCAAGGGCTTGGCGCGTTTCCTCTTCTCTTGCGTCACCGTCTTCGTCCTGCTTGCCGTCAGGGTCGATGTTTTTGATCGGATTGCCCGACGCGTATGCAAATCGATTGACTGAGGAAAGTTGCCCAGCTGTAACGGCTAAAGGATCGCGACTCAGAAATCGTCCACTCTGTGGATCGAAGTACCTTGCTTGCATGTAGATGAGCCCAGACGTGGCATCTCCCACATGTCCCGTATAGCCCGGACCGTCTCGCTGGGCACCTAACGCCTGAGCGCCATAAGGTCGGTAATCAACTGATGACGTCGCACCAGTAGAGCCATCAACCTCGACTAGCGGCGTCCCTTGACCATCTGTGTAGTAATAGGTAACTCGCTCTTGGCAAACCACACCTACGGAAAAGGAAGCCAGAACCAACAAAGTAAATATCTGAGCGAAGAATTTATAGCGCATTAGCTATCCTTTTTGGTCAGAGATCATCGCTACACATGCGAGATGCTTGCCGAACCTAGCTTGGAGTCGATGCCCAACACTGATGCAGAATCGTTTTTCTACGTCCAGTACAACTCACGCAGTAGTAGTCAGCCGTCGTCCGCGAAGGACTCGACATCTGAGCTAACCGGTACTCCCCTGACCAATCCGCACATGGCTTTCGTTGCGGTAATCATCATCATTGGGGGATTAGGTGGCGTCAATACGCAAGAATTTTCGATAGAAGACGGCGCTGCTGTGCACCTTTCGTGGCGCCACGAAGCGCTGATCCGTCGCCCCCACCGCCGCAACGAAACCAAAGAGTGGCTGTTCACCGCGCCCAGCTTGGTAGACGCGGTAAGCCAGCCGCGGTCGTTCTACAAGTTTTCCGGGGACAACGACCAAACGCCGGGACGCAAGCAGCCGGATGATTTTCTGCAGATCCGGCTCAAGCGCATAGAGGATGTGCTGGCATCTCGCGAATGGCTAGCCGTTGCCAGGCTCAAGCGGATTAAACGACCGATTCATGGCAATCACGAACGGATGCGCATCGCCATAGTCAGGCTTGTTCGCAAAGATCTTCCCGTACTTCTCACGCCAAACCGTATCCCGGATAACCTCCGCCCTACCCTTCACTGCCGCGCGGATACCCCGCGCCGTCTCTTCGGCGTCGTAATCGCAACAGTACGCCGGCGTCGAAGGCTGCTGCCGCCAGGATTCGGCCAACGAGCCGCCGTCAACGGGGTCAAACCCCATGTCATCAATCAGGTTCATCACCACGGCCTTACCGCCAGCATCATCACCCGCAACGGGAATCGCAATGCGGTCGAGTGCACCTGCCGGCCGCCCGAAGTTCGCAAGCGCGTAATACATGATGCTGTTGAACGCCTTGAATATCGGGCGTCCGAGCTTTTGCGATATCCAGACACTCTCCGGCAACCCGGCATCGATCTCGGCTATGCGTGCATCGCGTACGTCGGGATAATAGTTTGATGTATCGATGATCACGAGGTCGCCGGGCGCACGGCGAAAGAGGTCGGCCGGAAGCGTCGGCGCCACGGGAAAGGCCATTGCCATCAACACGACCTCCGCGCCATCAACGGCCCCTTGGATATCCGTCGCCTCTGCGCCGATTTCATCCGCGAATGCCTTCACGGCCGAAGCACCCCGCGAGTTGGCAACCCGTACGGTATGACCGGCCGCTCGCCATCCACGCGCCAGCGTGCCGCCCATTTCCCCGATGCCAATGACGCCGATTTTCATGATGTGTACCTTCCATTCCCAGGGTTCGTTCGTTTGGCAACAAGCTTCAGCCACGGCGCCGAATGAAACACGCTCATCAGCAAATACATCACGTCCATCCCCGCCATCGGCGACGCGTCGATGCCGCAAATCATGTGCATCGCGCTTCCCTTACCCACATGCGTCAGCACCGCCAGGGCAGCGAAGGTTGGCGTGGCCAGGATGCCCAGCCACGCGGCCACGCGGCGGGCTACTGGCCTGCGCCGCCGGGAGGCTACCGTGGCTTCGGCAAACGATGCATTCAATCGCGCGTTCCTTCCGCCTTGTTGCGGAACGCCGCCTCGCCAACGTCGGAGACTTCCACCCACTTCTTGTCGGGTGTGCCATCGGCGCCGTAGTTATCGTTCCAGTTCCACCACTTGTAGGTCGGGGTCTGGGGGTAACCCTCGGGCGAGTCTTCCCAAACCTCCTGCCGGCCCAGCGGCGTGATGTCCAGGTAGCTCCAGACGGTACCCATGGCCTCATCGCCACGATTATTGGTGAAGTACGTGCGGAAGATCCTGTCGCCGTCGCGGAAGAACACGTTGTGGCCGTGCCATTCGGAAACGCCGAAATCCGCATCGAACGTACCCTCGAACGAATACCAGGGCATGTTCCAGCCCATCCGGGCCTTCAGGCGATCAATGTCGGCAAGGGGCGCGGGCGAGACGTAAGCCAGCGTGGTATCCCGCGCGTTGAGGTGCGCCAGGTTCGACACCTGGTCCGCGCCGAGCGAGCACCCGCGGCAGGCATGGTCCGGCCAACCATACACACCGGGCTCGAAGAAGGCGCGGTACACGATCAACTGACGCCGCCCCTCGAAGAGGTCCAGCAGGCTTACCTTGCCCCTGGGACCCACGAACTCGTAGTTCTTCTCCACAGCCATCCACGGCATCCGTCGACGCTGGGCCGCCAGGGCATCGCGGGCGCGCGTCATCGCCTTTTCCTGGACAAGCAGATCGCCCCAGGCGGCTTCCCAATCTTCCGGGGAAACGACAGGGGGCGTGCGGGGCTTTTCTTGGGTGGTCATGGTTCGGTCCTGTGGGGGTCTCTCTCCACAACGATTGGCGCCGCCGAAAAGAGTCAGCCCGGTTTTACGCAGCCGGCCTGACTCTTTTCCCTCCCTCCAATCGTCTTAGCCTCAACAAGACAACGGAGTCCATTCATGAGCCTCAAAGACAAAAGCGTGGTCGTTACCGGCGGAAGCCGCGGCCTGGGCCTTGGCCTGGTGGAAGCCTTGGTCGACGAAGGGGCGAAGGTCACCGTGATCGCGCGCGGCGCCGAAGCGCTCAAGGCGGCCGCCGACCGGCTGGGCGTGGCAACGATCCAGGCGGATATCACCGACGAGGCCGCCGCCCATCAGATCGTCCGGGAGGTCAGCCCCGATATCCTGGTGCTCAATGCCGGCACCACCCCCCATATGGGCCGCCTGGACCAGTTGAGCTGGAGGGATTTCTCGGTGGCCTGGGAGACCGACGTCAAGGCGGGGCTGTACTGGCTGCAGGCGGCCCTGAACGTTCCGCTGAAACCGGGCAGTCGCGTGCTGGTCGGATCGAGCGGCGCGGCCGTGACGGGATCGCAGATGTCCGGCGGCTACGGCGGCGCCAAGCGCATGCTGTGGTTCATGGCCAAGTACGCCAACGGCGTATCCCAGGAGAAAAACCTTGGCATTCGCTTCCAGGCGATCCTGCCGCGCATGATGATCCTGGGCACCGGCATTGGCGACGCGGCCGCCAACGCCTATGCTGCTTCGATGGGCATCACCCCGGCAGTATTCGTGTCCCGCTTCGGCTCGCCGATGCCGCCCAGGGCCTACGGGGATCGCGTGGTGTCCGTGCTGCAAGATTCGAAGTTTGCCCTGGGCACCGTCTTCGGCCTAAACGGCGACGATGGCGTGACCGTGATGGAAGGAGCCGAAGCTTGAATGAAGGCCACAACGCTCCGGACGGTGCGCGACAAGCAGAGCTGATCGCCCTGGCCGGGGAGTTGCGGCCTGAACTGCACCGGTACTGCTCGCGCCTGATGGGCTCTGTGATCGACGGTGAAGACGTCGTACAGGACACGCTCACGAAGGCCCTCCTCTCCTTTGATGAGTTGCGCGACATGCCTACATTGCGTGCCTGGTTATTTCGGGTGGCACATAACCGGGCGCTGGACCTTCTGCGCGGCCGGGCAGTCCGAGCTGCGGAGCCGATCGAAGCGGCGGCCCACGTCGCCGACGACGCAGCGCCCGACCCCGCGGAGATGTTGATGCGGCAGGAAGCGATAAAGATGGCGGTATCCCGCTTCACGGAACTGCCGGTGCTCCAGCGCAGCGTGATTATTCTGAAAGATGTGCTGGACGAATCGCTGGCTGACATTGCGGGCCTTCTCGATCTCACCGTGGATTCGGTCAAAGCCCACCTTGCCCGGGGACGTGAGCGGCTTCGCGCGATCAACATGGCGACAGAGCCGCAACCCGTGGCAAAGCCGACATCGGAGGCAGTCGCCCGCTATGTGACGTTGTTCAACCAACGTGATTGGGACGGCTTGCGCGCCCTTCTGGCGGGGGATGTGAAGCTTCATCAGGGTACCTATCCCGTACGCGTGGGCGCCAAGGACGTGGGGATGTTCTTCAGCATCTATGCCACGTTCGAGGGCGTGTGGTTGGCGCCTGCGTGGCTGGAAGGGCGTGAGGTGATAGCGGTTTTTGAAAGCCGGACGGATCCGAAGCCGAGCTATGTGATGTGGCTTGAGTGGCGTGAGGGGAAGATCAGCTTTATTCGGGATTATCGATATGTGCGTTATGTCGTTGCCGATGCGGAGTTGGTGCTGGTTCCGGACGCCTAGTCAGCCCTGGTCGTTCTTTAAGTTTTCCGACCTCCAGTTCGCTGCTGGTCGGTCGGGAAATCCAGGGACGACGGAAGCAAGCGGCCAAAGAAAGTGGCGGCATTCCCGAAGCGACCTCCGAAGGCTTCCAGTCCGTAGCCTCCAGCAAAGCGATGGATAAGCCCGCCAACTGCAACGAACGCCCGGACGACTTCCGAATTGTCGTCCCGCTGGGGTCGGGATAATTCGATCTAACCGCGCAGGCATTGAAGCTGGCTCCCGCCTTCTCACTTGCGCTATCCAGTATGAAATCCCGGTTCACAACCAAGAATTGACATCTAGGCCGTATGGCTAAACTATTACGCCATTTAAGCGAGCGCCTTCTCGTCAATCCGATTAGCGTTCTTTGATCAGATGTCAAATCTTTTAAAAGGAATTTCGATGCTAAGGATGATTAAACTGCAGATTGCCGAAGCGCGTAAGCTTCCACCATCTGAAGCACACTCTTTTATCCTTGCCGTCCAGCGAATACTTATTCAGCACTATTGTATTGGTCTTGCGGAATGGCTTATTCGACATCATCAAGAAACCAACTCCGAGCTGACGCCACGAATTGACTTCGACCAACTAAGACGGCCGAGCGATGGCACACTTGTATCGCTTCTCTGTGATCTGACCGCAGCAGCTGAGAACGCGGGATGGAAGGGAATCTCCCGCGGCGTATGGGAGCCCATTGATCAGCAGCGGCCGTGTCTCAGATTGTTAGAGCACGAGAAGTCTGATGTAGAGGGCGTATTGAACGCTCAAGTTCGGCGTCGGAATAGTGGCCCGGCTGGTCACGGCCTTCCCGGAGGATTTGACATCCCGGCGGAAATTGACGCACTTGAAGTGGTGGCAGAAAGGCTAAAAAATGGCCTTCCAATAGTCCAAACTGAAACTGGGCGCCTTTTTTTATCACCAGCACATTCTTCCTCTCTTGAAATACGGCTACTGAAGGTCGTAGACGGCAAGCTTCTCTGCTTCCGCAGCATCAGCTCAAGCTCGGGGGGCAAATGCAGGATTAAAGTCCAGAGGCAGTTGTCGGCTGCAGAACGAGACGAATTCGAGTATGAAGCTGACGACATTCTTTCCCTCGCTCCTGAGTCCCGCCTAAGGCTCGCAGAAGTAGTTCAAACTTCTAACCCGAATTGGTCGCCTCTGGCCTCAGTACCCGATAGGCAAACTGACCTTTTTGCTGGTCGCACACGTGAAATGGACGAAATAGCTGACTGGTTCGACGATAGTGGGTCCAGGGCATGCCTGGTGTATGGCGACGGAGGTATCGGAAAGACGACCTTTTCTATCGAGTGTGTGCATCGACTCCTCGAAGGAAAGCTCAGTACACAGTGGCGGCCAGAGCTAATTTCGTATTACACGGCTAAGCGCACACGATGGGGCATAAATGGGTTGGAGATCATAAATCCATCAGTGCTCGGAGCATCTGATGCATTACTTGCCTTGAAACGAGCACTTGAAGGTCCCGCGCTAGAGCGCGATTGGTTCACCTTGCAAACGGAGGCTCTGGTACAAAAGCTGTCCGGACTTTTGAAATCATACGGAGTTGATCGCGCCAATCACTTAATGATTATCGACAATGCGGAGACGCTCGCTCAATCTGAAGACGAGGTTAAAACCCTTTCGAAATCCATAAGGGAGATATCACGGCATGTCGGACGGGTACTCGTTACTTCGCGCCGCCGGGAGGAAGTCGAGGCTAGGTTTGTCGAGATGAATGCTCTAAGTGATGATGAAGCGGAACAACTAATTCGCGCGCGCGGCCATGAGCTTAAAATAAAGCCCATTGAGCAAGCGGGCAGCGCATCGCTTCGACACTACGCTCGAAAGCTTGGGTGCAAGCCACTGGTTCTCGAGGTATTCATTCAGGTGCTTACCGACCCATCATCTAGTCTTGAACGCGCGTTTAGTCGCGTTATGCAGATGCAAAGCCAAGATCTAGGTGAGTTCCTTTACTCCGATGCTTGGCAGCGCTTAAGCATTGACATGAAGCACTTACTTCTTCTCATGACACGTGTAGCAGATGTTCACGATGAGGTACTGGTGAAGCTTTGCGCTAGTGAGGCCAAAGTTAGCGTTCTCGAAGCATATCGAGCAATTGACCAAAGCAGAGGCATTGCTACCGTCTCGCGCCAGAACGGCGTAAGTGAGGTTGTCTTTCTTCAAGAGTTCATACGGTTTTGTGCCGATCGAACTGTGCGGTTCGAGGGGAGAGATTTACCAACGACGAGCACCGCAGAAAACGTTCGCAGAAGATACGCACACTTCCTTACGAGTTCGACAAAGCAGATACGCGATCGTATCGCACAGGCTTTCCGGCATCCCCTTGCGCGAGCCGCCTATCGAGCGGTTGACGAAGAGAACCATCCCGATGCTGAATTATTCTACGAACTGGCCACGATTGCCGACAGCTCGAACGCGGCGCTCTTTGATCGTTACGCATACTATCTCTCCTCAAGGAAGAGCTACGAGCTCGCGCTCGACAGGGCTATTCACGCGACTCAGCTAGAGCCTGGAGAAGCGGAATATTGGCTCACACGAGGAATTATTGAGTCTAAGAGTTCACGAGCAGAAGATGCACTAGTTTCGCTCGCTGCCGCACAAAGGCTAGGTAAGGCGTCCCATGTGTGTGCGCTACATATCGCGCATGCCTACATGAAGCTTCCTCTTCCAGATTACTCGAACGCACGAGCCTACCTGAAGGAGGCATCTAAGATTCCCGCCGGCGATACATATAGGACGAAGCATCTAGCCGAGGTCGAACATTTGCGTCGCCGACTCAACACCGTTGCCTGATGTGATAGTTAAAGCTACGTTGCTCTCTTAGCGCTTTTGAGTCTCTCTTCTCGCAGCAACGCCGCCTCGCTCGATGATGGATCGTGCAACTTCAGTTGAACACAGACCAAATTCTCGAGAATTCCATGCCTTTTGCAGCGCAGGAATGGCTTGCGGGGACCTTCTCCGTCGCGGACATCATGATGGCCGATGTGTTTCGGCTTATTGATTGGTTCGATGGGCTGGCGATGTGCCCCGTTTGCCATGGGAATATGCCGCGTGCCGAAGCTAGGCCGCCGCTTGCGAAGACGTATGCGGGAAGATGGTGCGCTCCGCGGCAACGGATAGGGCGTGGTTGGTCTTTGCATCGCCAGGCTGTTCCAAGCCTCTCGCCGCCCAACCCGTCGGTTAGAAAATTGAGCATCCATGGATGTACGAAAGCCGCCAACTTTCAGACCATTACGATGGATTCGCCTGGCGCGATTCGGGATCATTGTTTCGCTGTCGGTTCACGCCGACAGCCGGGTGTGCAAAACCCGTTATGCGTGGCCGGGTACCGCAGGCGTTCTCCTGCGGTACTTGTGTCTTCCCGCCTTCTCATGGCGGGCGGTCAGGTGGGCTTAGGCCCGACCGTCCACGCACGGTTTTTTGCACCCTGGCTCGCCCGCCACCTCCGACGTAAGAAGCGGCAGTGGCACTGTCCTCCCAGAGAGCCAGTGCGGGTGGATGGATCATAGGATCGCGTGACAACGGTCCCCCGGCTGGCCTGCTTCATTATTCCAGTGGTGAAGCCGGTTAACCCGCAGGCTCCAGGGGCCTGATTGGTCCATCCGCCCGATTCGTTATATCGACAACGTTCGGGCCAGCATCCCGACATGGGCTAACTGACGCGTGCGAAATCCGAGGCCTTGCGGCGTCGTTTCTTGTGCGTGGTTGGGTGGTTGCACGTCACGCCACCCATCATCGACGATGACGCTTGAAACGCCGTGGGCCTGTTTTGATCGTCCGGTAGAGCCCTGGCAAGCCGCGCCGGGAAAGCTTCGGCAGGAAGGTCGTGCAAGGTAGTCCGGTGCACCACCACGCCGGGCCCGGCGGGCAACGACACACCCAGCTGCGCAGCCAGGCGCAGGACGGGTTTCGACCAACCCGACGACTGTGTATCGCAAGCTATGTGCTGAAGCACCACGCACGCTCGCAGGCCGTCTATATCCCCCGGCGTGGCGATCATCGCCAGGAGATGCGTTTGCACGCGCATCATGTGACCGACTACGCCAGTGACCGCGTAGTTAGCCGGTACGCCGTCCAGCCAGGCCGAGGGCCGCTCAAGGTCGCGCACTCGCCCGTACCATTCGGCCGACGGTTTGAGAAAGCAGTACTCGCTATACAACTCATGCTGGACCTTCGACAAGGCGGTGCAGGTCAGCAGAAGCAGGTGGCGGGCTCGGTCCATGGCGCCGACGATAGCCCCGGCCAGTCTCAGGAATGTGGACGGTTAGAAGGCGACTCGGCAAGAACGTTGCCTAAGTCGCGGAGACCTTGGGGTTTGCCGGGCGATCTCGTGCCAGGCTACTCCGCGTCCTTCTCCTTCTCGACCACCTCATGTTCGTAGTAAGCGTCGATAGGGTCTTCAAGTATCGCCAGCATGTCGGCCAGCCTGCCCGGCTGCGGGTCGAGCCAGGCATCCAGGTTCTCGGGCTTGATCGCGATCACGAACCTGTCGTGACCGGCCGCGGCCACTTCCGACGGCGGGTCACGGGTAATGGCCGCGACGCTGTAGAAGGCGGGTTCGTTGTCGGTCGCCTCGACGTGTCGCCACAGGCAGGCCAGCAGCATGTCCTGCTCGGGCTCGGGACGGAATTCCAGTTCCACCGACAGATCCCGCTCACCGGGCGCGAGCTCCCGCTGTTGAAGGCGGTGGATCGACACGGCTTCGTAGCACCGCCTGGCGACGATCACGCCATGGTTGAACCCCCACAGTTCCCGCCACACCGTGGGCAGGGAATCCTTACGCGCACAGTAGGTGCCTTGCATGGCGCGCTCCTTGGCCTCGTCCCAGCCGCGAAGCCGGCAACGGAAGCGCATGGGCACCACGCGACGCTGTCCCGTTTCAGGGTCGCGCATGAGCACGGGCATCAGGCCACCCGGCCACACGCGGGCATACTCCTGGCCAGTGCGGCGGTCGGTCACCTGGGCAAGAGCGGCGCGCGCCGCCGCAATCTTGTTGGTGGCCACACGCTGGTCGTTGGCGGCCTTCTTCGTGGGCTTGGGCCCGGCCAGCACCACTTCAGCGCGAGCCAGCCGATCGGACTGTTCGGCGATCTCCTGCTCCAGCGCCGCAGCTGCGTCCCTGTAGGCGGCCATCGCCGCTTCGCGGGCCTCCTGCTCATCCGGGACGGTGGAATGAAGGAACACATCGCGCATGGCCTTGGGCACGCCCTTGACCCAGTTGCCCTTCTGCCGCGTCCAGCCGGCCATCTCGACGTAGGCCTTGAGGTCCAGGTCGCCGCCCAGGCGGCGGTACTTGGAGAAGTCGGCCAGGATTTGAGCGGAGTAGCACATGGTTGTCACCCGTTGGCGGACGAGCACGACAAGAACGCTAGCCCGTCAGTGACCCGCATGCTGTCGGAGATGACGATACGTCGTACCCAAGCCCTTCGCTATCGGCCATACGGTTAGAAGATTGAGCATCCTTGGATGTACGAAAGTCGGCAACTTTCAGACCATTACGATGGATTCGCTGGGCGTGATTCGGGATCATTGCTTCGCTGTCGGGTCACACCGACAGCCGGGTGTGCAAACCCGTCTCGTAGAGTTCCGGTGCCGCAGGCGGAGTCCTGCGGCACCGGAGGTCTCTCCGCTTATGGCGGGCGACCCAGGCGGGCCTCGGCTCGGCCGTCTCTACGCGGTATTTGCACCCTGGCTCGCCCGCCACCTCCGGCGTGAGAAGCGGAAGTGGCAAGCCCCCTCCCATGAGCCAGTGCGCGGTGGATGGACCATCGGATCGAGTAAGGACGATCCCGGCAGTCCGACTTCATTATTCCAGTGGTGAAGCCGGTCGAACTGCAGGCTCCAGGGAGCCTGGTTGGTTCATCTGCCCGAGCCGTTAGCGGCGCGCTCTTCGCCGCCGGCGCTTTCAACCAAGATAACTTTTTTTACTGAATGTGGCCCACGGGTTGGGGTCTGATGCCGGCTACCGATATGTGAACCGACGGCCAAATAGGAGCTAATATTCCCGCCAGCGTTAATTAGGTATCGCAGGTAGGGGAAAATGGTGAAGCTAGAGCTCGGCGCCTTATATAGTCGTCGCGACGAAATTCATCGGTGGTTTGGGGGGCAGCCGCAGAGCGGCATCTGCACGCCGTCCGAACACAAGATCATCCTCCTATTTACTGGCGCGTCCGGCCTCTCACACGGATACGCGGACTACGTCGACGAAGATGGCTTTCACATCTATGGTGAAGGTCAGTCGGGCGATATGCAGTACACGCGCGGCAATCGCGCTCTCAGGGATCACGAAGAGGACAACAAGAAGCTCTTGCTGTTCCAAGCCTTGGGCAAGGGGCTGCCAGTTCGTTACCTAGGGGAGCACCATCTTGTATCGACCAGGGAAGAAATGGGTGTAGACGGTGAAGGTCATTCCCGCAAAGTAATCGTATTTACGATCCGACGAGCAAGCGACGACGAGCAAGCCTTCGGTTTGCAGCTTGATTCGCCCGATACGCGAGCGTCGATCGACCTGGCCTCGACGACTTCGCAGCAGCTAGTAGCGGCGCGTACGAAACAAGGCATGTTTCGCGATCGACTGTTACTTGTTGAGAATCGCTGCCGAGTTACGGGGATCGAAGATCTCAGGTTCCTCCGCGCCAGCCACATCAAGCCTTGGGCCAAGTGTGAGACCGGGAATGAGCGCGTCGATGGTAACAATGGCCTACTACTCGCTACGCACATCGACCATCTATTCGATCGGGGCTGGATTTCCTTCAAGAATGACGGGAGCTTGATGGTTTCCGAGCTTTTCCCAGAGCGCGTCAGACATGCAATGGGATTATCCACGGAACCTCAGAGACGTCCATTCAATCCAGGTCAGTGCGCCTATCTCCGCTTTCATCAACTCAATGTATTGCGAAGAAAGATCCATCGGTAATTCAATCCAATTTAGAAATGGATCTACGCTCTCGATCCAACTGGTCCCGCCTCCGCCGAATAGTCCAAATTCGTCTTCTAGAAGCAACATATTTTGCGCTTTATCCAGCATTTGCTCCTGGCAAAAAAATAACTTCGCCAAAGAAGAAACCTTTAGCAGCCAAAAAATGAAGGAGAACAATAGATGATCGAGTGGCTGGTGAGTAACAAAGAATGGATCTTCAGCGGCATCGGAGTAACCATTGTTGCGTCGGTAGCTCGCTTGCTCTGGAATGTTAAAGCGAATCGAGTTCCTCACGAGATCAACAACAAGCAGTCAACCGTTCAAATCGTACATATTGCGAGCACTGGCACACCCACTGTGAAGCAAAGTAGAGATACCGCAGATCTAACGGCCGAGAATCGATCTTCCGTACGAATTCTCTTCATCGATGACGACCGGCGCTTTCGCGTAGTTAAGATTCTTCAACAAGAGGGGTGGGTGCACACACGAATCGTAGGAGATCTTAGATCTCTCGAACAACCGGAGGTTCAAGAGGCCGATATTCTATTTGTTGATGTGCAGGGAGTGGGCAGGCAGTTAGGCTTCAACAATGAAGGTCTCGGTCTCGCGCTCGCGCTTAAGAAGCGACACAGCAAAAAGAAGGTCGTAATATATTCAGCCCAGACCAGTGGTGAAAGATTCGATGAGGCTCTGCGTAAGGCGGACGATTTCTTAGCGAAGAATGCTGATCCCTACGAATTCATCACCATTGTGGAGCGCCTTGCGAGGACGCTGCTTTGAGTAATCGCGCGAGTAGCCACTACCACGTGGTCGATACATCTGGTGGCATCATCACGTCGAACCTTACTCGGATGTGCCTTCGCTGCGCAGCTGAATGCGTCACGTCCAATGAAGTTGTAAATGAATGCGGGGTCCGAGAGAAGCGCCGGCGCGGAAGAGAGCGGTCCGCCGACGGAGAAGTATTTCTATGCACCAACGATCGAGATCAGCTAAAGAGCGCAAGGCTTTTCAAACGCGAGATTGCGCAGCTCGCGTCACTCTGCAAGCGACTGGCAACTCTTCGAGATGAGATTAGCCGTCAAGAGGCGGCTAAGGCACGACGCCTTCTGCATAATTTAATAACGCTGAATGGTCATGCGTTACAGGACCTATACTCTTTCATTCCTCAAGATGATCTCGCAAATTTTGATCGAGGCAACTTTCGTTCGCAACAAGAGATGATTCGGTCGCGGGTAGAAGAACATCCCGAAGCCGCTGCTCGCCTATTTATCATGGCGCTAAAGAACGAAGGAGCGGTTAAGAACGAGCTCTCCGTTTTCAAAAAGATTTATGACGGGGCATCTTCGTTTAAACGGAGCCCTCACTCAATCCACAAGGTTATACTTAACGTTGCAAACTACTTCTTTCAAGATTTTGCAGATAAAAACGTCCGAGTCCATATCGAACCCTGCGTGGAGAAAATTAGTGTTGACTATGAGTCGGTGCAGGTCGCGCTATATCATATTTTTGATAACGCAGCGAAATATTGCGCAAGGGATAGCGTACTAAAAGTCAGCTTTACCGTCACCAGCGATGTTCTTTGCGCACTGTTTGACATGCAGAGCTTCTACGTGATGGAGGGCGAACGCAGTAGTGTCTTCAACGACGACTTTTCCGGCGAAATTCCTCGGGTCACGCAGAAGGCCGGACTGGGTATGGGTATGGGTCTAATACGAGAACTTCTGATTCCAAACTGTGCTGAGATCGACGCGCAATGGGGAAACGCCGCTGTCGTGTCAACAGACCTTGCAAATCATCCAGCCTACGCGCACAACACAATCATCGTGAGGTTCAGAAACCGCTCTTAAGTTAACTTGCTTGATTATTTAGCGTCTTTTTAAGCACGAACGCCCTTGCCCGCTGGCCGCGTCTCCTCTCTGTAACCGTGATCCAGAACAGGTAGAGGTCACTAAGCAAATCAACCTATGAGGACCTCTGACGCTCTACAAGAAGTTCAGCGAGATCCAGATGGCTACCACGCTGAAACAGTCCGAGGCCGATCGCCAGGTCAAGAACGTGTGCTCCGCCCAGGGATTATCGATGCAATCTACTACGTGCGGAAATTCAAGTACGGCGGCGTTGAACCACAACATCCGCGGGCTGTGCGATCTTGGGACCGAGCGCTACTGGGTGGACTATTGCCTCAGGTACGCATAGCGCACGCAGCGTTCCACTTACAATACACCTCGCGCCTGATTAGCACGACTCGATGAAGTCCAAGCCTTGAGACGATAATGCGACGCGGTCAAAAAATCTTGACTCGCACGCCACGCTAGATTGCGAATGAAATCACTTTCGCAATCTCAGCACATTCTCATTAGCACGCCCTTACTCAGCGAGAACTGCTGATAGTAAATCGGTATTCCGAATTTATCTCGAAGGGACCTTAGATACATCATCGCTTCCCGAGTGGGGCGGTGATGTGAAACAACGATCAGTCGCGCAGCCCGATCTGCACTCGGCCAATACGCATATTCGAGAAGTTGAGGAATGGCTTGTCGAATGCACGCGCGAACAGAGTCAGCAGTTTTGATCTCGTAAAAAGTGCAGCCCTCCTCGCTGGTGGCGGTTACCAAATCAATCGCGGTTCCCGACCCAGTAGCATTTTCGGTACCTACAGCCGACGATCCTATCGTATTGCAAAGAAAGTCATACAACCTGTTCTGAATTTCATTGTGAAGCTGATTGACTTGAGTGCGAGACGAAGCAGCTCTGCTGACCGGTTCCGCCGCGCGTCGCGCATGTCCCGGTCTAAAAGTAAACGTTCCAACTGAAGCAACATCGTCTGGTTCGGAAAAAAAGCGCTCATCTTTAGCGATCATCGGTGAGGCAATTGCTTGCGAGCCACCTCCAGAAAGCCAGTTCGTCAGTTTGGCCGCATCGACGCCAAATACCGATGAGAAATGGTGAGACGCAATTTCCGCCTCGAGAGAATTTGCTCCATCCCAATTCGCCGCCCTTAGTTTCAGCTCAAGAAGGCGCGCGGCTAACGGGCCCAGTGAAGCGCTGGAAAGCATCGGCCTCAGGTCGATCTCGAAACTATTCAGCGATACAGTCGTTGCGAAGCCGAGTTGATCAACAATATGAGAAAAGTTTGTATAAGACTTTTGGTTATTGAAAGCAGCACGATCAACCCGCTTCGCGCCACTTGCGCTAATTGGAGCCCGCGCGACCGTTTCAATCAGCTCGTGATGACTAAAAATGATCCCAACAAGGACAAGGGCATCGATAGCATCGGAACCAAGCGCACGAACGTCTTCCCAAATACTCGGAACGGAACCATCGGGCAGTACCGATAGGTTTTTTCTCGCCTGAGCAGATTCTATGTAGACATCTGGCACTGCGCCATTTAACGAAGAAAGCGCATCCTTTGCCGGAAATCGAGACAAAACCCTTGCGATTTTGTGCGCGCCATGCTTCGTCAGTGAAACGGTCAGTCGGCGAAGGTCCGTCATTGCAATCTCGCTCCCCCATATCGCGAGATTTCATTTTATCACTATAACCTAACCGAAAGTCTTGGCTACTGCTTGATCAGGACAAGGCATTCCTGCACGTCTCGGTCACGATCAAATTGTCGCCCTAGAGTCATATGCTTGTGGTCGATCGTCATGACATCAATAGCCTTCCGACCAAACTGGTCGATGGCCAGCTGACACAAATTGTCGAGGGAAATCATTCCATTCTTGCTGTAGCTCAAAACCAAATTTGCGCGAGCTTTCTTTACGCCGCCAAAAAGTTCACCGAACGCTGTAGCCACTTGAGAGCGAATACAGAATGGTGACTGATGTCGATCCTCTCGATATCTTCCTTTTACGACTATCCCTGCCTTTTTCTGGATATTCGGATAATCGTATTTAACTAGGGTTTCAAGCGCGTGGTAAAAACGACTGTAGTGCACAAACGCGTAAGGCGGGTCAGCGTAAACCGTGCCGCCGCGCACCTTCTTTAGACACTCCCGATAGTCCAGAGCCGTGATCTTATGATCCGAAACAGTCGAGCTTCGCTGATAGAAGTCGCACGTTTCATTGAACTTCTTGGAAAAGAGGCCGGCTACCGATCTCCGCCGATATATGGAGATGTCGCGCATTGAAGATTCGGTATTTGCGTCACGGTATTGTGCATAGTGCCCCGTACCTTGACTCGAATAAGCCATGGCGTACATCAATGACGCCAAAATTCCCGAATAGACAGGTGAAGTTCGATACTCTTCAGCAACTTGCCTAAATGCATCAATCCAAGCAGCCTGCTCAGCCGACCACCAAGTACCCGCGTAATAGCGCAGGAATAGGTGCCATGATCGCCTAAACGAGCGATCGATAAGCATTCTTTGCTGCTTTTCGACGTTGTTGAAATCCGTTAGCGACACCGGCTCGTTGTAGTCATGAAGCGGCTTAAGCTGCTTCAGCGAGCCACGAACGAGAGAATGAGCGCGGCTTAAAATGTCGTCCAAGCTAGGGCCGAGGCTCGGTTCCCAGCGCGCCAAGTATGCGCTGGCCAAAACGCTCGAATATTCTTGAATATCATTCGAATGAATGGTCGCTTCGCCTCCGAGAGCACCAGAGATTGTGGCACTTCCAGCGAAGAGATCGCAAAGCGTTCCTTCCGTGTGAACTTCATTGATGCCGGAGAGCACAAAGTCCATAATTTTGGACTTCGACCCCATGTATTTAACGTATTGGGGATACGTTCTTTGATTAATCACACAGCGTGCGAGCACTTTCTTCACCTACCATTGCGCCGTCCAATCTCCACTTATAACTGAGAGTGTTCGCGACTACTGTTGATCGACGCATGAATAAACACGCTGCTAATCCAGCTTAAAGATGCTCATTCCGGCTTTAAGTTATTACCGTAGACCCCTTCACCCACACTTCGAATACCCACAATTCAAACAAGTCTGGCACCCATCCATCAGCACCAACGCCTGCGTATTGCACTTCGCACACATCGTCGCCCCAGGCGGAAACCCACTCGCACTCTCGCTAGCCACCGGCGCAAACGTACCCGTTGCCGCATCAGCCTTCTTCTTCGCCGCACCCTCATAAGCCGCACGCTTCTCAGCGATCAGCCGGCGCGTCGACTCGTCCATCTCCGGGTCGTGGATCAGCCCGATGCTCTTCATGTGCTGCTCGATCACCGCGCCGATCTCAGCCACGATGCTGGGCATGTAGATGCCGCCGGCCTTGAAGTAGCCGCCCTTCGGGTCGAACACGGCCTTGAGCTCTTCCACGATGAACGTCACGTCGCCGCCCTTGCGGAACACGGCCGACAGGATTCGGGTAAGCGCCACGATCCACTGGAAGTGGTCCATGTTCTTCGAGTTGATGAACACCTCGAAGGGGCGGCGCTGTTCGTGGGGGGTGCCGGCGTTCAACACGATGTCGTTGACGGTCACGTACAGAGCGTGTTCCACCAACGGGGATTTGATCTTGTAGGTGTTGCCGATCAGCGTCTCGGGACGCTCGACGCTTTCATGCATCTGGATCACTTCGGCCATCGGCGGCTCTACCTTGGCCGAGACCGGCGCCGGGACGGCGACCTTGTCTTCCGGCTTTACAACCTGGTAGCCCTTGATCTTCTTGTCGATTTTGATGGCCATAACTATCTCTTTTCTTATTCTGGAATGAATTCCGGCCCGGCGACGGATCGCCGGGCCGGAATGGGTACTACTTACTTGCGACGAGCGGCTTTACGCGCGGTCGTCTTCTTGCTGGCAGTGGACCTCTTGACCGCAGCTCCGGCGGCTTTCTTCGCGGCGGGCTTCCTCGCCGTCTTCTTCGGGGCAATCTTCTTGGCGACCTTGCGGCCAGCCTTCTTCACAGCCTTCACCGCCTTCTTGGCGGCGCCGGCGACCTTACGGGCGACCTTGCGGGCGCTCTTCTTGACCGACGACTTGCGGGCGGCCTTCTTCGGGGCGGCCTTCTTGGCAGCCTTGCGGGCGCCCTTCTTGGCGGCAACCTTCTTCACGGCCTTCTTGGCAGCTTTCTTAGCAGCGGCCTTCTTCGGGGCAGCCTTCTTGGCGGCCTTCTTGCCAGCAGCCTTCTTCGGGGCGGCCTTCTTGGTGGCAGCCTTCTTCGAAGCCTTCTTGGCGGCGGCCTTCTTGGCCGGGGCCTTCTTTGCAGCAGCCTTCTTGGGGGCCTTGCGGACAGCCTTCTTGCGGGTGGGGACGGAACCCGGCACGGGCGTTACGTCGGAAGCAGCGTTGTCATTGGCAGTGGAATCGACATCCAGGTTGCCCGGGACGACTTGATCGATGTTGGACATACTTTTGTACCCTCTCCGGTTTTTTTAATCGGGTCAGAACTTGCCGTAATACCCTTCCTTCAAGGCATCAAACAGGTTGGCGGCGGAGTGCATTTCCCCGTCATATTCCACCTGCTCATTGCCTTTCAGTTCGACAACGCTACCGTCTTCCAACTCAAACCGGTAGAGGGTGCTCTCAAGATCGCTTTCCTTGACCAACACACCCTGGAATGCAGCGGGGTTGAAACGGAAGGTGGTGCAACCCTTCAAACCCTGCTTATACGCGTAAAAATAGATGTCTTTGAAGTCTTCGTACGGGTAGTCCGTGGGGACGTTGGCCGTCTTGGAGATGGATGAATCAATCCACTTCTGGCTGGCGGCCTGGATGTCCACGTGCTCTTTCGGGCTGATGTCGTCGGCCGAAACGAAGTATTCGGGGAGCTTGGACTTCGCGTCTTCGGAGAACGGAAGGGCGTCGGCGTTGATCAGGGCGCGGTAGGCCAGCAGCTCGTAGCTGAACACCTCGACCTTCTCTTTGCTCTTCTTGCCTTCGCGGATCACGTTGCGCGAATAGTGGTGGGCGAAGCTGGGCTCGATGCCGTTGGAGGCGTTGTTGGCCAGGCTCAGGCTGATGGTGCCGGTGGGGGCGATCGAGCTGTGGTGGGTGAAGCGGGCGCCGGTTTCGGCAAGCTTGGCCACCAGCTCCGGGGCCACTTCGGCCACGCGCTGCATGTAGCGGCTGTACTTGGCGTGCAGCACGCTGCCGCGGATCTTCTGGCCCACGGTGTAGCCGTCTTTGACCATCTCCGGGCGCTTGCGCAGCATGTCGCCGGTGACCTCGAACTCCTGCGCCAGCAGGGGCGCGGGGCCCTTTTCCTTGGCCAGGTCCAGGGCCATTTCCCAGCCGGCCACGGCCATTTCGCGGGAGACGTCCTCGGTGAAGGTCACCGCGTCCGCGGTGCCGTAGCGCATCTTCAGCATGGTCAGCGTGGAGCCGAGCCCCAGGAAGCCCATGCCGTGGCGGCGCTTGGATTCGATCTCCAGGCGCTGCTGCGCCAGCGGCAGGCCGTTGATCTCCACCACGTTGTCCAGCATGCGGGTGAACACCTTCACCACTTCGCGGTATTCATCCCAGTCGAACCGGGCCTTGGGGCCGAACGGGTCGCGGACGAAGGTGGTGAGGTTGATCGAGCCCAGCAGGCAGCTGCCGTACGGCGGCAGGGGCTGCTCGCCGCAGGGGTTGGTGGCGCGGATGTGCTCGCACCACCAGTTGTTGTTCATTTCGTTCACCCGGTCGATCAGGATGAAGCCCGGCTCGGCGAAGTCGTAGGTGGACACCATGATCATGTCCCACAGGTGCCGCGCGCGGATGTGGCCGTAGATCTTGCAGGCCACCAGGCCGTCTTCCCGGGCCACGTAATTCTGCGTGGTGGGCCACTCGCGCCAGACGACCTTGTCGGCATCGGTGATGTCGATGTCGCCCTGTTCCTTGGCGTTGATCGGGAACACCAGCGGCCAGTCGCCGTCCTGCGCGACCGCGTCCATGAAGCCGTCGGTGATCAGCAGCGA
>Ga0105238_10000655_pt1 | contig 36285 bp, 29 predicted proteins | sample KBSC34metaG_FD_81526 | JGI IMG/M metagenome (GOLD analysis project Ga0105238, IMG submission 81526) | Corn rhizosphere microbial communities from Kellogg Biological Station, Michigan, USA - KBS C3-4 metaG | ecosystem: Host-associated > Plants > Roots > Rhizosphere > Soil | place: Michigan, USA...
ACCAGCTTGTCGAAATATTGCGGCCGGAACAGCATCCGCTCGACCTGCTCGTCGCCGCCGCGCCAATAGGCCGCCGAGAAGGATCGGGTCAGCGGATGGCCGGGCGCCGCCGCCGACAAAGCGCGCAGCACCGCCGTCGCGGTCAGGAGGTCGTTGGACGGCAGCTTCAGCAGGTGCACACCCTTGGTCAACGCGCCGCGGATCACGGTCTGCGCCGCGACGCCCGGCGCATTGCCGGCGATGATGTGGATGATGCGCGGCGGGATCGCCCGCATGCGCGCCGGAATGCCCCTCGGCGTCGCGATCTCGCGCCAGCCGTCCAGTATGTCGGCGCCGCCCAGCTCCTGCTCGACCTGGAACTCCAGGATCCGGCGGTCGAACATGCCGCCGAGGTTGGCATAGCAGCGCTCGATCAGCGGCGCCGGCAACGGATTGACCTTCACCGATTGCGCCAGCGCCTGTTCCAGCACCCCGTCCGGGTCGCGGGTCAGCCGTTCGCCGGTGGCGACCAGCACGTCGATGATCTCGCCGGTCGGCACGTCGAAGGCCGGCAGCTTGCCCTGCCGCGGCCAGACCAGCCGGTCGAGCTCCAGCCGCGGGGTGGTGAAGCGCGCCTGCCCCGCGCCGAACTCATGCGCGACGCCTGTCACCACCTCGCCCTTCACGACGTGGGCGATGTTCAGCGGGGTGTTTTCCAAAGATGCGTTCATGATCGTCGACCCTCCATGCATCTGAAGGCTAGGGTGCGGCGCAACCGGTCGAAAGGGTCGATCCCGCCGCCGCCGGGAGGGGTTTCGGACAGGCGAGTTTAGACTCTGCCTTGGGAAATATCGCCGATACGGTCAAAAACGCCGTACGATGGCGGCCTGGGGATGGGCCCGCTATCCCTTGGGTGGAACATCCAACCGGGTTCGATGATGCAGCCTCCGTCCTCCGCCGCTCCGGCCAATCCCGCCATCGCCGAATGGCGGATGTATATCGACGGCGCGCTGGTCGAGGCCGCCTCGGGCGCGACCTTCCCCAATATCGATCCCTTCACCGAGGAGCCGATCGGCGTCACTGCCGACGGGACGGCGGAGGATTTTCGCCGGGCGGTCGCGGCGGCCCGGCGGGCGTTCGATACGACCGGCTGGTCGACCGATGCCGGGCTGCGGGCGCGCTGCCTGCGGCAGCTCCATGAGGCGTTGGAGGCGCGCAAGGACGAGATCCGGGCGCTGCTGGTCACCGAGGTCGGCACGTCGGTCTGGCTGACCCGCGACACGCTGCTCGACCTGCCGATCGCGCGCCTTGCCGACTATGCCAGGCTGGCCGCCGAATATCCTTACGAGAAGCCACTGCCCGACCTCGATTTCCGCGGTACGGCAAGCCGCCGTTTCCAGCGCAGGGAGCCGATGGGCGTCGTCGCGGCGATCATCCCCTGGAACGGGCCGTGGGGCGATACCCTGACCAAGGTGGGCGCGGCGCTGGCGTCGGGCAACACGGTAGTGTTGAAACCCTCGCCCGATGCGCCCTGGGCCGGGACCATCCTGGGCCGCATCGCCGCCGAGGCGACCGACCTGCCGCCCGGCGTGCTGAACATCGTCACCTCCTCCGACAACATGATGGGGGAGATACTGACCACCGATCCGCGCGTCGACCTGATCGCCTTCACCGGCTCGGCGCCGAACGGCCGCCGGATCGCTGAGGTCTCGGCCAAGACGCTGAAGCGCTTGATCCTGGAGCTTGGCGGCAAGTCGCCCTATGTCGTGCTCGAAAGCGCCGATGTGGCGCGGCAGGCGGAAATCGCGGCCAAGCTCATCTGCACCAATGCCGGCCAGGGCTGCGTCGCGCGCAGCCGGCTTCTGCTGCCCCGCGCGCGGTATGAGGAAGGTGTCGCGGCGGCGGCCTCGGTCATGAAATCCCTGTCCTATGGCGACCCGGGCAACCCCGAAAACTACATGGGGCCGCTGGTCAGCCGCCATCACCGGCAGCGGGTCCTCGGCCATATCGAGCAGGCTCTGGCTCAGGGCAACCGGCTGGTCTGCGGCGGCCGGATTCCGCCGCAATTTCCGAAAGGCTATTTCGTCGAGCCGACGCTGTTCGCCGATGTCGGGCCGGACGACCATATTGCCCAGGAGGAGGTCTTCGGGCCGGTGCTGGCCGTCATTCCTTATGACGATGCCGAGGACGCACTCGCCATCGCCAACAACTCGATGTACGGCCTGTCCGCGACGGTTGCCGCCGCCACCGACGCTGAGGCGATCGCCTTCGCCAATCGGCTGCGCACCGGAACGGTCAGCATCAATGGCGGCGTGTGGATGCACATGGACGTGCCGTTCGGCGGCTACAAGCATAGCGGCATCGGCCGCCAGTTCGGCATCGAGGGGTTCGAGAGCTATCTCGAAACCAAGATTCTCGCCCTCCCGTCGGGCGGGCCGTCCGAATCCCTCGCCTGGGGCGAGGTCGACCGGAAATAGCGCCGCTAAACCTCCGTCTTCGGATCGAAGCGGGGCGGGCGTTTCTCCATGTAGGCCGCAAGGCCTTCCTTCGGCTCGTTGCCGCCGAAGCCCAGCATCTCGAAGGCGAGGCTGGTGTCGAACAGCGGCCAAGCCTGGCGCAGCCAGTTGTTGAGCGCCATCTTGGTCCAGCGGATGGCGCCGGGCGCCCCCTGAGCCAACTCGGTGGCAATCTCGAGCGCCGTCGCCTGCAGCTCCGCATCCTCGACGCAGAGCGAGACCAGCCCGATCCGCTCCGCTTCCTCGCCGGTCAGGGGCCGGCAGGTAAGCAGGTAATATTTCGCCTTGGCCATGCCGCAGAGCAGGGGCCAGATCAGCGCCGCGTGATCGCCCGCGGCGACACCGAGCTTGGTGTGCCCGTCGACCAGCTTTGCCGACTTGGCTGCGATCGAGACGTCGGACAGGATCGCCGCGACCAGCCCGCCGCCGGCGGCCGGGCCGTTGATCGCGGAGACCAGCGGCTTGGAGAATTCGATCAGGTTGCGGACCAGTTCGCGCCCGTCCTTCCACATGGCGATGCGGAAGTCGTAATCCTCGACCACCCGCTTCTCCATCTCGAAATCGCCGCCTGCCGAGAACGCCCGGCCGGCGCCGGTCAGGATCACCGCGCTGACATCCGGGTCCTTGTCGATCAGGGGCCAGATCGTCGTCAGGTCATGGTGCAGCTCGAAATCCATCGCATTGATCTTGCCCCGCGCGATCGTGACCCGCAGCACGCGCGGCGCCGGGTAATCGAGCTCGAGGCCGGCATAGTCGGGATAAACGGTGGTCACTGTGATCTCCTTGGAAACTAGCGCGGCGCGCGGCGGTAGAAATCGGCCCAGTCGCGGCGCAGATCGACCTTGGACAGCTTGCCGAACGCGGTCTTGGGCAGCGCCTCGACGAACACAACGGCCTTGGGCATCTGGTATTTCGAAAGATTCTCGGTCAGCCGCGCCAGGACTCCCGCCTCGTCGAGCGGCGCGTCGGCCTGCTTCACGACAAAGGCGGTCACGGCCTCGCCCCAATGGTCGTGCGGCAGGCCGACCACGGCGCATTCGATCACCCCGGGAAGCTCGTAGAGGAACTCCTCCACCTCCTTGGGGTAGACGTTGAGGCCGCCGGTCTTGACCATGTCCTTCTTGCGGTCGGCCAGATAGAGATAGCCGGCCTCGTCCCAGCGCCCGAGATCGCCCGTGTGGAACCAGCCATTGGCGAAGATCTCGGCCTCGATCTCCGGCTGGCGGTAATAGCCTTTGGCGATCGGGTCGCCGCGCATGACGATCTCGCCGATCTCGCCGTCGGCGACCGGCCGGTCGCTGCCGTCGACGACGCGCACGTCGAACCCGACCATCGGCCGGCCGACGCTGTTCGGGTTGGTGGCTTTCTCCTCAGCCGAGATCATGATGCCGCCGCCGCTCTCCGACGTGCCGTAGCATTCCAGCAGGCCGATGCCGTGCTCGCGGATGCGGTTGTAGATTTCCTGCGGCAGCGGCGCGCCGGCCGAGATGATCCGCTTCAGCGCGCCGAGGTCGCGGGTGCCGTAATCCGGGTGGCGCACCATGGCGATCAGCATCGTGGGGACGCAGAACATCGTCGTCACCCGCTCGACCTCGATCACGCGCAGCATCTCGCCGGCATCGAAGGACGGCATGATCGCGGCCGTGATGCCCAGCAGAACATAGGGGGCGATGCTCATGAACTGCGTGCCGCCCATGCAAAGCGGCGTCACCAGCAGGCCGACATCGTTTGCAGACAGCTCCTGGCTCAAGGCCAGGCTCACCGTTTTGGCGGTCACGTTCCAATAGGAGTTGATCGCGCCTTTCGGCGTGCCGGTGGTGCCGGATGAAAAGACCAGGCAGGCGGTGTCGTCGGGTCCGACCGTCGCCAGGGGGAAGGGCGCCGGCACCGCCCCGTCACGCAGGACCGGGGCGATATTGACGACGCCGTCGGTCCGGTCGGCCTGGTCCCAGGTCAGCAGCAGTTCGGCGTGGATTGCATCGCGGACGGCGTTGACGGCTTGCTGCAGCCCGTGCCCCGTGATGACCGCCTTCGCCTCGGCATGATTGAGCTGCGCCGCCAGGCTGCGCGCCTTCAGCGCGGCATTCAGGATGACTGCGGTCGCGCCGAGCTTGAACAGGGCGTAGGTCGTCAGGATGAAATCGGGGTGGTTGTCGCCGAAAACGGCGACATGATCGCCGCGGCCGATGCCGAGGTCCTGCAGCCGATAGGCCAGGCGGTCGCTGGCCTGGTCGGCCCGCCGCCAGGTGAGGCGGACATCGCCCATGACATAGGCAGGCTTGTCGCGGAAGCGGAGCGCGTTCCGCCGCATCGCGCCGGCGATCTGGATCAGTCCGTCCCCTTGCATGTGTTTTCCGCTGGATGAATTCTATATCCTATATGATATTTCCAATGGAGAATATGCTGCCAGCTTTACGGGCCGATCATCGTGCCCACGATGGTTTCGGCGCCGGCGTGGCCGCCCCGATGAGCGGCGCGCTAGACCCTGGTGCGCAAGGAGGGCGCGATGATTCCGAGGACGCTGTTCGACGAGGAGCACGAGATTTTCCGCGCATCCGTCCGCCGGTTCGTGGAGCAGGAGATCGTTCCCCACCATGCGGACTGGGAAAAGGCCGGCATGGTGCCGCGGGCGGCATGGCTTAAGGCCGGGCAGGCGGGCCTGTTGTGCTGCAACGTGCCCGAGGCCTATGGCGGCATGGGCGGCACCTTCCTGCATTCCGCCGTGGTGATCGAGGAGCTGGCCCGCGCCGGCGCCACAGGCCCCGCCTTCTCGCTCCATTCCGACATCGTGGCGCCCTACATCGTCGCCTATGGCACCGAGGAACAGAAACAGCGCTGGCTTCCGGGAATGGCGAGCGGAGCTGCCTTGGGCGCCATCGCCATGACCGAGCCGTCGGGCGGCAGCGATCTGAAATCCATGCGCACCAGCGCCGTGCGCGACGGCGACAGCTTCGTCATCAACGGGCAGAAGGTCTTCATCACCAATGCGCAGGGGGCCGACATCATCGTGCTCGCCTGCAAGACCGATCCGGCGGCCGGCTACAAGGGCATCAGCCTGATCCTGGTCGAGACCGACCGGCCCGGCTTCAGCCTGGGCCGCCGGCTCGAGAAGGTCGGTTACAAGGCGCAGGACACGTCCGAGATCTTCTTTTCAGACGTCCGGGTGCCGGTTTCCAACCTCCTGGGCGTGGAGGGCCGGGGCTTCTACCAGCTGATGAACCAGTTGGCGCAGGAGCGGCTGGTCCAGGCGGTGAAATCGATCGCCGCGGCGGAGGCGGCGCTGGGCTGGACGATCGCGTACGTGTCCGAGCGCAAAGCCTTCGGGCATACGATCGCCGATTTCCAGAATACGCAGTTCAAGCTGGCCGACCTCCATGCCGGCATCGCCGTCTGCCGCAGCTTCGTCGACCGCTGCCTGGAACAGCACGAGCAGGGAAAGCTGGATTCGGTCGACGCCGCGATCGCCAAGCTGCAGACGACGGAACTGCTCGGCCGGACAGTCGACGACTGCGTCCAGCTGTTCGGGGGCTGGGGCTATATGTGGGAAATGCCGATCGCGCGCGCTTTTGCCGACTCGCGCATGGCCCGCCTCGCCGCCGGCACCAGCGAGGTCATGCGCCAGATCATCGGGCGCGAAATATTGCCGAGACACTGAAGCGGGACATAACCGATGAACGAAGCGGTGATCGTAGATGCCGTCCGCAGCCCGATGGGACGCGGCAAAGCCGGCGGGGCGTTATCCTCGGTCCATCCGTCGGACCTGCTGGCCGCCATCCTGAAGGGGCTCGTCGCCCGCAACGGCATCGACCCCGGTGAGGTCGACGACGTGATCGTCGGCTGCGTCAGCCAGGTCGGCGAACAGTCGGCGACGCCGGGGCGGATGGCGTGGCTGTCCGCCGGCTTCCCGGCCCATGTCCCGGCGACCACGATCGACCGCAAATGCGGCTCCAGCCAGCAGGCGGTGCATTTCGCCGCCCAGGGCATCATGGCCGGCGCCTACGACATGGTGATCGCCGCAGGCGTTGAATCGATGAGCCGCATCCCGCTGGGCAGCGCGCGGATGGGCCAGGATTATCATGGGCCTTCTGTTACCCGGCGCTATGCCCCCGGCCTGGTGTCGCAGGGCGTCGCGGCGGAACTGGTGGCGGGCAAATGGGGCCTGTCGCGGGACGATCTCGACCGTTATTCGGCACAGTCGCACATCCGCGCTGCCGGGGCCTGTGCTGCGTTCGAGGCCGAGATCGTCCCGATTGCAACCGAGGCGGGCGAGGTTCGCGCCGACGAGACGATACGGCCCCAGACGACGGCAGAGCGGCTTGGCGAGCTCAAGACCGTGTTCGGCACGCCCGACATGATCGAACGGTTTCCCGAAATCGATTGGAAGGTGACGGCGGGCAACTCGTCGCAGATCACTGACGGCGCGGCCGGCCTGCTGATCATGAGCGCGGCGCGCGCCAAGGCGCTTGGCTTGCGGCCGCGAGCCCGCTTCGTCGCTTTCGATGTCGTCGGCGACGATCCGATGATGATGCTGACGGCCCCGATCCCGGCAGCCCGGCGGGCGCTCGCGAGGGCGGGCCTCGGGATCGGCGATATCGCGCATTACGAGGTCAACGAGGCCTTCGCTTCGGTGCCGCTGGCCTGGGCCAAGGAGTTGGGCGCCGATCCGGCGCGGCTCAATCCATGCGGCGGCGCCATCGCGCTCGGCCACCCGCTCGGCGCCACAGGAACCCGGCTGATGACCACCATGCTGCACGCGCTGGAACGGACCGGGGGGCGTTACGGCCTGCAGGCCGTGTGCGAGGCGGGCGGCATGGCGAACGCGACGATCATCGAGAGGCTTTAGGACATGCAGATCAAAGGATCGGTCGCGGTTGTCACCGGCGGCGCTTCGGGCTTGGGGTTCGCGACCGCGCAGGAGCTGATCTCGCTCGGCGGCCATGTCGTCATCGCCGACCTGTCGGAGGCGAACGGCACCAGGGCGGTCGGGATGCTGGGCCAGGCCGCGCGCTTCGTGCAGGCCGACGTCGCCAGCGAGAGCGATATGGAGCGGGTCTTCGCCGCTGCCGATGCGCTTGGACCGGTGCGCATCCTGGTCAATTGCGCCGGCCGCGGCGGGACGCTGCGCATTGTCGATCGAGAGGGAAATCCCGGCGCGCTCGATTTCTATGAAGGGATCGTCCGCACCAATCTGGTCGGCACTTTCAATGCGCTGCGGCTGGCGGCGGCGCGCATGGCGAAGCTCGATCCGGTGGGGGAGGAGCGGGGCGTCTGCATCCTCACCGCCTCGATCGCCGGCTATGAGGGACAGGTCGGGCAGGTGCCCTATGCCTCGTCCAAGGCCGGCGTCATCGGGCTGACCCTGGTCGCCGCGCGCGACCTGGCGCAGCGGGCGATTCGCGTCTGCTCGATCGCGCCCGGCGTGTTCGATACGCCGATGCTGAGCCGTCTCAGCCCCGAGCAGCGGACGGCGCTGGGCGGCGGCGTTCCGTTCCCGCCGCGCCTCGGCCGGCCCGAGGAATACGCCGCGCTGGCGGTGCATCTCATCGAAAACACGCTGATCAACGGCGAGACCATCCGCCTCGACGGGGCGCTGCGCATGCCGCCCCGATAATCGCCTTTCCGACGATTATCCCTTCCCGAATTGCGGATCGAGATGGGTGAAGGCATCGGCGAGGCGGGCGACCTCCGCGACGATCTTCTGCGTGGTCTTCTTGTCGTGCTGGCCCATCAGCATGGTGGCGACCAGCGTGCCGCGGATGATCCTGGCGGTGTTGAAGATCGGCGCCGCGACGCTGTAGATGCCGGCGACGTGATTGCCCTCGTCGATCGCCCAGCCCTTCTCGCGCGCCTTCCCGACCTGGGCGAGATAATCCTCGATACCGACCGGACGGGCCCATTTGAGCGCGGAATAGCGCTGGCGGATCTGATCCTCGTCCAGCCCTCCGAACGCCGCCATGATGCGTCCGTTGGCGCCGATCAGCAGCGGCAGCCGCTGGCTGAGCCGCACATGCAGCCGGACCGCTGCGGCGCTGTCGATGATATGGACCAGCATCTGGCGGTCCTCGCCGATACGCCGCCATACCGTGACGGTCACCCCGTATTCCACGGCAAGCTGCTCCATGGCGGGATGCATCACATCCAGGAAATTGCCGCCGCCGCCCTTCAGCAGCGCACGATTGGCCAGATCGACCGCGCCCAGGCCCAGCGTATAGGTCTTCGTTGCCTGGTCGAATTCCAGCATCCCGTTCCACACCAGCGTGCGCAGGATGTTGAAGCAGGTGCTGGGATTGATCTTCAGCTCGCGCGAAATCAGCGTGACGGTCGACGGTTTGCCGATCAGGCTCAGGTGCCGCATCATACGGATGGCATTGTCGACCGGCTTCACGATCGTAGCCGGCGCCGGCACGTCCTCCTGGAAGGCGATGCTGCGGGGAGGCGTGACGGGTGCGGATGGCCGGCGGGTAGTTGGCATGTCCATGGAGTCGTTATGCGAATGTCATTCTCATAACAGAATGATGCTCTTAATGGCTAGCTCCGGACGTCAGCAGAGCCATCAGGCGCGAGACGTCGCCGACCTCCTCCAGCGCGCACAGCATGCCGGCCGCCTCGTCGAGCAGGGCAGGCTCCATCAGCCCGTCGGCGCACGCATGGTAGCGGGCGACGACTTCGTCGCGGGTCAGCGGATCGCTGGGGTCCCCATGCGCGGTGAAGCAGGTGCGCTCATGGACGCTGCCGTCCAGCATGCGGATGGCGACGGTGTTCTTCTCGCCCAGCTGGTCGATGCCCCATTCGGGATGGAGCGTCATCTTCACCTTGTTCCGGTGCGCGGTCAGCGCCGGGTCGCGTATCTTCTCCGCCGTGAAAGTGTCGAAGAACATCGATTCCCCGGCCAGTGCCGCCGTCATCACATGCGGAAGGCTGAAGCGCGCATGCTCGGCATTGGCGGGGTCGGGATATTTGACGATCTGCGGGAAGATCTCGTTCACCCCGATCTCGATCTCGGCAACATCGTCGATCCGAATGCCGTGCCGCTGCTTCAGCTCCAGCACGCCGTCGACGATCCGCTGCATCAGATAGCAGCAGGGATATTTCTTCATGCCGACATTCATCACCATGAAATCGCCGCCGCTGCCGAGCGTGAAATCGAGCGCGGGCTGGCCCGCCATCGCATCCCACAGGCCGGCGCGGCCCTCCAGGATCTTGGGGTTGCCGGTCAGCCCCTTGCCGGCCAGCAGCGCGGCCGTGATCCCGTTGCGGCCGGCAAAGCCCGCCTCGATCACATGGGCGCCCGATCCGGTCTGGCGGTTCAGCCCGGCGGCGAAGGAGGCGGCGATGGCGATCGCGTTCCAGGTCTGCTCGAACGACAGGCCCATCATCTTGGCCGCGGCGCCGGCCACGCCCACAGTGCCCAGCTGCGACCCCGGCAGCCAGCCGCGTGGCGTGGCGCAATCGTCGGAGCAGATGGTGCCGGGCCGGGCGGTCAGCTCATAGCCCAGGATCAGGGCCTCCAGCACCTGCCGGCCCGAGGCTTTGAGGCTGTCGCCGAGCGCGAACACGGTGGGGATCAGGAAGCAGGTATAGGTCGCGTCCGGAAACGACACATCCTCCAGCTCGGTGCAATGGGATGCGGTGCAGTTCATCGCCGCCGCCCATTCGGCCGATGTGCGGAAACCGTGGCCGATGACGCCGGCTTCCTGCCGCGCGTCAGCCCCCCGCACATAATCCGCCAGCAGCCTTGTGACCGCCATGTTGGCGCCCAGCACAGCCGAGCCGAGCGAACTCAGCGCCAGGTTCTTGGCGCGTTCCATCACCGACCGGTCGATGTCGGCATAGCCGGTCTCGTGAACGTACCGGGCCATATCCTCCGTGGTCTTCATCGGCTCAGTCCTTGTCGTCCTTGAGATCGAAGGCGCTCAGCATGACCGAGGTCAGCATGCGGTAGCCGATGACGGCGGTCATCTCCACCATGCCGCGCGGCCCATAGAGCGCCAGCAGCGCGTCGAACACCGATTGCGGGACATGGCCCGTACAAGTGAGTTCGTCGGCATAGCGGATCGCCAGCCGTTCCTCTTCCGAGAGGTCCGGGCACGATTTCGCCGCCTCGAGCCCCTCCACGGTGGCGAACTGGTCGTAGAGTGCGCGGGAGATGCCGGCCTTTTCCGAGGTCTGCCAGTGGCCGTCATAGGCGAAGCCGCAATTGAGCCGCCGGATCACGGTGAGGATGACCAGCTGGCGGACGCGGTTATGCTCCAACGCCCAGGGCAGCTCGGTGAAGATATAGCTCGACCCCTCGAACAGGCGCCGGGCCAGCTCGGGCGAATGCGCGAACAGCCGCCAGGGCTGGGGCACGCGCCGCTCCGCCTGCGCCGAGCGGGGGCCCGGCAGCGGTTTCAGCCAGCCGGCGACCCGGCCGAAGAATTCGAGAACCTCCGGACTGGCGTCCTCCTTCTCGATCAGCGGAATCCGCGGCACGTGCTTCCTCCCTATGCTTACAGGCCGAACAGCCTGCTTACATTGCCGTGGACGATCTTTTCCGTCACGTCATCGGGAATATCGGCGAAATTTTCGGCGATGACCTTGTGCGAGTTCGGCCAGGTCGTGTTCCGATGCGGGAAGTCGGACGCCCACATATAGTTGTCCGCGCCGTAGAACCTGTAGGCCGCCATCCCGATCGGATCGTTCTCGAAGGTCGCGAAGAACTGCCGCTTCATATAGAAGCTCGGGCTCTCCGGCGTGGCGTTGGGCACCAGCGCCTTGTATTTGCTCCAGCCCTTGTCGCAGGCACGCACAAAGAAGGGCAGCCAGCCGATATTGAGCTCGACCGAGACGACCTTGAGCTTGGGGAAGCGCGCGAACACGCCGCCGAAGATGAAGGACATCAGGGTACGCTGGATCTCGTGCGAGCCCAGCACCGCCTGCTCCATGATCGAGCGGGCGGCGACTGAGCGCAGGAAGCCCGTGACCGGATCGGGGATCAGCGTGCTTTCGCGGCTGCGGCCGGTCACGGCATGCATGGAGACCGGCATGTCGTGCGCCTCGGCGGCGGCCCAGAACGGGTCGTAGATCGGGGTGTCGTAAGGCCGGTCCTCCGGCGCCGACGACCAGATCATCACCCCCTTCATGCCCAGCCTGGCGCAGCGCGCCAGCTCCTTGACGGCCAGGGGGATGTCCTCCAGCGAGATCAGGCCGTTGCCGATCAGCCGCTTGGGGTCATGGGCGCAGAATTCGGCCAGCCAGTCGTTATAGACGCGGAAGCATTCGCGCTGCATGTCGCCGTCGGTCATGCGGAACAGCGGCATGCTGAGCGTCGCGTACAGCACCTCGGCCCGGACATTGTCTTGGTCCTGATCCTTCAGGCGCGCGGCCGGATCCCAGCCGCCGGCCGGCGCGGTCTCATAGCCCTTGGCCATGTGGCGGCCCAGATCCTCGTTGCTGGCGCCGGCGGCATAGGCGCCGCCGATGGGAAATGGATCGATCGAGGGCGCGATCAGGCAGTAGCCGGGTTTCCCATCCGTACGGTCGGCGATGTGCGGGGCCGTGTCGCGGAATTTCCGGTCCACCCGGTCGACCCAGAAATTGGCCGGCTCCAGAATGTGCGAGTCGGCGGAAATGACGTTGAGGGCGGACATCAGGGTCTCCTTGCGATAGCAGCTGGTTCAGGCGTTGCCGGAGCGGAGCAACCGGCCCGCCCGCGCAGTAGTGTCCCGGCCGCCCTCGTAGAGGACCGCGCCGTTGACGATGGTGAAGTCGATGCCGGTCGGTTCGATCATCATCTGCCGCGCCCCGCCCGGCAGGTCCCAGGTCGCCTTGGCGCGCAGCGTCGAATTCACCGTGTCGGGATCGAAGATGACGATATCGGCGGCCTTGCCCGGCTTCAGCCGGCCGCGATTTTGGATGCCGAAGAAATCCGCCGGTTCCGACGTCATGCGCTGGACGGCACGCTCCAGGCTCATGACCGCCTTCTCGCGGACCCATTTGCCCAGCAGATAGGTCGGGTAGGCCGCGTCGCACATCTGGTCGATATGCGCGCCGCCGTCGGACAGTCCGATCATCACGCGAGGATCGGCGATGAAGTCGGCGATGCGGTCTTCCTTGCCGTTCAGCATGGTGACGGTGAAGCGGACGGCAAGCCTGTCCTCGACGATCAGGTCGAAGAACGTGTCGACCGGGTCCCGGCCCCGCCGCGTCGCGACCTCGGCGACGGTCAGGCCCTCGACCGCTTTCAGCGCCGGGTCGGTGACCTCCTCGACCACATAATAGGCCCAGTTGGTCTGGGTGACCGACGGCTTCGCGAGATCGTCCCTGAAGCGGCGGCGGAAATCCGGGTCGGCATAGATGCGCAGCTGCGCGTCCGCGGATGCGTTGAACAGCGCATGCACGCAGTCATAATGCGAGAACAGGAACGGGTTGCGCGGGTCGAGATATGAGACCAGCGGCCGCGGCGTGACCTGTGGATAGGCGCCGCGCTTCGACAGCCCGTCGATCCGCCGCAGCATCTCGACATGCGCTTCGGGAAAGTCGTCGCGCACGAACAGCGAGGTATAGGTGACCTTGGAACCGCTCTCGGTCAGCAGGAGGTCCAGCATCTCGAGCTCGTCGTCGGCGATCTTGCCCGGGACCTTGACCAAAGCGATCTCGATCACGCCCTTGCCGAGTTCGCGCAGCGCCCGGCAATAGGCGCGGAATTCGTCCTTGCTGGTGAGGCGGGAGGCGAAGGGCCGGCCCTTGTAGCCGACATGGGACTTCACGTTCGAGGACGAGAAGCCGAATGCGCCGGCCGCCACCGCCTCCTTGATCAAGGCTGCGATTTTCCCGGTCTCGGCCTCGGTCGCCCCGCGCTCCATCGAATCCTCGCCCATCACCAGGTGGCGGAAGGGTGAGAGCGGCGCGAAGAAGCCCAGATTGATGCCGAAGGCACGCTTGTCGGCGGCATCCAGCAGCTCCGGGAAGCTTTCCCATTGCCAGGCGACGCCGCGCTCCAGCAAGTCGAGCGGGATGCCCTCGACATTGGTCAGGTCTGCCAGCAATACCTCGCGCCGGTCGGGTGCGCAGGGGGCGAGGCCGACACCGCAATTGCCCAGCATCACCGTCGTCACACCGTGCACCGAAGAGGTGCGCAGCAGCGGATCCCACCAGATCTGGGCGTCGTAATGGGTGTGCGGATCGATGAAGCCGGGTGCAACGATCCGTCCCGCGGCATCGATGACGCGCTCGGCGTCGATGGAAAGTTTCCCGATCGCGACGATCTTGCCGTCTTTCACCGCGACGTCCGCCTGGTACCCGGGCGCACCGGTGCCGTCGACGACCGTGCCGTTCCTGATGAGAAGATCGAACGCCATACCTGCTCCTTCCCGACGGCCGGCCCGGCTGGCGCCGCGGCTGCACGCCACTCTCGTGGTGGCCGGCCCGATCCGTCGTACTTTAGACGCAGTCGTAGAAATTCTCAATATCGAATGTCATTCTACATAGGAAATATAACTGGGGATGAGCATTCATCGGATCGGCGATATCGGCTGCACGATATTCCGGCGAAATTCCTTTGGCCGACGCCATGGCCGGGCTAGCGTCCGACAACGCCGCCGCAACGCGGACGCCGGGGAAAGATTGGTCCAGATGCATAGTGTCGAGGTCGAAGCTGCCGTTGATGTTGCCGACGATGGGGCGGCATGTGCCGGCGCTACGCGGTGGTACGTTCTCGGAATCCTGACCGCCATCTATGCGATGCATGCGATGGACCGGCAGCTCGTGTCGGTCGTGCTGGAGCCGGTCAAGACCGAATTCGCGCTCACCGACACGGCCGCCGGGGTGCTGGCCGGCGCCGCCTATGCTGTCTCCTTCGCCGTCGCCGGCATTCCCTTCGGCATGCTGGTGGACCGCATGAGCCGCCGCAACCTGCTGGCGGCGGCGCTCGCCATATGGAGCGCGATGACGGCGTTTTCGGGATTGGCGGCGAACTATGCATCGCTGATCGCCGCGCGTATCGGGCTCGCGGCGTTCGAGACGCCCAGCCTGCCGGCTTCGGTCTCGATGATCTCCGACCTGTTCGGCCGGCACCGGCGGGCGACCGCGATCGGCATCTATACGATGGGGTTGGGGGCGGGACAGTTCGTCGGCTATTCGGTGGGCGGGCTGGTCGCCGACCGCTGGGGTTGGCGCGACGTGTTCTTCGTCGCCGGCGTGCCCGGGATGATCCTCGCCTTCATCTTCCTGCTCACGGTGCGCGAGCCGGTGCGACGGACCTCGGACGGCAAAGTCGCGCTCGACACCAGGGCGCCGTCGCTGCTCAAGACGCTCGGCTTCATCCTGGGGCAGCCTTCGCTCCGGCTGCTCTATGGCGGCTATATCATGCTGGCGCTGACGGCGAGCGCGAACCTCGCCTTCCTGCCGTCCTTCTTCATCCGCACCCACCATCTCGCCATTGCCGAGGTCGGCGCGATCGTCGGCACGGGGTTCGGGCTGGCATCGATCGTCGGCAGCGGTCTGGGCGGCATGGTCGCCGACAGGCTGGGAAAGCGGAATATCCTGTGGGTGCCGCGCTTCGGCGCGGCGGCGGCGGCGGTCGTCATGGCCGCGACCGCGCTCATGGTCCTGGTGCATTCGGTGGCGGTCGCCGCGGTCTGCATGGTCATCTACGGCGTCGCGTTCCTGGCGCAGGTCGGACCGAACCAAGGCCTCAATCAAGGCCTGGTCGGCACGCGCATGCGCGGCACGGCGGCGGCGGTCATGAACACGCTGGTCAATCTGTTCGCCCAGGCGCTGGGCGCGACGCTGACGGGTTTTCTCAGCGACCGATTCGCCCCATGGGCCGGCAGCGATGCCTTGCGCTGGGCGCTGCTGGCGGTCTCGTTCCTCAATCTGGTGCCGATCGTCTGCTATGCCCTGATCGGCCGTACGCTGGAGCGCGACATGGCGCGGGCGGAGAGCGCCTGATCAGCCGCGCCCCGGCCGGCCGGGGAAGAAGCGGTCCTGGATCGCCTCGTGGTCGGCTTGGGTGGCGGCGGGCCTGCCGCCCGCCAGGTCGCTGACCGCGGCGAAATTCCGTTCCACCGCCTCGGGCGTCAGCGCGGCGTGGTAATAACCGCTGGCTTCGACGAAGGCGATCCGCGCCGCGCGTCCGCCGCCGGCGGCATAGATTTCCCCGCTCTCCGCCATCTGCCGGCTCACCAGGAAAGCGATGAAAACGGCGACCTGCTCAGGTGGGAAGCGATCGCGCATCCAGTCGCGAAAGGCCGCGTTCGGGTGATTGTCCAGAATCGGTGTATAGGCCTGCGGCATCACGGCATTGACCAGGATGCCCAGCGGCCGTCCGGCGATGCCGGCATCCTTGGTCAGCCCGATCAGCCCGGCCTTGGACACGGCATAGGGCCCGCTGATGCCGGAGCCCATGGCGGCGCTCGAGCTGATATTGACGATACGGCCGTATCCCCGCGCGGCCATTGCCGGCCAGACCGCCCGCATCAGGGCGAAAGGGCCGGTGAGGTTGACCGCCATGACGCGGTCCAGATCGTCGTCGCCGATCGCGCCGAAGGGGCCGGGCCGGGCGATTCCGGCATTGTTGACCAGGATGTCGATGCGTCCGAAGGCATTGAGCGCTGCCGCCGCGACCGCGCGCGCAGTCGCATGGGAGCCGATCGCTGCCGTGTTGGCTACGGCCTTGCCACCGCGCGCTGTGATCTCGCGCGACACGGCCCCGGCCCGGCCATCCGATCCGCAATCATTGACCAGCACGCGTGCGCCGCGATCCGCCAGCAGCAATGCGGTCGCCCGGCCGATTCCCGACCCGGCGCCGGTGACGATCGCGGCCTGTCCGGCGAAGTCGATATCCGCCGTCACGGCCGGCTGACGCGGCCTTCCAGCGCCGGCTCGCGCGGCAGGCCTTCCGACAGGGCCGTTCCCAGATAGAGAAAGGCAACGATCCCGTCCGCCGGATCCAGGCCCAGGGCCTGTTTGACGATGGGGCTGTAGGCAGCGTTGCCGGTCTTCCACATCGTACCGTAGCCCAGCGCCCGGGCCGTCAGGATCATGTTCTGTACCGCGGCGCCGACGGCCAGGATCTGCTCGATCTCCGGCACCTTATGGGTGGGATTCAGCCTGGCTGCGACCGCGACGATCATCGGCGCGCGCATGGCTTTCGACCGCTCCACGTCCAGCTCCGCTTCGGTGCTGTCGGGGACCGCGTGACGCTTGGCGCGCGCCATCGCGTCGGCAAGCTGCTCCAGCCCCGCGCCTTCAAGGACGACGAAGCGCCATGGCGCCAGGCGACCATGGTCCGGCGCGCGGGCGCCGGCACGCAGAATCCTGTCGAGATCCTCGGTCGGCGGCGCCGGCGCGGCCAGCCGTGTCGCCGAGGCGCGGCTGTCGATCGCGGTCAGGACGTCCATTTCAGTTGAGCGTCAGCTTGAACAGGTCGCGCGTATTGTCATGCACGATCTTGCGCAGCATCGCCGGGTCGACCCCGTCGCTCGTGTGGGCAAGCGTCGGCATGCTGTCGGGCCAGGTCGAATCGGAATGCGGATAATCGCTGGCCCACAACAGCATGTCCGGGTTGAGCAGCCCATGCTCCGCCGCTTTCAGCGCCGCGCGGTCGTCCTGGAAGGTGAGCCAGACATTGTCGCGGAAGACCTCCGTCGGCAGCCGCTTCAGTTCCTTGCCCTGCAGCCAGTGGCGATGGCGATGATAGAAATGCTCGGCCCGGTCGACGAAATGCGGCACCCAGCCGGCATCGGCCTCGACCGATACCAGCTTCAGCTTGGGATGGCGGTCGAACACGCCGCCGAACATGAAGACGCCGACGACATCCTGCAGCATGCGGGTCGCCATCATATGGCCGTTCAGCTTGCCGCCGCGCATCTTGCCGTGGTTGAAGGCGTTGCCCTCCTTGGTGCGCTTGATGAGGATATGCAGGCAGACCGGCAGGTCGAGCTCGACCGCTGTGGCCCAGACCCTGTCCCAGATCGGGCTGTCGTAATCCTCCGTTCCGGGTTCGCCCGGGATCATCACGCCTTTGAAGCCCTTTTCCTTGATGTCGATCATGTCCTCGATCATCGTCGCGGGGTCGCGGGCAGCCGATTGGCCGACGCCGAACAGGCGGGTGGGCAGGCCGCCGCAGAATTCCTCCAGCCAGCGATTATAGGCCTGCATGCAGGCGCGCTTGTAATCGAAGTCGGTCAGGTCGCAGATCGCCATCCCGACCGATGGATAGATCAGCTCGGCGAACACGCCGTCGCGGTCCATGTCGGCTATCCGCGCTTTGGGGTCCCAGCCGCCGCGATGCAGGTTGGCGAATGTCCGCCCCTCCAGCTTCAGCTGGTCGGCGGGAATGCCTGCCGAGGCGGCGCCACCGACCGCGACGGGGGAGATGCCTTCGACGAGGTACAGCGCGCCGCGCGTTTCGTGATCGATGCCGCGCGGGCAGATGTCGCGATATTTCGGGTCGATCCGGCTGATGAAGATATCCGGCGGCTCGACGACATGGGAATCCGCCGAGATCGGTTTCATGTCCTGAAGCGCTGCGTTCGAAAGCATGGTTCCTCCCACGGGGTCTGTCGGGCGGCGAAGCCTGGAATGGGTTGTGCCGAGGGCGGGCCCTCTCATGGCGACCTGGCTAGCTTAAGCGGCGAAGCAGCCTCAAGGCAACATATTTTTCTGATATAGGAATAATAATCTTCTATTAGAATACCCGAGTCGACCGCGATGCACCTTTCTTCGGCGGGATCGCCCCCGGACCGGCCGGCCTTGCGCCCTGAGGGCCGGGTTAAGTCCTAAATTCTGATAATGGATTTATATTCTAATATCGAAATAACTCTTGCGACTCCAAATTTGTTATGACAACATACCTTCATAAGAATGTGGGAGGTAGGAATGCCGCGTGCGCTCGAGCCGAAGAAAATCAAATCCGCCCATCGCGCCTTGGAGGTGCTGGAGTATTTCACCGCCAACCGGCGCGAGGCGACGGTCATGGAGATCGCGCGGGCGATGGACTGTCCTCAGTCGAGCACCTCCGAGCTGCTGAGCTGCCTGGTCGCGCTCGGCTATCTGCATCGCGACCGTTATGCGCGCACCTACCGGCCTTCGGCGCGCGTGGCGCTGCTCGGCGCCTGGGTCCAGCCGAAGCTGTTTCGCCAGGGCCATCTCCTCCCGATGATGGATGAGCTGGCCGAGGCGACCGGTGCGACGACGATCGTCGCTTCGCGCATGGGGACGGCAGTGCGCTACATGCATGTCGTGGCGCCGCCGGGCGCCTCGCCCGAGCCGCCGGACGAGGGGGCGTTCACGCCCATGGTCCATTCGGCGATGGGTAAAATCCTGCTCGCCACCTATGAGCACGACCAGCTGCGCGCCCTGATCCACCGCCATAACGCGGAAACGGAAGATCCGGCACTGCGCGTCGCCTCGCCGGCCCTGATGGACGAGATCGAAACGATCCGGACGCGCCGCTATGCGGTGAAATACGGCGAAGGCGGCGGCGCGGTGATGGGCGTGCTGCTGCCTAGAACCTGCACCGGCAGCGCCGCCGAAGAGCAGATGGCGCTTGGCATCTTCGCGGCGCCCGGTGTCATTCAGCAGAATGAGGAGAAGCTGGCGCGGATATTGCGCAACACCGTCGTTCATCGTCTGGGGGCCGTCCGCCTCGTGCCGCAGTCGCCGGCGCCGATGGCATCGAGCCTGCGGTATCAGGCTGCTGTCTGAGGCGCGGCGATGGCAAGGCCTGCCCCGATGGCGACGGAGTGCGCCTCGAGCGGTGGCTTACAGGCGCTCTATAGAGAAAGTAACATTCTGTATATGGAATACCTCCTTCGTCATCATGCCGGCTGGAAGGCGTGTCCGCGACTGTCGCATCGGCGCACGGCGCGTCGAATCACGTTGTTTTCCGCCGCCTTCACGTGTGTCATCGCATAGTCGATGATTTCCTATACAGAAGACTTATTCGGTTTCAGAAACAAGAAGCGCGGCGCTACCGTCCGACCGCAGCCGCTGAATGGCAGGGGACTGTAGGGATAGGGCGTGGCAGGGGTACGAGTTCGGGCTTGGTCCGGGACGGCTCCGCGGCAACGAAATGAGGGGAGGGAGTATTGATGAATACGAACGAAACACACCGGGCCATATTGTTGTCGACAGCGGCGCGCCGCGCTTTCTGCGTCACCGCGCTCTGCGCGCTCGGCGGGCTGGCCGCGCCAGGGACGGCATCGGCGCAGACCGCGGGCGATCAGCCGACCGCCGCCATGCCGGCCGCAGGCGTCGAGGAGATCGTCGTCCATGCGCGCAAGCGCGATGAAAAGGCCGCGGAGGTTCCGATCGCCATCACGGCCCTGACCGGCGAGGCGCTCAAGAACCAGTCGATCACCCAGATCCAGGATCTGACACGGGCCGCGCCGAACGTGCTGGTCCATCCCTCGACCGATACCGGCGGCACGCTGCTGGCGGAAATTCGCGGGCAGATCACCTCCATCTCCAGCTTTGCGGTCGATGCGCCGGTCGGGTTCTATTTCGACGACGTCTATATCGCCGAAAGCAAGGGGCTGGCCGGGGCGATCTTCGATATGCAGGATGTCGAGATCGCGCGCGGCGTGCAGGGCACGCTGAACGGCCGGAACAATACGGGCGGCGCGATCAGCTTCTATACGAAGAAGCCGGTCTTCGATGAGTATCAGGCCGAGGTGAGCGGCACCGCCGGTTCGGAGAATCTGTTCGGCGGCCACATCATCCTGAACCTGCCTGTGAACGATACGCTGGCGCTCCGCTTCGGCTACCAGAAGATGCAGCAGGACGGCGAAGGCCGCAGCGTCGTCACCAACGAGCAGTTCCAGGGCATCGGCCAGGAAGTGTGGCGTGCTTCGGCCCTGTGGAATCCCGCCGATGCCTTGAGCGTCCATCTCGTCTATGAGGGCACCGGCCTCAACCAGCAGCCGATCAGCTTCCGGGAATTGCCGGGCAGCCTGATCGTCTCGGCGCTGGAGAACGGCATCCAATCGCCGCTGAACCCGCCCGGCGCCCGGATTCCGGCCTCAACGCTGTTTCCATCGAATCCTTATGACAATGCGCTCAATTCGACGCAGAACGACGTCGTCCAGAGCCAGTTCGTCCGTGGCACCGTAAGCTACGACATTCTCGACAATCTGCAGGCCAAGATTACCGGCGGCTACCGCTATATGAAGGCGGTCAGCGGCTATGACGTCGACGCGTCGCCGATTCCGTTCATCCAGGCGACGAATTTCGGCGGCACGTCGCGGCAGATCACGATCGAGCCGCAGCTGTCGGGCAAGCTGTTCGACGACCGGCTGCACTGGGTGGTCGGCTATTTCCACTTCTCGGACACCGGCACCTATCGCTCGACGACCTATGCGGAGTCGATCAACGCCGCGAACCTGGCGCAGCCGTTCAAGAACCAGCTCCTGATCAACGACGCCGGCAAGAACATTTCCGACGCGGGCTATGCGCACGCGGAATACGGCCTGACCGACGACTGGAAAGTTGCCGCCGGCGTCCGCTACACCCAGGATCAGCGGGCGGTCTTTCCGGGCAGCGCGACCAACTTCGCCTATCCGCTCGGCGCCGCCTATGGGGCCTATAAAGCCGGCTTCGTTCCGGCGCTGCAGTGCAGGCTGCCCACCTTCAAGGGACCGTGCCCGTCGATCGAGCTATCCCAGGATTATCACTACATCTCCTATGAATTCTCGACGCACTACGACATCGACAAGAACTGGCACATTTATGCCCGTACCGGGAAAGGCCAGAAGTCGGGCGGTTTCAACGTCCCCGTGAACACGGCGACCGACGCGCCGTTCCAGCCTGAGGAGGTGACCGATTACGAAATCGGCGTAAAGGCGACCGGCCTGCTCGACGGGACGCTCGGCTTCAATGCCGACTACTTCTATGGCGACTACAAGCAGATGCAGCGCCTGATCAGCACGCTGCTGCCGGGCGGCGGCGGCGTCGCGCTTCAGGTGATCAATGCCGGCTCGGCAACGGTCCAGGGCACCGAGTTCGACTTCAACTGGCACCCGTTCACGCCGCTGACCATCTCGGGCTATGCCGGCTATACCTTCGCCCAATACAACCAGTTCACGTCCACTGACGGGGTCCATGTCTTCGACCTCAAGAACGAGCCCTTCTACCAGACGCCGAAATGGACCGGCCGGCTGGCGGCCGCCTACGACATTCCGACCGATTACGGCGATGTGCGGCTGAGCGGCGGGGTCAACTATGTCGGCTCCCAGTCCTTCCTGGCGCTGTATTTCCCGACCGCGACCCAGGCGGCCTATGCCCTGCTCGATGCGCGGCTGTCCTGGACCGACCCCGACGACACGCTCGAGGTCGCGCTGTGGGGCACCAATCTCGCCGACCGGCATTATTATGTGTCGGCCCAGGGCAGCCGGGCGGTGCCCGATCCGGCATCGACTCCAACCTACGGCGTTCTGGTGCCCGGCATGGAGCGGTCCGTCGGCGCGACGGTCACTTATAAATTCAGCAGCGCCGTCGGCCGGGAAGCACCGGCGGCTGCAGCCTATGTACCGCCGCCGGTCCAGGCTCCAGCCCCGGCGCCGAAGAGCTATCTGGTGTTCTTCGATTTCAACAAGTCGGACCTGACCAGCCAAGCGATCCAGATTGTCGACCAGGCGGCGACCAATGCCGGCCCGGCCAAGGTCACGCGCCTCACCGTCACCGGCCATACCGACACGGTGGGATCGGATGCCTACAACATGCGTCTTTCCCGCCGCCGTGCGGAATCGGTTGCAGCGCGTCTCGAGAAGGACGGCGTCCCGTCGTCCGAGATCGAGATCGTCGCCAAGGGCAAGCGCGACCTGCTGGTGCCGACAGCCGACGGCGTGCGTGAGCCGCAGAACCGGCGCGTCCAGATCGTCTATGACGGCGGGCAGACCTCGTAAGGCCTTCCACGCCAAGACGACGGAACGCCACCGGCCCCCCCCAGCCGGTGGCGTTCTGCTTTGCGGGTCAGATCTGGCGGACCGCGGAGACAATGTCCGCGGTCGTACGGATTCGCGCGATGCGCGGGAAGATCGTCCGGAACGGATGCTCATGCTCATCACGCGAGAATGCGGCCACGGCATCGGATGCGAGGATCTGGGCATAGCCGCGCTCATGCGCCTGCCGGACGGTCGACTCGATCGCATAGTTGGTGGTGAAGCCGCCGACGATGACGGTGTCGACGCGCCGGCGGCGCAGCTGCGTGTCCAGGTCGGTCTGGTGGAAAGCCCCCCAATTATGCTTGGCGACCACGATATCCCCCGGCCGCGGTCCGATTTCGGGCGCGAACTCCAGCGCGCCCTGCGGCAACTCGAATGCCGGCATCGCCACGTCCGCAGGCGGCTTGAGCAGCAACGCGTCGTTCAGGCCGGAATCAACGCGGATCAGGATTGCCGGGATACCGGCCGCCCGGCACGTTTCGGCAAGGCTTACGCAGTTCGCCAGCACCGCGCGGCCGTCCAGCGGAACCGTCGGCAGGCCGACGACGAAGTTCTGCACGTCGACCAGCAGCAGCGCCGTGCGGCTGGGGTCGATGATCAAGCCCGTCATGCTTCCGCCTCAATAGTCCAGGGTGATGTACCCGCCGCCATTGATATGCAGCAGCGTCCCGTTGATGCCCGAGGCCGCGTCCGAGCTCAGATAGACGACGGCGTCGGCGATCTCGTCGGCTTTCATCCAGCGGCCGGCCGCGGTCTGCTGGTGCATGCTTTCGGCGGACGGCGGGTTCGGCAGGCTCTCGCGCCTCAGATTCGGGCTCGCCGGCCGCGCGTTGCCGGTCGGCTCGACTCTGGTGATGCCCGGTGAGACGACGTTGACGCGAACTCCGCGCCGCGCGGCCTCATGCGCCAGGGTCTCGCTCATCAGCGCGATCCCGCCCTTGCCGGCGGCCTGCACCGCGAAGCCGTATATCGGGAAAAAGGCGGCATCCGCCGACATGTTGACGATGGTGCCCGAGCCCTGGGCGTACATCAGCCTCAGCGCCTCCTGGCAGCAGAAGAAGGTGCCGCGCAGGTTGACGCCGATGACCAGGTCCCATTGCGCCTCGGTGACGTCGACCGTTTCGCCGCGCCATGAATAGCCGCCGATATGGGCCGCTGCGTCGATCCGGCCAAAGGCCGCGGCCACCGCGCCATAGGCGGCACGGATCGAGGGCACGCTGCCGAGATCGACATGCACCGCGATCGCCTCGGCGCCCGCCGCCTCCACCAGCCTGGCGGTATCGCGGTTACCGGCCTCGTGGATGTCCAGGCAGGCGACATGTGCCGCGCCGCGCTCGGCGTACCGGATCGCAGTCGCCCGTCCGATCCCGCTGGCGGCGCCGGTCACCAGCGCACTCTTCCCCGTCATGTCCATCGCCGCGTCCTCCTGGTTGCGTCCGGCAGTCTAGGGCGGTGGAGGGCTTGCTGCCGAACACGCCGGCTACGCCGCCCCGGCACCATCGTATGGACGATTATCCAGGGCCTTCGGCCATGCGATTGTCGCGCGGGACGGAGGGCGCGCTAGGGTTTCAGGAGAATGGAGTGCCACGATGAATGCCCAAGGCGCCGACGACCGGCCCGCGATTCCGCCCCACGTGCCCGCGGACCTGGTCGTCGATTTCGACTATATGAACGATCCTCTCCTGATCGAGGATCCGCACGCGGCCTATATGCGCCTGGTTGGCAAACGTGGGCTTGTTTTCACGCCGCGCAACGGCGGACATTGGATCGCCACCCGCCAGAAAATGATCGGCGAAATTTTCCAGTCGCCGGCGCTCTTTTCCAATTTTCCCAGGACCATTCCGAGGACCGCATCGGCGGGAAAGCCGGCACCGTTTTCCGACATCGACCCGCCGGACAATGCCAAATACCGACGCCTGCTGCAGCAGGCGCTGGGCCCAAGTTCGGTTGCGCGGTTCGAGCAGCAGGCGGTCGATACGATGATCGAGCTGACCGAGGCGGTCCGGCCGCACGGCGCCTGCGACTTCGCCGTGGAGATCGCGCAGAAGCTGCCGATCTTCATCATCATGAAATGGCTCGACCTGCCCTTTGCCGACCGCTTCCGGCTGCTCGAGGTGACCGATAACATACTGGGCCATCCCGACCCCGCGGTGCGCAAGGCGGCCAAGGTCGCGGTCGGCGATTATGTCGACGCGGTCGTGCGGGAACGCCGCGCCGCGCCCGGCGACGACCTCGTCAGCTTCATGTCGAACGGGCAGGTGGAAGACCGCATGGTGACCCATGAGGAGGCGCGGGCGATGGTCACCAATCTGGTGATCGGCGGCCTGGATACGGTACGCAACATGATGTCGTTCTTCGCCCTGTTCCTGGCGCGCAACGACCGCCACCGCCGCCAGCTGGTCGAGGACCCGGAGCTGATCCCCTCCGCGGTGGAGGAACTGCTGCGCTGGTTCGCCATTCCCAATATGGGCCGCTCGGTCGTCAGGGACATGGAATTCCATGGCGTCGCGATGAAAGCGGGGGAGATGATCCTGCTGCCGCTGGTCCTCGCCGGCCGCGACGATGAGAGCCACGCCGATGCGATGACGGTCGATTTCGCCCGCAGGCCCAACCGTCACATGACCTTCGGCGCCGGCGCGCATGGCTGCCCGGGGCTGCATCTGGCGCGGATCGAGCTCAGGATCTTCCTCAAGGAGTGGCTCGCGCGCATTCCGGATTTCGCGGTGAAACCCGGCGCCAAGCCGGTGACGCGCGGCGGCGTCATCCTCGCCGTGCAGTCCCTGCCGCTCGTCTGGAACGGCTGAGACTGCCGCGCCATGGCGTCGGACAATATCGTTCCGTTCCGCGTGTCGGTCAGCGACGCGGCCGTGGCCGATCTCAGGGACCGGCTGGCGCGCACCCGGTGGCCGGACCAGCTGCCCGACAGTGGTTGGGATTACGGCACTGACGCCGCCTATCTGCGAAACCTGTGCGATCATTGGGCCGCGCGCTTCGACTGGTGCCGTTTCGAGGGCCGGTTCAATCGTTTCCCGCAATTCACCACAGAGATCGGCGGGCAGCGTGTTCATTTCTTCCATGTCCGGTCCCCCGAGCCGGACGCGCGGCCGCTGATCCTCAGCCATGGCTGGCCGGGATCGGTCGCCGAGTTCCTCGACGTCATCGGGCCGCTCAGCAACCCCGCGGCATATGGCGGCGAACCGCGCGACGCGTTCCATGTCGTAGTCCCGTCCCTGCCGGGCTTCGGCTTTTCCGGCCCTACGCACGAGCGCGGATACGACTGCCGGCGAATTGCCGCGACGTTCGACCGGCTGATGCAGCGGCTGGGCTATGGGCGCTATTTCGCCCAGGGCGGCGACAAGGGCGCGCGGATCAGCATCCTGCTTGGCGCAGAATTTGCCGAGCGGGTCGCCGCGATCCATCTCAATCTCATATCGGCGCCGCCCCTCGATCCGGACAAGCCGCGGGCGGGGCTGACGACCGGAGAGCTCGCCGAGCTGGATCGCATGACGTCCTTCGGACAGGCCGAGGCCGCATACCAGCAGATCCAGCGCACCAAGCCGCAATCCCTGGCTTACGGGCTGAACGATTCCCCGGCAGGGCTCGCCGCCTGGATCGTCGAGAAATTCCGCGCCTGGAGCGACTGCGGCGGCGAGATCGCGCGCAGCTTCGATTACGATCGGCTGTTGGAAAACATCAGTCTCTATTGGCTGACGGGCACCATCGGCTCGTCGATGCGCCTCTATTACGAGGATCACGGCCCCGGCCGGGGCGAGGCCCTGCCGCCGGTGAAGGTGCCGGTCGGCCACGCCCATTTCCCGGCCGAGATCTACACCTGTCCCAGGCGCTGGGCCGAGGCGAAGTTCAATATCGCCCGCTGGACGATCATGCCCCGGGGCGGACACTTCCCGGCCATGGAGGTGCCGAAGCTTTTCACCGAGGATGTCCGCGCCTTTTTTCGTGACTACCGCTCGGGGACCGGCGCCTGACGCTGCCTGTCCGCTTGGGAGGAATTCGGCAGCATGCGCTGCCAACAGGAGCCCGTCGCCGGATCCTTCCTATCCGGTACTGGCACGACGCCCGCTCTGGGCGTGTCTTCCCCTAACTTCCGCTTGCTTCGGCTTCCATGCCGGAGCAAGCGGCTTTCTTGATGAAGGATCGCCCTGGGGAACGCGTTGAGTTCGAGAATTTTGCGAACGAATTCTCGCACCATTGCAGCTGTCATACAGAGGCAATAGGTCCGCTTAGCATAGAGTAATTCACCAGTTCGCGAGGATGGTGATCGGAACCAACTGGCTTTCCAGCGAGCATCGCTTTCCGATGTGCGGCGCCGATCAGGAGCAGACCGGGCCAGAACAGGTAGGACAGTATCTCCAGGTTTTCGCCGCCGCTGTAGAAGCCCAGCATGAACACGACGCCCAGGGCCACGCGGCCGAGCAGCGAGGATTGGGCCAGCAGCAGCATCTCCAGAAAGGTCCAGGCCAGCGGGATCGCCAGCCCCGCCACGCCGATCAGGCCTTTGACGTAGAGCAGGCCGTACCATGTGTGATGGCTGCCGATCGGCATGAACTCCACGTAGTGGGGACCGCGCTGGACCACGCCGTGGCCGAAGATCGGCGCCTCCTCGCGCCAGCGATTGACGGCGATGCGGCCCAGTGCCTCGCGCACGCGGGTGCTGTCCGCCCGGGCGCCGCGGAAGGCGGCGATGCTGTTCTGGACGATTTGCAGCACCTGGTCCGCGATCAGACCGACAAAGAGACTGAGCGCGGCCATGCCCATCTGTAGCGCTGGGCGGGAGATACGCGACAAAGACCAGATCAGGGGTGGGCAGACTACCAGAAACAGGATCGCCATGCGCGACTTGGTCATCAGGCAGATCAGCACCGCCGCAATGGTGGCGGCGATGCGCAGACGGCGGTTACGCTCCAACCTGGCAAGGACGAAGATCATGTCGCCGATCATTCCGGCGGCCGGGGCCCAAGGGGCGATGAACTGCCAGCGCAGGCCGCCATTCGATGGGTCGATTGTGTAGAGATAGACAGAGAAGAACTCCGGGCCCGGGCCGCCGATCACCTTCAGCGGCGACACGAACAGCTTCTCCGGCAGGTGCGCTAGCCCCGCCAGGATCAGAACGGGCATAAGGGCCAATGTTTGGACTGCCAACCACATCACACCGCGCACGACCACCTCTGGCCGGATACGCAAGCAAGCGCCGACCAACGGGAATATAGCGAGGAGCGCCCAACCCTTCAGCCAGCCGATCGACGATTTGAGGGTCAGCGGCAGCCCGAGCTCCCACTCTACATGGGCGGTGATCAGTGCGATGAGCATGGCGACCATGCCCGCGATCCAGACCCAAACGCCCGCCGGGACTCTGTAGGGCCGCAACTCAGGCGCCTTCCAGATAGTGTAGAGCCGCCAGAAATAGAGGCCGAGCAGCAGCATCTCCACGACAGGCGCGGCGATATAGAGCGCGCCCATCGCATACCATGCCCAGCTGCCGACGATGGCGACATAGACAATCCGCTCCTCCACCGTTTTCACGGCCAGCGTGTCGGCGCTCATGACTGCCGCGTCCTAGACGAATTGCGCCCAGGGGCCGGCCGGCGCCGTGCGGCGGGTTGGCTCGACGCTCAGCAGCTTGGCGAGCAGATGCGTGCGCAACCAGATCATGCCCAGCGCCAGGATCAGGAAGAAGGTCGCGCCGACCGCGCCGGCCAGGGCCAGCAGCTTCTTCGGTGAGCTCGGGCGGTCAGGCAGGCCTGGTGCCTCAAGCGTCTGGACGAGTGGGTAGGAGGCGAAGAAATCCGCCTTGCTGGTGCCCATCCGCGCCAGGCCCGATGAAAACACCGTGTCAGCGACCTGCACGTCATGCTTGAGATCGTCCAGATGCGACGCATCCTGGGCCAGCGCGACGACACGCTGATGTGTTTCCTCGATTTGCGCCTGGAGCTTGTCACGCATGCCTTGCAGGGCCTCCCTGTCGGCGACCTGGCCGACCAGCCGCTCGAACAGGCGGGCGCGCTCGTCACGCAGGCTGAGATCGGCGGATTTCAGAATGTCGGCGCGCTTCTGCCCGGTCAGCTCGATGCTGCGTGCCGTCAGCCGCGCCTGGATGCTGGCGCGCTCCGCGCGCAAATCCTTCAGTCGCGCGTTCTCGTCGCCCCGCGTGCCCGTCAGGCCGGCGATCTCCGCATCGTCCTTGGCCATCTGGTCGAGGGCGGTCTGGAACATCGGGTCGGCGCGCAGCACCATCGCGAGGTTCGCCGCGTCTGCGTCGGTGCCCAGTATATGGGTCAGCCCGTTGACACCGGCGGTGGCCTGGGCAAGCCGTGCATCGATATCCTGCAATTGCTCCCGCAGATGTTCGACCGAGGCGACGATGCCGTTATACTGCTCCAACGATACGAGGCCGGACTTCACCTGGTGGGCGATCAGCCTCTCCCGCGCCTGGTCCAGCGACTTGCGATAGCCGTCGATCACGGCATCGGTTGTCTTGTCCCGCGCGGCGATTTCGTCTGCCCGTAATGCATCGAGCGTGTCCAGGAAGCCCTTTTCGAACGCTTCTGAACGCTGCCGCGCGATCTCTGCGGTCGGGCCGGTCAGGCTGACAATGATCAGCTTCGTCTGCTCGGCCAACTCGATGCGCGGCTTGGGGAGGCTGGGTTCGGGCGCGCCGAGGATATTCGCCGCCGCCCACAGCACGCGGTGGCTCAGTATAATCTTCCGGTAATTCTCGGTCGGGCTCATGTCCGGGCTCGAGAATGCGGAGGTCGAGGTGGTGTTGGCCTGGCCAAGATTGTCGATATTCACCGTCGATCCGGCTCCGGTGCCGGGCAGGACGAGGGTGAAGCTCGACGTGTAGCTCTTGGGGGTAAGCACCAGATAGGCGACCACAAGAATCCAGATCGCCGCCGTGCCGGCGATGCCCGCCAGCACATAGCGCCGCGCCCGGCCCTTGGCTCCGCCGCCTTGCACGATCCGTTCGATTACGCGGCGGGGAAAGCCGACGGCGCTCACAGCCCCCTCGCCAGGCTGGCGACGCTGACGCCGACAGCGGCATCGCCGATGCTCTTCAATACGTCGCGTACGTTCTGGACGTTGCTGTCGTAGCAGGCGAGCGCGTCGCCGGGCAGCAGCACCGGGTTATAGGCGTCGCGGTCGGGCCGGCGGACCAGCGCCTCGATCTGGCGTTCGACCACTTCGCTCTGGCCGGTCGTCGGGTTTGTGGTGATCAGCACCGCCCAGCGGTCGGCATTGGTGATCTGGGTGCCGCCGACGCAGTTGATGGCGACCAGCCCCTGCAGCATGCGGGTGCCATAGGCCATGCTGGTGGTCTCCGTGCCCACGGCCGCACCGGCATTGTTGTTGGCCGGTGTTGTCAGGTTGGAGGCGAAGATCTTCACGCCCGGCGGGGTGATCGGCGTTGGCCGGGCCAGCGCCTGCTGGAAGCAGTGGCGGCTGGGCACGTTGATCCGGTCGCCCTCGGTCAGCATCGGGTCTTCGGTCTGCTGGCCGGTCAGGATACCGGTCAGGTTGATCGTACGGCGCTGCCCGGAATGTTCGATAGTGATGCGGGAGAGGTCGGCATCCGGCCGCACGCCGGCGGCATGCGAGAGCGCGATGGACAGCGTCCGGCCGATCGCGTGATCGCCGATGGCGGTTTCGCGCACCGTGTCGGATTCGTTGGGCGCACGCTGGTTGATCGTCACTTCGCCGGCCTGGAACACAGACCCGGTCACGATCACCCGCACCGGACCGCGGTCCAGCACGCGCAAAGAGGCGTGGGCATAGCCGTGCTTGAAGATATGCTTCTGTTCCAGCAGGCGGTTGAGGTCGGCCTCGGCTTCGGCCGCGGTCAGCCCCATGACCGGCAGGTCGCCGACCGCGGTCAGGCTCAACTCGCCGCTGCTATTGACCTTGTAAGTGCCGGTCGGCGCCTCGTCCCCGGCGACGTTGACCCGGATGAGGTCTCCGGCAGACAGTGGCATATCCGAGACCGACGCCGTTTGCATCGGCACGGCCGTTGAATCGGCCACAGTGCAGCGCGCCTCGTTATCTGCGCGCACGGTCGCGGCATTGCCGGCGGGTTTGTCGGGGATATCCGCCCGTTGCGCCATATAGCCTTCGCCGCCGCCGAGATCATACTGGTTCCCCGGCTTGTCGAACGCGATGCAGCCGGTCAAGGCGACGCTCGACAGCAGGGCAAGAGCGAAAGTTTTCATGATGGCGACCCCGTAAAAGGCGAGGCCCGTCCACCTCGCAGCCGACTTACTGCAACGCTCGTGCCAGTACCGTACGGAGATGTTTTCTTTTGAAATCAGGAACTTGGCGATCAGCCAGGATTCATGGCGTAGCGGAATGCATCGGTCCGCCCTCGGAAAACGCAACGGTTTCGCGGTTTGAAATGTCGGCCGTGGGCCGGCCTTCTAAGCGGCGGCGGGCATCGACACCATTGTCTGCGAATTCGCGGCCTCGCGGCGCAATTGGTCGAGGCCGCGCCACTCGGCGACCAGCGCCGCGAGCCTGGTCGAATTGACCGCCATCAGCGCCCGGCGCTGGCGCAACAGAATTTCGGCGGCGAACTCTATTTCAGCGATGGCTTCGTGGGCGCCGCCGGCTGCGAGCGGCACGCCGTTCTCATGTGCCAGGCGTTTCACGATCTCGCCGAAAAGTCTCGCTTGTACCTGTTCGATCGTTTCCGATCGCATCATGGCTCTCCTTATGGGGTTCACTGAGCGGTGCAGGGGAATGCGGCGGCGTCACTCAGCCGCATGTGGGTGTCGGCCCGCCAGTTGCGCCAGGCAGACTGGAAAGTGGCATCGGGGTGGGCCAGCCGGGCGTAGAGCCGCCGCCAGGCCTTTAGATGCCGTTCCCAGTCGCCTGATACAGACCGGCGGGCCATGGCGCCCATCAAGGTGAGATCGGCGCCGCTCAACCCCGTAATGGCGGTGGCAAGCCGGTCAGCGTCATCGGGGGGAACGAGAACCCCGTACCGGCGGTCGACTTGCTCGATCAGCCCGTCAACACTCGAGGCGATGACCGGCCGGCCGGCCATGCGGGCTTCTGCCGCCACCAGCCCATAGGCCTCCCAGCGGGAGGGAATGACGACGGCGTCGGCTTCGGCGAGCAATGTGGCGGGTTCCGCTACCGGTCCTCGGATCTCGATATTCGACGCGCCGGCGGCGAGATCGCGGAGCGCGCTTTCCATCGGCCCGTAGCCTGCCAGGGTCAGCTTCGCGAGGCGTGGCGGGATCTGCTTCATTGCCGCGATCAGGGTTTCGAATCCTTTCTGCGGAGCATAGCGGCCATAGGCGACGAGGCGCAGCGGACCCTCGTGTGGCGCGGGCAGCGGCAGCGCCGCCATGGCGGGATAGTCCAGCGCCTGGGGCACGATCGCGATCTTGCCCTCCGGCGCCAGTCCGTTTTCGATCAACCAGCGTCCTTGGGCGTGCGAGACGGCAACGATGCCATCGCAAAAGCCGTAGGCCAGCCGGAGCATCCGCTGGAAACGGTCGGGCTTCGGCACGCAGCAGGCTTCATAACGCTCTGTGTAGGTGTGCTCGACCAGAATGATCGGCTTGCCGGCGAACCGCGCGCGCAGCGATGCCAGGAAAGGCAGCTTCGACCAGGCCGCGGTCAGGTGGATCACCGCCACATCCGCGTTCAGATGGGGTGCAAGGCGGTATTTCGACGACAGGACGATCTTCTCATGCTCCCAGGCCGACAGCTCCGGCAGCTGGGCGTCGAGCAGCCGGTTGATGCCGCCGAGTGCGGGATCGTCGAGCAGGTGAACGACCTTCATGATTACTTACCCGCCGAGGATGGCCGGGCGTCCGTATGGGTCCAGTCGGCCACGGCGCGCAGGAGCAGGCTGGCCGCCAGCGTGGTCGCGGTCTTGAGCGGGCTGACCAGCGCGAGCATCGGCCAGGTCTTCAGTGCCTCGACGATGAGAGGCACGGCGAGCCCGGTGTCGCGGAGCTGCACTGCGCGGCGGGCGAGGTAGCGCAGCTCGCGGGCACGCGCCTCGGCTTCGTGCGCAGCGATGAAGTCGGGCGCAAAGGCCGCGATCTTGTCGCACACCTCCTCCCAGCTCTCGAGCTGCCGGATGATGTCGGCGGACAGGCCGCTGGAATTGATGCGGTAATAGGTGAGGTCGCCTCGAATGCCCTCGAACGCATAGCGGCTGGTCAGCGCCGTGCGTGTCCAGCACTCGACATCCTCGGAGCGGCGCAGCGTCTCGTCGAAATACCATTCGCGGTCGCCGGCGACGGGGCGATAGGCGATCTCGTCGAACACCGCGCGGCGGAAGACCGGGACGGAGCCGTTCTTGACCGTCTGGCCGCAAAAGACCTGGCGCGCTGTCGCCATGCCAAGGACCGGGCGCTGGCGGATGCGCATGTCATGGCCCGCCTCGTCGATCAGGATGGACCCTGCGTAGCTGACGCCGACTTGTGGTCTGCTTTCGAGATGGGCGACGTGACGGGCAAGTTTCTCAGCGTGCCAGAAGTCGTCGGCGTCCAGCAGCGCGATATATCGGCCACGCGCGGCGGCGATGCCGGTGTTGCGTGCCCCGGCCAGGCCGCGATTCTTCTGCTCGATGATCCGGGTGCGCTGATCGGCGAGACGCCGGCAAATCTCGATGCTGCGGTCTTGCCCGCCGTCATCGACGATGATGAGCTCGAAGTCCTGGAAGGTCTGTGCCTGGACGGAGGCGATGGCCGCCTCGACGAAGCGCTCGACGTTATAGACGGGGATGATGACGCTGACTGTGGGCATGTCGGTTCTCCTCAACGGCTGACGATCGCGCGCGAGGCGGCTGGCAGCAGGCTGGCCGCGGCCACGCCGGCGGCCGTCAGAATGGTGCGCACGGGATCGGCGAGCAGCAGGCGCGGCCCGGCCGCGCGCCAGGCCTGGGCGAGATAGTCGGCGGCCTCGGCCGCGGACCTTCCGGTGCGCAAAGCGCGCCGGGCGAGATAGCGGTCGAACAGCGCGGTCGCGTATTTCCGTTCGCGCTCGACCGTCATGGGCGCATAGGCCGCGGCGCACGCGATCATCCGTTCCCATCCCGCCTGCATGCTCTTGAGGTCGGCTGACAGGCCCGAGGGAGAAGTGCGATAATCGACCAGGGGCGCGTCGACGCCGGCTGCCGTCCAGTCGGTCATCGCCAGCACCCGGACCAGCCACTCCTGATCCTCCGCATGGCGAAGCTCGGTGTCGAAACCGCCGACTGCATCGAAGACCACCCGGCGGGCCGCCAGGTTGGAGGTGGTGCACAGGGGATTTTCGCCCAGCGCGTCGGCCAGCCGGATGCGCTTACGCCTGGCCGAGATACGGCCGGCCTTGGTCATCGCCGGATCGAAGAAGCGCACGCGGCCGAATGAGACGCCCAGCTTGGGATGCTCGGCAAAGCGCTTGCGGTGGACCGCGAGCGCGTTCGGCGCCCAACGGTCGTCGGCGTCCAGAAAGGCGACATAGATGCCATGGGCAAGCGCAATCCCATGGTTGCGCGCTGCGGCGGGTCCCTGATTGGGCTGGCTTACCGCCTGGAAGCGTGGATCGGCCTGGGCGAAGCGGCATGCCGTCTCGAACGTGTCGTCGGTCGACCCGTCATCGACCAGGATCAGCTCGAAATCCCGATCGGTCTGGGCCAGCACGCTGGCGATTGCCGCGCAGACGGTTTCGGCCGCGTTGTAGGCGGGCATGACGACCGAGAAGATTGGATGCTGCATCGTGTGCTCCTGAGATACTTTCAGCTTGGGCGTTTCAAGAACCGCGCCAACTGGGTGGTCTGAAATTGTGTAATGAAATCAGCCTATTACGATCGCGCCATTAGGGCCGGCCGGCTGTGCCTTCCTGTTTGCCGCCGCAAAACGGGGCTCCATTGCAATCCGCAACGGCTGGGCGTCGCGCCCGAACCGGGTGCGTCCCCATTTCCGGCCTATGGCGCGCAGCATGAAGGCGAAGAGCTTGGGATCGTCGCAGGGGACATCGGTCTCGGAGCCGGCGGCGGTTTCGGCTCTCCGCTGGGCCAGCCATTCCTGGGGAAACAAGGTGATCAGCCGCTCGCGGTCCGGCTCGATTGCATGGTCGCTTTCGCCGGCGGCGAGCGCCTTGGCAAGATCGGCGCCGACACGATCGCCGAGGTGGCCTACCTGGTTGGGCCGAGGATTGCATTCCAGCAGAAGGGCGCGCCCGGTGGTCTCCTCGATCAGGAAGTCGAAGGCGAGGAAACCGGTCGCGCCCAGCGCCCGCACCATGATGCCGGCGGCGCGCGCCATCTCCGCGTGGGGCCCAAGCTGCACCACGGTACTGGGGCCGGTCGGGGTGATGGTCTGCCGCTTCATTCCGGCAAAGCCGGCAAGCAGCACGCCGTTCCGGGCGACGCAGGAATACATCGCCGGCGTGCCGGCAATGACCTGCTGGACGTCGGTGGCCGTGGCCGCCGGATACCAGTCGCGGTGCAGGATGCGCCGGACCATGCTCTTGAGGGTGGCAAGCCAGCGTCTCGGTGGGCGCATTGCGTCGTGGATGTCCGCGGCGCCGTGGCACAGCGCGATTCCGTTGCCGGCCCAGCTGAAGGATTTCTTGAGATAGACCGGATAACCGATCGTGTCGGCCGCTGTCACGGCCTCCTCGGCGGAGGCGACCGTGCGGCTTAGCGGCGTCGGCACGCCCACCTGATGGGCGAGCGCAATCGTCTCGCTTTTCAGCAGCATCGCGTCGAACCTGTCCGGCCGGCCAAGTGAGTCTACGATGACGGCAAGCGCTTCTGCGTTCAGGCCGCCCGGCGAAGCCCCTTGCCGGACCAATGCCTGGAGCAGAACGACGACCTGCTCGTCGGCCGGCACCACGAGATGGGGGCGCCAGGAAGTGATCGCGTCGCCGATCGATTTCGCCAACCGGAGCGACGAACGCGACCGGCACAGCGGGTAAAATCGGTCGATATAGCGTGTGGCCGCGAGCGGGTTGCGGGCCGGGCACAGGGCTGCGACACGGAAGCCGGCCGCCTCCAGGCAATTGGGAAGGCGCGCCGGGCCCCAGCGGCCTTCCTCGATGGCGACGATCAGAATCCGCCGGGCGCGTCCATCACCGTTATTCATGTTCATGCTCCCTTGATGGTGCGGAGGAAGGCGAGCGACCGCGGCCATGAATCCGCGACCGCAGCCATGTCGGCCGCGACCGTGCCGCCGCCGATCAGCGGTCCGGCAAAGGGCGGCGGATCGGCGATCGAGTGGCCGGCGCCGGGATAGCTGTAATGGACATAGCGGTGGGCGAAGCTGGCCAGCTTGAGCCGGCGGATGGCCTGGCCGCTGCTGAACTCCGCCGTCGTCCCGACGATTCCGGTGTCGGCCGTTCCGGTGACGAACATGATCGGCCCGGCGATGCGCTCGACCGGGATGGCGTACAATTCTTCGAAGCTCGGCTTGGCGGGATCAAGCCACTGCTCTTTCGGCAAGGCGCTGCCCTCAACCTCCCGGCTCTTCCAGGTGAAGGCTGCGACCGCGTTCGGGTCTCCGAAATTGTCCTGCTTGTTCTGCTCGCGCGCGACATAGCAGCGGGGCGCATAGGCGAGCACCGCGTTGATCGCTGGTGTCAGCGCGGCGGCGAGCAGCGCCAGCTCGCCGCCGCGCGACCAGCCGCGCAGGGCGACGAGGCCACCCTCAGGCCTCGCCGTCCGGCGTAGCCATTCGACTGCATCCACCACATATTCGACCGGCAGCAGCCGCAGCCGTTCCGGACGCCCTTCATAATTGTGGGTGGCGAGCGCCAGCGCGGTAAAACCCTCCCGCGCCAGCGCCCGCGCCGGGGCTTCCCAAAGTCCCCCGCCAGCCCCGGCTAAACTCACGACCGCCGGCAGGCCTGTC
>Ga0105238_10000656_pt1 | contig 36235 bp, 34 predicted proteins | sample KBSC34metaG_FD_81526 | JGI IMG/M metagenome (GOLD analysis project Ga0105238, IMG submission 81526) | Corn rhizosphere microbial communities from Kellogg Biological Station, Michigan, USA - KBS C3-4 metaG | ecosystem: Host-associated > Plants > Roots > Rhizosphere > Soil | place: Michigan, USA...
CCTCGCGTGCCTCGGACCTCGTCGAGCGCCTGTTCCACGCGTACTTCGTGGAGGGCCGCTTCGTCGGCGACCGCAACGAGCTCGCGCGCATCGCGCAGGAGGCCGGATACGACGCGCACGCCGTGCGCGCGCTCCTCGAGTCGGATCGGCTGCGCGATGCCATCGCGGACGCCGGCGTGCGGGCGCGCGACCTCGGCATTTCCGGCGTGCCGTTCTTCATATTCAACGGCCGCGTGGCGTTGTCCGGCGCGCACGAGCCCGACACGCTGCTCGACGCCATCGCGCAAGCGCGTGAGGCGCCGCAAGCCGGCCTCGACGCGTCTTAGCCCGAATCAGCGCGGCCCGAGCTCGCTCTCGTGCCACCGCGCGAGCGCGAGGCGGGAGATCAGCACGACCGCGCCGAACAGCGCGACGCCGCACACGGTGATGAGGATCAGCGCGGCGAACAGCCGCGGGATGTTCAGCTGGATGCCGGCCAGGAGGATCTGATACGCGAGCCCCGCGCCCTGGCCGCCGGTGCCGGCCACGAACTCCGCGACGACCGCTCCGATCAGCGCGAGGCCGCTGGCGATGCGCAAGCCGCCGAAGAAGTACGGCAGCGCGCTCGGCACGCGGAGGCGCCACAGCACCTGCCAGCGGCTCGCCCGATGAAGCCGAAACAGGTCGAGCAGTCCCGGGTCCACGCTGCGCAAGCCGAGGGTGGTGTTGGAGATGACCGGGAAGATGGCGACCACCACCGCGCACAGCACCAGCGCGACGCGCGTGTCGTGCACCCAGATGATGATGAGCGGCGCGATGGCCACGATGGGCGTCACCTGCAGCAACACGGCGTAGGGAAACAGGCTCATCTCGATCCAGCGGCTCTGCACGAACAGCAGTGCCGCCGCGGTGCCGAGCACCACCGATACCGCGAGCGCCGACAGCGCGATGCCCAGCGTGACGCCGAGCGAATGGACGAGCAGCACCCGATCGGTCACCAGCGCTCGCGCGACGACCAGGGGCGACGGGACGATGTATACCGGAACGTCGTACCAGCTCACGAGAAACTGCCACGCCGAGAGCGCGATCAGCGCGATCACGACGGGCGCCGCGTAACGCCAGTCCACCCGCGGCCTCGTCATCGTGCGGCCGCGGCCGGCGCGTTCGCCGACGCGACGCACCGCGAGAGCGCATGCGCATGCTGCGCGAAGTCGGTCGAGACGCGGAACGCGTCGTCACGCGGATACGGCGCATCGATGACGCGGCTCGCGAGTATGCGGCCGGGACGCGCCGCCATCACGACCACGCGCGTCGACAGGAACACCGCTTCCTGGATGCTGTGCGTGACGAACACCACGGTGAGCCCCCGCGCCTGCCACAGCGCGAGCAGATCGTCGTCGAGCCGCTGGCGGGTGAACTCGTCCAGCGCGCCGAACGGCTCGTCCATCAGCAGAAGGTCCGGCTCGTTGACGAGCGCGCGCGCAATGGAAGCGCGCATCTGCATGCCGCCGGACAGCTCGCGCGGCAGATGATGCTCGAATCCGCCCAAACCCACCTGCGCGAGCGCGTGCTCGGCCGCGCGCTGCCCTTCGGCGCGCGGCACGCCGGCGAGGTCGAGCGGCAGTCGGACATTGTTCGACACGCGCGCCCACGGCATGAGCGTTGGAGACTGGAAGACGAATTCCAGCTTGCGGTCGCGCTGCTCGATGGGCGGCAGCGCGCTTCCCCACCAGCGCAGCGAGCCCGCGCTCGGCACGACGAGTCCCGCGATGAGGTTGAGCAGCGTGGTCTTGCCGCAGCCCGAAGGGCCGAGGAGCGTGACGAACTCGCCGCGCGCAATCGAAAGATCGACCGGCGCGAGCGCCGCGGTGCCGTTCGGATAGACCTTCGCGAGACCGGTGGCCTCGACGACCGTCGACATCGCGTCAGGGCAGGACGTGAACGTCGCGGATCAGGTCGAGCGTGTACGCCGGACGGTAGTCGAAGCCCGGCTTGCCGAGCCCCGCGCTCTGAACGAACGCGAACGTGCTCTGCCAGCGCTTGTCGGTCATGGTCAGGATGCCGAGGCGCGGCGCGTCGCCGCCGGTGACGATGCCGTATTGCTTCATCGTCGCATGCCCGAACGCGAGCAGCGCGTCGGTCATCTGCGGATTGTCGCGCCGGATGAGCGCGTGCGCCGGCGCCGGATTCGCGAGGTAGCTCTTCCAGCCCTCGGCGGACGCGACGAGGAAGCGGCGCAGCGCGTCGGCACGCGCCTGCACGTCGGCGCGGCGCACGACCAGCGATTCGGAATAGGGCGGATACCCGAGGTCGGCCAGCAGGAACACCACCGGCTTCACGCCGGCCTGCTCGATCGAGAACGGCTCGGACGTCGCGAAGCCCTGCTGCGACAGCTGCGGATCGACGAGGAACGGCTGGACGCTGAAGGCGTACGGCCGCTTCTGGTCGTCGGTGAAGCCGAAGTGCTCCTTGAGCCACGGCCAGAACGTCGTGTTGCTCGCGGCGCCGATGGCGATCGGCTTTCCCTTCAGATCGGCGAGGCTTCGCACACCGGGATGCGCGATGATCACCGTCGGGTTCTTCTGGAACGTCGCACCGATCGTGGTGATCGGCAGGCCCTGCTCCAGCGCGCCGAGCGTCTGCAGGTCGTCGCCCATCGCGACATCGATTTGCTTCGCGGCGAGAAGCTGCAGCGGATTGACCTGGGGGCCGCCCATGCGGATCGTCACGTCGAGCCCGTGCTTGCGGTAGGTGCCTTCGGCCACCGCCTGATAGAAGCCGCCGTGCTCGGCTTCGGCGAGCCAGTTGGTGCCGAACACGAGCTTGTCGAGTGCCTGTGCGCCTGCGCTGGAAGCGGTGAGCCATGACGCGAGGACGATGCAGCGGCAAAGCGTACGGATCATGCAGGCCTCCGGCAAAGCGCCGATCATACGGCAACGCGCGCGGCCGGACCGGTGCAGCAGGGCGCATATCGAGGTCCGAAAACGGCGAGCCCGCCCTGGCAGCCGGGCGGATAATGCGGTCGTGATGATCGATGCCCAAAGCTGCTACCGCGCTCTCGCGACGCACGACGCGCGCTTCGACGGACGCTTCTACGTCGGCGTCTCGTCCACGCGCATCTATTGCCGGCCGGTGTGCCGCGTGCGCACGCCGCGGCCGGAGCATTGCCGCTATTTCGCGAGTGCGGCGGCCGCGGAGGTCGCCGGCTATCGGCCGTGCCTGCGCTGCCGGCCCGAGCTCGCGCCGGGATTCGCGAGCGTCGACGCGGCGCAGCGTCTCGCGCAAGCCGCGGTGGATCTGATCGAAAGCGGCGTGCTGGAGGACGGCGGCCTCGAGCAGCTCGCGCGGCGTCTCGGCGTCACCAGCCGGCACGTGCGGCGCATCTTCGAGCGCGCATTCGGCGTCACGCCGGTCGAATATGCCCAGACGCAGCGCCTGCTGCTCGCCAAGCGCCTGCTGAGCGACACGACGCTGCCCGTCACCGAAGTCGCGCTGGCGAGCGGCTTCAACAGCGTGCGGCGCTTCAATGCGCTGTGGAAGCAGCGCTACCGCATGGCGCCGAATCGCCTGCGGCGTGAGAACGCCGCGGCGACGCGCGCGGATGTCATGCGCTTCGAGCTCGCATACCGGCCGCCGTACGACTGGCATGCGATCCATGCATTCCTCGCGGCGCGGGCCATCGTGGGCGTCGAGGATACGAGCGACAACGCATACCGGCGCACCGTGCGCATCGAGCACCGCGGGGCGGCGCATGCGGGCTGGCTGCGCGTGCGTCCGGCAGCCCGGCGACCGGCTTTGGTGCTCGAGATGTCGTCGTCGCTCGCGCGCGTGGTCCCGCTCGTGCTGGGCCGGGTGCGGCATCTCTTCGATCTCGCCTGCCATCCCGACGAGGTGGCCGATGCGCTCGGTGATCTCGCCGCGGGCGCAACCGGCGTGCGCCTGCCGGGAACGGCCGACGGGTTCGAGCTCGCGGTACGCGCCGTGGTCGGACAGCAGGTCAGCGTGCGCTCCGCCCGCACGCTGCTCGGACGCATCGCCGCCAGCCTTGGTGAGACGGACGAGTCGTTGCCGCCGGACCTGCCGCGCGTGTTCCCGTCCGCGCAACGCGTCGCCGGGATCGAGCCGGGCGCGCTCGCCGCACTGGGCGTGCTGCCGGCGCGGGCGCGCACGCTCGTTGCGCTGGCGCGCGCCGTCGCGGACGGTGCGGTGGATTTGAGCCCGGGTGCGCCGGTCGACGAAACGCGCGAGGCGCTGCAGCGAATCGGCGGCATCGGGCCGTGGACGACGGAATACATCGCGATGCGCGCGCTCGGATGGCCCGACGCGTTCCCTGCCGGAGACCACGGCGTGCTGAAGGCAATGGGAGTGACGCGCGCCGCGCAGGCGGAGAAGCGCAGCGAGGCGTGGCGGCCGTGGCGCGCCTACGCCGTGATGCATCTATGGAGACAACTGTCATGAAGACCATCTCGTATGCGACCTGGACGAGCCCGCTCGGGCCGATGCTGATCGCCGCTTCGGGCGATGGACTGATCGGAGCCTGGTTCGACGGCCAGCGGCATTTCGCCGGGAGCGACCCGGCATGGACGCACGATGCGGAGCAATCCTTGTTGCGCGACGCGCAGCGTCAGCTGCAAGCGTATTTCGACGGTCGGCTGCAGCGTTTCGAGCTTGCGCTCGACCCTGTCGGTACGCTGTTCCAGCGCGCGGTGTGGCGCGCCATCGCGGCCGTTCCCTATGGCGAGGTCATCACGTACGCCGAGCTTGCACGTGCGGCGGGCGCCGAAGGCTCGGCGCGCGCAGCGGGCGCCGCGACGGGACGCAACCCGCTGTCGATCATCGTCCCGTGCCATCGCATCGTGGGCGCGCGCGGCGCGCTGACGGGCTACGCCGGCGGCCTTGCGCGCAAGCGCGCGCTGCTGGATCTCGAGCAGGTGCGCCAGGCCCGGATCGCGGCATGAACGTTCGAACCCACGACGCCGCGCGGCTCGTGGCGCTGGCCGCGATCTGGGGCGCGTCGTTCGTCCTGGTTCGCGTGCTCGCGCCCGTGATCGGTCCGTGGTGGGTCGCCGCAGGACGCCTGCTCATCGGGGGAGTCGCCATCGCGGTCTGGCTCGCACTCGCGCATCGAACCGTGGGCGTGCGTGCGCACTGGCGTGCGTACGCGTTCGTCGGGGTGCTGAACAGCGCGCTGCCTTTCGTGCTGTGGGCCTATGCCGCGCTTCGTCTGCCTGCCTCCTACCTCGTGATCCTGAACGCGATGTCGCCCCTCTTCGGCGCTGCCATCGCACCGTTCGCCCTCGGAGAGCGCCTCGACGCGCGACGCGTCGGCGGCCTCGTCGCGGGCACGGCGGGCGTGGTGCTCGTGACCCGCGCCGTTCCGGTGCAGGCCGACACGGCGTTCGTCCTCGCGCTGTGCGCCGGGCTCGCAGCGGCGCTGTGCTACGCGCTTTCCGCGCTGTGGATCAAGCGAAGGGGCGCGCATCTCCCGCCCATGGGCATTGCCGCATGGAGCCAGGTGTTCGGCGGCGCGCTGGTGCTCCCGTTCGCGTTCCCGTCGCACGTCACCGGACCGCTCGACGCCTCGGTTGGGGTGAACGTCGTGCTGCTCGGCTTCGTGTGCAGCGGCATCGCCTACGTGCTCTACTACCGCCTCATTCGCGACATCGGGCCAACGCGTGCCCTGACCGTCACGTTCCTCATTCCGGCGTTCGGGATGCTGTGGGCGTTCTGGCTGCTCGGGGAATCGATCACCGCCGGCATGATCGGTGGCGCGGCGCTGATCATCGGCGGGACGGCGGCCGTGCTGGGTCAAGCCGCTCCGGCGCGACACATGCGCGCCCCGGGGAACGCATCGGTTTGACGCACGCCGCGGCGTAGAATCGCCGCATGAACGCTCCGCGCGAGATCGTCGATGCGGCACGGGCCGCGCTCGACGCGCTCTTCGCGCAGCAGCGCGACGCCTTCGCGCGCGAGCCCTATCCGGATGTGCGCGTGCGACGCGACCGTCTCGGACGGCTGCTGCGCATCGTCGAAGACGAGGCCGCATGGGTGCGCGCCGTCGACGAGGATTTCGGACATCGCTCGGCGCACGAGACGCGCCTCGCGGAGCTCTACGTGGTGGGGGCCGAGGCGCGGTTCGCGCGTCGCCACCTCGCGCGCTGGATGAGACCGCGGCGCGTGCGCACGCCGGTTCGCCTGTGGCCCGGGGCCGCATCCATCATGCCGCAGCCGCGCGGGGTCGCGGGCGTGATCAGCCCGTGGAACTATCCGCTGCAGCTCGCGCTTGCGCCGGTCGTCGCGGCACTGGCAGCGGGTAATCGCGTGATGCTGAAGCCGTCGGAGCTGGCGCCCGCAACGTCGGCGCTTCTATGCGCGCGCATCGCAGAGCATTTCGCGCCCGACGAGCTTGCCGTGGTGCTGGGAGACGCCGCGATCGGCGAAGCGTTCTCGCGGCTCCCGTTCGACCATCTGTTCTTCACGGGATCCACGGCGGTGGGCCGCCGTGTCGCGCTGGCGGCCGCAGCGAACCTCACGCCCGTCACGCTCGAGCTCGGCGGAAAATCGCCCGCGCTGTTCGACGCCGACGCGGATTTCGACCGCCTCGCGCCACGTCTCATGGCGGGCAAGCTGCTGAACGCGGGCCAGACCTGCATCGCGCCCGATTACGCGCTGGTCCCGCGCGAGCGCGTCGATGCGTTCGTGGCCGCGGTGCAGCGCGCGACGGCGGCGCTGTATCCGCCAGCGTCCCGCGCGCGCGACTACACCGCCATCGTGAACGCGCGGCACCATGCCCGGCTCATGGCGCTGGCCGACGACGCACGCGCCCATGGCGCGCGCATCGTCCCGCTCGGTGACGTGCCGGGCGGGCACGCGCGTCATCTCGCCCCTGCGCTGATCGTGGGCGTCGACGAGCGCATGGCCATCATGCGCGAGGAGATCTTCGGCCCGCTGCTGCCCGTCGAAACGTACACCGACTTCGACGACGCGCTGGCGCGTATCAACGCGCGACCGCATCCGCTGGCGCTGTACTGGTTCGGTCACGACCGGTCGCGCCTCACTCGCCTGCTGCGCGAAACGCGCGCCGGCGGCGTTACGGTCAACGACACGCTGTGGCACTTCGCGCACGAGGGCCTTCCGTTCGGCGGCGTGGGCGCGTCGGGCAACGGCGCTTATCATGGCGAGCACGGCTTTCGTGCGTTCTCGCTGGACAAGCCGGTGTTCGTGCAGCGCCGGGTCGCGCCGAGCCGGCTCCTGCATCCGCCGTACGGCGCGGCGTTCGAGCGACTGCTGACGATCTTGAAGCGGCTGTGACGGCCGCATACGACGAGGAGGAGACGAATATCATGCAGTTTCACCTTGGCAGGACCCTGGGAGCGTGGCTCGGTATCGCGTTGACCGCGATGGCCGCGGTCGCGAGCGCGCAGCAGCCGGCATCCACCTGGCAGCAGATCAAGCAGCGCGGCGAGCTGCGCATCGGCGTCACGCCGGGCGAGCCGTGGTACTTCAAGGATCCTGCGTCCGGGCAATGGAGCGGCATCGGGTTTCGCATGGGCCAGCAGATCGCCAGGGACCTCGGCGTCAAGCTCGTCCCGGTCGAGACGACGTGGGGCAACTCCGTCGCGGCGATCCAGGCGAACCAGATCGACGCGATGTTCGTGCTCGATCCCACGGACGAGCGCAAGAAGGCGATCGATTTTCCCGACCAGCCGTTCTTCTGGTACGCGCAGGGCGTTCTGATTCGCGACGGCCTCGCCGCACGCACGTGGGACGACCTCAACAAGCCCGACGTGAGGCTCGCGGTTACGCTCGGCACGGCGCCGGACCGCGACCTCACGCAACGGCTGCCGAAGGCGAAGATCGAGCGCTTCCAGAACATGGACGAGGCCATCGCCGCGTTCTATGCCGGGCGCGTCGACGGCGCGGCGTTCTACCATCCGGCGCTGGTGATGCAGCAGGCGCGTGTGCGCAAGGGCACGGTCGTCATTCCGCAACCGGTGATTGCGTTGTCGACGAGCGCCGGCATCCGCCGCGAGGACGACAAGACGTTCCGTGACTTCCTCGGCAAGGAGTTCGACAAGTACTACAAGGACGGCGAGACGCAGAAGTTCTACGAGGAATTCCTGAGGGCGCGCGGCGTCGATCCGCAGAAGGCACCGCCGATCGTCAAGGAACAGTGGAAATAGCCGGCGATCGCGCGCCGGCGGCGCCGCCGGCTCGCTAGCCCGCGGCGCTCGCGACATGCGCTACGGCTGGGATTTCTCCGCCGTCTGGAGTCATTTCGACATGCTGCTGGCGGGGCTGGTCGGCACGATCGAGATCGCGCTGGTTTCGATCGTGCTCGGCGTCCTGGTCGGCTTCGTCGTGGCGCTCATGCGCCTGTCGCATCGCCGCGCGCTCCACATGCCGGCCACGGCGTTCGTCGAGTTCTACCGCAACACGCCGCCCATCGTTCACTTCTTCTGGTTCTTCTATGCGCTGCCGATCGTGATCGGGCTCTCGCTCGACCCGTTCGTCGCCGCGGTGCTTGCGCTGTCCACGCAATCGGGCGCGTTCTACGCGGAGGTGTTCCGCGGCGGCATCGTGTCGATCGAGCGCGGGCAATGGGAAGGCGCGAAAGCGCTCGGCATGACGTATCGAACCATGATGCGCCGCGTGATCCTGCCGCAGGCCTTGCGCCGCATGGTGGCGCCGTTCATCGACCGCTCGTTCGAGCTCACCAAGACCACGGCGCTCGCCTCGTCGCTCGCGTACGCGGAGTTGCTCTACCAGGCGATGCAGGTCAACAGCATGACGTTCCGCCCGATGGAGGTCTACACCACCATCGCGGTCATGTACTTCGTGGTGCTGTTCACGGTCAGCACGCTGATGCGCCTCGTCGAGCGCCGGCTCGCGCGCGTGGGCTAGCGCGATGCACTACGAGTGGGATTTCAAGGTCGTCCTCGACAGCCTGCCGATCCTGCTGCGGGGCCTGGTCGTCACCGTCGAGCTGTGGATGGTCTCGCTCGTCCTGGGGCTCGCGCTTGGTCTCGCCATCAGCCTCGGGCGCGTGTCGGGGCGCGGCTGGGTCAACGGGCCGGCCATCGCGTATGTCGAGGCATTCCGCAACACGCCCGTGCTCGTGCAGCTCATCTGGTTCTACTATGCGTTCCCCATCGTGCTCGGCCAGCAGCTCACGCCGTTCGTGGCGGCCGTGCTCGCGCTGACGCTCAATACATCGGCTTACTCGGCTGAGATCCTGCGCGGCGGAATCGTTTCGATCGCCCGCGGGCAATGGGAAGGGGCGAAGGCGCTCGGGATGACGCGTGCCGCGACGCTGCGGCGCATCGTGCTGCCGCAGGTATTTCGGCGCATGCTGCCGGCGCTCACCAACCGTGCGATCGAGCTCGCCAAGGTCACGTCGCTGGCGTCGCTGCTCGCGGTGAACGAGGTGATGTACGAGGGACGCTTGCTGAGCTCGACGTACTATCGCCCGCTGGAGGTCCTCACCGTCGTGGCGCTGTTCTATTTCCTGCTGATCTACCCCGGCAGCTATCTTTCCTCGCGCCTCGAGCGGCATCTCGCCGCGCGCGACTGACGGGCCACCGATCGCATGGCCGAGACCGTCCTTCGCATCCGCAACCTGCACAAGCGCTTCGGCGACCTGCATGTCGTCCGCGGCGTCGACCTCACCGTGCGGCGCGGCGAGCGCATCGCCATCATCGGCGCGAGCGGCTCGGGCAAGAGCACGCTGCTGCGCTGCCTCAACTTCATGGAGATACCGAGCGCGGGCGTGATCGAGCTCGACGGCACGCCGCTCGGGCGCGAACGAGCGCGTGGCGGCGATGCCAGCGACCGCGTCTACGACGAAAAGTCGCTGTGCGCGGTGCGCGAGCGCGTGGGCATGGTATTCCAGCAGTTCAACCTCTTCCCGCACATGACCGCCCTCGGGAACGTCATGGAAGGCCTCGTGTCGGTCAAGCGCGTCGCCCGCGACGCCGCGCGCAGGCGGGCGCTGGAGGAGCTCGCGCGCGTCGGGTTGCAGGACAAGGTCGACACGTACCCCGGCAAGCTGTCGGGGGGGCAGCAGCAGCGCGTCGCCATTGCGAGGGCGCTCGCGATGGACCCGGCGGTGCTGCTGTTCGACGAGCCGACGTCGTCGCTCGATCCCGAGCTCGTCGGCGAAGTGCTGCGTGTCATCCACGCGCTCGCCGAGGAAGGGCGCACGATGCTGCTCGTCACGCACGAGCTCGGCTTCGCGTATCACTTCGCCGACCGCGTCGTTTTCATCGCCGACGGCGTCATCCACGAGATGGGCAGCGCGGACGAGGTGCTGAAGCACCCGAGCAAGGAGCGCACGCAGGCGTTCCTCGCGCGCTTCACCGAGCGCGCGCTGTAATGCGCATCACGAAGGTCGACGTGCTGGCATTTCATCGCGTGCTGGACGGGCGCTCGTGGAATCCATCGTTCCGCTGGCACGAGCGGCGAGCGCCGCTGGTGGTCGTCGAGACCGACGCCGGCTTGCGGGGCATCGGCGAAGCGTGGTCGCGACAGCCCGAGATCGCGCGCGTGCTCGAAGAGCTCGCGCAGCAGCTTGCGCCTGCGCTGCTCGGCCGCGACATCGCGCTCGCGCGCGACGACATCGCGCGTCGCTTCGAGGCGTCGGCCGATTGGGCCGCTGCGGCGGCCGCCAGCGCGATCGACCTCGCGCTATGGGACCTCGAGGCACAGGCGCGCGGCGAGCCGCTGTGGCGCGCTTTCGGCGGCCGGTCGGGGCGCGTGCGCGTGTACGCGAGCGGCGGCCTGTATCGCGACGGCGAGACGCTCGACGACCTGGCGCGCCAGTTCGCCGGCTATGCCGCGGCCGGCTTCGATGCGGCGAAGATGAAGATCGGCGCCCTGCCGCTCGAGCAAGACCTCGGGCGCGTCCGTGCCGCGCGACGTGCGCTGGGAAGCGAGGCGACGCTGTGGGTCGACGCGGTGAATCAGCTCGATCGATTGCGCGCTCCCGCGTGGTGCGACGCGCTCGCCGCTGCCGACGTCGCGGCGATCCAGGCGCCACTGCCGTTCGACGATGTCGCCGGGATGGCGAGCATCAACGCGGCGCATCTGGCCGTCGTGGCGACGGAGGCGGAGCATCGTCGCGCGGCATTCGCCGAGCTGCTCGACGCGAAGGCCGTGACCCACCTGCAGTATTGCCTGGGACTTTGCGGCGGGCCGTCCGGCGCGCGCGCGCTCGATGCGCTGGCCGCCGCGCACGGCGTGACGAGCACGCCGCAATGCTTCTCGACCGCGGTGCTGCAGTCCGCGAGCCTGCACTTCGGCGCGGCGCATCCGAACGTCGTGGCCGTGGAGCATCACCGCTTCCACGATCATCTCGCCGACATGCTGCCGGCCGCCATGAAACGCATCCACCACGGGCACGTGCTGCTCGACGACACCCCGGGCCTCGGGCTTGCCCCGTTGCGCGTGGGTCCGCAGGCCGGCGGCGGCGAGGTGCGCCTTCACGCTTCAATCCACCGATGAGCGAGGCAACATGAATCCCGACACCTCGACCGCGAGCGCGCAGGGCTACGTCGACGATCCGCGCAATGCCGGGGTGCTCGTCTACGTCGACGGCGCGCTCGTGCCGCGCGACGCCGCGCGCGTCTCGATCTTCGACAGCGGCTTCGTGCTCGGCGACGGCATCTGGGAAGGGTTGCGCCTCGTGCGCGGGCGCCTGGTGAGCCTCGACGCGCATCTCGACAGGCTGTACGAAGGCGCGAAATCGATCGCGCTCGACATCGGCCTGTCGCGCGAAGCCGTCGCGGCGGCCGTGCAGGCCACCCTGGATGCGAACGGCATGAGCGACGGCGTGCACATCCGCCTGATGATCACGCGAGGGCGGAAGAAAACCCCGAACCAGGATCCGCGCTTCGCGCTCGGCAAGCCGACCATCGTGATCGTCGCCGAGTACAAGCAGCCGCATCCGGCCGCCAAGGCGAAGGGCATGGCGCTCTTCACCTCGACGTTCCGCTGCAGCGGGCCGGACGTGTTCGACCTGCGGCTCAACTCGCACAGCCGCCTGAACCTCATCCAGGCGCTGATCCAGGCGATCGAGGCGGGCGCCGACGAGGCGCTGATGCTCGACCCGCATGGTTTCGTCGCCAGCTGCAACTCCACCAATTTCTTCGTCGTGCGCGCCGGCCAGCTGTGGACATCGACCGGGCGCTACAACTTCAAGGGCATCACGCGTGGCACGGTGCTCGAGGTCTGCGCGGCGCATGGCATGCGGGTGCGCGAGCTCGATTTCACGCTGGCTGAGACGTACGGCGCCGACGAAGCGTTCGTCACCGGGACGCTGGGCGGCGTGACACCGGTGACGCGCATCGACGGACGCGCGATCGGCGCCGGCGCGCCGGGTGAAATCACGCGCCGCATCGCCGCCTGGTACCAGCAGGCGATCGGCGCCGCGTAAGAAAGATCAGCCGTTCGCGCCGCCGCAGGCGGCGCGTGACCATCCTGCCTTTAAGCGCAGGTTCTTGTTTTGCTACTTAGCCGGCAGCTTGCCCTGCACGCCCTCGACGTAATAGTCCATCTTCGACAGCGCATCGTCGGTGATGACCTTGCCGGCGCCGAGGCGCTCCTTGCCGTCGTTGTCCTTCATCGGGCCGGTGAACGGATGAAGCTTGCCGCTCGCGATGTCGGCTTCGGCCTTCTTCATCGCGTCCTGCGTTTCCTTCGGTACCATCTTGCCGAACGGACCCATCGCGATCATGCCGTCCTTGATGCCCCCCCATACGTTGTCGGGCTTCCACGTGCCGTCGAGCACCGCCTGCGCGCGCGAGATGTAGTACTTGTCCCAGACGTGCGTCGTCGCGGTGAGCTCCGAGTTCGGCCCGTACTTGGACATGTCCGAGTGATACGCGACCGAGTACACCTTCTTCGCCTCGGCGGTCTGCACGACGGCTGTTGAGTCGGTGTGATGCGTGAGCACGTCCGCGCCCTGCGAGATCAGCGTGTTCGCGGCCTCCGACTCGCGCCCCGGGTCGAACCAGGAGCTCACCCAGACCACCTTGGTCTCCGCCTTGGGATTGACGCTGCGCATGCCGCGGGTGAATGCGTTGATGCCCATCACCACCTCGGGGATCGGGAATGCCGCGACGTAGCCCGCGACGTTCGACCTGGTCATCCTCCCCGCGACGATGCCCGCGAGGTAGCGCCCTTCGTAGAAACGCGCGTTGTAGCGCCCCATGTTCTTCGCGTCCTTGTATCCGGTCGCATGCTCGAAGAACGTGTTCGGAAACTGCTGCGCCACCTTGAGCGTCGGGTTCATGTAACCGAAGGACGTGGTGAAGATCAGCTTGTGGCCCGACTGCGCCAGCTCGCGTATCACGCGCTCCGCGTCGGCGCCTTCGGGCACGTTCTCGACGTACTTGGTCGTCACCTTGCCGGCCAGCGCCTTTTCCATCGCGATGCGCGCGATGTCGTGCTGGTGCGTCCATCCGGCGTCGCCGATGGGGCTCACGTAGATGTAGCCGATCTTCAGCGGTCCGGCGTTCTGCGCGCCTGCGGGCAGCGCCCATGCGGCGGCGGTGGCGCCCAGCGCCTTCAGCGTCGTGCGGCGGGTGAAGGATGGCATCGCGAGTCTCCTGTCAGGGCAGCCGGTGGAAGCGACGGATTGTACTTCCGGTCAGGCCTCGGCGGCGTCACGCATCGGGGTGGAACGGCTTGCCGAGCGATGCGGGCGCATTCAGTCGAATGGTGGCGGCATCGCGCGAGATGATCGTCAGCACGATGATCGTGGCGAGGTAAGGCAGCATGGCCAGAATCTGCGACGGCATCTCGATGCCGGCGGCCTGCACCTGGAATTGCGCGAGCGTCACGCCGCCGAAGAGATAGGCGCCGAGCAGCACGCGCGCCGGCTTCCACGTCGCGAAAACGACCAGCGCCAGCGCGATCCAGCCGCGACCCGCGGTCATGCCTTCGACCCACGACGGCGTGTAGGCGACCGCGAGATACGCGCCGCCCAGTCCCGCGCAGGCGCCGCCGAAGACCACGGCGGCATAGCGGATGGCGACGACGCGATAGCCGATCGCGTGTGCCGCCTGCGGCGATTCGCCGACCGCGCGAAGCACGAGCCCTGCCCGTGTGCGATGGAGGAACAACTCCACACCACCGAACAGCGCGAGCGACAGATAGACGAGGGGATTGTGCGCGAACAGCAGCTCGCCGAAGATCGGAAGCGACGACACATTCGGTATCGCGACCGGCTTCAATCCTTCGATGACGACGCTGATGTAGTCGAGGCCGACGAACGCGGACAACCCTACGCCGAAGAGCGACAACGCGAGCCCGGTCGCGACCTGATTCGCGAGCAGCGAGAGCGCGACCACGGCGAAGACGAGCGACAGCGCGGCGCCGGCCGCCATCCCGGCCGCCACGCCGGCCCACGGCGAGTGCGTCTTCGCGGTGACGATGAATGCGCAGACGGCGCCCACGAGCATCATGCCTTCCACGCCAAGGTTGAGGACGCCGGACTTCTCGGTGACGAGCTCGCCGAGCGACGCGAACACGAGCGGCGTGCCGGCCGCGAGCGTGAGCGCGATCAGGTGGACAGCCGTATCCATGCTCGTGTCAGGCGTACGCGGAAGTTCACGAAGACGTCGGCGGCGAGCAGGAACAGCAGCAGTGTCCCCTGGAACAGCCCGGTGACCGCGGACGGCAGCCCGAGGCGGATCTGCGCGGATTCGCCGCCGAGATACAGCAGCGACATGAGCAGGCTCGCAAGCACGATGCCGACCGGGTGCAGCCGGCCCACGAAGGCGACGATGATCGCAGCGAAGCCGTAGCCCGGGGACATGCTGGGAAGCAGCTGGCCGATGGGCCCGGCGGCTTCGCCGGCACCGGCCAATCCCGCGCATGCGCCGCCGATCAGCATGCCGAGCCACACGGTGCGATCGGCCGAGATGCCCGCGTAGTTCGCCGCCGCCGGCGCGAGACCCGCCACGCGCATGCGATAACCGGCGAAGCTCTTGCGCACGAAGACCCACGCGGCGGCGACGATGACGAGCGCGACGATGAGCCCGATGTTGAGCCGCGTATCCGGCAGCAGGTTCGGCAGCAGCGCGGAAGCCGCAAACAACTTCGACTGCGGAAAGTTGTAGCCCTCCGGGTCGCGCCAGGCGCCATGCACGAGCAGCGACAGCCACAGGTTGGCGACGTACACGAGCATGAGCGAGGTGAGGATCTCATTCGCGTTGAAGCGCGTGCGCAGCAAAGCCGGAATGGCGGCCCACGCGAGGCCGCAAAGCGCACCGGCGACGAGCATTCCCGGCAGCACGAGCGCCGAGTCGCTGTCCCCGAACGCGAGTGCGATGCCGCCAGCGCCCATGGCACCGAGCGTGAGCTGGCCTTCGGCGCCGATGTTCCACACGTTGGCCCGGTAGCCGATCGCAAGCCCCGTGGCGATGAGCATCAGCGGCGTGGCCTTGAGCAGCAGCTCGCCGATGCCGTAGCGCGAGGCGATGGGCTCGACGAAGAACGCGGACAGCGCCGCGACGGGGTTCTTGCCGAGCGCGGCGAAGAGCACCACACCGAGCACGACGGTCGCGCCGGCGGCGACCAGCGGCGAGATCCAGGCGGCGAGGCGCGAGGGCTCGGGCCGCGCCTCGAGGCGGATCATGCCGAGGCGCCCGCCTGCGCGGAAGCGGCGCCGGCCATGAGCAGGCCGATCTGCTCCGCGTTCGTCTCCTGGACGGGAATCGCCGGCGACAGCACGCCGTGCGCGATGACCGCGAGTCGATCGCAGATCTCGAACAGCTCCTCGAGGTCCTCGGACACGACGAGCACCGCGCAGCCCGCGTCGCGCAGGTCGAGCAGCGACTGACGGATCTGCGCCGACGCGCCGACGTCGACGCCCCAGGTAGGCTGCGCCGCGATCATGACCTTCGGCGACTGGCGGATCTCGCGTCCCACGATGAATTTCTGCAGGTTGCCACCGGACAGGCTGCGCGCCGCGGCCTCCGGCCCGCCGGCCTTCACGCCATACGCGCGGATCGTCTCGCGCGCGTACGCCCGCACCGCCGAGCCGCGGATGAAGCCGCGCCTGACAAGTCCGCGCCGGTGCGCGGTCAGCAATGCGTTCTCCGCGAGCGACATGTCGGGCACCGCGCCGCGCCCGAGACGATCCTCGGGAACGAACGCGAGCCCGAGGTCGCGCCGGGCGTCGGCATCGAGCGCGCCGGCCGCGGCGCCATCAATCTTCACGGCGCCTGCGTCCACCGCGCGCTCGCCGGACAACGCCGCCAGCAGCTCCTGCTGTCCGTTGCCCGACACACCCGCGATGCCCACGATCTCGCCCGTGCGCACGCGCAAGGAGACGTTCTGCAGGGGCACACCGAACGGATCGTCCGCCGGCACGTCGAGTCGCTCGACCACGAGCGCGTCGGCGCCCGCTCGAGCAGCGCGATGCTTCGGGCGCGGCAGGTCATGGCCGATCATCATCCGCGCGAGGCTCGACGCGGTCTCCGACCGGGGGTCGCAAGTGCCCGTGACGCGACCGGCGCGCAGCACGGTGGCGCGGTCGCACAGCGCGCGTATCTCGTCGAGCTTGTGGCTGATGTAGACGATGCTGCATCCTTCGGCCGCGAGATGGCGTAGCGTGTCGAACAGCGCGTCGACCGCTTGCGGGGTCAGCACCGACGTCGGCTCGTCGAGGATCAGCAGGCGTGGATCCTGCAGCAGGCAGCGCACGATCTCCACGCGCTGGCGCTCGCCCACCGACATCGTGTGCACGCGTCGCGCCGGGTCGAGCGGAAGGCCATAACGCTTCGACACCTCGCGGATGCGTCGTCGCAGGCCGCGGCGCCCTGCATCCCTGGGGGAGAGCGCGAGGGCGATGTTGTCCGCGACGGTGAGCGTCTCGAACAGCGAGAAATGCTGGAACACCATGCCGATGCCCAGCTTGCGTGCCGATGCGGGGTTGTCGATCTCGACCGGCCGCCCTTCCCAGAAGATCTCGCCGGCATCGGGCTCCACCAGCCCATAGATGATCTTCATGAGCGTCGACTTGCCGGCGCCGTTCTCACCGAGCACCGCGTGGATCTCGCCCGCCGCGACGTCGAGGTCGATGCCGTCGTTGGCGACGACCGTCGGATACGCTTTGGTGATGCCGCGCAACGCGAGGCGCGCCGCGGGCGGGCGGTTCTCGCGCGCCGCCATCAGCGCACGGGTGACGCCAGCGTGAGCGTTGCGTGCGGCCGTGCGCTCGCCGCCTTGACGGCAAGCAGCTGTGCCGCGACGGCGATTGCGATGCTTCCGGGTGCCTTGCCGGTGAGACCGGGGAGCGCCGCGCCGATCGGGCAGACGACCGACGACATCCGTTCTGCCGCGATGCCGCGCGCGCCGAGCCGCCGCTCGAGTTGCGCCCGCTTCGCCCGCGATCCGATCATGCCGACGTAGCGCCAGTCGTCGCGCGCGAGCGCGGTCTCGATCAGGGCGAAGTCGAGCGCGTGGCTGTGCGTGAGCACGATCACGAAGCTGCCCGGCGGCGCTTCGCGCAACTCGGCTTCGGGCACGTCGGTGACGACGATCTCGACGTTGCGGGGCACGGACGCGGGGAAATCCGCGTCGCGCGCGTCGATCCAGCGCACCTGCGCAGGCAGCACGCCGAGGACCTGGACGAGCGCGCGACCGACGTGACCGTTCCCGAACACGAGCACGGCGAACGGATCGGGGCGCTCGATCTGCACGACGAGTGACGGCTCTCGCTCGCCGGGAAGCGGCATCAGCACCGTGCCGCACGTGCCGGCCGCGAGCCTCGCGCGCGCGAAGGCGACCGCGGCGGAATCGAGCGCCGGATCCCCGAGCGTTCCGCGAGCGTCGTCGGCGCTGACCACGAGTCGTGCGTGCATGCGGGCGCCGATGCGCGCGACGCACGCGAAGGCCGCCTCCGCCCGCGCGCAGGCCTGCGCCGCGTCGATCCAGCTGCGCGAGCTCGGGTCGAGCGTGGAAAACACGACGGTCGCGACGCCGCCGCAGCATTGACCCACGCGCGCCGCGAGGGGAAAGCGCACGATCCACGTCGCGAGCGCGGGTTCGACGAGCGCCTCGCGCGCGAGCCGGATCGCCTCGAACTCCAGATGCCCACCGCCGATGGTGCCGCTCGTGGCTGCGCGGGTCACGACCATGGCGGCGCCCGACTCGCGCGGCACCGAACCCGAGACGTGCGCGACGACGACGAGCACGGCATGCGCGTCGCGATGCAGCGCGTCGGCGACTGCATCGAGCCACGGCGGCAGCGCGGCGTGCTCGTGCGTCACGGGCGGGGCGCCTGCACGGCCGCTTCGGCGCCGGCCGGGGCGGCATGACGCTGTCGCACGCGCGCGCGGACGTCGCCGACCGCCGCGAGCACGCGCTCCGGCGTGGCCGGCGCATCGAGCCGGGGCACGACGCGATACTCGCCGACGCTCGCGATCGCGTCGCGCAACGCGTGGAATGCCGACAGCGCGAGCATCAGCGGCGGCTCGCCCACCGCCTTCGAGCGGTGGATCGTCTCCTCGCGATTGGGCGCGTCGAAGAACTCGATGCGCGCCTGTTCGGGCCAGTCACGTGCCGCGGGGATCTTGTACGTCGAAGGGGCGTGCGTGCCGAGACGGCCCTCGCGATCCCACCATAGCTCCTCCATGGTGAGCCAGCCGTAGCCCTGCAGGAAGCCGCCCTCGATCTGGCCGCGATCGATCGCCGGGTTCAGCGATCGGCCGCAGTCGTGGAGGATGTCGATGGCGAGCAGCCGATGCTCGCCGGTGAGCGTGTCCACCGCGACCTCCGATACCGCGGCCCCGTACGCATAATAGAAGAACGGCCGTCCCGACAGCGTGTAGCGGTCGTAGTGGACCTTCGGCGTCGCGTAGAAGCCCGTCGCGGACATCGGCACGCGAGCGAAATAGGCGAGGCGCGCGAGCTCGGCGAATGAAAGCGTGGTCGCGCCGGCGGCGACGGCGCCGTCGCGAAACACGACGTCGGCCGCACTGCAGCCGAATCGGCTCGCCGCGAATGCTGCAAGGCGCTCGCGCAGCGTCGCCGCCGCGCGCTGCGCGGCCATGCCGTTGAGATCGCTGCCGGACGAGGCCGCCGTGGGCGAGGCGTTCGGCACGCGGCTCGTGTCCGATGCGCTCACGCGCACCTGCCCGAGCGGCAATCCCAGCTCGTGCGCGACCACCTGCTGCACCTTGACGAACAGCCCCTGGCCCATCTCCGTGCCGCCGTGATTGAGCAGCACGCTGCCGTCGCGATACACGTGCACCAGCGCGCCCGCCTGGTTGTAATGCGTGGCCGTGAACGAGATGCCGAACTTCACCGGCGTCAGCGCGATGCCGCGCTTGATGAGCGGGCTCGCCTCGTTCCACGACGCAATGGCGGCGCGCCGCTCGCGGTAACGCGACGTCTGTTCGAGCCGATCGATGATCTGGGGCGCGATGTTGTCCTCGACGGTCATGCCGAACGGCGTGACGTTGCGCTCGGTCACGCCGTAGAGATTCGCCTTGCGCACGTCGAGCGGATCGCGTCCGAGCGTGCGTGCGATGTCGTCGAGGATCACCTCGATCGCGAACATCCCTTGCGGCCCGCCGAACCCGCGGAACGCGGTGTCCGACACGGTGTTCGTCTTGCAACGATACGAGTGGAGCGCGACGTGGGGCAGCCAGTACGCGTTGTCGGCATGGAAAACCGCGCGGTCGTTGACCGGTCCTGACAGGTCCGCCGAGAACCCGCAGCGGGACGCGAGCGTGAGGTCGAGCGCGAGGATGCGGCCCTCGTCGTCGAATGCCACGTCGTAGTCGTGTCGAAACGCGTGGCGCTTCCCGGTCGACGTCATGTCATCGTCGCGATCGAGCCGCAGCTTCACCGCGCGCCCGGTGCGCCGCGCCAGAACCGCCGCGATGCACGCGAACTGGCACATCTGCGTTTCCTTGCCGCCGAAGCCGCCGCCCATGCGCCTGCACTCGACGATCACGTCGTGCGCCGCGAGACCGAGCGCATGACCGACCATGAGCTGCACCTCGCCGGGGTGCTGCGTCGACACGTACACGTGCATCCCGCCGTGCTCGAGCGGAACCGCGAGCGACACCTGGCCTTCGAGGTAGAAGTGATCCTGGCCGCCGCTATGCACCGTGCCGCGCAGGCGATGCGGCCCCTCGTCGACCATCGCTTCGGGATCGCCCCGGCGGACGTGCACGGGCGGCAGCACGTACGACTCGGCGGCCATCGCAGCTTCAATGGTGAGGATCGCGGGACGCGCGTCGACCTGCAGCGTCGCGAGCCTCGCCGCACGCCGCGCCGCGCGCACGTCGGCAGCGGCAACCGCGAACACCGGCTGACCGACGAATTGCACGATGCCATCGGCGAGGATCGGATCGTCGCTCTGGATCGGGCCGACGTCGTTCACTCCGGGGATGTCGCGTGCCGTGATGACGTCGACCACGCCCGGTGCCGCGCGCACGCGATCGAGGTCGAGGCGCGCGATCGCACCATGCGCGAGCGGGCTCGTGCCGAAGGCGGCATGGAGCGTCCCGCGCGGCTCGGGCAGGTCGTCGGTGTAGCGCGCTTCGCCGCTGGCGTGCAGCGCCGCGCTGTCGTGCGGCACCTCCGCGCCGATCACCGATTGACCTGCATGCGCACGTTCCGGAGCGTTCATGCGCCAACCGCCTCGATGCGTGACGGCACCGCATGCCCATGCTCGTGCCACGCCCGGCGCAGCAGGTTCCCCAGCACGTGGCGCCGGTACGCCGCGCTCGCGCGTGCGTCGTCGATGGGCGAGAACTCCGCGGCGAGCGTCCCGGCCGCCGCCTCGACGACCTCCCGTTGCCATGACTGTCCCACGAGTGCGGCCTCGGTCGCTCGCGCGCGCGCCGGCACGGGCGCGACACCGCCGCAGCCGATGCGCGCCGCCACGATGCGCTCGCCCTCGAGCTGGAGCGCGAAGCACGCGAACAGCGCGGAGATGTCCTGGTCGTAGCGCTTGCTGATCTTGTACGCGCGAAGCAGCAGTCCGGGCGCGCGCGCCGGCACGCGGATAGCCGCCACCACTTCACCGGGCTCGCGCGCGTTCTTCTGGTACCCGAGATAGAACGCCTCGAGCGGAAGCTCGCGCACGCCGCCGGTGCGCGCCAGGACGACGCGTGCGTCGAGCGCGATCAGCGCCGGCATCGAGTCGCCGATGGGCGAGCCGTTCGCGACGTTGCCGCCGAGCGTTCCACTCGCGCGGATCGGCGGCGAGGCGAACCGCACCCATACTTCGTGAAGCTCGGGAAACGATTCGTCGAGCGCGTCGAAGGCTTCCCCGAGGCTCGCCGCAGCGCCGATGACCAGCTCGGAATCGCTGCGCGCAATCGTGCGAAGCGCGTCGACGTCGCCGACATGGACGAGGTCGCCGAGCTGCCGCTGCTGCTTCGTTATCCAGAGCCCGATATCGGTGGCCCCGGCGACGATTCGTGCATCGGGATGCGCGCCGCAGGCGGCGGTCAGCTCGTCCAGCGTGTGCGGCGCGTACCAGCGCTGCCCTTGCGCCTCGTAATGCAGCGGCTGCTCGCGCGCGAGCGCGCCCAGCGCATCGTCGAGCCGCTGTTCGGCTGCGGTGACGACGGCGCTGCCGTCGTCCGCAACGCCGGGGGCACGCCAGTCGTCCGGCGGAGGCAGCTCGTACATGCGCGCGGCGGCGTCGACGATCGGACGATAGCCGGTGCACCGGCACAGGTTGCCCGACAGCGCATCGCACACGGCGGAGCGTGAAGGCGAGCGTCGCGTCTTGTAGAGCGCAAACAGGCTCATCACGAACCCGGGCGTGCAGAAGCCACACTGGGAACCGTGGCATTCGACCATGGCCTGCTGCACCGGATGCAGCGCCGCTCCATCGCTTCGCAGGCTCTCGACGGTGAACACGGCCTTGCCATCGACCGATGGCAGCGGTCGGATGCAGGCGTTGATGGGTTGCCACGCGAGGCGGCCGTGGCGACGCTCCGCCATCACGATCGTGCAGGCGCCGCAGTCACCTTCGGCGCAGCCTTCCTTGGTGCCCATGAGGCCGCGCGCATCGCGCAGGTACTCGAGCAGCGTGGTCTGCGGCGCGAGGCCGGTCACTTCGACCGGCGCGCCGTTCAGCAGGAAGCGGATCGGCTCGGTCATCGAGAAATGAGGCTTGTCGCTCCGATAGTACACCGCTCCGACGCCCTTCCGCCGGTCGGCCACGCCGGCCGCGCCGGGATTTTCGCGATGTGCGTGCTACACTCGCGCGCCATGTCGCCGGCCCCGCATCTCGCCGTGCATTGCATGCCGAAGCCGCGTCGCCGGTAGCCGCGCGACATGGCCGAGCTCGCCGTTTCCGACGCCGACGATCGACGCGTTCTCGCGCTGTCGGGCCGGCTCGACGCCGGCACGATCCGTGACCTCTGGCAACGCGCCACGCATGCGGTGCGCGAGGCGGCGGCGAAGCGCATCGTCGTCGACGCGCGTGCCGTCGACTATTGCGACGGCGCCGGCATCGCGCTGCTCGTCGATCTCCTGCGCCAGCGTCCGCGCGGCGAGGTCGCGATCGAGAACCTGCAGCCGCGCTTCGACGCGCTCCTGCGTCAGTTCGACCCCGAGCGGCTTGCGCAGGACCTCGATCCCGAGCCCAGGCGCCGATCGTCCATCGAGGAGATCGGCGCCATCGCCGCCGGCATCGCCCGCGACTCGCGCGAGCAGATCGCCTTCGTCGGCGAGGCGACGCTCGCGCTCGCCCAGGTGGTGCGCCATCCGAGCAGCGTGCGCTGGAAGGACGTGTGGCGCATCTGCGAGCGGGTCGGCGCCGATGCCGTGCCGATCGTCGCGCTCATCTCGTTCCTCGTCGGCGTGATCCTCGCATTCCAGTCGGCCATCCCGATGAAGCGCTTCGGCGCCGAGATCTTCGTGGCCGACCTCATCGGCCTCGCGATGCTGCGCGAGCTCGCGCCGTTGATGACGGCCATCCTGCTGGCCGGGCGCTCCGGGGCTGCATTCGCGGCCGAGATCGGCACGATGAAGGTGAACGAGGAAGTCAACGCGCTGACCACCATGGGGCTCGACCCCGTGCGGTTCCTCGTCACCACGCGCATCCTCGCCGCGCTGCTGATGACGCCGCTCCTGACGCTGCTCGCCGATCTCGTGAGCCTGCTCGGCGGCGCGCTCACCATGCAGTCGTTCTCGATTCCGTTCGTGACCTTCCGCCACGAAGTCGAGTCGATCGTCGACTTCTCCGACTTCATGGCCGGCTTCGTGAAGTCGTTCGTGTTCGCGGTCGTGATCGCGGGCGTGGGCTGCCTGCGGGGCCTGCAGACCGCGGCGGGCGCCTCCGCGGTCGGCGACTCGGCCACGCGCGCCGTCGTCTCGGGCATCATCCTGCTCGTCGTGGTGGACGGCATCTTCGCCGTGGTCTATTTCTTCCTGGACATCTAGCCGTGGCACAAGAAGCCGTCATTCGCGTCGAAGGGCTTTCCGCAGGCTACGGCGACGTCGTGCTGCAGAAGGACCTGAGCTTCGAGGTGCGCCGCGGCGAGGTGTTCGGCATCCTCGGCGGATCCGGGTGCGGCAAGAGCACGCTGATGAAGCACATGATCGGCCTCTACGAGCCGATCGCCGGCCACGTGTTCATCGACGGCGACGACATCGTGACCGCGCAGGGCGCCACGCGCCATGCGATCCTGCGCAAGATCGGCGTGATGTACCAGTCGGGCGCGCTGTTCGGATCCATGACGCTGCTCGAGAACGTGCGCCTGCCACTGGAGGAGTACACCGATCTCACGACCGACGAGATCGACCTCATCGGTCGCATGAAGCTCGAGCTCGTGGGGCTCGACGCGTTCACCGGCCACCTTCCGGCGGAGATCTCGGGCGGCATGCAGAAGCGCGCGGCGATCGCGCGCGCCATGGCGCTCGACCCGATGATCCTGTTCCTCGACGAGCCGTCCGCCGGCCTCGACCCCATCACGTCCGCGTCGCTGGACGCGCTGATCCGCCGGCTCGCGGAGAACGTGGGCGTGACGTTCGTGATCGTCACGCACGAGCTCGCCAGCATCTTCGCCATCATGGACCGCGTGATCATGCTCGACCGGAGAAAGCAGGGCATCGTCGCGCAGGGCGACCTGCGCAAGCTGCGCGACGAGAGCGACGATCCATGGGTGAAGCAGTTCTTCCACCGCGAGCCTGAAGCGGCCACGGCATGAGCCAGCGCGCGAACTACTTCAAGCTGGGCCTCTTCGTGATCGGCGCGATCGTCGCCGGCGTCGCGGTGCTCCTCATCATCGGCACGGGCCGCTGGTTCACGCCGCGCACCAAGATGGAGACGTACTTCAACGAGTCGGTTCAAGGCCTCGACGTCGGCTCCAAGATGAAGTACCGCGGCGTGGTGATCGGCGAGGTCACGCGCATCAGCTTCACCTACACCAAGTACGAGACCGAGAAGCCGATGGGGCAGCGCAAGCGCTACGTCCTCGTCGAGGCGCAGCTCGAGCCGCGCCTCGTGGGCGGCAAGGCGTCGACCGACATCGCGAGCCCCGAGACCACCGCCATCGAGGTCGAGCGCGGCTTGCGGGTGCGTCTCGCGCCGCAGGGCATCACCGGCACGAACTATCTCGAAGTGGATTATGTCGATCCGGCGACGCCGGTCCTCCCCATCGACTGGGTGCCCGAGTACATCTACATCCCGAGCGCGCCGTCGACCGTGACGGCATTCGTCAACGCCGCGACCGACATCGTGGATCGCCTGCGCCGACTCGACATCGAAAGCACGATCGGCAATCTCAACAAGCTGCTGGTGACGACGAACGATCGCATCGGGGCGCTCGACACCACTCGCTTGCAGCAGCGCACCGAGCAGACGCTCAGCAAGATCGACAGCACGCTCGACCAGATCCAGGCCAAGAAGCTCTCCGACGAGGCGCAAGGCCTGATCGCCGAGCTCCGACAGACCAACGCCGAGCTCAAGTCCACGCTCGCCAATCCCGCGTTCAAGCAGCTGCCGCAGGACGCGTCGAACACGCTGCAGGCCATGCGGACGCTCGTCTCCGATCCGAAGCTCTCGCAATCGGTCGCGCACCTCGAGCGCACGCTGGGCCGCCTCGACCGGATGTTCGGCGGACGCGAGGCGGACCTCGGCACCACGCTCGAGAACCTGCGCCAGATCACCGACAACCTGCGCGACCTCACCGAAGACGCGAAGCGTTACCCGTCCAGAGTGCTCTTCGGCGCGCCGCCTCGTCCGCTGGAGCACACGCCATGACCCTTAGATCGCTCCGTCGCGCGGGTGTCGCGGTTTGCGCGCTTGCATTGGCCGCGCTTCTCACCGCCTGCTCGTCACCGTTCTCGCGCGAGTCGCCGGTGAAGCAGGTGTATCTCCTCGACCCGCCCATGCCCTCCGCGGTGGCCAAGTCGAAACCGGCATCCGTGCGCGTCGGCCTCGTCAACGTCGCGGCACCATTTCGCGGGCGCTCGTTCGTGTATCGCGCAGGGGGCCTGCGCTACGAGACCGATTTCTACGTCGAATTCCTGGTCGCCCCCACGGCGATGTTCACCGAGCAGACGAGCCGCGCGCTCGCCGCATCGAAGGTCTTCGCGAACGTCGTGCCCCCCGGATCCGGGGCCGACAGCGATTTCTCGCTCGACGGCTTCGTGTCGACGCTCTACGCGGATGCCCGCGACGGCAGCCCCGACTCCGCCGAGCTGACGATCACGTACTACCTCACGCCGGTGGGCGCGGGCCCCTTGCCGACGTGGTCGCACGAGTATCACAGGCACGTCGACCTGGCCACGCACACGCCCGCGGCATACGTGCAGGCGCTCAACCAGGAGTTCGGCGAGATCCTCGCGGAGCTGACGCGCGACCTCGCGGCGCTGGAGCTGCCGAAGCCGTAATTACGCGAGCTTCGCGGCGAGGTCGTGCTCGTCGGCGCCGGTCGCGGTCACCGACACGAACGCGCCCGGCTGCATCGACGACGCGCGGGCGATTCGCACGACGCCATCGATTTCCGGTGCATCGGCAGCGCTGCGTGCGATCGCGACGTTGCGTCCGCGAGGCGTGGTCTCCACCGAATCGACAAGGACGTCGAAGGTGGCGCCGACGCGACGCCGCAGCCTGGCCGCGCTGATCTCCGCCTGCATCGCCATGAAGCGCATCCGGCGCTCTTCCTTCACCGCGTCGGGTACCGGGTCCGGCAGCGCGTTCGCCGTCGCACCTTCGACCGGCGAATAGGCGAAGCAGCCGACGCGGTCGAGCTGCGCTTCGCGCAGGAATGCGAGGAGCTCCTCGAACTCCGCTTCGGTTTCGCCGGGAAAGCCCACGATGAACGTGCTACGCACCGCGATCTCCGGTCGCTCGCGGCGCCACGCCGCGAGCCGCTCCAGCACCCGCTCGGGCGCTGCGGGCCGCTTCATGAGCTTCAGGATGCGCGGGCTCGCGTGCTGGAACGGAATGTCGAGGTAGGGCAGCAGGCCGCGCGGTGCGTCGCCCTGAGCCATGAGCGGGATCACGTCATCGACGTGCGGATAGGGGTACACGTAATGCAGCCGAACCCATGCGTCGTGCGCGCGCGCCTGGGCGTCGAGCGCGCTCGCGAGCTCCAGCATGCGCGTCCTTACCGGCCGCCCGCCGACGAACCCGGTGCGGTAGCGCACGTCGACGCCATATGCGCTCGTATCCTGCGACACCACGAGGAGCTCCTTGACACCCGCCCGCAGGAGCCGCTCCGCCTCGTCGACCACCTCGCCGATCGGGCGCGACACGAGGTCGCCGCGCATCGAGGGGATGATGCAGAACGTGCAGCGGTGATTGCAGCCTTCGCTGATCTTCAGGTACGCGTAGTGCCTGGGCGTGAGCTTGATGCCCTGCGGCGGCACGAGGTCGATGAACGGGTCGTGCGGCTTCGGCAAGTGCGCGTGCACCGCGGTCAGCACCTCGTGCGTCGCATGAGGGCCGGTGACGGCGAGCACCTTGGGATGCGCCTCGCGCACGAAGTCGCCGCCCTCGCGCGCGCCGAGACAGCCGGTTACGACGACCTTGCCGTTCTCGGCAAGCGCCTCGCCGATCGCGTCGAGCGATTCCGCCACGGCGGCATCGATGAATCCGCAGGTATTGACCACGACGAGGTCCGCCCCGGCGTACGACGGCGAGATGGCGTAGCCCTCCGCGCGAAGCTGCGTGAGGATCTGCTCCGAATCCACGAGCGCCTTGGGGCAGCCCAGCGAGACGAAGCCGACGCGCGGCACGGAGGCACTTTTTGCTGCTGACATTCGAAGGGTCCGGGAACGCAAAGGGCGGCCGATGGGCCGCCCTTCTGATCGTCGGGGCGCTCGCGCCCCGCAAGCCGGATTATAGCTCTTCGCGAGGTGCCCGCCGCGTGCTGGCAGTCGTTCCGCGCGCTTCGGCGCGAAGCCCCGTTTCAGCGCTTCTTGTCGTCCTCGGGAGTCGCCTGCGCGCCGCTGCCGAAGCCGGGAAATGGAAACGCCGAGAACATGCCGCGCGTCTGGTCCTGCATCCGCTGCTGCATGTCCATGAAGAGGCGCGCGCTCTGCTCGAGATAGTTGCCGAGCATGCCCTGCATCGCGGGCGCCTGCATCTGCATGAACTGCTTCCACAGCTCCGGGGTGAGCATCATCTTGTCGCCGTAGATCTGCTTCGCCTGGTCCTGCAGCTTCTTCTGGATCGCCAGGAACGCCTTGACGTTCTGCTCGATGTACTGGCCCATGATGGTCTGCTGCGCGCTGCCGTAGAAGCGGATCATCAACGCCAGCATCTCCGAGCTGAACATGGGCACGCCGCCCGATTCCTCGTCCAGGATGATTTGCAGCAGGATCGCGCGGGTGAGGTCCTCGCCCGACTTGGCGTCGACGACCTGGAACTCGATCCCCTCGAGCACCATCTGCTTCACGTCCGCGAGCGTGATGTAGCCGCTGTTGGCGGTGTCGTACAGCCGCCGGTTGGGGTACTTCTTGATCGTGCGGACCTGGTCGCCCATGGGTCGAACTCCTGAAGCCGATCGACGATTATAAACCGCTGATTTTCCGGGCCGTTTGTAATTTTTTGCGGCGCGGCGCGAATCCGCTGCTGCATCGCACAAAAATGTGCTTGACTTAGCGTGTTGGCATCCCTACAATCGGTTTGTGCGGTGCAGCAAAGCAGCGCGGTGCCGACCGGGATACGGGACACCCGGATGGCGCCTGCGGTTTCGGGGGAATCCCCCGGGGTCGGCCGCCCAACCCTTTTGAACGGACCAACGGACACGGAAAGGCAATCATGTACAACCCCTCGGAACAGATCGCCGAGCTCAGCAAGGCGAACGTCGCCAGTGCGATCAAGCTGGCCTCGCTGTCGATCGAGCAGGCTGAAAAGCTCGTGACCCTCAACCTCAACGCCGCCAAGCTGGCGTTCGCGCAAGGCGTCGAAGGCGCGCAGGCGGCTGCCTCGGTCAAGGACGTGCAGGAGCTGTTCGCCCTGCGCTCGAAGATGGCCGAATTCGGCGTGCAGAGCGCGCTCGGCTACTCGCGCGGCCTGTACGAGCTGTCGTCGGAAGCGCAGTCCGAGCTGTCGGCGCTCGCGGAAGAAGCGTGGAGCTCCTACACCAAGGGCGTCGCCACGTGGGTGGAAAAGGCCAGCGCCTCGGCGCCGGCGGGCTCGGACGTCGCGTTCAACGCGTTCCGTTCGACGATCGCCGCCTCGACGGCTGCCTTCGACCAGTTGCAGCGGGCGACCAAGCAGGTCGTCAACCTGGCCGACGCGAGCGTTCGCGCCGCGGCCGCCACGACGACCAACGGAACGAGCAAGGGCCGCAAGGCTGCGTGAAGGCTGCAACCCCCGGTCGCGCGCGGACCAGCGGTCGGCCGGGGATGACGTAGCCGGAACTTGAACGGCTGAACATCAGTCCCAACAATCGGGTGTGATGTCTCCTCTGTATCGATCTCCTCCTCCTGATTGATACAGCCTCGAGCCCCTCGGTGCTTGCATCGAGGGGCTTTTTTTTGCGCACGCGTCAGGCTCAGTGGAAGCGGCGCCCGCTCGGGACGCAGCCGCACGATCATCGATTCGCGCACGCCGCGGTAGAGCCGGCAGCGGCCGCCGCGCGCCGACGCGACGAGCACGCTCAGAACATGTGCTGTCCGCCGTTGATCGCGATGTTCGCGCCGGTAAGGAACGCCGCTTCATCGCTCGCGAGGTACGCGACGAGCCCCGCGACTTCCTCCGGCTTGCCGAGCCGTCCCATGGGTATCTGCGGAATGATCTTGCTGTCGAGCACGTCCTTGGGGATCGCCATCACCATCTTGGTGCCGATGTAGCCCGGCGAGATGGTATTGACCGTGACGCCCTTGCGCGCGATTTCGAGCGCGAGCGCCTTGGTGAACCCGTGCATGCCGGCCTTGGCAGCCGAGTAGTTCGTCTGGCCGAAGGCTCCCTTCTGCCCGTTCACCGAGGAGATGTTGATGATGCGGCCCCAGCCGCGCTCGACCATGCCGTCGGCGACCTGCTTGGTCATGTTGAAGCAGGAGTCGAGGTTGGTCTTGATCACCGCGTCCCAGTTGGGCTTGTCCATCTTCTTGAACGTCATGTCGCGCGTGATGCCGGCGTTGTTCACGAGGACGTCGATGGGCCCGAGATCCGCGACCACGTTGCGAACGCATTCCGCGGCCGAGCTCCACTCGGCCACGTCGCATGAATACGCGCTGAAGTTGTAGCCCTGCGCGCGCATCGACTGCAACCATTCGCTCGCCTTGGTGTTGCCCGGCGAATGCGTCGTGACGACCTTGTAGCCGAGCGCCGCCATCTTGAGGCAGATCGCCTCGCCGAGGCCGCCCATGCCGCCGGTCACGAGCGCAATGCGTGCATTGGTTGTCATGTCAGCTCCTCCGCTGGTTGAGACCTACGGCGCCGCGCGAGCCTCGCGCGCGGCGCTGCATGTATCAGGGGCGCTCCACCGCTAGGGCGACGCCCATGCCGCCGCCGATGCAGAGCGACGCCAGGCCCTTCTTCGCGTTGCGGCGCCGCATCTCGTGGAGCAGCGTGACGAGGACGCGGCATCCCGACGCGCCGATCGGATGGCCGAGCGCGATCGCGCCGCCGTTCACGTTGATCTTCGAGGTGTCCCAGCCCATCTCGTTGTTCACCGCGCACGCCTGCGCCGCGAACGCCTCGTTGATCTCCATCAGGTCGAGGTCGGCGGCGCGCCAGCCCGCGCGATCGAGCGCGCGCCGGCTCGCCGGCACCGGTCCCATACCCATGATCGCCGGGTCGAGCCCGGTCGTGGCATACGACTTGATGCGCGCGAGCGGCGTGATGCCGAGGTCGCGCGCGCGCTCCGCGGTCATGACGAGCACCGCGGCGGCGCCGTCGTTGATGCCCGAGGCATTCGCCGCCGTGACGGTGCCGTCCTTGGCGAACGCCGCGCGCAGGCCCGCGATCGACTCGAGCGTCGTCCCGGACTTCACGAACTCGTCGGTCTTGAACGCGATCGGGTCGCCCTTGCGCTGCGGAATCAGCACCGGAACGATCTCGTCCTCGAACTTGCCCGCCTTCTGAGCCGCCTCGGCCTTGTTCTGGCTCGCGACCGCGAACTTGTCCTGCTGCTCGCGCGTGATGCCGTACTTGCTCGCGACGTTCTCCGCCGTGGTGCCCATGTGATACTGGTTGTAGACGTCCCACAATCCGTCGACGATCATGGTGTCGACGAGCTTCGCGTCGCCCATGCGGAACCCATCGCGCGAACCCGGCAGGGCATGCGGTGAAGCGCTCATGTTCTCCTGGCCGCCGGCGACGACGATATCGGCGTCACCGCATGCGACCGCCTGCGCCGCCAGCATGACGGCCTTCAATCCCGAGCCGCATACGGCATTGATGGTGAGCGCCGGCACGGTGTTCGGAATGCCGGACTTGATGAGCGCCTGACGTGCGGGGTTCTGCCCGCTTGCGGCGGTGAGAACCTGGCCGAGGATCACCTCCGAAACGCGGTCGGGCGCAACGCCGTGCTGCGCGAGCAGCGCTTTGATCACCGTGGCGCCGAGCTCGGGCGCCGGAATCCTGGCGAGCGAGCCGCCGAACTTGCCGATGGCCGTGCGCAGCGCGCCGGCGATGACGATGTCGGTCATGGGGAGTCTCCGTGAGGTGCTGGGCGTTCGACGGGAGCGAACACGGTCATGGTAACGCAGTAGCGGTCCCGCGGATTTGACCTGCCGCAATGCTCACGCGGAAACCTTTTCCACGACGTAACTCCCGGGCGCGGGCATGAGGGCGGGGTGCGCGTCGTCGCCGACCGCGCTCGGCGACTTGCGACGCTTGCCGCCGTGGGCGGCGATCCATGCGTCCCAGTGGGTCCACCAGCTGCCCGGGACCTGCGCCGCGCGTGCGAGCCATTCGTCCGGATCGTCCGTGAGGCGGTCGTTGCGCCAGTAATTGCGCTTCGCCGGCATCGGCGGATTCACCACACCGGCGATGTGCCCCGACGCTCCGAGCACGAACGTCATGTCGCCACCGAGGAGCTGCGTCGTGCGATACGCGGAGCGCCATGGCACGATGTGATCGTCGCGCGACGCGTACACGTACGTCGGCATGGCGATGCGATGCAAGTCGATCTCCTCGCCCAGCATGGTGAGGGCGTTCGGCTCGCGCAACCGGTTGTCGAGATACATCTCGCGCAGGTAGTACGCGTACATCGGGCCGGGCAGGTTCGCCGAATCGGCGTTCCAGTAGAGAAGATCGAACGCGGGCGGCGATCGTCCTTTGAGATAGTTGTTGACGACGTAGTTCCACACGAGCTCGTTCGCGCGCAGGCTCGCGAACGCATTGGCGAGGTCGCTGCCCGGCAGGCGCGCGCCCGCGCAAAAGGCCGGCTCGCGCGCGGCCAGCGCCTCGCGCGAGATGTAGACGCCCACGTCGCCCGGATCCGCGAAGTCGAGCATCGTGGTCAGGAACGTCGCGCTCGCGATGCTGGTGTCCTTGCGCGCCGCGAGCACGGCGAGCGCGCAGGCGAGGAGCGTCCCGCCGACGCAGAAGCCCAGCACGTTCAGCGTGCGGCTGCGCGTGATGTCTCGCGCGGCGCGGATCGCGGCGATGACCCCGTCCTCGAGATAGTCGTCCCAGGTGAGCGCGCCGAGCTCGGGCGGGATGTTGCGCCACGAGATCATGAACGTCGTGTGGCCTTGCTCGACGGCGTGACGCACGAACGAATTCGACGGCGTGAGATCCAGGATGTAGTACTTGTTGATGCACGGCGGCACCATGACGAGCGGCCGTCGATGCACCGTCGGCGTGTCCGCGTCGTACTGGATGAGCTCCATGAGCTCGTTGCGGAACACGACGCTGCCCGGGGTCACGGCGAGGTTGCGCCCGACCTCGAACGCCGTCTCGTCGCTCATGGTGATGCGCCCCTTGCCGACGTCCTGCAGCAGGTTCGAGAACCCCTGCACGAGGCTCGCACCCTCCGTCTCTACGGCGCGCTGGAGCACCTCGGGATTGGTGGCGGGGAAGTTCGTCGGCGACAGCGCGTCGAGGTACTGGCGCGTCGCGAATTGCAGGCGGCGCTTGTCCTGCGAAGGAAGCTGCGCGAGGCCGGCGAGCTCCGACAGGTACTGTGCGTAGAGCAGGTACGCCTGCTTGAGATACGCGAAGTAGGGCTGCTCGCGCCACGCCGGCGCGGTGAAGCGACGGTCGCTCGGCGCGGCTGCGGCGATTTCCGGAATCGCGCTGGCGTCGTTGGTCGCGACGGCCGCGTGCGCGGCGCTCCACAGCGCTTCGAATCGCGGCGCGTACTTTTCGTTCAGCGCAACCAGCGCGGCCGGATCGAACGCCATGCCGAAGCTCGGCGGGGGCAGCGCGGGCGACACGGCGCCCGCGCCGGCAGACCCGCTACCGAGCCACCATTGGCCCCATTGCCGAAGCGTGCCCTGCCATTGCTGCGCGAGGTCGAGCCACGCGGCGGGAAGGTCCGAGACGTTGGAGGACATCGTTTCAGGCGCGACGCGCCGCGCCTTCGTGATCGAGCGACAATGTTAACGTACCGCCGTGACTCGCCTGCGGTGCGCGCGGCATGCACATCGTCATCATCGCCTGGCTCTACATCACGCTCACCATGGCCTTGGCGTTCCACGGCGTGCTTGCAGGCATCGCGTTCTTCGTCGTCGCCGGCATGCTGCCCGTCGCGCTCTATGCATGGCTCGCATCGCGGCGCCGCCGCGCGGCGCGCGAGCGGATCACTCGAGCCAGATGAACGCGCCCATGCGGCCGCTGGGACCGTCGCGGCGATACGAATAGAAGCGTTGCGCATCGCGCACGGTGCACCACGTGCCGCCGGTCGTGTGCGCGATGCCGGCCGACGCGAGGCGCATGCGTGCGAGGGCGGGCAGGTCCGCGAGCCACTTGCCTGCGCGCAAGGGCCGGAAAGCCTCGCGGGCGCCATCGTCGCGCGCGACGAACGCTTCGAGCACGTCCTCGCCCACTTCGAACGCGTCGGGCCCGATGCCGGGACCGATCCACGCCACGATGTCGTGCGGCGCGCATTCCATGGCGCGCACCGTCGATTCGAGCACTCCCGCGACGACGCCGCGCCAGCCCGCGTGCGCGACGCCGACGGTCGTCCCGGCGCGATCGGCGAGCAGCACGGGCAGGCAATCGGCGACGAGCACGACCAGCGGCAATGCTCGCGTGCGAGTCACGGCGGCGTCCGCGATCGGCACGTCGCCCGGCCGCTCGACCAGCGTGACGACGTTCGCCCCGTGCACCTGACGAAGCCACGCCGGCGCCCCCGGCAGATGCTGCGCGACCCGCCGGCGGTTCTCGGCAACGCGAGCGGCATCATCGCCTGCTGCGAAGCCGAGATTCATCGACGCGTACGAGCCTTCGCTCACGCCGCCGCTGCGCGTGGTGACGAAGCCGCGCACGTTGCGCGGCGCTGGCCACTGCGGCACGAGCCAGTCGGCTGGAAAGGCCGGCTCACGCATGCGCGCGTCTTCCGGCGTGCGAGCGCAGCGTCTCGAGCAGCGCCTGGAAGTCGCGCGGCGGATCGGCTTCGAACCCGAGCGCCTTGCCGCTCAGCGGATGCACGAGCACGAGCTTCGCGGCGTGGAGCGCCTGGCGACCGAACGCCAGCGTGCCGGTGCGCGCGCGTTTGCCGTATGCAGGGTCGCCGACGAGGGGATGACCGATCGCCGCGAGGTGCACGCGAATCTGGTGCGTGCGGCCGGTGTCGAGCCGGCACCGCAGCAGCGTCGCCATGCCGAAGCGCTCGACGACGGCGACGTGCGTGCGCGCCGGTTTGCCGTGCGCCACAACGGCCATCGTCGTGCGCTGCACGGGATGGCGTCCGATCGGTGCGTCGATCGTGCTTGCGCGCGTGACGTCGCCGTGCGCGACCGCGAGATATTCGCGCGTGACGCTCCGCGACGCGATCTGGCGCACGAGATCGCGCTGGGCGGCTTGCGTCCTTGCGACGACCATGAGGCCGCTCGTGTCCTTGTCGAGGCGATGCACGATGCCCGCGCGCGGCAGGTCGCCGAGCTCGGGCGCATGATGCAGCAGCGCATTGAGCAGCGTGCCCGTGCGATTGCCGCTGCCCGGGTGCACGACCAGGCCCGCGGGCTTGTCGAGCACGATCAGCGCGTCGTCCTCGAAGCGGATGTCGAGCGGGATGTCCTCGGCCGCGTCGGTGAGGGACTGCGGCGCGACGGCGGTCACGTCAACGCGCTCGCCCCCACGCAGCTTGTAACGCGGCGCCACCGCCGCGCCGTCGACGCGCACGGCGCCCGATTCGATCCATGACTTCAGCCGGCTGCGCGAATGCTGCGGCAGCAGATCCGCCAGCGCCTGGTCGAGGCGGCGTCCCGCGTGCTCGCGAGGGATCGTGAGCGTCGTCGCAGCGGCGCCCGCCGGGGGCGATTGCGCACCACCCGGTCGGCTATAATCCGTGCGACTCACGAAGGGCGCTGGAACGATGAGCGGTTGGAAGAGCATGCGCGCGGTCGCGGCCGCGGCGCTGATGATGATGATGACGATGTGGCTCGCGGGCTGCAGCCTGCTGCCGGACGCGGCCAAGGACGAGACGGTCGGCTGGTCGGCGGAGAAGCTGTACACCGAAGGCCACAACGCGATGCTCGAGGGAAATTATACGCGCGCGGTCAAGCTGTTCGAAGCGATCGAGGCGCGGTATCCCTACGGGCGTTTCGCGCAGCAGGCGATCCTCGAGGGCGCCTATTCCAACTGGCGCGCCGGCGAGCAGACCTCCGCCGTCGCGGCGTGCGACCGGTTCATTCGCACGTACCCGAATCATCCCAACGTCGACTACGCGTATTACCTGAAGGGACTCGTGTATTTCCGCGAGGACCAGGGCCTCTTCGGATACGTGTACGAGCTCGACCTCTCCGAGCGCGATCCCAAGCAGATGCGCGAGTCGTTCGCGGCCTTCAAGGAGCTCGCGCAGAAGTATCCCGACAGCCGCTATGCCGAGGACGCGGAACAGCGGATGCGCTACCTCACGAACGCGCTCAGCCTGTTCGAGGTGCACGTCGCCGACTACTACTACACGCGCGGCGCGTACGTCGCCGCCGCCAATCGCGCGCAGTCCGCGCTCGTCAACTTCCCGCACACGCCGGCCAACGAGCGCGCGCTCGACATTCTCGCCCGCAGCTACGACCAGCTCGGGCTGCCGCAGCTCGCCGAGGACTCCCGGCGCATCCTCGCCAAGACGTTTCCCCAGAGCATCTACATCGCCGGCAATGCGCCGCCGGCCAAGCCCTGGTGGAAGTTCTGGTGAGCGAAGAAGTCGAGCACTTCGGCTAGCTCGCGGGTCCGCCGCATCGGCGGCAGGCTCTGCCAGATACGGCGCCCGTACGGCTTGTCGGTCAGGCGCGGGTCGCAGATCATCAGCACGCCGCGATCGGTCTCGGTACGGATGAGCCGCCCCGCGCCTTGCTTCAGGCTGATCGCCGCCTGCGGCAGCTGCCAGTGCATGAACGCGTTGCCGCCTTCCTGCTCGAGCCGCGCGAGTCGCGCCGCGAGCAGGGGATCGTCCGGCGGCGCGAACGGCAGCTTGTCGATGACGACCACGCACAGCGCGTCGCCCGGCACGTCGACGCCTTCCCAGAAGCTGGCCGAGCCGAGGAGCACCGCGTTGCCGAGCGCGCGAAAGCGCGTGAGGAGCTCGCTCTTGGAGCCGTCGCCCTGCACGAGCAGCGGCAGGTCGAGTCCTTCGCGCGTCAGCGCCTCGGCCAGTCGCTCGCGCGCGATCGCGAGCGCGCGCAGCGTCGTGAAGAGCAGGAA
>Ga0105238_10000662_pt1 | contig 36151 bp, 28 predicted proteins | sample KBSC34metaG_FD_81526 | JGI IMG/M metagenome (GOLD analysis project Ga0105238, IMG submission 81526) | Corn rhizosphere microbial communities from Kellogg Biological Station, Michigan, USA - KBS C3-4 metaG | ecosystem: Host-associated > Plants > Roots > Rhizosphere > Soil | place: Michigan, USA...
AAAACCGTGTCGTTTTCCCGGTCGGCGAGGATCGCTTCCAACAATCGATTCATGCCGGCTGCGAAGCCGAGATTGTGTTGCGATTCGATCAGCTTCAGTCGAGGTGTGCGCGCGGCGAGGTCACGCAGCGTAGCGACATCGGCGTCGCCGGAACCGTTGTCGAGCAGATAGATGCCTGCCTCGGGTTCGATCGCCGCGAGCGCAGTGACACACTCGGCGGTGACTGCAGCCGTGCGATAGTTGATGATCGCGACGGCGTGCATCTCCGCGGCGGCTCCTGGCTGGCTCAGACGGGAAGCTTGCTGACGTAGGTCAAATCCGGCTTGAAATTGTCGTACAACGTCAAATTGGGGTTGTAAAACGGATCGCCCGCACGCAGCGCATCGGCGTGACGTTCCTGCATGTAGTGGACTTCCTTGCCGAACCGCGCCTGCTTCTCCGGCGTATCCTCGTATCCGCGCGACTTGGATTCGTAGTGATACAGCACCGCGTACGGCGTATAGATCACCTGATATCCCGCCTCGCGCGCGCGCATGCAGAAGTCGACGTCGTTGAACGCGATCTTGAGGTCGACTTCGTTCAGACCGCCAACTTTCTCGAAGGCATCGCGGCGGACCATCGCGCACGCGAACGTGACGGCGCTCAATCGTTGAGTGAGCTGCGGTCGGCCAAAATATCCCGGGCTGTCTTTGGGGAGGAACAGATGCCCATGTCCGGCAACCCCACCCATGCCGACGACCACGCCGGCATGCTGAATGGTATCGTCGGCGTAGAGCAGCTTCGCGCCAACGATGCCGACTTCGGGGCGTTGCGAGTGCTCGAGCATCGCTTCGAGCCATTCCACACTGACCACTTCGGTATCGTTGTTGAGGAACAGGAAGTGATCACCCCTCGCTTGTGTCGCGGCGAAATTGTTGATCGTCGAATAGTTGAACGGCACATCATGCCGGATCACGCGCACACGCTGGTCCCGCTGCTGCAGTTCATCGATCAGACGGAAGGTCTCGGGTGTATTGCTGCCGTTGTCTATGCAAAGCACCTCGTAATTGGCGTACGAGGTCTTAGCGAGAATCGACGTTACGCATGTATCGAGAAGCGCCGGTTTGTCGCGGAACGGAATGATGATGCTCACTAGCGGAGCGCCCTTGATCTTGCGCTTCACGCGGTAGGTATTCGGGAACGGGCCGCGCAGCGCGCGTGCGTCTATCTTGCGCCGAGCGAGAGATTCGCTCAGCGCCTTCAAGCCGGCCTCAGACGTGTGAGGTTTCGCAGCCGCAGTGGCCGACGTCGACCCAGCGATCCGACGCCAGTGATAAAGCACCATAGGAATGTGTGCGATTTTGTCGGTTGCTTCGGTGAGGCGCAGGATCAAATCGTAATCCTGGGCGCCGTCGAAGCCAGTGCGAAAGCCTCCAACTTCACGCAGCAGCTCCGTGCGGGCAACACAGAAGTGGCAGACGTAGTTGATCGACTGCAGGTACTCTTCGTTGTAATCGGGTTTGAAGTGCGGCTCGACGAGAAAGCCGTTCTCGTCGAGCTTGTCTTCGTCCGAATAAAGGACGTCGGGATCGTCTTTCACGATGCGTCGCGCGGTTTCCAGTAGCGCGTCGCGCGTCAATTCGTCGTCATTGTCGAGCAGCCCCACGTAGTCGCCCGTGGCAAGCTCCAGCGCGGCGTTGGACGTCGCAGCGATGCCCTCATTTTTCTCCTTCAGACTGACTTTGATGCGTGAATCGGTGTCCGCGGACAAGCGCTCCAAGGCTTCCAGCGTTTCCTTGCGCGTCGAACCATCGTCGACGATGCACAGTTCCCAGTTTGGGTAGAACTGGTTTCGTACCGAGTCGACTGCTGCGTTGAGCCATTTCTCCTCGACGTTGTAGACAGGCATGAGGATCGAAATACACGGGGGGTTCGCCCAGGATGCGATCTGAGCATCGGCACGTGCCTGATCCATTCGCCGCTCCGCATTCGGTGCGGTGCCTTCAGCCTGGCGCGCGGCGATTTGATTGGCAATCAAATCCTCCGTTTGCTCATACAAGCGGAATGAGTTGGTGTGTCGAGTGAAAAGAGTGGCGTGCTTGTGCAGCCAGACGATGCCCGCCCGCTTGCGCGAATAACTCAATCCGGGCAGTCCGTAGTAGGTTCGATACAACAACTGTTCCATTCGCCCGCCGGTCAACAAGGCAATCGGCTTCCCCAGCCACCGCAGCGGTGCGCTCAAACGCCAGGACAGGGATCGGTGTAGCTGTCGTAGCTGGTTTTCCAGATTCGCAACGTGCTGGTGCGTGACCTTCAAGTTTTCGGCAAGGTAAGTAATGTCGTTTCTTAGAACTTGCGATTCGTCTTCGGATCTGCGCAGGTGGGCAGTGCGATCGCGGAGATCGTCTTCCAAGTTGCGAACGGCCTGCCGTGCCGCCGCCAAGCGCTGCTCGATCTCATGTTCGCCCTCGTGTTCGATGGCCAGCGGATCTGCGTCGGATTTCTCATCGAAAGAGGGAACCAGATCGTCCACGGCTTCGTGCAGACGGCGCAATAGGGTTGCCGTTTTTGCAACGTCGCCGCGAAGGGCATCGATGGTGGTATTGGATGCTGAGCAGGCTGTCTCAAGAGCCAGCAGCTTTTTGCGAAGCGACTGTATCGTCTGATCGCGCTCGCCTATCGTTGCGTAACTCTCTTCCAGCCGCGCCGACAAAGCGTTGATCTGCAGATTGCGCTCGTGCACATCCCCTGCAAGTTTGGCGATGCCCTGATGTGTCCAAATCGCGTGCCTACCTATTTCGTTTTCGTCGGCATTCTCTCTTAGAGCATCGTGAGCGACTCCTGCGGCGTCCAAAACATGGTCGAGTGCCAGCATGGTATTGCGTAAAATGTGCAACCGTGCGGAGGCTTTGGCAGCGTCGTTCGCGGCGCGGATATCGTCCAATTGCCTCTGCAGGCGAGCAGACTCCTCGGAGAGCCGCTGAACCATCAGGTTGCGCTCGTGCAGATTTTTCGACAGCTTGGCGAGGCCGCGATGCGTCCAAATCAAATGACGGCCGAGTTCATGCTCGCTGGGCGCCGCGGGCAACGGGTCGTGCTCCAGGCCATGCTGATCGAGCATCGCATCCAGAGCGCCAACCCCGTTGAACAATATGGCGTATCTCGCAGCGGCGAGTGCTTCGCTCGCGGCATTACCCTGGGCACGACTGCCGAGCGAGAAGAACAGCTGCCTGACAACATCGGCGTCGTGTTTCGACAACGAAAACAAAGGAGCCAACGGCTCCGGGCAAGTACGTCCCGCTGCGAGGATGCCGAGTCCGTTGCCATGCGTGAAGGCGAACGTTGGATAGGTATTTTCGAGCTCGGCCCAGTATCGCCATACGCCGAATTCGTTCTCACGCACATTGATGTCGTGGAAGAGCACGATCGCATCTTCGGAGAGCTTGCTACGCCACGTCTCAAAGTCATGTTTGACTGCATCGTAAGTGTGCAGGCCGTCGATATGCAGAAGATCCACAGATTTATCGGTGAAATTCTCCGACGCTTTGTCGAAAGTCATGCGCAGCAGGCGCGAAAATCCACCGTACGCGGCATTGTGGTACGAAGAAAGTTCGTCGTAGATGCTGTCGTCGTACAAGCCGGCATGCTCGTCGCCCTGCCAGGTATCCACGGCGTAGCAACGCGTAGATAACTTCAGTGCAGAGACCGCTTGGCAAAAACCAAGATAGGAATCCCCCTTGTGCGTGCCGAGCTCCACAAAGCACGAAGGCTTCAGGACTTCGATCAGCCAAAATGCAAATGGGATATGCTGTTGCCAGGAGCGAACGTCGCTAAGTTTCGCAGGCTGCATGAAGCAAGCAGTCCAATCGAGTGGATTGAAGTCGGGCGAAGCTTTGAGGTCTCGACGCACCTCGACGAGCGGGATGTTGCGTTTCGTCATTCTGGTGTTGATTGGCTGATAGAGGGGCGTAAACTAATTTACAGGGGCGTTTTCGCCAAAAACATAGATAATAAAGTTAAGGCCAGCTTGCAGGGAGCGGCAGCAAACTAACTTAAGGAACAGGGCCATGTTCAAGCAATTGCATGCAGCGGGGGTGCGAGCGGACTCTGAGCTTCCTTCAGAGTTCGACGCCAGATATTACCGCAAGCGCTACCCGGATTTGAAAAATCTCGCGGAACCCGAGCTAGAAGCGCACTATTTCTCGTTCGGTATCCCGGATGGCCGGCAAGGGTCGCAAGCTGCGGATCGTTCGGAGTTTGTGAAGCTTGCGGGCCGACATGTCTCGGTCCTCGAGATTGGCCCGTTTGCCAATCCCGCCCTGCGAGGCGCGAACGTCAGCTATTTCGACGTCCTCAGCACCGAGGATCTGCGTAAACGAGCCGTTGCGCATGGCGTAAATCCAGCGGACTGTCCTACGATCGACTATGTTTCACCTAATGGCGACCTGTCGGTAGTCGATCGGACCTTTTCGGCAGTATTCAGCAGTCACGTGATCGAACACCAGCCTGACCTGGTGACGCATCTACAAAACGTTGCAAGGCTTCTCGAACCGGACGCGTACTACTTCCTGGCGATTCCGGACAAGCGTTTTTGCTTCGACCACTTCATTGCCGAAAGCGGAATTGCAGACGTAATCGATGCACATGCGCGTGAATTGCGCAGGCACGATGTCCGTAGCGTCGTCGAACATCTTGCATTGACGACACACAATGATTCCTTGCGTCACTGGAAAGGGGACCATGGAGAGCCGAACTACAAGAAGGCTACCGATTTGTTCCGCTCGGCGGTTCAAATTGCGCTGTACGATCCAACATACGTGGACAGTCACGCGTGGCAATTCACGCCGGAGACGTTTCGCGAAATCATCACGATGTTGTTCGAGCTCAAGCTTTCGCCGTTCTCGATCTCGCGGCTTTATGCGACGACGTTCGGGTCAAACGAGTTCTATGCCGTTTTGCGCAAGCGCGATGTGATATGCGAAGAACTACGCGAACGGCTGCCCGCCGACTTCGATGAAAAAGATTATCTGATTGCAAATCCCGACGTGGCAGCTGCCGCGGTAAACCCGACTCAGCACTATCTTTGCTTTGGCCGCAAAGAAGGGCGGAAGTTGCGTAGCTGAGTCAGCGGTGGGTGCAAAGGCGGTCCCAACACATTTCAATAACGATATCTCAATTTAACGTGTTCCAAGCATCGGATAGCCCATCGGAACGTTGGTAAGCATATCGATTCTTTCGTTGTTGCTAAATGGGATGGGAAGACGGGTTCCTCTGTCGCAAGGTTCGTCCGGCTCCGGCGGTGCGCGCATTCGGCAGCGGGTGCACGGAATCTGGGTCTCTTGTAATTACGTCCGTAGAATCTCTGTTCTTCAGGTCGCGTTTCGACCAAAAAACAAACCAGAAGTAGAGCGACAACAACGCGAGGACAAAATCATACGTCACGAAAATCAACGTGACCCGACTAAGCAGATTGGGCACCCAGAACGAAAGCCTGCCCACTTCCACTGGTTCACTGAACGCAAACCACGATGTCGGGTCGGAATCATCGGCTTCGAGGGCAAATTCAGCTGCCGGAGTCGGCAGCGCAACCCGAAACCATGACTCGCGCGGGTCGCGCGGCAGCAGCGCCGCCTCTTCGCGTGGTGGATCTGTTGAAACTAAGGACAATTTCATGCTCGGATGGTTGGGATATCCGGCAATATCGAAATTGAGATAAGGGAATCGAGTTTTGAGAGTTTCTCTAAATTGCCCTACGACTTGGTTTCCGTTGATTGGGCTGTAGCTGCCAAGTACCGGCCAGTCGGTGCCGGGCGTAGTCGGGAAATACCCATTTGCAACGAAAGAGGCATTGCTTTGCAGTGATATCGGAGGACGCACACTCGGAGGCAAAATGTCCCGTACGGCGGGGTTCTCCAACATCGGGGCCAGAACGTTGGGATCAGGATACGGGATGTGGAATAGCGGCTGTCTGCGCAGTTCGGCCAAATCTCCGGTCTTTAGGAAGTGCCGAACGTTGTCGATTTGGATGTGAGAGAGAGCCGCGTGCGCAGCCATGAAATCCCAGCTTTCCTTCGTGCGATTGAACAGGGCGGCTGTGTACAGGGTTAACAGACTGGAGATGCCGAGAACAGCGAGGCGCGACCTTTCCGGAGTTTCCCAGTAGTAGCGGATGGCGAAGTAGGAATTGACCAGCAACCCGAAGACGAGAATGTCGGTGTAGCGGCCGGGCACTTCGCTGGCTTCATGTCCGCGAGCGTACGACATCGCGGCTGCCTGCAGGATTACCCAGGCTCCGAGAGAGAAAGCCGCAATTCCAACTGGATCAGCCAGCCGTTGGCGCAGCACCTGCAGGCAAGCCCAGGCATAAGGTGCCCATAGTAAGATCATCCACCACCAGTTTCCCGGGAATGGCCAAACGAGGGTTACCGCGCCGGCGCGGATGAATTCACTTATATTTTGGGAACGCAACGGCTGATGTCCGGCAATCGTTGGGACCCAAATGATGGCTGCCACGCACAGCGGTGCGAGGATCGCGCCCAGCAAGATCAGTCTTCCGCGCTCATTGCGCTCGCGCCACCCGCGTAATGCTGCGGAGAACAGGAAAACCAAAGGGCTGAATGCGCCGGAAGCCATCGAAAAGATACAGCCGAAGGTGATCAATGCCAGACAAACGATTCGGGTATAGGTGAGTCTGTACGCTGAAGCGAGCCATACGCCCGTAATGGTGAGGGCGATCATGTAGTAGAACGAACTCTGGAACCCCGTGAGAAAATTCTCCGAGCAAAACGGAAGACAGGCGACCAGAGTGGTCAGCGCGAATAGTGGCAAATATTTTTGCCAAGGCAATTCAAGCGTCAATCGACGCAAAAATAGGGCAAGCGCTGCGGCATAAAACAGGGCGTTAAAGCAGATGGATACGAGATTGTCCCATTGACGATTGTTCGCGAGGAAAAGGGTCAGAGTCGTCAATCGAGTGAGAAAGACGCGATGTTCGTTGTGCGGCAAGAGAAGCAAAGTTCTCCAGTGCAACTCGCCGTTCTGAAAGGGGAGCAGCAGAGCCAAGCCCTCACCATCCCATTGGTCCCAATAAGGAATGTCAGAGCCAAAATATTGCAACGGAATCAGACGTGCCAGCGCGATGAGCACGAACAGCAGCAGGGTTACACCGAGGGTACGGTGCTTTGCGAGCGAAATGGAGTCAAGCATCCGAGCTTCCCTTGAACGAAAGATGCTTGTGTCCTATGTAACTGGTGACAACGGGAACTAGAACGCCGAAAGCATGCGCCACCGTTTCCGGGTGCCAGAAGAGCCCGATCTTGGGAAACACCACATTTGCCAAGAATAGGCTGACTGCGATGGTCTGCACGATCGCCGCCAGATTGACAGCCGCGAACCAGAAAATCTGACTGTGAAGCGCATTCTTCGCATTACTGAACACGAACAGCCGGTTCATTACGAAAGCGGTTGCCATGCCAATCAGGTAGGCGAGGACGATGGATGACACGTAAGGCATCCATTTGCCAAGCAGGATGCGCGACAAAAAATTGACTCCGGCCGCGAAGCCGCCAGCGAGTAGAAATCTCACCGGCCGACTGAGCAGCCATTCGTTCCACGACTTTTTTGTAGGAGCAGCCAGAGTGTTGCTCTTCACTTCAACCACCGATGACGGCTTGCGCGAGTGTCCGTCCCACTTTGACACTTTCGCAGATCGAGCGGTCTTCGGGGTAGTAGTACGAGGTATCGGCCATATAGAGCCCCGCAATCGGCGTCTTCATCGGCGGCAGCATGGCGGAGAATCCGGGCGGGCAGATGGTCTGCGCAAAATCGTAACGGTGGCAGTGCGAGGCCAGCACCCAGTCCGGTTTGAACTGCGGATTGAGCTTGGGCAGGTAGCCGAGCGTCTCATCGACGAACGCCTGATTGTCGCGTGCGTATTTCGGATGGCTTTTCGGCATGTAGAACGGCGCGTAGACGATCGTCGGGCCAGTGCCGGGGTTGAGATTGGAATACTCGATCACGCCGGGGATCTCGATGCTCTCGTCGCAGATATTCATCCAGAAATTTTCGCTGAGCGGCTGCTTCAGCTTCAGGATCACGCAGGCGACCGGGATGTTCTTGATCGCGCGCACCCGTTCTGCGAACTCTGGCGGCAGATCAGGAACGAGCTTCGGCACATATTGGATGGGTGCCGTGCTGATGACATTATCGACGGGCTGTTCGACGCCCTCGACGATGACACCGCGAACCTTGCCGTTGCCGTTCGTAGTGACCTTTTCCACACCCGATTTGAGATGAATGCGGCCCCCGAGCGATTCGATGCGAACGCGCATCGAATCGAGCAGGGTGGACGATCCGCCTTCGAGATAGCCGAGCGATTCGTGAAACAGGTTGCGCCGCGAGAGGGCGACGCGCTTGATGCGCGTGCCGAGCCAAGCGGCCGAGAGCTGATCGCTCAATTCGTAAAACTTGAGATAGAATAGCCGCTCCCAAAGCACCTTGTAAGCACGTTCGCCAAGCCAGGATTTCAGCCATGGCAACGCGCCGATCTTGTCGAGCGCGCTCCAGTTGCTGACGCCCTTGGTCTTGATGACCTGCAATGCATAGCGGATCTTCTCGATCAGGCTGAGGCCGTCGAAACTCAGCAGCGCCTGCGGCGTACCCCATTTGTAAAGGCGCCCATTCCAGTAGAACCCCATCTTCGTATCGGTCCAGCGCAGGCGATCGGACAGATTCAGCTCGGCGAGCAGATCGAACAGGGGATAGTCGGTTTTGCAGATGAAGTGATAGTAACGCTCGATGGCGAGACCGTCGAAGTCGAAGGCGGCAGACATGCCACCGATGCGATCGTCGCGCTCGTAGATGTCGACCTCATGCCCGGCATTGAGCAGGTCCATTGCGCACATCAAACCCATCGGGCCGGCGCCAATAACAGCGGTTCTGATTTTCGTCATGGCTCAATGGAGTTCCGGTCGCAAGCCGTTGTCCGATGTGGGCCTCTCGCGTTTGACAGCAACGACCAACGCTTGCTTGCCAAGGAAACGCCAGGCAAACGGAACCAGCAAATACAGCCTTACCAACCAAGCGGCCTTGGGCAAACGGCTTTTTGTGGTGTATGGCAGAAAGCGCGGATAGATGGTATCGGCTTCCAAACCGGCCAGATGCAAACCTTCCACCAGGCTTTGATCGGTCAGAGGCGTGTGATGGTCGAAAAAATCCCAGTATTCGCCCGGAAGAAATCGGATATTGGGTTGCAGGATGATGATCTTGCCGCCCGTTTTCAGAATGCGGTAAGCCTCGCGGAACGTATCGAGCACCAGCTGCTTGGTCGGCAAGTGTTCGAGAAAGTTGCTCATGAAAACGACATCGACGCTCGCGGAGCCCAATTGGCTGATCTCAGTGCATGAGGCGTTGATTATTTGGACCGTCGGATCAGCAAACCGCCGCACATCCGGGTTCAGATCCACGGCAATTTTGCGTTCCGCGCAAATGTTGTTGATAAATTCGCAGTAACCCGCACCGATATCGACGACGGTCGCGGAGGGATCGATATAACGCTGGAAGAAATGTTTGCACAACACTTCCCAGATCAATTGCTTCTGTGCCAACTCGGCCTTTGGGAATCTCTGGTTGTAGAGCTTTTCTAGTTCCGTTGCGTCGTTGGTCATAAGGCGATTTGTTACGAATGAAAGTTAGTTTGCATGGAGTGAAGCGAACTTCATGGTCGCTGTCACGGCAGCGACCATTGCAGAACACTATCCCTCACGTTACGGTCTCTTCTTGCGAATCGTACCGGTACGATGTTGCCAGATCGGCCTATTTCGATCGATTTGATGCGAATAAGGCATTAAAAGGGGCGCTTTGCGATCAATGCGAAGGCAAAGGCGAATCCGATATTTGCAATTCTACCGGCATTCCGACGCCAATCCACTCCCCCCAGCCGGCGCCGCGGTCGCTCGCGCGGATCGTGTAGGACGCGCAGCTGCTCGCGGCCGGCACGCGAATCGCGGCCCGGGAAAGGCTTGGCGGGGGTGGACCTTGCGTAATGATCTCGTGGAAGTCGCCGAGATCGCGTTCGATCTTCAACTCGGTGTTGCCGCGTACTGGCCCGATCGCATACGGAACGATGAGGTCTCCGCAGGCCTGGAATGGGCCGATGGCGAAATCGCCGGTGTTCGAGTCGTCGCCGTTCCAGGAGGCATAGAACGGATGAGGCCAACCATCGAGCGACATGTCAGGTGGATATCCGTCCCGCGTCCAGTTTGAGGATGCCCTTACCTCGGCATTGACTTCCCGATAAGCGGGATTGACGTCGGGCACGATAATCTGCGCCGTACAGCGCTGTTCTGGCGGGTCTGGTGGTGAATGCAGGAATACCACATTGGAAGAGTGGTACTGCTGCAGGGAGGAATACGGCGCGCCGTCGAACGGGCTGCGCAGAACCTGCTCAAGCCGATAACCTTGCTGATCGAGATTGGACAGTAATTTGCGGTCGCCGCCGAAATCGAGCATCTGGTAGATGACGTCGCCGCAGAGGCCGTTGCGCAGCTTGGCTATGTTTTCGAAGTCGGAGTAGCCGAACAATATGGGGACCGCGGTTCGGTTTGCGATTTCTTCACGCGTATTACGGATCTGCTTTTCGAGATCGTCTTGGCTGAACATGGTCTGGTAGAGCAGGGCGCTGACGGCATAACCTGGATAAATTGCGAAGAAAGCCAAGACCGCTACGAGTGCAGTTTGCGCGGAAAACGTTTGAAGCCGTGGGCTTCGAGCGCGAGCAAGCATACTAGCGACCGTGGCGCATCCCATTCCCGAAAGCACGAAAAGCACCGGCAGTGCGTGGCTGAAATTGCGTTCGAAGAACACGCGTGTTTGCAGGAAATACAGCAGGGTGAGCAGCGGTCCTGCAACGGCGAAGATCACTGCGTATCTACGTTCGCGAACCGCGGCGACGAGGGATGCGGCCGCAAGCATCAAAGGGATGACCCCTTGGGTGTAGATCAGGTACTCGATGCCATGGCCGAGGCGTGGGAAAAACGCGCCGTTGTGCAATCCGTCGTGCCAAGTGCTGCCGTCGTAATGTCGATATAAGAAAAAGATGCCTTCAAGATATTCTCGCGGCGCATGCAGCGCATAAGGCGCGCCGACTGCAAAGCCAGCGAGGATGCAGGCCGGGTAGATCAGCAAACCAGCAGCGAGCTTCCACCGAGGGGAGCGAGGATAGCTGTTTGTATATTCCCGGACAGCAACCATGAGAGGCGGGAATGGCAGATACGCCGCGAACGTGATTTTTGCGGCAAGCAGTACACCTACGAGAATGCCGGAACAAGCCAGGATGAGTATTGCGTCGCGTTCGCTCGTGAGTATGACTATGTAGAACAGGGTCAGCGCAGTTACGAAAGCTTCGGGGCGGGCGTAAATGTCATCCTGGAAGAGCGTTACGCAACACGCAGTCAGCGCGGCAGCAACGAATCCAGCAACAGCAGCGAACCGGCGCTCGCGCGTCAGGCGCGTAGCCAGCAAGCCAGCGAGAAATACGCAGAACGCTCCCATCCATATGTTCTGTTGACGCAGATTTCGGATCAGAATGTTCGGATCGGCGAAGTCGCGCGCCTTGTGTCCCTCTAGCTTTTCCAGTTTTGCGGCGGCGAGATAGTACGAGGAAAAATTGTACTGATTGTAGCGGAACGGCGGGGCGACGTCGGTGCGCGCCCAATTTGTGTCTTTGCTCTTGGTCGTGAGTATTTTGGTGACGACGGCGCGCGCAATTTCCTCGTCAGGATGCGAATAGCTTGCTTCTAGAGCACGTTGATGCAACAGCGCGGAAAAGGCTGCCAGCAATAGCAAGCCGATCAATGGCAAATATCGCGAGAGGACTGTGCTTTCCATTTCCAGTCCGACAAGAGCTCGGATTCAGCGCTTCAGCACGATGCCGCCATAGCGCGGATCGCAATAGCTTTCGCGCACGGCATTCTCAAAAGGGGTCTGGACGACGCCGAACGTGGCTCGAGTATCGATGCCGTGGAACTCGTCGCCTGCGCTAAGCGCTTTCAGCTGATCGGCGGTGAAAGGCGGCTTGCCGCTGAATAGCGCGTAGACCTTCAGCAGGAAGTAGAACAACGAATAGGGAATATGCACGATCCAAGTGTGCAATCCCTTGACGCGTTTGATGGTGCGGATGATGTCGACATAGTCGATGTGCGTGTCTCCGCAAACGTCATAGACCGTGCCATCCGGTTGCATCTCGATGCACTTGACGATGCAACGGCAGAAGTCGCGCTCGTAAAGCGGTTGGCGCATGTATTTGCCGTCGCCGGGTATGGGGAAGACGGGCGTCTTCGCCATGAAGCGCGACAGCCAGCCCAGATGCTTTGGGTCGAACCAGCCGAACATCAGGGTCGGCCGCAGCACGCAATGCTTGATTCCAGAATCGACGACGAGCTTCTCCTGCGCCTTCTTCGTATTCGTGTAGTCGTCGTCGGCGACGGAATTGACGACGGATGAAGAAATATGCACGAGATACGGCACGTCATATCGCTTCGTTGCATTGAGAACGACATGCGTCGCATCGATATTGTTGCGTACGAAGATCTGCGGATCCTTACCGGTAATTTGCGCGTGCAATTGCACGACACAGGCTGCGCTATCGAAACTCGTCTCCCAGTCGCCGTGTTCGGCAACGTCGGCGAGGATGGCGCGCACGTCAGGGTGCAACTCGCGCAGGATGCCGAGGTTGTACTCGTGCTTGTCGATCGCAACCAGATTCGTATAGCCCTGAGCCTTCAATTCGACGACTAGGTTCTGGCCAACTAATCCGGCTGCGCCGGTGATGACGATTTTCTGATCTTTTTCGCTCATTGGACAACGAAGGATGCAGTGATTGGATGTCTAACTTAAGCACAACTCGAACTAAGCCCCGAGGCCGAGTGCAGTCAACTGGACGTTCGAATATCTGGTCGCGCGCAAAGAAAATTTGCGATGAAAAGTATGGGCCTTCTTCTAGAAAGCTCGAATCTGATTGTCGAACCAACTATCCCGAACCATACGGCGGCATTGATCCCCCTGTAAATCGGCATTCCATGCACGAGCGGAAACGCCATCGAAATGCACCGGCAAGTTAAATCTCTCGGACGATAGGCATTTTTCGACGCTGCCTCGCCAATCCAATACATCGTGACGACGCTGGCCGATATCGATTGCAGTCCGCATGGATAGAGCTAGAACGACAACAGCGATCATTTGAGCGGCGCGCAGGTTCAGGGCGAACATCTGCAAAAAAAACCACGAAAGTAGCGTGAATGGCAGGAAGAAATATCTTGGGCCGGCCGATGCGGGGTGAATTGCGGGAAGTGGTACCCGGGTCGCAGAGAGGAACGCGGTTAACACTGTTATGGCGGCAAGAACGACTGCCGTGTTTCGTTGCTGTTTTGAAAGCTCGTTGCGACAGACAAAGAAGATGTATGCGGACGCTGCAATCAGTAACAGGCCCAATGCTGTAGCAACGATCTCGAAGTTCCCGCCTTGGATTGGATCGTAAATGAAGTAACCGAAAAATTTCCGAACAAAGGTGAAGAACTCGAAGCTGAGCAGATTCGAAGGGCTTGCCTGACCCGCGAAATGCACGAGAGTCAGCTGCGTGGCCGCGACAAGTGCGGAAATGCCGAAATCCAGCCATGCAGATCGTTGGCGTGTCAGAATCGCACGTACGAAATATACCGGCGCAAGTGCCACGATAAGAGGGGAAGAGAAGCCTCCTATAAGAAGAAACACAATTCTCAGGACGGTGTGACGGCGATTTTGTCCATCCCAGAACAGCGGAAGTATCGTCAACAACGATCCCCACCAAAAGGTATATTCCGATGTCGCGTAGACTTCCGAATTGATGGGAAGTGCCAGTGTTGCCAGCGCGCAGGCCTTGCGATATTTAAGAGTTGTTGGGCTGAGCGCGATGCAAAGAAGAACTGCTATCGTGAATATGAGCGCCATCCAATAGCTAATTTCCGGCAGCCAGCGAAACGAAAGCAAAGCCGAAGTACATAAAATAAATTTGCTCGGCAAAAGTATGTAGCCGTTCACCGGATAGAAAACGGAAATCCAGCCGCTTTCGGCAAACGCAGCGAGCATCTTCGTATCTTCAACCCACAGGGTCGGAGCAGTCCATTGGTCGGGTCTGCGTGCAATCATTGCGACGATCGTACAGAGGCTTATCACGAGTACCGTCAGCGAAACTCGGTATGTTTGTAGCCGACGGATATCCAAGCCAATAGCCATATTCACGCTATTCCAGAAAAGGTGGATTGCAGTGCTCGACGAAACTTCAAAGCTTTAATTTCTTGAACATCGATTCGGGAATATGCCTGATGATCAACATGATGCCGCGCCAGAACCTGGGCAGGTAAACGACGCTGCGGCGCTTGTCGATCGCGCGCACGATGCCGGCGGCAATTTGATCGGGCTTCGCCCACAGCGCACCTTTGTTGGCGATATTCGCAGTCATCGGCGTATCGACGAAACCAGGCTTGATCGTGAGGACGTCGACGTTCGATTTCGCCAGACGTTGGCGCAGGCCGGAGAGGAAGGCGCTCACGGCAGCCTTTGCGGACCCATAGACGTAGTTACTCTGCCGGCCGCGATCGCCGGCCACCGACGAAATCACCGCGAGTGTGCCGGATTTGCGCGCTTCAAACGTATTGGCCAGCGTCGTGAGCAGCGCCATGGTCGACAATGCATTGATATCGAATTCGCGGCGTAAGGCGTCGATGGATTTCTCGCACTCAGCTTGATCGGACAGAGTGCCGTGGGCGATCAACACCGTATCGAGTCCACCGAGTTCCTGCTCAGCGCGATCGATGATAGCCTGGTGCGCAGAGAAGTCGGCAACGTCGAGGGTCGCCGTCGCAGTGCGCACGGCACCGCGGACATTTAGATCGGTTGCGATCGCCTGCAAGCGGTCGGCATTGCGTGCAACGAGGAACAGCGCATCGCCGCGTGCGGCGAAGATTCGCGCGGTGGCTTCGGCGATCGCTGAGGTCGCTCCGATGATCAAGATCTTGCGCATAAGCTCATTCCATTACCCGGCGCCAGAAGCCGGACGAAAACTTGGGGTCGATGTGCGGCAGCATAGACTGCCAGCGTGGAAAGTACTGCCGAAAGCGTGCGCCATTCATGCGCGCATCCTTGGCGGGGTAGACCGCGCCGCCTGCCGCGGCGACGATGTCGTCGAGCCGGTCGAGCAGAGCAAAGGTCGTCGCACCGTGATTCGGAAAGTCCAGCGCCAACGTCGTGCCGGCGCGGGTAAACGAAAGTATACCTGCGGGCGCCCGATCTGCGAACACCTTAAGTACTGCCAGGAATGAGCCGCTGCCACTTGCGGCAATCGCCCGCAGCAATTCCGCGATTGCTTCTTCGGAAGCGGCCGGCGGCACCACGCACTGGTATTGCAGGAATCCGCGTGGGCCGTAGATTCGGTTCCATTCGGCGATCGCGTCGAGCGGATAGAAGTACGGCTCGTAATGCACGATCGCATGGCCTTCGCGCGCGCGATGAAAATACAGCGTGTTGAACGCACGCAAGCTCAGCGAGTTGATCAGTGAAAACGGCGGCGTGACGGGCACCGAGAGTTGCCGCTGCTTGGGCATGCGCGTCGCCGCCATCGCGGACGCGTGATTGGCGCGGAAGAACACGCCGCGGCCGAAAGCCTTGCCGCTTGCAGCACAGTCGATCCAAGCGACGGTATAGGCATAATCGCGCTCGGAGTCCGTCGACAGCGCGAAGAATTCGGAAAGGTTGCCGAAGCGGCGCGTTTCCTGCGCCATCCAGGGGCTGGCGATGCGCAGCAGTTGGAATTCCGCCCAGACGATCACGCCGGTCAGGCCGAGTCCGCCGATGGTTGCGGTATACAACTCCACATTTTGCTCGGGATTGCATTCGACCCGCTGGCCATCGGAGCGAAGCAATTCGAAGCGCTTGACGTGCTCGCCGAACGTGCCAGCGCCGTGGTGATTCTTGCCATGCACATCGTTGGCAATAGCGCCGCCGACGGTGACATAGCGCGTGCCCGGGGTGACCGGCAGAAACCAGCCCTGGGATACGACAAAATCAAGAATCTCCGAAAACAGAACCCCGGACTCGCAGCGCAGGATGCCGGTGGCCGCGTCGAACTCGATATAGCGATCGAGCCCGCGCGTATGCAGCAGCGTGCCGCCATCGTTGAGGCAGACGTCGCCGTAACTGCGGCCGTTGCCGTAAGCTAGCATGCTGCCTTCGGCGGGCGGCAGGTTCGCATCGCGCCAATGCAGCGGCGCGATATTCTGATGTGCGCGAGGGTAACGGCCCCAGGATGTCCCGATCGCGGGCATGTCAGATCGCCACAATGATGACCACGGCGCACAGTGCAAGCACGATGCGGCTGACATAGTCGGTCAGCGCGAACACCACCGGATCGTCATCCATCAGGCCGCGGTGTGCTTTCAGCCAAACGCGGCTGACCCAATAAAGCAGCAGCGGGCACAGCAACCAAAGTGCTTGCTGGTGTCGATAGAGCGCCTCGCTGGCCGAGCTGTTGATGTAGAGCGCGAGCACGAGTACGGCGAGATAGCCGCTGGCACCGCCGAGCGACTGGATAAGACTCAGATCGTCGACTTCGTAACCGCGTCCGTCGGTGCGGCTGAGTCCCCGCTGCAGCAGACTTTGCAGTTCGGTGTAGCGCTTGACGAGCGCGAGACTCAGGAACAGGAACATCGAGAATGCGAGCAGCCAGAACGACAGCAGGGAGTGGATCGCCACCGTGCCCGCAATGATGCGCACGGTGTAGAGCGCGGCGAGCGCCACGGTATCCAGCATCGCGATACGCTTGAGTTTGAACGAGTAGGCCAGCGTCAGCACCCAGTAGCCGAGCAGCACAAGCGCGAATTTCGCGCCGACGAAGATAGCCAATGCGAATGCCGCCAAGGTCAGTGTCGGCGCGGCGAATAACCCAGACACCAATGGCAACGTACCGGCGGCAAACGGGCGCAGGCGCTTGCGTGGGTGATTGCGGTCGGCTTCGAGATCAAGCAGATCGTTGAGCAAATACACGCCCGACGCGCACAGGCCGAAGCTGATGAAAGCCAGTATCGACAGCAGTGCCGCATCGATTTGGAACAGCTTGTGCGATGCGAGCAACGGCAGGAACACGAGCAGGTTCTTCATCCACTGATGTAGACGCAGCGCCTTGATCCAGGGACGCAGGCCGCCGCCGTTGCGCGGCAACACTTGCTCGACTTCGGTCAGCGACGCAGCACTGCGCGCCAGTCCGTCGGAGGCGTTCACCACGATCGCGCGGCGCGCATATCGCCAGACCTTGAGATCCGGCGCGGCGTTGCCGGCGTAGTCGAAGCCGCGTTCGCCGTAACGGTCGATCAGGGCCTGTGCTTTGTTCGCGCCGGCGAGATTGGTTTCGCCATCGCTCGCGATCACTTCGTCGAATACGCCGACGTGCAGAGCGACGGCCTCCGCATATTTGCGGTCCGACGCAGTGCATAGCACGCGATGTTGCGAAGAGTTGCGCAACCATTCGACGACGCGTTCGTCGTAAGGCAGCAAGGAGACATCGACTTCGCTGCGCGCGGCGATCTCGCGCTTCATGGCGGCCTTGCCGCGCAGCAACCACACACCACAGCGCAGGATGTTGAGCGGGTTGTCGCGTGCCAGTCCGAGCGCGGACTCGACGAGCAGATCCGAACGGATCAGCGTCCCATCGAGATCGACGCAGAGAGGAACCTTGCTCGCTCGGTCGGACTCACGACGATCTGTGCTCGGCGTCTCGATCACGGCGTCGCCTCGACCAGGGGGTGCGAGGCGCGCTGATACGCGGCGAACACGTCATCGACGGGGCCGTGCATGACGCTGCGGCCATGCTCGATCCACACCGCATGGGTGCAGATTTCCCGGATCGCCCCTTCGTCGTGCGACACGAGAACGACCGTGCAGCCGCTATGGATGCGCTCGCGCAGCGTGGCTGCCGACTTCTCCCGGAAATCCGCGTCGCCGACCGCGAGCACTTCGTCGATCAGCAGAATATCGGGATTGATCTGCATGGCCACCGAGAAGCCCAGGCGCATGACCATGCCAGTCGAATAGGCCGAGATCGGCTCTTCGAAAAAGTCGCCGAGTTCGGAGAACTCGAGAATTTGCGGCAGGCGCTGCTCGATGTCGCGGCGATGTAATCCGAGCATCAATCCCGAGAGGATCGCGTTGTCGCGGCCCGACAGGTGCGGCAGGAAGCCGAGGGCGAGCGACAACAACTGACAGCTCGCATTCGCGCGCGCAATGCGGCCGCGATCCGGAGCGAGGATGCCGGCGATCGTGCGCAGCAGTGTGCTCTTGCCGGCGCCGTTGCGGCCGATGACGCCGAGGCGATCGCCGCGGCCCAGTTTTAGGCTGACGTCTTCCAGCGCCCAAAAGCGCGATCCGCCGATGCGCAAGCGGGTCTCGAAGGCGACGCCGACATTTTCCAAAGTAACGAGATTAGCGCTCATCTCAACTCGCCAGTTTCACGTAGCGCGGAGTGGTGCGGTGAATCAGATACAGGGTAGCGAGGTAGAACGCAATCGATACGACACCGACCCGGGCCAGTGAACCCCAGGCTGGCCATGCACCGTGCATGAGGATGGCGCGGACGGAGTCGACCAGATCGAGCATTGGGTTGAGGCGGAGCATATCGCGCAGCCCCGGCGAAACATCGTTCACCGAGAACACGATGCCCGACACGAACATATAGACGAACAACAACTGCTCGATCACGAAACGCAGATCGGGCAGCAGCGGCATCAGCGCGGCAACCAGATAGCCGGCGGCGGCTGCATACAACAGCGTCGTCAGCAGCACGAGCGGCAGCGCCACGTAGGCCACGTTCGGCGGGTAGCCGATGATCCACAGGATAACGACGAGCAGGGCCAGAATGAAAAGGAATTTCACCGTGTCGGCGAGAATCTGCACGCTCGGAAACACCATCGCCGGCAGCTTCACCTGTCGGATCACGCCGAGGTTCTGCCAGATCGCCCAGCCGGCATGGCTGACGCAGGACTTGAACCACTGCCAGATCGTCAGACCGATCAGCAGGAACGGCACGTAGTCCTGGTTCGCGGTTTTCAGGATGACCGAAAACACCAGGTAGTAAATGCCCATCTGCAGAGCCGGGTCGAGCAGCCACCAGATGAGGCCAAGATACGACCGCGCCCGCTCGGCGCGAAGCTCGGCGTAAGTCGAAAACCAGATCAGCTCAAGATAATGTAGACGCATAGCGCAATTCGGGTCCGTGCGAGTTCATGGCTGCAACGCGAACCCCCACTGTCGTCCGTCGTGGTGCTGTGCCGAGAATACGAGATCAATGTTGTAATTCAGTCAAATCGCGGAAATTGTTTAAGGCTTGCGGATTGGCCAGCGCATCGGTGTTCTTCACTGGCCGGCCGTGGATCGTCTCGCGCACCGCGATCTCGGTGATCTTGCCCGAAATCGTGCGCGGGATATCGGCCACCTGCAGGATTTTTGCCGGCACATGCCGCGGTGTCGTGTTCGCGCGGATCTGCTGCTTGATGCGATCACACAGCGCCTCGTCGAGGGCATGGCCCTCGCGCAGGCGCACGAACAAGATCACGCGCACATCGTTGTCCCACTCCTGGCCGACGGCGATCGATTCGAGTACCTCGGGCAATTGTTCGACCTGGCGATAGATTTCCGCCGTGCCGATGCGTACGCCACCCGGATTGAGCACCGCGTCGGAGCGGCCGTAGATGACGATGCCGTCGTGCTCGGTGAGCAGGGCGTGGTCGCCGTGGCACCAGACATTTTCCACTTTGGAAAAGTACGCATTTTTATACTTCGAGCCGTCAGCGTCGGCCCAGAAGCCGACCGGCATGCACGGGAACGGCGCGGTGCAGGCAAGTTCGCCCTTCTCGCCGCGCAGCGGCTTGCCGGCGTCGTCGAGAATCTCGACGCGCAGACCGAGCCCGCGGCATTGCAGCTCGCCGCGGTACACCGGCAGCAGCGGGCTGCCAAGTGCGAAGCAGGAGATGATGTCGGTGCCGCCCGAGATCGAGGCGAGCAGCAGTCGATCCTTCACGTCGCGATAGACATAGTCGAAGCTTTCGTCGGCGAGCGGCGAGCCGGTGGAAAGAATCGTTTTCAGCGTGATCAGCTTGTGCGTCTCGCGCGGTTTGATGCCGGCCTTTTCGCTCGCGGCAATCCACTTCGCGCTCGTGCCGAAGACGCTGATGCCGACCTCGTCGATCAGGTCCCACAGCGCTGTCGCGTCGGGATGCGAAGGCGAGCCGTCGTAAAGCACGAGGCTAGCGCCGACGGCGAGGCTCGACACGAGCCAGTTCCACATCATCCAGCCGCAGGTCGTGTAGTAGAAAATTTTGTCTTCGCGCTTCAGGTCCGTGTGCAGCACGAGTTCTTTTAGGTGCTGAATCAGCGTGCCGCCGGCACCGTGCACGATGCACTTCGGCACGCCCGTGGTGCCGGAGGAATACATCACGTAGAGCGGATGGTCGAACGCGGTTTGGACGAAGTCGAGCTCGCGCGGCTCCGTGCCGACGAAGTCCGGCCAGGCGACGGCGTTGGCGATGCCGTCGAGTTTGAGCGCCGCGCCGGAATACGGCACGACCACAAGTTTTTCGATCGACGGAATCTTCGCAAGCACGTCGCGAATCTTTGCCAGGCAATCGAAGGACTTGCCGCCGTAGGGATAGGCGTCGGCCGTGAACAGCACCTTCGGCGCGATCTGGCCGAAGCGGTCGACGACACCGTTGATACCGAAATCCGGCGAGCACGAGGACCACGTCGCGCCGAGCGAGGTCGCCGCGAGCATTGCGATCACGGTTTCCGGAATATTCGGCATGAAACCGGCGACGCGGTCACCGGCGACGACGCCGGCCTCGCGCAGCGCGTGCGCGAGCCTGCCGACTTCGTCATGCAATTGCGTGTAAGTGATTTCGCGTTTGTGACCCCATTCGTTGCGTGCGATCAGGGCGATGCGGTCGTCCTTGTGGCGCAGCAGGTTCTGGGCGAAGTTCAGACGCACGCCCGGAAACCAGCGCGCGCCCGGCATCTTGTCGCCGTCGACGAGCACGGGTTCGAAATCGCCGGAAGAGCGGATCCCGCAGAACTCCCACACCGCACGCCAGAATTCTTCGGGTTGCCGGATCGAGAAATCGTACAGCGACGCGTGATCGGTCACTTCTTGGTGATTGGGCTGCACAAAGCGGATGAAGCGGGACAGATTCGCGCGCTCGATGCGTTCCTTGCTGGGTTCCCAGATGGGGCGTGCGATATTCAAGCGGCGTTCCCTATGCGGTGGCTTGGCGAACGCCGATTATAGAGCAAGAACTCGACGCGAATCAGCGCGTTGGCGGCACGAAAAGAGCGGATAAGACATTGATTGTCCTATCCACTCCGGCTTTTTCCATCGCTGGCGACCCGCGCCTGCGCAGGCCCCGGCCGCTTATCCCAAGGCGGCTTCGAGCTCGGGGATAAGCTTGAACAGATCGCCGACCAGGCCGATGTCGGCGACCTCGAAGATCGGCGCTTCGGCGTCCTTGTTGATCGCCACGATCGTGCCCGCGTCTTTGATGCCGGTCAGATGCTGGATCGCGCCCGAAATGCCGATCGCCATGTACAGCGCCGGCGCGATGATCTTGCCAGTCTGGCCGACCTGCAGATCGCTCGGCACGTAGCCCGCGTCGACGGCGGCGCGCGAGGCACCCACGGCCGCGCCGAGTTTGTCGGCGAGCTTGAAGATGATCGCGAAGTTCTCCGCCGAACCGACGCCGCGACCGCCCGAGACGACGCGGCCGGCGCTCTGCAGGTCGGGGCGTTCGCTCGAACCCTGTGCGAGCTCGACGAAGCGCGTGTGCGTTGGCAGTTCCACTTGGATGTTCAGCGCTTCGACCGACGCGCTGCCGCCGGCCGCCGCCGCAGCCCACGAGGCGGTGCGCACCGTGGCGACGAGCGTCTGGTCCGCCGGCGCCTGCACGGTGATGATCGCATTGCCCGCGTAGATCGGCCGCGTGAATGTGTGTGCGTCGGTCACGCTCATGATGTCGCTGACTTGCGCCACGCCGAGCAGCGCGGCGACGCGCGGCGCCACATCCTTGCCGAAGGTGGTCGACGGTGCGAGCACGTGCGAGTAGCCCTGCGCAGCCGCAACGATCTGCGGTGCGTACACCGCGGCCAGCGGGTGCGCGTTCGCCGGGTGGGCGATCGTCAGCACTTTCGACACGCCCGCGATCTTCGCCGCTTCGGCCGCGATCGCGTCCGGCGCGTCGGCGAGCACGAGCACATCGATCGCGTCGGCTTTCATCGCCTGCGCGCAGCTTACGCAGCGCGCGGTGCTGGGGTTGAGTTTGCCGTTCAGATGTTCGGCGATGACAAGAATCTTGGCCATTAGAGCAACCCCTTCGTCTTCAGCGCTGCGACGAGTTCCGCCGCGTCCTTGACCATCACGCCCTTGCTGCGTTTCGCCGGCGGGGCATAGTTCGTTGTCTTCAGCGTGTCGCCGGAGGCGACGCCGAGGTCGGCGAACTGCAGGGTTTCGAGCGGCTTGGACTTCGCCTTCATAATGTCCGGCAGCTTGATGAAGCGCGGCTCGTTGAGGCGCAGGTCGGTGGTGATCACGGCGGGCAGATCGACCTCGATCGTCTCCAGGCCCGCGTCGACTTCGCGCGTCACCTTCGCGGCATTGCCGTTCACTTCGACCTTCGAGGCGAACGTGGCCTGCGGCCGGTTCCACAGCGCGGCGAGCATCTGCCCGGTCTGGTTGCAATCGTCGTCGATCGCCTGCTTGCCGAGCAGCACGATCTGCGGCTGTTCCTTCTCGACGAGCTTGAGCAGCGCGCGCGCCGCAGTCAACGGCTGGATCGCCTCGCTCGTGACCACGTGGATCGCGCGGTTCGCGCCCATGGCCAGGCCGTTGCGCAGATGCGCCTGCGCATCCGCCGGGCCGATCGTCGCAACGATGACTTCGGTCGCGATGCCCTTCTCGCGCAGACGCAGCGCTTCCTCGAGCGCAATGTCGTCGAACGGATTGGCGGACAGCTTCACCCCGGAGGTTTCCACGCCCGAACCGTCGGATTTGACCTGGATGCGCACGTTGTAATCGACGACGCGCTTATAACCGACAAGAATTTTCATCGATCGCTGATTCCCTTGTGGACTTCCGTGCGCGGCCGCAGCGGAAGGGAACGCGATTCTACCCGATTGATTGGAGCAAAGGCTCCAGGCGCAGCCGGCGTCAGCCCTGCGGCGCTTCGGCGCACTGCGGTGGTATCGGTGCCTTACGCGCCACGCAGTGCTTGTATTCTGCAGGCAGTCCGTTCAGCGCTTTCGATTCGCCGCGGGCGAGAGCGAAATCGGCGATGTGGTGCGTCGTGCAGGTGGTCGCTGCCGCGCTTTTCGCCTCGGCATGGCAGTCATTGGTGAATACCGCGTAGTGGCACTGGCCGCTCGCGCTTTCGCGGCAGGTGAATTCGGCCACGCCCGGCGTCGACTCGTGGACGATCGAATCGAGCACGTCGGCGCCGTTGACCGTCGTCGTCGTGATCGACGTGCTTGGCGCGTAGTTGCAGCCGGCAAGAATCAGGGACAAAGCAGACAGGGCGAGTATCGGGCGCATGGTCGGATCTCGTGAGAGGGGGTCACATCGAACGGAACAGGGTCATGAACGGCTGGCTGACAGTCAGCGTCTCCGGCCGCGTTTTCAGCTTCACCGTGCCGCGGCCGGTGTCGTCGCGCACGACCGCAGCGATGGCTTTCAGGTTGACGATGGTGGAACGATGAATCTGCTTGAACACGGTTGGATCGAGCAGACCCAACAGCTCGCGGATCGGCGTGCGCAGCAGTGCTTCGCCTTGTGCGGTCATGACGACGGTGTATTTGTTGTCGGCCTGAAAATAGGCGACATCGTCGACGAGAATCAGTTTCGTTTCCTTGCCGGCGCTCGCGGTGATCCATGCGAGCGGCGGCTTGTCGACGACCTGGGGCACGATGCCGAGCTGACGGATGACCGCGGCGAGCGCGCCCGCGTCATGCGCGCTGCGCGACTGCAGGCGTTTGACGGTCGCGGCGAGGCGTTCGCGTGTGATCGGCTTGAGCAGATAGTCGACCGCGCCCTTGTCGAACGCGTCGATCGCATACTGGTTGTAGGCAGTGACGAAGACGATCTGCGTCGCCGGGCTGACTTCCGCGGCGGCGGCAGCCACTTCGAGCCCGGTCAGCCCCGGCATGCGGATATCGAGGAAGGCGACGTCGGGGTGGTGCGCATCGATCGCATCGAGCGCGGCACCGCCGTCTTCGCATTCGGCGACGATCTCGAGTTGCGGCCAAGTCTCGCGCAGCAGAGTCAGCAGCGAGGCGCGCAGCAGTTCTTCGTCTTCGGCGACGACACACTTAAGCACGGGCTTCTCCTGCACCGGCCGCGGCCGTCGAGGTCGGTACCGTGATCGTCGCGGCGACGCCGTTCGGGAAATTTGCCGCGATGACGAACGTGGCTGCCGCGCCGTAAGCAAGGCGCAGCCGCTCGCGCAGATTCTTCAGCCCGATGCCGGTGCCGCTCGACTGCGCGTTGAAGCCTTGTCCGTCGTCGGCCACGGTGACGGTGAGATTGCCGGCGTTCTCGCGCGCGAGAATCCAGACCGTGCCGCCGCCGTACTTCGGTTCGAGACCGTGTTTGATCGCGTTTTCAACCAGCGTCTGCAGCATCATCGCCGGGAACGGGGCACTCCTGAGCGCCTCGGGCACCTCGATTTGCGTACTCAGTCTCGCGCCCATGCGAATCTTGAGGATATCGAGGTAGGCGCGTGCACGTTCGAGTTCGGCGCCGAGCGTCGACGGGCCATCCTCGGTGCGCGGCAGCGAGTGGCGCAGGTAGGAAATCAGGTTGCCGAGCATTTCGTCGGCGCGGGCGGGATCGCTGCGCGTCAGGATTTGCGCACTCGCCAGCGTGTTGTAGAGAAAATGCGGTTCGACTTGTGCGTGCAACAGGCTCAGCTTGGCGACCGCGAGTTCCTTCTCGGTGCTCGTCTGCTTCGCGCTGGCCTGCTCGCCGCGACGACGCTCGGCGACGCGGCGAGCGATTGCGCGCGTCACGGCTTCCGCGTTCTCGAGGTTGCTGCCGTCGTCGAACTGGACCCAGTCGCTGAAAATGCCGCCTGCGGCTTCGCAAATCAGAGTCACGCTGCTCGTGCCGTTCGCCGCGGCGATGGTGGCGAGGATCTGGTGGTTGTGCACGACGAGAAAACTCAAGTCGACCCCCCAATAGAGGTAGGCCTTAGGCGCGAATTGCTTCTCGGTGCGCGCGCGGATCGTGAGACTGCCTATCGAGCTTTCATCGATGCGCACGTTGGCCAACTCGCGGATCGCCGTGTCGACGATGGCGAAAGCCTCGGCCGTTTCGAAGGGGATCTCGATCAGGCGGCGCTGGCGGGGTACGAGCGTGTCCGCATCCGTGTGTCCCTTGATCAGCTGAACGCGGCGCAGATGGGCGATGGCATGGATGATTTTCGCCGCGACGAAGCCGATCACAACGACTGCGAACAGCCAGTCCAGCGGCGGGATGCGCGGAAAGCCAAGGGTACGCCACAACGCCGTGGCGACGAGCGCCGCTGCGAACCAGATCAGGGCCGTGCGCGCGATGAAAAGGAAACCTGCCATTGCCATGAACCCGCCGTTTGCCGATTGCCGCGCAATATAGCCGCGCATGCGGCCGATGTATCGCGGCCTGCGACGAAACCGGGAAATAGGCGATGAAACGGCCCGCGCGTGGCGCGAGTCAGGTCAGGTCGAAAAAAAACGGGGCCGCATGCGGCCCCGGGGAGCGGAAGGATCGGGGCAGATCGTTGCGCTTATTGGGAATTTGCCGCGCCGTTCTTGTGTTGCGCCCAGCGTCCGGCCGGCAGCTCGTCGGCGGTGATGTAGCCGTCGCCGTTCTTGTCGAGCTTGACGAAGTGGGCTTGCGCGGCGGCGAGATACTGGTCCTTCGTGATCACACCGTTCGTGCCGATCTTCGCCACTTCACGGTCGGCGAACTTCTCGGCGCGCTCGGAGGCGGCCTTCGAGTTGGCGATCTGCTCGGCGGTGATCTTGCCGCTGCCTTGCGTATCGATCGCGGCGAAGCGGGCGGCCGCGGCGGTCTGGAATTCCGCCGACGAGATCTTGCCGTCGCCGTCGGTGTCCATCTTCTTCAGCATGTGATCGAACATCGAAGGACGGGCAGGGGCCGTCGCCGTGGTCGAACCGGACGACTGCGCAAACGCCGCGAACGGCAGGGCGCAGGCGGCGGTCAATGCGGCGGCCAAGGCGAATTTATGAGTACGTGTCATGGATTGTCTCCGTGGTGGTTGGGGTGGTGGTAGCCACAGCGGATACAACGCCACTGCCCCCGCATCGTTTACCGCGCGGCGGTAAACGAACGTAAGCAAGCGCAGGATTTATTTTGCAGTGACGCGCCGCGTTAGGGTTTGGGCGTGCGCGTGCTGCGGAATACGCCGAGCCCTTCTTGGTCCCCCGCATTCATATATTCGATCGTCATCGTGCTGTCGGCGAATTTGACCGAGGAGCGCGAGCCCGGCATCGCGCTTTCACCCGGCGGCACCATCAGGAATTCATCGCCCTCCCAGTGGGTGAGGTCGAAGGTCATGTTGCGCGGGCCGATGCGCAGCTTGAGCGCGTTGTCGGAGACGAAAATCTCGGCGGGGCCGTAAAAGTTGTTCGCGTAGGTTCCGGCATAGCGTGCGAGCGGTTGTGCGGGAGTCGCATTGATGGGCGGCGCAGGACAGTCGAATTGGCCACTCGCATTCGGCGTGCAGGCGTGTTCGCCTACCGGTGCGAGAATCGGTTTGAATGCGCCTGCGTACAGCGCGCCCCAGGGCTGAGTGATACGACCGAACTGCACCAGGTCCGCGAACTCGGCGTTCAAGGTCTCCGGCACGCCGATCGGCAGTGCGTTCGTCAGCGTGACGATGCCGACATTCGCCGATGGAATCAGCGTGTACGCCGTTCCCGCACCGAGCGCGAAGGCGCCCGAATGGGTGAGCACGACCCGACCCGCGCCGGAATCGGCAACGTTGAACCCATACCCGTAAAACCCGGCGCGTGAACGCGGGTTCGACGGCATATTCGAAACGGTCTGCGGCGAGATCGCCGGAAGCAGCGCGTTGCCGGCGATCAGCTGCGTGCCGTTGGCGCAGCCATGCGCGAGCACCATGCTCATCCACTGCGCCATGTCGTTGACGCTCGAGCTGACGCCGCCGGCGGGAGACTGCGCATCGGGATTGCGTCCGGGCGCCGAGACGATGTACTTGTTGCCGGACTGCACATGGCCGACCGCGCGATTCGAACGTGCGACGAAATCGGCGTAGCGCGAACTGGTCGAATTCATTCCGAGCGGCGCATACAATGCCTGCTGCGACAGTGTCGCCCAATCGGTGCCGCTGGCGATCGCAACCGCTTCGGCCGCGGCGGTCATGCCGAAGTTCGTGTAGGCGTAGTGCGCGCGGAATGGCGCGAGCGGCGCGTAGCGCAGCTTGTCGAGCATCTGCCCGCGGGTGAAACCGAGGTCCTCGAGAAAATCCGCCACGTGTTCGGGCAGCCCCGAGCGGTGCGCGTAGAGATCGCCGATCGTCGCGTTGTTGGTTGCGTACCACTCGCTCAATTTGAACTGCGGCATCAACTTTTGCACGCGCGTATCCCAGCCGACGACACCCTGGCTGACCTGATGCGCAACCACCGTCGCGCCGATCGACTTCGACACCGAAGCCAATTGGAAGACGGTATCCGCATCGACCGGGACGCCCGTGTCGACACTGCGCACGCCGTAGCCTTTCGCGAATACGGTCTTGCCGTCGTGCACGACGGCGACGGCCATGCCCGGGATGCCGTTGGATTTCATCAACGCCTGGGCGAGTTCGTCCACATGCGCGACGGCGGCATCGATCTGCCCCGCAGGGATCTCCATTCCGGAAAACTCGTTCGGCACCGGAGCGGAATCGGGCTCGCACGCGGCCACGGCGGCGGCCGTGTTTGCCTTCGCGGCAAGCAAGCAAATGAGTAGCGTGTTGCGAAAAGAGATAAACATGAAAGGGTTCCGTCGGATCAAGGTTGTGCGTTTTGAGGTTTGAATTGCGCCCAGAAGAAGTCGCGGTATTGATCAAGCTGATACAGATCGATGTGCTCGCCGATCTCGGCGACAAGCTCGGCGCTTGCGACGGGCGTTTCTTCGACCCCGGCCCAGAAGCTGGCCAGGTCCGCGGCGCTCGGCTTCACCGGACTGACGACATAGAACATCGCCAGCTGTCTGGGTGTGGGTTTGAGCGAGGGGTCGCTGAGCCGGCACGAGAACATGATGCTGCCGACGCTCTTCAGGCCCGGATGGCCGACGTCGATCCAGAGCGCATTGACCCAGGTCGGCACAAACACGTTGCAGAGTTCGTGTCCGTCCGGTGCGGTCCACGTCTCGGTGTGATACTCCTTCATCTCGTAGCCGTGGGAATCGTTGGCGCCGATCATGTGCAGCGCTGTCGGATCACGCTTCTGCACGAGTTGCAGCGCGCTGACCAGATAGCCGCCGTAGCTCTCGGTGATACCGACGCCGAATCCGCTGACTGTGTCGCGATATTTACCGATGTGCACTGCGATTTGCGTGACCGGCCCTCCCCATTGGTCGGCGAGGCTGATGCCGAAGTAACCCGGGCGCGTGTCGACCGGCTGGCCGTCGCGGGTCAGAAGCAAGACGCAAGGAAAGTCCCAATGATTGTCGTGGTTGTGGCGATAAAAATTTCTGCCGACGCCGGAAATGTAGGACAGCTTGCTCGCCGGTGTCGCGGGAGGCGCAGCCACCTGCGCCGGCGGATCGAGCGAGTCGACGCCGCGATAGCCGCCGGAGGTGCGATAAATCGCTGAAATCTGGTCCGGCCCCTGGTCGCCGAGCAGGCTGGGCGCGCCGTAGGGGCCATACCACAGCTCCCGCGTCAGAGCAGGACGCGCACCGCCCGATGCAGGCAGCGTCGGATCCTGCTGGCTCTTCCATAGCTCACGGAAATCGCGCACCAGCACGGTGTACTCGTTGTTCTTCGCGTTGAAATCCCGTTGTCCCCACCATGCTCCGGTGGCAATCGCATCCTGATCCGCCGTGGCGTCGGGGTTGTACACGTGTTCGATGTTGGCCGCTCTTTTTTTGCGCTCGGATTCGAACGCCTGAGCGGCCTGCACTAGGGTCGTGTCGACGTACGCGGGGTAGCCGTTCTTCGCATCGGTGACTTGCATCCAGATCGCGTGGTATTCGTTCACTACGCTGGGTTCATTGCCGTAGGCGGCGCTGTTCTTGAGAAAGTCGGACAGAAAGCCGAAATGCAAGTTGGCGACCTGCACATAGAGCGGCAGCACCTTCCAGGCCGTGTCTGCGCTCGCGCCGGTGAACTTGGGCACGAGCGTGGTGAATTGGGTCTGCACGCTGCGGGCGAAGCCACGGATCTGGTCCTGCGCTTGCTGCTTGTCGGCGGGCGAGGTCGCGCCCGCAAGCTGCTTGACCGCAAGCAGGTAATCGCCGACCGCACCGTGCAGGCCATCGAGCAGTTGCTGCAACTCGTTCTGATAGAACGTCTGAATCTTGTCGTCGATCAGCGCGGCGACCTTGTCCTTGATCTGTGACCACAGATCGGCCTGATTGGTCGGCCACAACAACTCAACGAGCACGGACAGGATCGCACCCACATAGGGAATTTTGCCGAGTCCGACGGACAGAAGCGTCTTCAGATCGGTGAGCGGATCGAGCAGCGCCGGTTTGTAGTCGAGCGCCGCACGGGAGCGGAACGTCGGCGCAGGCGCTGGGCAAACGTAGCCGCCGTCGGGTGTGTCTGCCGCGGCCGCGGCAAGCGCTGGCACGCTCGCCAGCGGCAACAGCGCCGTGGAGGATAGGCCACGCAGCATCGCGCGCCGGCTGAGGCCCGCGGGAGTGATGTCGGCCACGTCGACGCGGCCGTTGTGATCGGATAAACGGGTCATGATGGTCCCTGCTGTGGTCTGGTCGCACAGGCAATGAGTGCGGCGGCGTTCGTCGCGCAAATTCCGCCCTACGTCAGATACAAGCGCACAACACAGGGGCGGCCTATCAGGCCGGTGAAAAATTTCTCCGCGAGTGTGACGTGTGACCGCGGGCGCGGCCGCCGCCGGATCAGTTCAGCGTGGCGAAGGCGTCGCGCGTCAGGTTTTCCGGTGCCGTCTCGCCGCAGACCACATCATCCTCGATGCGCACGCCGCCGTACTGGCGGAAATGCTCGACCTTGTCCCAGGCGATATCCTTGGCTTCCGGCTTGGCTTTCAGCTCGGTGAGCAGCAGATCGATGAAATAGACACCCGGTTCGATCGTCATCACCATGCGCGGGTCGATCCTGCGCGTGAGGCGCAGATACGGATGACCCGCCGGCTTCGCAACGATGCCGCCGCTTTCGTCCTTCTGAAAACCGGCGACGTCGTGCACCTGCAGTCCGATCAGATGGCCGAGGCCGTGCGGGAAGAACACGCTCGATACGCCGGAGGCCACGGCAGCTTCCGCACTCATGCGGATGAATCCCTGGTCGCGCAGGATGCCGGCGAGGATGTGATGCGCATGCACGTGCAGCGCGGCATAGTCGGCACCCTTGCGCACCTTGTCGACGAACCCTCGTTGCGCGGTATCGACCGCGTCGACAAGGGCCTGGAATTCGGCGGCCTGCGGTGAAGCGTAGGTACGTGTGATGTCGGAGGCATAGCCGTGGAAGCTTGCGCCAGCGTCGATCAGGAACGAATTCGCGTGCGCCGGCGGCGCGCGGTTGAGATCGGTGTAGTGCAGCACCGCGCCGTGCTGGTTCAGCGCGATGATGTTGGAGTAGGGCAGCTCGTTCTCGGTCTCGTGCACGGCGTTGAGATAGGCCGTGTTGATGTCGTACTCACTCGCGCCGCTGCGGAATGCTGCTTCGGCCGCGCGATGAGCGCGCGCGCCGAGCTTGGAGGCGACACGCATCATGCCGAGTTCGTAGTCGGTCTTGTAGGCGCGATGCCAATGCAGGTAGTTGAGCACGCTCTCGGGATTGTTCGGTGCGTACTCACCGACCGCGGCATTGTCCTCGCCGATGATCGCGCAGCGCGCGATGTTCGCCGGTAGATGCGCCTTCGCCTCGGCCGCGTCGCGGATGATCGCGATGTCGAAATGCTCGACCCAGTAACCGGCCGGCGCGTCCGGCACGACATGCCAGTAATCGTGCGGCTGCAGATAGACAAGCTTGGACCGCTGCCCAGGCGTGTACACGATCCACGAACCCGGCGCCTTCGTCACCGGCAGCCAATGCTTGAAATGTGGGTTGACCGCGAACGGATACGGGCGATCGTCGAGGAACTGATAACGCGGCGTGCCGGCCGCAACGACCAGATGATCGTAGCCGCCGCGCGACAGCGCTGTGTCGCTGCGCTGCTTGAGCGCGGCGAGATGATCGGGATAGAGCTTGGCGAGAAGATCGGTCATGACGCGCATCCGGTGGTGATGCGCGTATTGTGCCGCAAGCGCGGAAGGGATTCCCGCGCTTGCGTTAGGGGCGCGTTATTTGCCCGGCGACCAACTCACCGTCAAATACCCCGAACGGCCCGGCGTGTTGTAGCCGTAGGCGAGCTGATAGTTCTTGTCGCCGAGGTTCTCCACGCGCGCACCGATGCGCCATTCCGGACTGATCACGTAGCTCGCGCGCAGGTTGAGAATGGCGTAGGCGCCGAGCTTGGCGCCGCCGAAATCGTCTGCGCGGCCGGCGTAGACGACTTCCGTACCCGCGCTGAACGCATCGCTGAGCTGCGCATCGAAGGCGCTGGAGAACTTCTGCTTCGGCCGGCGCAGCAACTGTGCGTCGGTGTCGTCGTTGCGCGCGTCCTGCAAGGTCAACGTGTTCGTCCACGAGTAAGCGCCGGCGCGCAAGTGATGCGTCAGCTCCAACCCGTCGATCGCGGCGTGGTTGATGTTGATCGCCTGGAACTTGTCGCCGCCGGAGAAATCGATCAGATCGCGCACACGCGTGGTGAAGGCGCGGGCGTCGAGGCGGTTGGCATCGTCGACCTTCCATTCGAGGCCGACTTCGCCGGTGCGCGAACGCTCCGGATCGAGCAGCGGGTTGCCGGCGTAATAACCGCCGTAACCCGGCGAGTAGAGCTGGCTCAGCGTCGGTGCGCTGAACGCGGTGCCGTAGCTCGCGGTGAGGCGCAGATCGCCGGTCAGTTTGTAGCCGCCGGCGATGGAGCCGGAAAACTCGCCGCCGAAATCGCTGTTGTGGTCGTAGCGGCCCGAGACTTCGCCGTCGAACGCGTCATGCTGCACGCGCCAGCCGCCGAAGACACCGGTGTTGTCGCGCGTCTTGTCGTATTGGGTGACGCCGCCGAACGTGTCGAGGCTGCGACCGCGATCGTGCACGCTGTCGAGGCCGGCGATGAGATGCTGGTCCGCCGTCAGCGCGATGTCGTTCGTCCACGACAATTGTTCGCGCGTGGAGCGGTAGGCCGAGCCGAACGCGGGCGTATCGATGTTCTCGCGCGAGCTGCCGATCGACAGGCGATGCTGCCAGTCCGCGGTGATCGCACCTTCGAGATTCACACCGATCGCCTGATCGAGCGTATGCGAAATCCCCGGGCCGTAAGCGCCGTTGTCGAAACTCTGCGTGCCGACGCTGCGCAACGCGCTGGCCGATAGCGTCTGCGTGCCGAGCTTGTACCAGCCTTGCGCGACGGCGTTGTGATTTTGCACCGGATTGTCGTCGGGGTTGTAGACGTAGGAGCCGGCCAACGGATTCGACGCCGAGAAGCCGTCGACATGGCGGCCGCCCGCCTGCACCGAAAAGCCGGCTGTGTCGTTCTGCAGGCCGTAGCCGATGCTGCCGTCCGCGCTGCCGTAGCTGCCGACGCTCGCCGCGATATGCGCGCCGTCGAGCTTGCGCGTGAAGATCTGGATGACGCCGCCGACCGCATCGGAACCCCAGTAGCTCGCGCGCGGGCCGCGCACGATCTCGATGCGTTCGACCGCATCGAGCGGCAGGTTCTCGAACGCGAACGCGCCGGTGTTCGACGAGGCCACGCGCACGCCGTCGATCAGCACGAGCACATGGTTCGAATTGGTGCCGCGCAGGAACACAGCGGTCTGCTCACCCGCGCCGCCCGTGCGCGCGACGTCGACGCCGGCCTGCAGGCGCAGCACTTCGATCAGGTCCGGCGCATTCGTTTTTTCGATATCGGCGCGGGTGATGATCGACACGTCGGCGAGGCTCGCGTCGACCGTCTGCGCGACGCGCGAGGCGGTGACTTCGATGGTCGGTTGCAGTTGTGTCTCCTGCGCGCGCGCGACCGAAGCAAAAGCGACAGAACCGGCAAGCACGGCGCCGATGGCCAGGGACAAAGAGGAATTTTGCGACATTGGTTACTCCGAAAGCGCACCCGCTGGGATGCGGCGCGGGAGATTCGGGAGAGGAGTAACGGCGTGCGGACGACGCGCGATACGCCTGTCCGTTGCCCACCGCAACGCCGCAAGCTGATCGACCGCATCGCGGTCACGCAGGCCGGTCTCCGGGCTTGCAAGCGCCGAGTGGAGACTCGGCCGGTGCGATCGCCTTCCCGTGCTGTGCACAGTGGCGTCAGATCGCACCTCGCCCATTCAAGGGGCGGCATTGCTTACCGTTGCGGGGGCAGCGCCGGCTTTGTCGATGGACGCGATCGAGGCGATCGCGAGAACAACGCACCGGCTTCCCGTTTCACCCCAGCCGAGAACTTGGTCTGGGGCACCTGCGAGGCGCGCAGTGTAGGGAGGGGGCGGCTGCGAAGCAAGTTCGGCCGCCGGTCATTCCTGGTCGGTGCGGGTCGAAACCCCGAGCAACTCGCCCTCGTCGCTCACCTGCAGCGCGATCTCGATCGGCTTGCAGCAAATAGCGCAATCTTCGATGTAGCTTTGCGATCCGGCCGACAGGTCCACCTGCGTTTCGAAGCCTTCGCCGCAGTACGGGCAATGGATGACGACGAATTCGATCATGGCGTTTTAGGTTTTCTCGGGCAGGAACAGCGTGATCAGATCGTTGAGGAAGCGCTGGCCGGACTCAGTCGGTCGCAGCGTTTCATTGTCGACGATCAGCCAGTCGCGCTGCAGGGCTATTTCGAGCTGCGGGAGTATCGCCTCGTCGCTCAGCCCGGTGGTCGCGCGGAAGTCCGCCAGGGGAATTCCGCCGGTCAGGCGCAATCCATTGAGCATGAATTCGAACGGCAGTTGTTCCGTTGCGACGGCATCGTCGCCGCCGATCACGCGCTCTGACTTGGCGTGTTCCAAATAGCCGCGCGGCGCGCGCACTTTCCACCGTCGCCTTGCCTGCAGCGCGCCTGTTGCATCGATGCTCGAATATTTGCCGTGCGCGCCGGCGCCGATGCCGAGGTAGTCGCCGAAATGCCAGTAGTTCAGGTTGTGCACGCTTTCGCGGTCCGGCCGTGCATAGGCCGACACTTCGTAGTGGCCGAAGCCCGCGGCGGCGATGTGCGCCTGACATGCCTCCTGCATATCCCAGGCGCTGTCCTCGTCGGGCAGCGGCGGCGGATTCGCAGCGAAGGGCGTGTTCGGCTCGAGCGTGAGCTGGTAGTGCGACAGATGCGGCGTGCCGAAGGTAATCGCTTTGTCGATGTCGGCGAGCGCACCGTCGAGTGTCTGCTGCGGCAGCGCGTACATCAAGTCGAGGTTGAGATTGTCGATGCCGTCGTCCTGCGCGCGCTTGATCGCGCGCTCGGCCTGCTGCGCGTCGTGGATGCGGCCGATGCGCCGGAGCGCCGCGTCATCGAAACTCTGCACGCCGAAACTGATGCGGTTGACGCCGCCGCGGCGATACGCGGCGAAATCGCCGTGCTCGACCGTGCCTGGATTGGTCTCCATCGTGATCTCGATGTCCGGCGCGAAGTTGAGCCGCCCGTTCGCACCGTCGAGGATGCGCGCAATGTTGTCCGGCGAAAACAAACTCGGTGTGCCGCCACCGAAGAAGATGCTTTGCAACGGGCGGCCGTGCGCCAGCGGCAGATCGCGGTCCAGATCGGCGAGCAATGCCTCGACGTATTCGTCCTGTGGTAGCGTGTTCGGCGCGTTGTGCGAGTTGAAATCGCAGTACGGACATTTACGCACGCACCACGGGATATGAATGTAGAGCGAGAGCGGTGGCAGCGTCATCGCTTTTCTGCGTCGAGCAATTCGCGCAAACGCGCTAGTGCGAGGCCGCGGTGGCTGATGCGGTTCTTGACCACCGCGTCGAGTTCACCCGCCGGGCCGTGCGCGGGATCGAAGAACACCGGATCGTAGCCGAAGCCCTTGTCGCCTTGCGGCGCGTACAGGATGCGGCCGCGCCACAGGCCTTCGGCGATCAGCGGGGCTGGATCGTCCGCGCCGTGCAGCAAAGTGAGCGTGCAGTGGAAGTGCGCGCTTCGATCCTCGTCCGGCACCCCACGCAGCACGTCGAGCAGTTTCGCGTTGTTTGCCGCATTGTTGCCGTGCACGCCCGAGTAGCGCGCCGAATAGAGGCCCGGCGCGCCGCCGAGCACGTCGACGCAGATGCCCGAGTCGTCGCCGAGCGCGGGCAGGCCCGACAGGCGCGCCGCGTGCCGCGCTTTGATCAGCGCGTTCTCGACAAAAGTCGTGCCGGTTTCCTCAGCATCGCCGATGCCGAATTCGCTTTGCGTGACGAGTTCAATGCCGCTGTCGGCGAGTACCTCGCGGATTTCGGCGAGCTTGCCGGGATTGCTGCTCGCCAGGACGATCTTACGCACGCGCCAATGCCTCACGCTGGAACTGCAGCAACTCGCCGATGCCCTTCTGCGCAAGGGCGAGCAGTGCGTCGAGCTCGTCGCGGCGGAAAGCGTGGCCTTCGGCCGTGCCCTGCAGCTCGATAAAGCCGCCGCCGTCGTTCATGACGACGTTGAGGTCGGTGTCGCAGGCGGAGTCTTCGGGATAGTCGAGATCAAGCACGGGCGCGCCGCGATACACGCCGACGGAAATCGCGGCCACCGCGCCGACGATGGGATTCTTCTTCAGCGTGCCGCGTTTGCTCAGTGCGGCCACCGCGTCAGCGAGTGCGACGTAGGCGCCCGTAATCGCCGCGGTGCGCGTGCCGCCGTC
>Ga0105238_10000665_pt1 | contig 36101 bp, 31 predicted proteins | sample KBSC34metaG_FD_81526 | JGI IMG/M metagenome (GOLD analysis project Ga0105238, IMG submission 81526) | Corn rhizosphere microbial communities from Kellogg Biological Station, Michigan, USA - KBS C3-4 metaG | ecosystem: Host-associated > Plants > Roots > Rhizosphere > Soil | place: Michigan, USA...
ACGGAGTTTGGCAAGGCGCGGCTCAAGGTAACCGGGGGCAGGGGTAGCGCTCACCCCTCAAAACAGGTGTGCTTGCGGAGATCGTCGGCCCCCTGCGCCGTCCGACGCGGGGGATCTACAGGTGCTTCTCCAGGGCGGCGCGCAGCTCTTCCATGCTCTGGTGGCGCTTAGCCTTGTCGACGGCCATGGCCTTCACCACCAGGTCCGACAGCCCCGGAGGAAGCGAGGGGTTGAGCTCCTGAGGGATGCGCGCCTTGCCCTGTACGTGCTGGTACATGACGGACATGTGATCGCCGCGGGAGTAGGGCGGCACGCCCGTGACCATCTCGTACAGCATCACCCCCAGGGCGTAGATGTCCGCGCGCTCATCGACTTTCTTGCCCAGGATCTGCTCGGGCGCCATGTACTTGGGCGAGCCGATGACATAGCCGGTCTTGGTCAGCTGGGTGTCGCCCTCCCGATGCGCCGCCGCGACCCCGAAGTCCACGATCTTCAGCAGGCTCTCCTGGTTGATGAGCACGTTCGCCGGCTTCAGATCGCGGTGCACGATGCCGACCTGGTGCGCCACCGTCATGCCGGTACACATGTCGATGCCGAACTGCAACGCCCGTTTCAGCTCGATCGGCTTCTCGTTGACGATCTCGCTTCCGAGCGTATGCGAGGGGAAGTACTCCATCGAGATGGCGTAGTTGCCCTGGATGTAGAGGAAGTCGTAGATGCGGATGACGTTGCGGTGGGTGATCTTGCGCGAGTAGCGCAGCTCGTGCACGAAGCGCTTCATCACCTCTTCGTCGGTGGAGACGTTGGGGTTCAGGAACTTCAGGATCAGCCGCTCGTCGACGACCGTGTCTTCCATCAGCAGCACGGTGCCGAAGGCGCCGCGGCCGATACGGTCGATGTACTTGTAGCGTCCCTCGATGACATCGCCCGACTTCAGCTGTTGGATGTCCAGGCGCGCGGTCTCGGCCTGCTTGGCGGCGTGCGAGACCGCCTGATCCGAGATCAGCATGGTCTTGGCGACTTCCGCAGGGGCGGACGGCGGAGGAGTAGGCTGCGGCGGCCGTATCGCGCTCGGTGCCACCGCGGAGGTCGGTGTTGCGCCCCCCGTTGGCGTGAGTCCGGCGAGGCGGTTCTCCAGCTCCGAGATAGCCGCGGCCGCCATGCGCGCGACCGTCTGGTCGGAGGAGGAGGCCTGCGCCTGCAACTCCGAGCGGAATTGCTCGGCGCGGCGCTCGTCCACCAGCTTCGCCAGCGCCTGGATCGCCTCGATGCGGACCTCCCTCTCGGGACGGGACATCATCGGCAGCAGCGGGTCTACGACGCGCGAGTCGCCGAGCTTACCCAGCGCCCGCACGACGATGGGCGTGCCCTTGACGTTGCCCGTGGTCAGCATTTCGAGCAGTCGCGGCACGGCGCGTTTGCTGCCGATCTCGGCGAGCGCGTCCACGGCGCGCTCGCTGACCCACCAGTCCTGGTCCCGCGTCGCTTGGATGAGGGAGTCGACCGCGCGCTCGTCCTTGGTCTGGTTGAGGATCTCGATCGCGGCGCGGCGGATGTCGTCGTCCTTGTCGCGCACCAGTTGCAGCACGGCGTCGATGACCTTCGGCCCGCCGATCTTGCCGAGCGCATCGGCGGCCCGGCTGCGCACCCACCAGTCGCTGTCCTTGAGCGCCTCCAGCAGATACTTCACCGACTTGGCGTTGCCGACTTCGTTGAGCACCTCGACGGCGGCGCGGCGCGCGTTCTCGTTCTCGTCCTTGAGCACCTCGATGAGAAAACGGATGGTGTCCGGATTGTTCGCCTTGATGATGACGTCGATCGCCTTGTTCTGGACGTCGATCTCCGGATCCCGCAGCAGCGCACAGACGCGCTCGATGTCGATCGGTCCGTCCATGCGCTGCAACGCCGACAGCGTCGCTCCGCGGATCAGCTTGTTCGGGTCCTTCAGAAGGCCCTGCAGCGTGGTCTGGACCTCAGGGGTATTGAATCGGGCGAGCAGGTTGATGATGTGCACCCGCGCGATGGGATCCTTGCCGTTCACCCTCCCGAGGAGCTCCGAGACCGAGCCGGCGTCGACGATCTCCGCGATGATGCGAAACAGGGCTGCCTTCTCGTTGGGCTCCTGCGAATAGGCGGCCTGCAGCAGCTCGCGGACGCCGAACCGGGTCTTCTGTGCCGCGATGACTTCCAGCACCGCCGATTTGGATACCCCGGGGGTCGAGAGCGCCTCCAGCAGCAGGTGCGGCGGGTAGTTGCGGCTGCCCGTGAGGGCCCAGGAGATGCCGGCGATCACACGCGGGCTACCCTGGATCAGGCCCTGCACGAACTGGGGGAAGGTCTTCTGGCTGACCAGGCCGCCGAGCACCTCGACGAAGGCGACCGTGGCGTTCTTGTCGGCGTCCGGCAGCGCGCCGAACACCGGCTCAATGGCGCCTGCGCCCAGGTCCTTCAGCCTGGCTATGGCCTTCTGCGTGGCGGGACTTCCGGAGTCCGTCGAGGACCTGATCTCGGTGATCAGCTTGTCCGCACGCAAGTTTGTGAAAAAGCTCATTCAGCCTTTCCGCTCGGGCTCGCTCGCTCCCACGCGCAGTAGGAATACTGGATTTTGCCGCGGGCGAGAATGCCGCGCGCCCCACAAGCTCGGGCCTGCGCCATACCCCGCCGTCCGCGGTGCTGGTGCGCACTGAAGCGGCCTCGGGCGATGGGTAGATTATGCCACAGCCTTGGCCGCGACTTGTGCGGCCGAGCACACCGGAGCTGGAGTCTCTACAATCCATCCACGCCGGGCAAAGTTCCTGCGCGGGTGTCGCGGACCTTGCAGGCAGCCACCTTCCGGACTGGAAAAAACCACGGGCAAACATGACGGACGACTCGAACCTGAACTCGGTACGGACCGCTATCGAGGCCTTCGTAGATCCCTATCAGGGAGAGTCTCTGGGCGCCGCCCAGGCCGTGCGCGAGGTGGTGTCACATGCCTCCGGCGGCTACGTTGCTCGAATCGCACTGGGGTTTCCCGTGGGCGGTTATCGAGACGAGCTGGCGGCCTGCTTGCAGCAGCACCTGGCCGCCGCCGGCTTGAAAGTGCCGCTGACTCTGGAGCTCGAGGCGGACATTCGCGCTCATGCCGTGCAGCGCAATCTCAAGCCCGTCGAGCAGATCAAGAACATCGTGGCCGTGGCCTCCGGCAAGGGCGGCGTCGGCAAGTCCACGGTTGCAGCGAATCTGGCCCTCGCCTGGGCCGTCCAGGGCGCCCGGGTGGGCGTGCTGGATGCCGATATCTACGGCCCCAGCCAGCCCATCATGCTCGGCCTGGAGGGCCAGCGCCCCACCTCCTTGGATGGGAAGCATCTGCTGCCCCTCAGCAGCCACGGTGTCGCCGCGATGTCCATCGGCTTTCTGGTCGATGCGGAGCAACCGATGGTCTGGCGCGGACCGATGGTCACGCAGGCACTCACGCAGCTGCTGTCGGAGACCCAGTGGGGGGAGCTGGACTACCTGGTAGTGGACATGCCCCCGGGGACCGGAGACATCCAGCTGACGCTCTCGCAACGCGTGCCGGTGGCCGGGGCGGTCATCGTGACGACACCGCAGGACATCGCGCTTGCGGACGCCCGCAAGGGCCTGAAGATGTTTGAGAAGGTGTCCGTGCCGGTGCTCGGGATCGTCGAGAACATGAGTATCCACGTGTGCTCGAACTGTGGCCACGCGGAGCACATTTTTGGTGCCGGCGGCGGCGCCCGGATGGCGGCGCAGTACGGCGTCGAGCTGCTGGGCGAGTTGCCCCTCGACGCCCACATCCGCGAGGAGGCCGATGGTGGCCGGCCGACGGTGGTCGCCGCTCCAGGCTCGCCGCGGGCGCAGGCCTATTTACATATGGCGCGGCGGACCGCTGCAGCGCTGGCGCGCCGGGCGCGCGACCGCAGCAGTATCTTTCCCAAGATCGTCATCGAAGAGACCTGAGGGCTCGCTGACTGCCTCAGAGCGCCGCTTTGCGGAATTGCTTGGCGAGCTGCAGTTGTTGGCCCTGATAGTTGGAAGCGATCTCGCGACCGTACAGGGCCTGCGGGCGCTCGGCCATGCGCTCGTAGCGCAACCAGCCGACTCGCTGGCCGTCCTCGAGGACGAACGGGACTTCGTGCGAGCGAACCTCGAGTACGCCGCGGCTGCTTCCGGCTCGCCGGCTCAGCGGATCACAGCCGAAACCCGGATCGAAGAACCCGGCATAGTGGACGCGGAATTCCCCCGCCCGCGTATCGTAGGGCAGCATCTCGGCGGCAAAGTCCGGCGGCACCGCGATCGCCTCCTTGGTCATCAGGATGTAGAACTCATCCGGGTCGAGGACCAGCGAGGCCTCGCGATGAAAGCGGATGGGCTCCCAGAAGTCCAGCGGATCGTAGTCGCGCCGCTCCAGGTCGATCCGGGGCGCATGTTTCTTGGCGCGCCAGCCGATCAGGCCGCCGTTCGTCCCGGAGCCGGTCAGGTCGATCGAGAAGGGCAGGTAGGCGGTCCTGTCATCCACGTCGGCCGTGTTGACCACCTGCTTCTCCTGCAGCAGCACCTGCCACTCGGCGGCACTGATCTGCTTGGCGTCCTCGCCCCGGGTGCGGCGGAAGCGCAGCTGATTGAGGCGGGTTCCCGTCCTCGCCACGACACTGAAGCTGCGCGGCGCGACTTCAAGATACAGCTGACCCTCGTACCCTTCTTCCACCTGATCGAACAGGATCGCCTCATCGGCGATCAGGCGCGTCAGGATGTCCAGGCGGCCGGTCGAGCTCTTCGGATTGGCGAAGGCCGACACTCCACTTCTGAGCCGAATGGACTCCTGCAGGGGGATGATGTACAGGCGTCCTCTTTCCAGCACGGCGCCCTTGCGCAGGTCCAACCCGTAGCTCTGAAAATCGGGGTCGAGCTCGCGCATTCTTTCCCAGACCTTCTTTCCCTTGCCGGGCAGGAAGCTGGCGTCCATCCGGTAGGCGAAGTCCCCCAGCCGCAGGTCGATGCTGGCCGGCTGAACCTGATCGGCCGAGATTTCGGAGAATTCGAGGGACTTGATATCCCGCGTCGCCACCATCTCGCGGATCTTCTGACTGGGAAGGATGCCGGTGTACACCGAGGAACGGGTGGGTGCTTCGAGTGAGCTGGCGTTGGGCATGCGCTGCGCATTATGACGGAAGAGGGACGTACGCGCGTCCTCACTCGCGCTGCACGCTCTCGATCAGCAGCGTCCACTCGACCTCGTCCTTGCGCTTCTGCTCGACTTTCATGGGGATGAAGCCGCGTGCGGGCGCACACCAGAAACGCGTGACGCGGGGCGATCCTTCCTTCTGGCTCGCGTAGACGATCGTTGCGATCGAGCCGATCGGCGTCTGCAACGTCTGTTCGCCTTCGCGCAGGTAGCGGTACTGCCGGACCGAGTTGCCGTCCAGGAGCGCGAACCGCTCGGGCGTGTGGCCGCGCAGCAGCGCCACCATCAGTGCGATCTGGATGGACAGATCGTCCTGAACGCCCGGGGAGAGGCTCATGTCGACTTTCTTATCTTCATACACCCCGGATATGTGGCCGGCGCTCCAATCGAAGGTGACGTTCGCATCACGTTTGGTTGAGGACGTCCCGTCATCGGCCTGATAGCTCAGCGGCTGCACGCCGGCCTCGGTTATCCGCATCACGCTGCGCTGTACCGGGCGTTCGGACATCACGCGGCCGATGCCGCGTGGCTCGCTCCGGGACTGATACACCCAGGTGTCGTCCTTCTGCTGGAGCTGCAGCTTCGATTCGGCAACGCTCATCCCGTGCCAGACCCAGGTGTAGGAGGCTCGGAAGGGCCTCAACTCGTCGGCGGAGGCGCTTCGTTCGAGCGCCACCAGCGCAAGCGAGGCGCACACCAGCGCGCCTGCGCGGCCGCGGCTGCACAGCAGCGCACCGCCCCGCTCAATTCGGGAGATGTGCACCGAATTCCTCCACGACTGGCGCCTCTAGAGGTTTGCCGTCGAGCCACGCACGGTCGCCGCGCGCAACGAGCCGGCCATCGGCAATCCAGCCGATGACGCGTGGATAGATGATGTGCTCCGTCGCCTGTACGCGAGCTGACAGCGAGGCTTCAGTGTCGGCCGGAGCGACCGGCACGCGCGATTGCAGTGCAATAGGCCCGCCGTCGAGCTCGGCAGTCACGAAATGGACGCTCGCGCCATGCTCGCGATCGCCTGCCTCCAGGACACGGCGGTGCGTGTGCAAACCTCGATATCTGGGCAGGAGCGAGGGATGGATGTTGAGCATGCGGCCGGCGTAACGCGCCACGAACCGCTCCGACAACACACGCATGAAACCTGCCAGAACGACGAGATCGGGCCGGGACGCGTCGAGGGCTTCGGCCAGCTCACGCTCGAACTCGTCACGGCCCGCGGCCCCGCGCCACGGGATGAGCCGGGCTTCGATTCCCAAGTCACGGGCAACTGCGATTCCCGCCGCGTCCGCGCGGTCGCACAGCACGAGAACTGTTTGCGCGTTGATCAGGCCCTGAATACCCGCGCGTGCGATGGTCGCCATGTTCGAGCCCCGGCCCGAAATGAGCACCGCCAGCCGCAGCGGTTGACGCTGGTGCTCACTCCTGGATGTGGACACCGCGCCCGCCTTTGCGGACTTCGCCGATCACCTGCGCAACCTCGCCTCTGGCTTTCAGCACACGCAGTGCGGCGTCGGCCCGCTCGGCGGCCACGATCGCGACCATGCCGATTCCGCAGTTGAACGTACGATACATTTCCGCCGGCTCGATGCGGCCCTGCCGCTGCAGCCACTCGAATGTCGGGTCCCGGTGCCAGCTGCGACGGGAGAGCACGACCTCCAGGCCCTCCGGCAGAACGCGCGGAATGTTGTCGGTCAGCCCGCCGCCGGTGATGTGCGCGAGCCCGTGTACCGGCATCGCCCGAATGAGCTCGAGCAGCGACTTCACGTAGATGCGCGTCGGAGCGAGCAGTCTTTCCCCCAGCGGGCGGCCTTCGAGATCGGCCGCCAGGTCCGCTCCCGCAACGCTCACGATCTTGCGAATGAGCGAATACCCGTTGGAATGCGGGCCCGAGGAGGACAGGCCGATGACGGCGTCCCCCGCACTCACGCTGCGGCCGTCGATGATGGAATCCTTCTCCACGACTCCCACGCAGAAGCCGGCAAGATCGTAGTCCTCGCCCTGGTACATACCGGGCATCTCGGCCGTCTCACCGCCCACGAGCGCGGCGCCGGCCTGCACGCAGCCTTCGACGATTCCGCGGATCACCGCTTCGGCGATCGCCACCCGAAGCTTGCCGGTCGCGTAGTAGTCCAGAAAAAACAGCGGCTCGGCGCCCTGCACCACGACATCGTTGACGCACATCGCCACCAGGTCGATGCCGATGGTGTCGTGGCGCCCGGTGTCGATGGCGAGGCGCAGCTTGGTGCCGACGCCGTCGGTTCCCGAGACCAGCACGGGTCGTTGATAACGGCCGACGGGAAGCTCCACCAGGGCGCCGAAGCCGCCGATGCCGGCCAGCACCTCGGGGCGCTGCGACCGGCGGACCAGCGGCTTGATGCGCTCGACGAGCTCATCGCCGGCATCGATATCGACGCCGGCGTCACGATAGGAAATGCCGGGGGTTTCATTCATGGTGTGCTGCTTCGCCGTGCGGCGCTGGCGCGTGTGGTATTGTACATGTGCTCCAAGCGCCGGGGGCGTGTCCGGACCGTCCGGACCCTTTGATTGAGGCGCACGAGCGAACCAAACAACCCCTCCCCATGGCCCACTGTGCATTCCAGCGACCGCGCAGGACGCGCCCGGTGCTCGCTCTTCTGAGCAGCCTCCTGTGGGTCCTGTGCTGCTGCACGCTGCCGGCAATGTGCTGGGCCGGACGTCCCGTCAGAGTCTACGAGGTCGATCTCAAGGGCGGCCAGACTCCAGCGGCTCTCCAGGATGCGATGCGCGAGGCTCTGATCCGCGCGACCGGGCGGCGCGAATCCGCGAACGATCCGGCTTTCGCAAGTCTGGTCGCGAGCGCCTCGATGTATGTCAAAGCCTACGCGACCGGCCCGCGCGGACAGTCCCAGGTCGTGTTCGACGGTGCGGCGGTCGAGCGCGCCATCGCTGCAGTCGGGCGCAGCGTCTGGGAGAGAAACCGTCCATTTACGCTCGTCGTGCTTTTGCCGACTCCGCCTCGGGCCGTTGAGGACGCGGCGCGCGGCAGCCTGGAACAGGTAGCGGTGGAGCGGGGCTTGCCGATCTCGATCGTGCCGCTCGGCGTGACCGATGCAAGCGGCAACGAGCTTGGGCGTGACGCTGTCATGCAGGTCGCCCAACGCTATGGCGGGGATGCGGTGCTGCTGGGTCGCGGCGACCCCTCGGTCCCAGGAACGCCGCTGCAGTGGACCCTGTACACCAACTATGCGAGCCGGAGCTGGACCGGTCCGCTGGAGGCCGGGATCGATGGCACGGTCGACAACCTCGCACCCGTGCAAGGGGGCTCGCTGGCCGACAGCGAGGCAACGGCCATCGTCGAGATCGATGGACTGAACAGTCTGAATGACTACGCGGTCGCCGAGCGGCTGCTCGAAGGAATGCCGGGAACCCGGCACGCCGGTGTGATCGAGGCACACGGCTCTTCCGCTTCGTTCACGGTGACCGTGCGGGGCGGGGTGGAGGCGATCGATCACGCGCTGACCGGCTCGGGCAAGTTCGTCCGCGCCGGAGCTTCCGACTCGCCTCCGGTGTTTCAGTATCGGCCGCAGTAGTCCGCGGCGAGCCTGCAGCTGAAGGGGACCTACGCGGCGTGCGTCACCTGCCAAATCTCATCTGCGTGTTTCGCATCGCGCTCGTGTGGCCGGTGGTGGCGGCCCTGTGGGTCGGCCACGACACGCTGGCGTTGGCGTTATTTGTGCTCGCGGCGGTCTCGGACGGGCTGGACGGATACCTCGCAAAGCGGTTCGGTTGGCAATCGGCGCTCGGCAAGATGTTGGATCCGCTGGCAGACAAGCTGCTGCTGGTGGCCGTGTTCATCGAAGCCGCGTGGCTAGGTCTGGCGCCGTGGTGGCTGACTGCCGCGGCGGTAGCGCGGGATGTGATGATCGGCCTGGGCGCGGTGACTTTCCGGCTCCTGTTCGGCCCTTTGCGCGGCAGGCCCACGGTGGCGAGCAAGGTCAACACTTTCCTGCAGCTCGGCTTTCTCACGGGAGTGATGGTGCGCTCGGCGACCGGATTCCCGCCGGCAGAGCTGCTCGAGGCTGCGGCCGTCCTGACGTTCTGCACCACGCTCATCTCCGGTCTGGACTACGTTGCGACATTCACACGCCGCGCGTGGTCACAACCAGCCTCCCTGCGGTGAGGTGCGAGGTGCAGCAGCTCCCGCTCGGCGTCCGACTTCCCGATCGCGCGGTGTTCGCGAGCTTCCTTCCTGCGCGCAACCGGGAAGCGGTCGACTACGTGGTTCGGCTCGCTGGCGCAGAGATCTCCGGCACGGTCTGGGTTTGCGGCGCGAGCGGGTCCGGTAAGTCGCATCTGCTGCAGGCGGTCTGTGCGCGCGCCAGTGACCGCATGCGCGCGGGCTATCTGCCGTTGCAGGAGCTGGCGCCCCTGGGTGTCGAGGTTCTCGAGGGAATGCGCCAGCTCGAGTGCCTCTGTATCGACGATCTGGAACAGATCGTCGGTCAGATCGAGTGGGAGCGCGGCCTCTTCGGGATCGTGCGCGAGGCCGAAGACAGCGGCGCCCGAATCGTGGTCGCCGCGAAGTCGCCCCCCGCTCTGCTGGCCTGGGCACTTCCGGATCTGGGCTCCCGTCTCGCCGCAAGCGCAGTGTTCCAGCTGCGTGCGCTCGATGAGAGTGAGCAGCAGGAGGCGCTGCAGCTGCGGGCTCGACTGCGAGGATTCGAGTTACCGGAGGAAACTTCGCGCTGGCTCCAGCGGCGCTTCCCACGCGACATGCGCGCGCTCTACGGAATTCTCGATGCGCTCGATGAGGCCGCGTTGGTTGCGCAAAGAAAGTTGACGGTCCCTTTCATTCGCTCGGTCCTGCGGGACTCGTGAGCCTGTAAGCCAGCGCCGCGACGCGGCGGCCCAGCGCTTGCGCAAGCGATTTCTCGTGATCGGTCAGCGACGTGTTCCCCGCAGCAACGTGCGAGGCACCGTACGGTGTGCCGCCGGCGAGAGTCTCGCTGAGTGCAGCCTCCGTGTATGGGATGCCGACCAGATACATGCCGTGATGCAGCAGCGGAATCATCATTGAGAGTAGCGTGGCTTCCTGCCCACCGTGCAATGTCTGAGTGGAGGTAAAGACTCCCGCCGGTTTGCCCGCCAACTCCCCGGATACCCACAGACTCGAGGTGCCGTCGAGGAAGTGCTTCAGCGGTGCCGCCATGTTGCCGAATCGGGTCGGGCTTCCCAGCACGAGCCCGTCCGCGCGTCGCAGATCGTCGTAGGTTGCGTAGGGAGCGCCTCGGTCCGGAACGAGCTTTGTGGGTCCTTCGCTCTCCGCACTGACCGCAGGGACGGTGCGCAGCTTCGCGGACACCCCCGGCACGCTCTCGATCCCGCGACAGACCTGCCGCGCGAGCTCCGCGGTCGAGCCGTTGCGGGAGTAGTAGACGACCAGCACTTCTGTCATGGACGCATTTTCGCACGAGTCTGTGCGCAATGGCCTGCCCGGGCTAAGATGCGCGGTACGCGCCTTCAATTGTGGGAGCGGACTTGATCTGTAAGCGGTTTCTGGTCGGTGGGCGCGTGCAGGGTGTGTTCTACCGCGCCACGGTCGCGCAGCACGCGCGCACGTTGGCGATCACGGGCCACGCTCACAATCTGCCCGATGGCCGCGTCGAGGTGCTCGCCTATGGGGAGCCCCACGCGATGCAGGCGTTGGAGCGCCAGCTCTGGATCGGTTCCTCGGCCTCCAAAGTGACTGCCGTTGACGCGACCGACGTCGCTGCGGGCGCGGCACCCGACACGTTTCGCACGGGCTGATTTTTCTGGACGAGCCACGACTGATGTTCCAACTGAAATTGCGTTCCTTGCGGGTACTGGCCGTTGTCTGCCTGCTTTGCGGCCCCACACCTTGGGTTTGTGCGGCGGACGCGGCGGCACCCAGGACGGCCCGCGTGCCCGCCATGGTGGCTGCGGCAAATCCCGCCGCGGCGGATGCCGGCGTCGAGATTCTGCGCAAGGGCGGCAATGCGATCGATGCTGCGGTCGCCGTGCAGGCCATGCTTGGACTGGTGGAGCCGCAGAGCTCGGGTGTCGGCGGCGGGTCGTTCCTGCTGTATTACGACGCCGCGACGGGGGTGGTTTCCGCCATCACCGGCCGGGAGACCGCTCCTGCCGCAGCCAAGCCGGACATGTTCCTGGATGCCCAGGGCAAGCCGCTGCCGTTCTTTCAGGCGGTGCGCAGCGGTCGCTCGACAGGCGTGCCGGGCACGTACGCGCTGCTGGGCGCTGCGCACGCGCGATTGGGATCGCTGCCCTGGAAAGAGCTGTTCGGCCCCGCCATCGAGGCGGCCCGCAAAGGCTTCAAGGTATCCGATCGCCTTGCCGGGTACCTGTCACCGAGCTTCCCCTTGGCGCCGACCCCCGAGGTGCGCGCGCTGTTCGCGCGTCCTGACGGGAGTCCGCTGCAGCAGGGTGACACGTTCAAGAATCCGGCCTACGCCCAGACGCTGGAGCGGCTGGCCAGGCAGGGAACGCGAGCGCTGTACTCCGGTGAGATCGCTGCCCAGATCGTGAAGCGGGTCCACGAAGACCCGTTGCCCGGGACGATGACCGTTCAGGATCTGGCCGCCTACCGTGCGCAATGGTCGAAGCCTCTGTGCGGCCCCTTCCGGCAATACTCCGTCTGCGTGCCGCCGCCCCCTTCGAGCGGCGTCTCGCTCCTGCAGTTGCTCGGAATGCTCGATCACACGGACATCGCCAGCCGTGGACCTGAGGACCCCAAGGCGTGGTTCGAGCTCGCCGAGGGGAGCCGGCTGATGTATGCGGACCGGGACCGCTATATCGGCGACCCGAACTTTGTGCACGTGCCGGTGCTGGCGCTGCTGGACCCCGACTACGTGCGCGGGCGGGCGGAGCTGATCGGCGATCGTGCGGGGCCGGTCCCGCAGCCCGGTCGCCTGCCGGGCGTGGTCGCCGGCCGGGATGCGACCGTCGAGTCCGCCGGCACCAGCCATTTCGTCGTCATGGATCATGCCGGCAACGTCGTCTCGATGACCACGACGGTGGAATCGGTGTTCGGCTCCGGACGGACCGTAGGCGGCTTCGTTCTCAACAACGAGCTGACCGATTTCTCCTTCCGCCCGGTCGATGACAGCGGCCACCCGGCGGCGAACGCAGTCGCAGGCCGCAAGCGCCCGCGCTCGTCCATGTCGCCGATCATCGTGTTGGATCACGACGGGCGCTTCGTGGCCGCGCTGGGGTCTCCGGGCGGGTCGTCGATCCTGGAGTACAACGCCAAGACCGTCCTCGGCATTCTCGCCTGGGGGATGTCGATGCAGGCGGCGATAGATCTTCCCAACATCATCGCGCACGGCAACGACTTCAGCGGCGAGGCGAGCAAATTCTCTCCGGCCGTGCGCGAGGGCCTGCGCGCGAGGGGCATCGATCTGATGGCGGGGCGCGCGGAGAATTCCGGGCTCCACGGCATCATGCGCAAGCCCGATGGGACGTTCGAGGGTGGAGCGGATCCGAGACGCGATGGCGTCGTCAGGGTGTTGCCTTGAGGCCATTGCCGCCGGTCAAGGGTCGCTTCGACCCGGCGCTGACGCTCAGGGTGTTGCCTTGACGCCGGTGCTGCTGGTCAGCGGGCGTCCGTCCTTGGCATAGCCGAGGTCGTCCGCGCCATTCCAGCGGGTCCACGCCGAGATCACCTTGTCCGGGTAATCGCGCCGCCCGATGCTGCCGTTGTAGCGCGCGAGCGCCTTGCGAACGTCGCCCCGCTCGTACTGGATGTAGAAGCGCAGGATCGCACAGCCCATGCGGATGTTGGGTCCGGTGTTCACCAGCTCATAACGCGGCATCCCCAACCGCTCCGGCCAGAACGGCATCACCTGCATCAGGCCCACGGCGCCCGCTGAGGAAACGGCCCAGCGATCGAAGCGGCTCTCGACGGCGATGACGGCCATCACCAGCCCGGGAGCCAGGCGCATCTGGCCGGGCCGGTGGGTCTCGCAGTAGACCTGCTTGACCACCTCGAGCCGCTCGGCCTGATCGGGCACCAGGGTGCGCAGGCGCGGCTCCATCAGCTTGTACCAGACCGCCGAATCGTAGTGGTCGGCGAAGCAGGTGGCTTCGCTGATGGCCCGCTGGACCACGGCCTTCAGTTCCGGATCGCGCTGCTGGTCCGCAAGCGCCGGCCACGCCGCGAACGCGAGGCAAAGTGCCGCAGCGCTCGCCAGCGCACGCTGCTTAGCGCGGCGTATCGATCCTGGAACGTAGGAACTGAAGCACATCTGCGGCGGGAAACTCCTGGCTCTCCGTGTCACGGCGGTGTCGATACTCGAGTTTGCCAGCTTCGATCCCACGGTCGGCGACGACCAGGCGGTGCGGAATCCCAAGCAACTCTGCATCGGCGAATTTGACGCCCGGACGCGCGTCGCGGTCGTCGTACAGCACCTCGATCCCGGCGGCCGTCAGCTCCTCGTAGAGGCGATCGGCGACTTCGCGCACCCGCGGCGACTTCTGCAGGTTCAGCGCCACGAGCACGACTGTGAACGGAGCGATCGGGTCGGGCCAGATGATGCCGCGCTCATCGTGATTCTGCTCGATGGCCGCCGCCACGATGCGCGTCACACCGATGCCATAGCAGCCCATCAGCATGTCCACTTCCTTGCCCGACTCATCCAGCACGGCCGCCTTCATGGGCGTGCTGTACTTGCGGCCGAGCTGGAAGATGTGTCCCACCTCGATCCCCCGCACGATCTTCAGCGTTCCGCGGCCCGAGGGGCTGGGATCGCCTTCGACGGCGTTGCGGATGTCGGCGGCCACCGCACCACTCACGTCCCGTTCCCAGTTGGTCCCGGTGAAGTGCGCATCCTTCTCGTTGGCGCCGGAAACGAAGTCCGCGAGCGCCAGGGCGCTGTGATCCACGTACAGCCGGATCACGTTGAGCCCGACCGGCCCGATGAATCCCAGCTCGGTTCCGCTCTGGCGGGCAATGCGGTCGGCGCTGGCCATGCGCAGCGGCTGCGCGACTCCGGGCAGCTTCTGTGCCTTGATGGCGTTCAGCTCGTGGTCCCCGCGGACCACCAGGCCGACGATGCCGCCGTCATCCCCCTCCACCAGCAGTGTCTTGATGCAGCTCGATGCGGGCACCTGCAGGAACCGGCTGACCTCTTCGATGGTCCGTGCGCCTGGCGTTGCGACCTTCTGCAGCGCCTTGGAAGCGGGCTGTCGAGCCGGGGTGGGAGGCAGCGCCGCGGCGGCTTCCAGGTTGGCGGCGTAGTCGTCCTGATCCGAGAAGGCGATGGCATCCTCGCCGGAGGAGGCCAGCACGTGGAACTCCTGCGAGACATCTCCTCCGATGGCGCCGGAGTCGGCCTTCACGGCGCGGAAGGTGAGCCCCGTGCGCGTGAAGATGCGGGTATACGCGTCGTACATTGCCTTGTACGTCTGCTTCAGGGAGATCTCGTCCGCATGGAAGGAGTACGCGTCCTTCATGATGAACTCGCGTGCCCGCATGACGCCGAAGCGAGGCCGGACCTCGTCGCGGAATTTCGTCTGGATCTGGTAGAAGTTCACCGGGAGCTGCCGGTAGCTCTTGATCTCGCGGCGCGCGATGTCCGTAATCACCTCTTCGTGCGTGGGACCGGCGACGAAGTCTCGCTTGTGGCGATCCTTCATCCGCAGCAGCTCCGGTCCGTACTTCTCCCAACGGCCGGACTCCTCCCACAGCTCCGCAGGCTGGAAGACAGGCATCACCACCTCGAGGGCACCGGCGCGGTTCATCTCCTCCCGGATGATCCTTTCGACCTTCTGCAGGGTGCGCAGGCCCATGGGCAGCCAGCTGTACAGTCCTGAGGCCAGTCGGCGGATGATGCCGGCACGCAGCATCAGCTTGTGGCTCACGACCTCCGCTTCGGCAGGGGTTTCCTTCACGCAGTTGATGGGGTATTGGGACAGCCTCATTGCGCACGCTTCATGGCCGGTGGGTCGCTGGGCATCTTAGCAGGAGGCCTCCTGTTAATATGCCGCCCGCATGCGCTGCAAAGCGGGGGACGGCGATCGATGCAGACTGGAACAGAGCCGCAGGGGTCGACCGAGGCCGCGCCGGCCAGCTCGGCCTCCGAGGGTGCGCTGGGCAATGGTCCTGAGGTGGAAGGCCCCAAGCCCCGCCGCAGGGGGATCTACCTGCTGCCCAACCTGCTGACCACCGGGTGCCTGTTCTCCGGCTTCTACGCGATCGTCGCCGCCATCGACGAGCACTTCCCCGCCGCCGGGAAGGCGATTTTCATCGCGATGATCTTCGACACGCTCGACGGCAGGATCGCGCGGCTCACCCGCACGGAGAGCGCCTTCGGCAAGGAGTACGACAGCCTCGCGGACATGGTGGCGTTCGGACTGGCGCCGGCGATCGTCGCGTACCAGTGGGGTGTCGTGCGAATCACCGAGTACGGACACTATTGGGGCCGTTTCGGCTGGCTGGCCTGCTTCTTCTACGCTGTCGCCGCGGCGCTGCGGCTCGCGCGTTTCAACACCCGCGTTGCCGCCGACAAGCGCTATTTCGAGGGTATCCCGAGCCCATCCGCCGCTGCGAACGTTGCCGGCTTTGTCTGGTTCTCCAGCGTCTGGCGCGAGCCGGGCCTGATCGGCCTCATTTCCGCGTTCGCCGTGACGGCGACCGCGGGCGCCCTGATGGTCAGCCGTTTCAGCTATCCCAGCTTCAAGCAGTTCAACCTCGACCGCCGCATCAAATTCGCGTACGTCATCATCGTGCCGCTGTTTTTCGTGCTGGTCGCGAGCGACCCGCCGACGATGCTGCTGTCGATCTTCGCCACCTATGCCTTGTCCGCGCCGACTCTGTGGCTGGCGCGGCGCATCCGTCGCGCTCTCCGAGGCACGACTCCCCGGGGCACGTAGTGCACGCTCAGCGCCGTAACGAGTACCTGGAGGTCATCGGGATCGACGTTTGGGTGCCGCGGCGGGGTGTTGCGCCGGCGGCGGAGGGGGCCCCAGATGGGATCGAGGAGCCGGCTCCATCCGCAGGAGCTGCGCCTGCAGCCTTGCCCGCCGATGTGGCCGCTGAGTGGGAACGACTGCGTTCCGAGGTTGCCACCTGTACCCGTTGCGCCTTGCACTCGAGCCGCACGCAGGGCGTATTCGGCGTCGGAAATCCGCAGGCGGACTGGCTGGTGATCGGCGAGGCACCGGGTGCCGAGGAAGACCGCCGCGGTGAGCCCTTCGTGGGCCGCGCGGGACAGCTCCTGGATGCCATGCTGAAGGCCATCGGCCTGAGCCGTGAAACGAATGTCTTTATCGCCAATGTCCTGAAGAGCCGCCCGCCGGGTAATCGGGATCCGAAGCCGGAGGAGGTCGCCGCCTGCCTGCCTTACCTGATGCGGCAGATCGCCCTGATGCGGCCGCGGCTGATTCTCGCCGTGGGGCGCATCGCGGCCCAAAACCTGCTGGCGACGGACATGTCGCTTGGACGACTCAGGGGCAAGGTGCACCATTTTGGTGAGCTGAATACGCCGCTCATAGTGACGTATCATCCGGCTTACCTGCTGCGAAATCCTGGCGACAAGCGCAAGGCATGGGAAGACCTGAAGTTCGCACGGGGCGTGTTCCGGCAAGTAGGGCTTGGCAACCTTGGCGACCGCACCTGAGCTGTTAGCCGCCGTTCCGGATGTCGTGATTCGGCCCATGGCCGAATCGGACGTCGGCGAGGTCGTCGCGACCGAGCGTGCGTCCTACCAGTTTCCCTGGAGCGAAGGGATATTCCGCGATTGCCTGCGCGTCGGGTACATATGCCGGGTTGTCACCGTTGAAGCCCGTGTCGTGGGCTACGGCGTGATGAGCGTCGGCGCGGGCGAAGCACACATCCTCAACTTGTGTGTACTTGAAGCCTACCGTTGCCGCGGCGTTGGCAAGAGTCTGCTCACTTATCTGCTCGAACGCGGGGCTGCCGCTGGCATGAGCGAGGCATTCCTCGAGGTTCGCCCGTCCAACACCGCGGCCATCCGCCTCTATCAGTCACTTGGGTTCGAGCAGGTGGGTATGCGGCGCGGCTACTATCAGGCGGTGGGCGGACGTGAAGATGCCGCCGTTCTGAAGCTGCCGCTGCGTCCGCGGCGGGGTCGCTCGGGCTGAGTCAGCCTCAGAGGCGCAGGCTCTTCCACATCTGTCGAATTTGCCGCTCAGGATCTTCCGCCACGCGGCAGTGCGAGTCGGGCTGCACCGAACACCGCCCGCGCCCGTGACCGCAGCGCGGCATCGTCCCAGTGGAATATCTCAGGCTGGCCGCTGAAGAAGAATGTCGCCTCGTCGTGGTTGTAGCCGACGATGAGCGGCACCGAGGCAGCCGTGGGCGGCGCATCCGGATACAGATACCCGAGCAGGCCCAGTCGATGATTGGTCGTCACGACCACGACGTGGTAAGTGGCCGCGAGACGCGCCCCGTCCTTGTCGCGAAAGCCGCCGGAGCCGCTGACATAACCGCCGCCGTGGGAGTAGACCATGACCGGGCGCCTGCGGCCATCGTTCACTGCCGGCGTCCATACATTCAACACCAGGCAGTTCTCGCTGCCGGCAGGCTCGTTTTCTCCATACGTCGTGCCGGGCCCCTGCAGAGAAGGGGGGGGCGAGCAGCAGCGCATCGCGCACGCCGCTCCAGGGTTGCGGCGGTGGAGCTTCCTTGAAGCGCGCGGCACCCGTGACGGCACCGGCGTAAGGAATTCCCTTGAAGGCCAACGCTCCGCGCTATGGCCGCCGCGCACCCGGCCTTGCGCGCTCGCAACTTCGACGTACGCAGGAGTCGTGAGGGTGGAGGGAGTTGCCGACGCCGATAGTGGACGCCACAGCGCGGGTGCAGATACCGCGGCTGCCGTGGCCAACAGGGCTTTACGCCGAGATACCTGCATGGAGCGATCTCCCTTCGGGGACGGCAACTGGATCCTTTTCTCCCGCGCGTGAGTCAATTGAAGAAAGCGCGCGCGTAGTTGATCGGCGCGTGGTCCGCGAGGCGGCGCAGGAGCACGTTGCCGAGTCTCCAGGAGTACCTGGCCAGGTAGCGCCGGCGGGCGGAGGAGCGGTCCGCGTCGATGAGCGCCTGGGCTGGATCGAGGACGGCCTGCCCGTCCTGAGTCAGGTACGTGCAGGTGGGAACGTGCGCATAGCCGCCGATCGGAAGCGGCGGGGGCACCTGCGTCACCAGGTCGCAGCAGTCGACGATGCGCACACTGTTCGCGGCCTGCAGGGTGCGAATGAAGTCCGAATCCCCCACGCGTGGCGAGCCCAGCGTGACGAGCCACTCGACCGGCAGTGCCGCAGCGGTGAGCGTCGCCATTGCGGCTCCCAGGCTGTGGCCTGTCACGATCAGCTTTTCCGCGGCGTGTGCCGTACGGCTGATCCACTGACGGATCTGCGGCAGCAATGAGCGAGTGGCCGATGCGAAGCCGGCGTGCACACGGCCGCCCGACTCGGACCACGCGATCATCCTGACTCCCAGGTCGCGTTTGATGTCGCGGAAATCGTCTGGCTGGGTGCCGCGAAGCGCAAGCAGCATCCTCCGATCGCTGGCGCGCAGACTGCCGAATCCGGCAGCGCCGGTGTGCTCGCCGATGAACATCACCGGGGCTGCGAATCCCACTCGCGCGAGCGCCTCGGCGAGGCGCTGCATCTGGGCAGAGGAGGCCTCTGCGCGGTAGTAGGCGAGGCGGGCGGCCTCGACTGCGAGCTGCACGGGCGTGTAGTCCACGCCGCTCTGGAACACCGTGTCCCGGCTCTCGGGTGTGTACAGGGCCGAGCGGCTGGCGTCGTACGCAATGACCATCGGTGACCTTGCGGCAATGCCCGAGGCCACGATGACCTGCGGCGGCGGCCATTGCAAGTTCCTCGGGTGGCACGTGACCGACGGGTTCGAGCAGTCCTCAGTTGTTGGCTCGGTACTTCTGCTTCTTGTGATCCAGCAGCCCCGACAGAAACCGTGTGAACGGCTTGATGTCCTGATCGACACTGGCCGATTCCAGCGCCGACCCATACCGATCTCTTTCATCGAGCGGCACGCTGGTCCAGGGATATCCCCCCGATGCCAGCATGACGTTCGAGCCTTCTACCTCTACAATAGAGGGCTGGATGCGCTCCCAGCGAGCGGGCTACTACTTTCCCGATGCGTACACACGGGTGTACACATTTTTGACCGAGACGACATGACATTCACTTTAGAGCAGGCAATCAAACGCCGCCGCACGTTTGCCATCATTTCCCACCCCGACGCGGGCAAGACGACGCTCACCGAAAAGCTGCTGCTGTTCGGCGGCGCCATCCAGATGGCCGGCACCGTCAAGGGCCGTAAGGCCGCCCGGCATGCGACCTCCGACTGGATGCGCCTGGAGCAGCAACGCGGAATCTCCGTCACCTCATCGGTGATGCAGTTCCCGTACAGGGGCTGCATCGTGAATCTGCTCGACACCCCGGGACACGAGGATTTCTCCGAGGACACCTACCGGACGTTGACCGCGGTCGACTCCGCGCTGATGGTGATCGACTGCGCCAAGGGGGTCGAGGAGCGCACCATCAAGTTGATGGAGGTCTGTCGGCTGCGCGACACGCCGATCATGACCTTCATCAACAAGCTCGACCGCGACGGCCGCGCGCCGATCGAGCTGCTCGATGAGATCGAAAAAGTGCTGGGCATACGCACAGCCCCGATCACCTGGCCCATTGGCATGGGCCGCGAGCTGCGCGGGATCTATCACCTGCTGGAGGACCGCATCTACGCCTACGAGGCCGGCGAGAAGGGCCGGGTGGGGGAGAACCTCACGATTGACGGGCTCGCCAGCGCGCCGGCACGCGAGTTCCTCGGCGAGCTGGCGGCCGCGTTCGATGAGGAGATCGAGCTGGTCAAAGGCGCCACCGAGACGTTCGATCCGCAAGCCTATCGCGCCGGACGGCAGACGCCGGTGTTCTTCGGCTCCGCCATCAACAATTTCGGTGTCGAGGAGCTGTTGGCCTCCTTCACGGTCAACGCTCCCGGCCCGCTCCCTCGCACCGCTCGCGAGCGCAGCGTCGATCCGCTGGAGAGCCGCCTGTCGGGATTCGTGTTCAAGATCCAGGCCAACATGGATCCCGGCCACCGTGACCGGATCGCCTTCATGCGGCTGTGCTCCGGGCGCTATGTGCGCGGCATGCGTCTCTATCACACGCGCCTGGCGAAGGAGGTACGCGTGGCCGATGCATTGACCTTCATGGCCGCCGACCGGTCGCAGGCGGACGAGGCTTTCGCCGGCGACATCATCGGCCTGCACAACCACGGCACGATCAACATCGGGGACACTTTCACCGAGGGCGAGCGCCTCGCCTTCACCGGGGTGCCGAATTTCGCGCCGGAGATGTTTCGCCGTGCCGTGCTCAAGGACCCCCTGAAGATGAAGGCCCTGCAAAAGGGCCTGTCGCAGCTGTGCGAGGAGGGCGCCACGCAGCTGTTCAAGCCGCTGCGCAACAACGACCTGATCCTGGGGGCGGTCGGGCAGCTGCAGTTCGAGGTCGTCGCCTTCCGCCTGCAGGATGAGTACGGCGTGCAGTGCGTTTTCGATCCGATCAACGTGTACACCGCACGTTGGGTCGCGGGCGGGGAGCCGCGCAAGCTCGAGGAATTCCGCGCCAAGGCCTATGACGCGCTCGCTCTGGACCACGCCGGAGCGCTCGTCTATCTTGCGCCGTCGCGGGTGAATCTCGAGCTGACGCTCGAGCGCTGGCCGGATATCGTGTTCCGCGAGACGCGCGAGCACGCGGTTTGACCTGACCTCGAGGAAACCCCATGACCGGCCAGGTTTTGACGCGGCGCGCGGTTTTTGGCTGGGCGATGTACGACTGGGCCAACTCGTCGTTTGCGACGACGGTCATGGCCGGGTTCTTTCCACTGTTCTTCAAACAGTATTGGAATGCGGGCGTGGCGGCGACGGAGAGCACTTTCCGGCTCGGCGTCGTTGCCAACGGCACTGCCAGCCTGATCGTCGCCTTCATGGCGCCGCTGATCGGCGCCATCGCCGACAAGGGGGGCGCCCGAGTGCGGCTGCTGGGCCTGTTCACGGCGCTCGGGGCGATCCTGACGGTCGGCTTCTACTTCGTGGGCAAAGGGGACTGGTTGACGGCCACCGTCCTGTATGTGGGGGCGTCGCTGGGCTTCTGGGGCGGCAACCAGTTCTACGACTCGCTGCTGACGGATGTGGCGCAGCAGAGCGAGTACGACCTGGTATCCGGATACGGCTACGCCCTGGGGTATCTCGGGGGTGGCCTGCTGTTTGCGCTGAACGTGGCCATGGTGACGCACCCCGCGTGGTTCGGTCTTGCGGATGCGGGCGCTGCCGTGCGCTGGTCGTTCGTGAGCGTCGGGGTCTGGTGGATGCTCTTTACCATCTTGCCGCTCACGCTGGTGCGCGAGCGCCGCACGCAGGAGCCGCTGCCGGCCATGGAGGCGATCCGTGCCGGCGGGCGCGAATTGCTCGTCACCATCAGAAACCTGCGCGGACAGCGGGCACTGTTGTGGTTCCTGCTCGCGTACTGGTTCTACATCGACGGCGTCAACACCATCATCAAGATGGCCGTCGACTACGGCCTGTCGCTCGGCCTGAAGCAGACGAGCCTGATCACGGCGTTGCTGCTGGTGCAGTTCATCGGGTTTCCCGCGGCGCTGGCTTTCGGCTGGCTGGGCCAGAAGATCGGCGCCCGCGCGGGCATCTTCATCGGCATCGCCGTGTACGCGGGGATCGCAGGCTATGCGTACTTCCTGAAGTCGGAGACCGAGTTCTTCGTGATGGCGCTGATCATCGGCCTGGTGCAGGGCGGCATCCAGTCGCTGTCGCGATCGCTGTTCGGGCGGCTGGTGCCGGTCGGCAAGGCCGGGGAGTTCTTCGGTTTCTACAACCTGATGGGCAAGGCGGCGGCGATACTGGGACCGACGCTGACCGGCATCGTCGCGCTGTTGACCAACGACTCGCGCCTGGCGATCGTCTCCATCGTCATCCTGTTCGTCATCGGGGCTGTGTTCCTGGTTCGAGTCCGCCTGCCTGTGGCCGTCGCAGCCGCGGACTAGAGGGCGGAGGCGACCCGTCCGACGGGCGGTCCCGGCCCGGGCTATGGCTATCAGTGCCTGCGCGTCGCGCCTGCGGGCGGAGCCGGGATTGCGCGAGCGCGTGCAGACGATCGTCACCGCAGGGGAGGGACCCTCGCTTCCCGCCGGCAGACGAGTTGCCTCACGGCGCGCTCGAACGTGGAAACCCCCGCCGCATCATCGTCCGACACCGGGCCGAAGCGCAGCTGCGCGTACTGACTCAACAGGACCCCGACCGGACCGGCGAGGTCCGGGCGTCGCTGGCGGACGGTCTCGGCGAAACCGATCGGCCCCTGGTGGGGCGCGCGCTCGATTCCGGCCTCGAGCAGCTTGGTGCACAGGCGAGAATAGGCGAGCGTCAGCCGATCGCGCTGCGGTGGCGGTGCGCCGCGCGCGTGTTGCCAGGCGATCCAAGCCATCCACGACAGCAGGCCGCCGGCCAGCGCCCAACCCAGATCGCTGGCGTCGGGCGAGTCGATGCCGAGGCGTTGCAGAATGCCGACCTGGGCGTTGAAATCGTACTTGACTACGTGCTCGGTCCACCACGCGTTCGCCGCATCCCAACGCTGCAGCAACGCTGTCAGCGAGCTCGATGCGCGCACCAGTCGCGCCTCCGCCGACACCGCATTGGGAAGCAGGTCGAGGATTCCCCTGTTGAGACGCTCGGGCTCCACGACGGCCGTCGGATCCACCCGTGTCCAGCCGCGGCCCTGCAGCCAGACCTCCGCCCAGGCGTGCGCGTCGGACTGACGCACGATCAGATAGCCGCCGATCGGATTCCACTCGCCACCCAGATAGCCTGTCACGACGTGCGCAGGCACCTTCGCTTCGCGCATGAGCGCGACGAAGGCGGAAGCGAAATGGCCGCAGAAGCCGCGGCGCGTGCCGAACAGGAAGTCATCCACTGAGTCAGGGCCGAGGGGCGGCGGCGTCAGCGTGTATTCGAACCCGCCGGTCCGCAGGAAATCCAGTACGGCGGCGACGTATGCGCCGTCCGATCCGGCGCGAGCGCGCAGATCGCGGGCAAGTGTGTGCGAGCGCGGATTGCCTCTCACGGGCTGCGTGTCGCGACGCCGCGGGCCTGCCGTGAGCTCGGCGGTTGATCTGACATCAGTGTAGGAAACTGCCGTGTAGGTGATCGTGTCGCTGACGGGCCGAGTGCCGATCAGCTCGTTGTCCTGGGTGAGAAATACGAAGCCCTCGGGACGCCGCCCAATGGTATCCAGGGCAAACCACCAGCGCTGCGAGCTGGGTTCCAGCAGGACGAGATAGCGGTAGGGAGTGCCCAGGTACTCCAGCGGCGCTCCGCGGTACGGCCCCGTGAAGGTGCGTCGCCACGTCTGACCGTCGAAGTCGTGCAGGACGGGACCGCGCCAGTAGCGCATCGCCGGCGGCGGCACAGGACCGTTGAAGCGCGCTCGAAAGGCGATGTCATAGGACCCCGTCAGCCGCGTGATACTACCGGGAGTCATCGTGTCGCTGAGGCCGGTCGTTGCCAGATCGCCGCGGGGCAGGGCCCAGAACGCCCCTGCCAACCGCGGGAAGAAGAGGAACATCAGCAGAGCCAGCGGGGTTGCCAGCAACAGCGTGCGCGCCGCGAGCTTCAGGGCGCTGCGATCGTCGAAGCCCCGCGCGGTGCCCGGCTCGCGCGGCGCGGAGGTCGGCGCGTAACCGATGACCGCAATCGCCGTACAGCAGATCCAGACTTGCACGAGGTACAGCGGCGTGCGCAGCAGGTTTTGTCGATCCAGAACCGCTGCCAGGAGCAGGAACAGCGAGACTGCCACGACGATGAGCGCATCGCGCTGCGAGCTCGTTTCGAGCAGCTTGCTCGCGCCCATCAGAATGAGCAGCGCCGTGCCGGCGCTCAAGCCGTTGAGGGTATGGAATCTACCCAGCACTCCCAACACCAGCACGGCGGCGAGCAGGGTCCGTACGAGAGTGCCGGGCAACCGCAGCGAGCGAGTGGGTCGCCACGCGGCCCACATTCGCCAGGCGAGCAGAACGAGGGCGGCCACCGACACCCAGGCCGGCACCCGATCGGCGTTCAGGAGGGTCCCTGCGGCGAAGGCAACTGCCGACCACGCCAGTGGGCGCAGCGTCGTTGCCTCGCCACGCAATTTCATCGGCTCGTTTCCTGGCGTTCGTGCAGAGCCAGTGCACGCAGGCAGCGGTGCCTGTGCTGCGGTCCGCGGTCGGGCTCGATCCGCGTGCCGGGGAGCTCGATGCCGTACGTCTCCCCTTGCGCTTCCGCATCCACGATCCAGCGGGCCAGCTGCTCGAGGCGCCGTTCGACGCTCAATCCGGTGAGCGCATCGAAACGGAACAGCCGCAGCTCACTGGCCGAGGAGCTGTATTCCTTCACCAGCAAAGGCGCTTCGCGCGCGTAGGCTTTCCAATCGACCTGGCGCGGCGAATCGCCATCGCGAAAGGGCCGCAGGCCGAGCCATTCGTCCGCGCCGGCACCGCCCCTGGCGAGCTTGCCGGCGTTCTGCGCATCGTCGGCGGGCATCGGCAGCGTTCCGCTGGGGCGCGGGTACACGATCATCCGCAGTGGCGCATGAACCCAGCTCCAGGCGCGAAACAGCCCGAAGGGATGCGTGGTGGTGAGCTTCAGCCGGTCGATGTGCACCACGCCTCGAACCGGCGCGGCAACGCTCAGATCGATAGGCTGCCTGCCGTTCGCCGGCAGGTCCGCCACCAGCGGCGCGTCCGTTTCGATGGCGGCGCCGATGCGGTAGCGCGGGGTGCTCGCGGAGCTCTCCAGCTCCAGGCGCAGGGTGCCGGCGCGCGAGGCAAACGTTGCGCCCGCACTCGCAGCACGCAAGCTCGTGCTCATGAGGTTGCGGTGGCATTGGTGCATCGTGATCAGGCCGAACCCTCCGAGGAGGAAGGTGAGAAACAGCGCGAGGCTGTTGGCGTAGTTGAGGCCCGCTACGAACATCAGGAATACCAGCAGCAGGAACCCGAGGCCGGCGCGCGTCGGGAGGATGTAGATCCGGCGCCGGTGCAGAGTGAGCGGTAGAGCGTCCGGCCCCTGGCGGCGCCGAACCCAGCTAGCCATCCGCAGCTGCCAGTAGGTGCGCAAGTGTGCGGCGCTCATTGTCGGGGCTACAGCGGGACGGGCACCGATCGGATGAGCTCGTTCGCGATGCCCAGGCTGTCCTGTACGCCGGCCGGGTCGCGGCGTTCGAGTCGGTGCGCGACCACTGCCGGCGCGACTGCCTGGATGTCTTCGGGCAGCACGGCGCGCCGGCCTGCCACCAGGCTCCACGCCTGGGCGGCCCGGATCAATCCCTGACCGGCTCGGGGCGACAACCCTATCTTCAGATCCGCGCGCTCGCGCGTGCGGGCGATCAATGCCTGCACGTAATCCAGCAGTGTGTCGGAGATGTGCACGTTGCGCACCTCGTGTTGGATGCGAATGATGCTTTCCGCGCTCAGGGCCGGCGCAATCCGGGGCAGCACGTCGCGGCGGTCGCCGCGGCGCAGCAGCTCACGCTCGTGGGTCGAGTCCGGATATCCGAGCGTGACGCGCATCAGAAAGCGGTCGAGCTGCGACTCCGGCAGGGGAAATGTGCCCAGCTGCTCGTGCGGGTTCTGCGTGGCGACCACGAAAAACGGCTCCGGCAGTGCGTAGGTCGTGACGTCGGCGCTGACCTGCCGCTCCTCCATGGCTTCCAACAGAGCGCTCTGGGTTCGCGGGCTGGCCCGGTTCACCTCGTCCGCCAACAGCAACTGCGTGAACACCGGCCCCTTGCGGAAATGAAACTGCTGGCTCGCGCGATCGAACACCGACACGCCGATGATGTCGGCGGGCAGCAGGTCGCTGGTGAACTGCACCCGCTGCCACGCGAGGCCCAGAACCTGCGCCAGCGCATGGGCGAGGGTCGTCTTGCCGACACCGGGAACGTCCTCGATCAGCAGGTGCCCGCGTGCCAGCAGACAGGCCAGGCAGAGCCGGACCTGCTGTGGCTTGCCGAGAATCACCGTCTCCAGCGCATCGATGGCCGACTGCAGCCCCTCCGAACCCGCTTGCGGTGCGGTTGCTGCGTTCACGGCTAGAGCAATCCTCGCAGGCGCTCGAGCTGGGCGCCCAGGCCGGTGATCGTGCGCTCGAGCTCCGACTCGCGCTCCCGATCCTTGGCCACGACGTCGGCGGGTGCGTTGCGGACGAAGCTCTCGTTGGAGAGCCGTGCGCGCATTTTCGCCAGGTCCTGGTTCGACTTCGCGAGCACCTTGCTCAGCCGCTCGATCTCGGCTGCCACATCGATCAAACCCGCCATCGGTACGAACAGAGTGAGATCCCCGACCATGGCGGTCGCCGCCTGCGGCACGCCGGCGCCCGGCTCCAGTACCGTGATCCTCTGCAGGGCGGCGAGCCGCTCGAGGTAGGGCCGAAACATCTCGGCGTTGGTCTTGTCCTGGGCAGAGGCGCCCTGCAGCAATAGCGGAATGCGCCGCGACAGCGGAATGTTCATCTCGCCGCGGATCTGCAGGACAGCGCGGATCACCGCCCGTACCCACCCGATCTCGTGCTCTGCCTGATCGTCCCGCGGGAAATCGGCGGCTCGCGGGTAGGGTGCGAGCATCACCGTCGAGCCGGACTTGCCCGCGAGCGGCGCAACGCGCTGCCAGAGTTCCTCCGTCACGAACGGCATCAGAGGGTGCAGCGCGCGTTGCAGCGCTTCGAGAATCTCCAGCAGCGTGCGGCGAGTTCCCAGCTTCGCGCCGGGGGAGGCGTCGTCCGCTTGCAGGACGGGCTTCGTCAGCTCGATGTACCAGTCGCAGAACTCATACCAGGTGAATTCGTACAGCGCCTGGGCCGCGTAGTCGAAGCGGTAGTCGGCGAACGCGGTTTCCACTTCGGCGACCATCCGGCCGAAGCGGGCACGAATCCACCGATCGGCCACCGACAGCTCCCCCCCGGGGGGCGCCCCCGAGGAGGCAGGCGGCGTTTCCTGCATCTGCGTCAATACGAAGCGCGCGGCGTTCCACAGCTTGTTGCAGAAGTTGCGGTAACCGCCGACGCGCCCGAGGTCGAAACGGATCTCGCGGCTGGCAGAGGCGAGGGCAGCGAAGGTGAAGCGCAGTGCATCGGTGCCGTGCGGCTCGATGCCCTGCGGGTACTGCTTGCGCGTGGCCTTCTCGACCGCGGGCGCCAGCTGCGGTTGCATGAGGCCGGAGGTGCGCTTGAGGACCAGCGACTCGAGGTCGATGCCATCGACGATGTCCAGCGGATCGATCACGTTGCCCTTGGACTTGGACATCTTCTCGCCGTGCTCATCGAGAATGAGCCCGGTGATGTAGACGTCCCGGAACGGCACCTCGCCCATGAACTTCAGCCCCATCATCATCATCCGGGCAACCCAGAAGAAGATGATGTCGAAGCCCGTGATCAGCACACTCGTGGGGTAGAAGGCGGCCAGCTCGGGAGGGTGCTTCGGCCAACCGAGCGTCGAGAAAGGCCACAGCGCCGAGGAGAACCAGGTGTCGAGCACGTCGGTGTCCTGGCGCAGCCTCACACTCTCCCCCAGGCCATGCCGGGAGCGAACCTCGGACTCGCTCCGGCCCACATAGACGCGCTCGTCGGAGTCATACCACGCCGGTATCCGGTGGCCCCACCAGAGCTGGCGGCTGACGCACCAGTCCTTGATGTTGCGCATCCACTCGTAATAGGTCTTGGCCCAGTTCTCCGGAACGAAACGGGTGCGTCCGCGCTCGACGGCTTCGAGGGCCGGGCCGGCGAGCGGGGCAATCTTCACGTACCACTGGTCGGTGAGGTACGGCTCGAGCACCGCACCCGTGCGGTCTCCGCGGGGCACCTTGAGGCGATGTTTTTCGATGCGCTCGAGCAGCCCGGCCGCCTCGAGCTCGGCGACCACGCGCTTGCGCGCCTCGAACCGGTCGAGGCCCCGGAAGCGCTCGGGCACGTTCTCATTCAGAGCGGCGCGCGGAGTGAAGATGTTGATCTGCGCCAGCCCGTGGCGCAGGCCGATCTCATAGTCATTGAAATCGTGTGCCGGGGTGATCTTGACCGCGCCGGAGCCGAACTGCGGATCGACATAGGCATCGGAGATAATGGGAATCGGTCGTTCGGCCAGCGGCAGGCGCAGCATTTTTCCAACCAGGGACCGGTAGCGCTCATCCTCGGGGTTCACCGCCACTGCCGTGTCCCCGAGCATCGTCTCGGGCCGCGTGGTTGCGACGACGAGGTGCCCCGTGCCCTCGGCCAGCGGATAACGCATGTGCCACAGCGACCCGTCTTCCTCCTCCCCTTCGACCTCGAGATCCGAGAGTGCCGTCAGCAGTACCGGGTCCCAGTTGACCAGGCGCTTGCCGCGGTAGATCAGCCCCTCCTCGTACAACCGGACGAACACTTCGGCGACGGCCTCCGACAAGCCCGGGTCCATCGTGAAACGGTCGCGCGTCCAGTCGACCGAGTCGCCCAGGCGGCGCATTTGTGCCGCGATGGTTCCCCCTGACTTCTCCTTCCATTCCCACACGCGGGCGATGAAAGCGTCCCGGCTCAAGTCGGTGCGCTTGATCCCCTGGGCGTTGAGCTGGCGCTCGACGACCATCTGCGTCGCAATACCGGCGTGATCCGTCCCGGGCTGCCACAAGGCGCGATCGCCCCGCATGCGGTGATATCGGGTCAGGGCGTCCATCAGCGTGTGCTGGAACGCATGGCCCATGTGAAGCGTGCCGGTGACGTTGGGGGGTGGGATGACGATGCAATAGGGCGCACCGTCTCCGGCCGGCGCAAACCAGCCGTGAGACTCCCAGCGCTCGTATATCCGCCGCTCGATCTCGTGCGGCGCGTAGAGTTTATCCATCAGCGAGGCAGTAGTGGGGGTAGCCGGCCGATTATAGGTTATGGGATGCCGGCTGCACGCCGCGCTCGAGATAGGCGCGGTAGCGTGCGCGTCCGGCCTGCCGGCGGCCCTCATCCCCGTCGATGATCTCCACGACCCGCTTGGCCCGGGGGAGGAATTCCGGCACCTCCGCGGCCAGGTTGATGATGACATCGAGCTCGCCAGCGGGCAGCGGGCCGCAGCTCAGCAGGACCGGGGTATCCGCCCCGTCGGTCTGAATCGTCGCCAGCACCTCGTGCGGCACGAAGCTGCCGTCGCGAAACATCCAGAGCATCTCATCGAGCGCCTGCAGCTCCGCCGCGTCGGTATGCCAGATGAGCACGGTGTGCGCGGCGAGATAGGCCTTCTCCGCGAGCTTGCAGGCGAGGCCGAGGCGGGCGTTCCCGGCAGGGGTGATGTAGAAGTCGACGCGCAGGTCGGCCATGTTCTGCGATTGCAAAAGGCGTGTTTTGCCGGCTTAGCCGCGGATCCTGCGGGCGGCGAGCAGCCGCCGGCGCTCGAGTCTGCAGAAGCGGATGTGCCGCCGCTTGCGGTCGTGACTCACGCCATTGCGCGTCAGAGGGCGGCGCGATGGATGAGAAAATCCGACAGCAGCGGTGTCGGCCTGCCGGTACTGCCCTTCTGCGCACCGCTCTGATAGGCGGTGCCCGCGACGTCGAGGTGCGCCCATTTCAACCCCTGTGTGAACTTGCCCAGGAATGCCGCCGCCGTGATGGCGCCGCCTTCCCGCCCGCCGATGTTTGCGAAATCGGCGAAATTGCTCTTCAGCTGCTCAGCGTACTCCTCCGTGAGCGGCAGATGCCAGGCGCGATCGTCCGCGCGCACCCCCGCATCGACGAGCTCCCGAACGAGCTCCTCGTCGTTGCCCATCGCACCGGCGTGATGGTGGCCCAGAGCCACGACGCAAGCGCCGGTCAAAGTCGCAATATCGACCACGGCGGCCGGATGAAACCGTCGCGCGTAATGAAGGGCATCACACAGGATGAGCCGCCCTTCCGCGTCGGTGTTGAGGATTTCCACCGTCTGACCGGAGGCGCTGGTGGCAATATCGCCGGGCTTCACCGCATGACCGCTCGGCATGTTCTCGACGGCGGCCACGAGGCCCACGACTCGCAACGGCAGGCGCAGCTCGGCGACGAGATTCATCGAGGCGATCACGGCGGCGGCGCCGCTCATGTCAAATTTCATCTCGTCCATGGCACCGGGGTCCTTCAGCGAGATGCCGCCGGTGTCGAAGGTGACGCCCTTGCCAACCAGCACGACGCACGATTTGTCCGTCTTGCCGCCGCGGTGCTCGAGCACGATGAAGCGGGGCGGTTGATGGCTGCCTTGAGCCACCGCCAGCAGGCACCCCATTTTCTCCCGTCGGATCGCGGCCTCGTCGAGCACCTGCACGCGCAGGGAGGTGTAGCGTTTGGCCAATGCGCGCGCCTGTTCTGCGAGATAAGTAGGAGTGCAGACGTTTGCAGGAAGGTTGGCGAGGTCGCGTTGCACGCGTACGGCGTTTGCGACAGCGGCACCGTGCGCCAGGCCCTGGGTGGCTGCCTCGACACCGGTCTTGCGAACCGGTCCTGCCAGCAGCTTCTGCAGCGCCGGGAGCTTCTGCTTCTTCGCCGTCTTCAAGTCGTTGATGCGATACAGCGCGCTGCCGGCGATCTCGGCGACTGCCCTGCCCAGGTAGTAGTCATCGAGCTCTTTCGCTGGCGGCCGCTCGATGGCGATCGCCGCGCTCGTGATGCGTGTGCGTGCCAGCGCAGATAGGGCAGCGGTGAGAGCCTTGCGCCAGGGGCGGCGAGCGAGGCTTTTCCGGCCACCGAGGCCGGTGAGCAGCACCCGTGTTGCCTCGATCCCGGGAAGGTCGGTGAGCAGCAGCGTCTCGCCCGTTCGGCCCGAGAAATCGCCGCGCGCGAGCAGCTTCCTCAGTCGGCCGCCGAGCGCCGCGTCGACGGCCTGCGCTTCCTCCGTCAGCGTACCCTCTTCGAAGATCCCCAAGACGAGGCAGTCCACCGAGAGTGCCGCCAGGCCGCGGGTCCAGACCTCGAAATGCATCCGACGCTCCTATGATTCTTGCCCGCCTCGATCTGAAGCGCGCTTGGTGTCAACGCCCGATTGCTTTACCTTAGTCGCGCGCCGGGCGCCAGACTCCATTTCGAGTCGATTTGTTCAGAAATGGGTACTTTTGCGGCGGGGCGCAGCATGAAGTGTAACTCAAAGCCCGCCGCCGTTCCGGTGGAGGGCGCAACTGACGGATAGTGCGATTGGGGACGATCCTCGGACGTTACGTATTACGCGAGGTCATAGCCGCCTGGCTGGTGGTGACGGGCGTGCTGCTCCTGCTGCTGCTCGCGCAGCAGCTCGCCGCCGTGCTCGAGCGCGCCGCGGTGAATCAATTCCCCCAGGGCGTCGTCCTGCAGCTCCTCTGGCTGGGTACGCTGCAGAACCTGAGCATTCTGGTCCCCGTCGGGCTGCTGCTGGGAGTCGTTCTCTCCTTCGGACGCCTCTATCACGACAGTGAGATGGCTGCGGTACTCGCGTGCGGTGTGGCCCCCTCGAAGGTGTATGTTCCGGTGGTGGGCCTGGCGGTCATCGTGACCGTATTTCTCGCATGGCTCACGCTCGTGCTCGCGCCTCAGGCCACGGAACGCACCCTGATGCTGCGCAGCGCTGCACTGCGGGCTGGGCAGTTCGCCCCGATCGCCGCCGGGAAGTTCCGTACCTTCGGCGGACAGAGCGCCGTCGTCTACGCAGAGGCCGTCAACGCCGACGGTACGCTGCGCAACGTTTTCGTCGAGCAGAGCATCGGCTCGCGCGTCGAGGTCGCCGTTGCCGATCGCGCTCGCCATACGGTGACCGGCGACGGACTGACTCACACGATCATCCTGTATGACGGCGAGCGCTTCGAGGGAATCCCCGGCACCCCTGAGTGGCGCATCATGCGGTTCGAGGAGCACACGGTGCCGGTGGAGGTGCCGGCGGCCAATGATGTTGTCAAGAATCTCGACGCGCAGCCATCGCTCGCGCTTTACAAGTCGACCGATCTCGTCAAGCGCGCGGAGCTGCATTGGCGCGTCGCCCTGCCGATGATGTGCGTCGTGCTGACATTGCTGGCGGTGCCCTTGTCGCGCCTGAACCCACGGCAGGGGCGCTACGCCAGGGTGTGGGTGGCCGTGGTGGTGTATTTCGTGTACTCCAACCTGATTTCCGCCGGCAAGGTATGGATCGCCCACGGCAGCGTGCCCGAGTCGGTCGGGTTGTGGTGGACTCACGCGGCGGTCATCCTGCTGACATTGGCGATCGTGTTCGGTCCCCGTCTGCTCGCGCGCGTGCGGCATCGGGCCTCGCCATGAGTATCCTGGATCGCTACATCATCCGCTCCATCCTGGGCGCCGCGCTGATGGTGATATTCGTCCTGCTGATCCTGGGGGCGCTGTTCGTATTCATCGACCAGCAGGGCGACATCGGAGTCGGGCATTACACGGTGCTCAGCGCTTTATCCTTCACGCTCCTGAACGTGCCGCAGCAGGCTTTCGATCTGCTTCCGATCGCCGCCCTCATGGGCTCGCTGCTGGGTCTGGGCTCGCTGGCGCGCGGCAGCGAAGTGACCGTGATCCGTGCATCTGGAATCTCCGTCGCGCGCATCTGCGGCACGGTGCTCATGGCCGGGATCCTGCTCATCGGCGTGGAGGTGCTGTTGGGCGAGTTTCTGGCTCCGCCGCTGCGCGAAGCCGCCAAGGAGCAGAAGGCGTTCAGCAAGTTCAACGACATCAGCTTCGGCGGTGGTGGCGCCTGGGTGCGCGATGGCAACACGATCCTGAACGTCGCCGGGCAATCGGGCGAGCGCCAGTTCGGCGGCATGCAGGTGTTCGAGCTGTCCGCCGATCACCATCACCTGATCTCGATCGGTCACGCCGGCCGCGCCACCGCGGGCACCAATCGGCGCTGGACGCTCAGCGATTACACCGAGTCGCGCTTCAACGATGACAGCGTGGTCGCGGTCCCTTCGGGACAGCGCTCGTTCGAGTCGAATGTGACTGCCGGCTTTCTGGGCCTCGCCGTCGACACGCCCGACCAGCTCACCAGCCGTGCCCTGTGGAGCCTGATCCAGTATCTGAAATCCAACTCCCTGGATGCCCGGGAGTACGTGTTTGCCTTCTGGTCGCGGATTGCGCGCACCGTGGCTATTGCGTTCGCGGTCCTGCTCGCCGTGCCGTTCATTCTTGGTTCCCTGCGTGCCGCCGGCGCTGGCACCCGCATGGGGCTGAGCCTCATCATCGGCCTCGGCTTCTTCCTGCTGCAGAAGCTGATCGAAAGCGGGACCCTCGTGTTCAACCTGGACCCCCTGATCCTCGCGTGGCTCCCGACCGCGCTGCTGGCCACCGTGACTGTTCTCCTCCTCGTCCGCGCCCGCTGACGGGCCTCCGTCAGAGGGGGGCGGCGCTTTACTTCGCTTCGGCGGTGGGGGGTGAGGCCTTCGACTTCTTGGCGGAGCCGGCCGCCTTGGCGGCTTTCTTGGCGGGCTCGGGGGGCTTCTGCAGGAGGTCCTCGAGAGGGCGGAAGATCGCGTCGTACTTGTAGGCGGGGATCTCGAACTCCCAACCTTGTGTGCGAGCAGCGAGAGCTTGCGCCTGCGCGTCGGCGGTCTTGTCGGTGGAGGTGGCGGCGACGGAGATGAGCGTTCGCGTGCCGTCCTTGCGTCCGCTCACATCGACGGCCATGCCGTCGAAGGTGTGGAAGGTGGCGTGCGACAGTGACTTGGGATCGGGCGCGGTTGTGGGGGCGCGCTGCGCGTCATCGAGTGTCAGTCCGGCGAGCGAGCCTGCGATCGGATCCGCCGCGGTGGGATTGGAGAGCTCGCGGCCTTTGGGGATATCGGCGACCGTGAAGTCCGTCTTGTCCTTGCTTGGCCGGGAGGCGCTGTAGGTCGGGCCCGTGGCGGGCTTGATCGTGAAGTCCTTCACGCGATCCTGGGCGACATCGAGCAGTGTGTGATCGAGCCAGCGCTTCGGATCCGCGTCGACCGTCAAGGAAGGTGCCGCGAGCAGGCTCTGCATCGAGCCGCCGACACGGACGTAACCGGAGCTCGCGCCGGAGGACTTGCCAACGATCAGCGAATAGGTCTTCCCCGCGCCCTTGGCATCGATGCGGGTACCCGTCGCCTTGGGAGAGCTCACATCCTCCACCCCCAGTTGCGGGAAGTTGGCGGGCGTGCGCGTCTTCTCCTCGACGACGTTCAGGGAAGCCAGATCCAGAAGCAGCTTGCGCACCTTGCCCGAGTCGGCCGGGTAGCCGCGCTCGTCCACGACCCAGTCGGTTGCGCCCTTCTTCAACGTCGTGTGGGTCGCGTCGCCCTTCGTCAGGGTGACTTCGGTGATGGAATTCAGCGCCTGCTCCATCCCCGGCAGCACGAGCTGCCCTGCGGTAGTGGTGCGCTCGAGGTGCCGCTCCGAGGACAGCCAGACTCCAAACACGATGATCGCCAATCCGGCGATGAACAAGGCGGCCAGGCGGCGGGATGTCATGAGCGGGCCTCGTTATTCAATGCCGCGGAGCTCGACGGTGCGGGGGTGCCGGCTGCCGGAGCACCGGCTCTGGCGGCAGCGCGCTCCTGGCGCCGGCGGCGACGCGACAAGCCCAGCAGCACCGCGCCGCACGCGAACACCAGCGGCACGACCAGGATGTTCAGTATCTTCAGCTCCATCCCCAGGCTGTTGATGTCCTCGTTCAGGCCGGCCTGCACGGCGCGCAGCTCCTTGCGGATGCGCAGCTTCTCCTGCTGGAAGTGATCGAGCTCCTTCTCCTGCTCGGGCGTGAGGATGACGGAGGACTTGTCGTTCCGCTTGGTCTGCAAGGCAGTCAGCTTGTCCTCCGCATCGTGCAGCTGGGCCTGCAGCTCCTGCTCCTTCGCACGGAAGCGCTCGTCGGCGCTGCGGCGCAAGGCCTCGACACGCTCGAAGGGCCGAGTGTAGGTGGCACGCCCGCGCACGCTGATGAGGTCGGTGCTGCCGGCAAGGTTGTCGAGCGTGTTCATCAGCAGATCGTTGTTGCTCGCAAACGCCTGGGCGAGGCGCTGCCCGAAAAAGTTCTGCTCATGCACCCAGAGAAAGTCCGACAGCATGTCCGTGTCGGCGAACACGACCAGGTGCAACGGACTGCTCGACTGCTTGAGCGCCGTCTGGCCCGCCGGCAGCGTGACACCCTTGGGCGGACCTGCAGGGAAGGCGGTCTTGACGGTGCCGCTGACACGGGCAGCCAGGGTGTAGCGCTTGCCCGTCGGCTTGAACCCATCCATCAAGGTCGCCGGGTCGAACAGGGCGGCAAACTTCTGCACGGGGATCGGCGCGGCTTGCGTGCTCGACTGCAGCAGCGGCTCGAACTTCACACCCGAGCCGGGCACCGGATCCAGGTGCCCCACGGTCTCCATGTTGACGTCCGAGAGACCCGCCGTGATCACGTCCCCTGCGGCCATCGAGCTGCGGTCGAGGCCGAGAATGCCCAGGTGCATCACCGGAGCCGCTCCCTGGCGCGTGGAGACCGACAGCGCACGCCCCCGATCGCCGATGACCTCCTGTGGGTTGAACTTGACTCCCCAGGCCGTCAGCAGCGGCTCCAACTGCGAGGACTTGTTCGCGGTCATGGCCGCCAGCGGGTTCTGCGGGTCCGCGCCCGACTGGTCCGCTTCCGCCAGCGGATCGACGAACGCCACGATGTGACCGCCGCGCAATGCGTACTGGTCGATGGCGAATTGAGTCGCCGGCGAGAGGTTCTTCGGGTGCACGAGCACGAGGACGTTCACGTCCGGGTCGATCTTGTCGGCGGTCGGGGCGAGCGAGCGCACGTCGAACAGTTGTTGCGCCTGCTGATAGGTCATCCAGGGCTCGCGCATCTGGCCGGACTGCTGGTCGAAGCTCGCGGTCATCGGGATGCTCGACAGCCACGCGATCACCGGCTTCTTGGGGTTGGCCAGCTG
>Ga0105238_10000667_pt1 | contig 36055 bp, 32 predicted proteins | sample KBSC34metaG_FD_81526 | JGI IMG/M metagenome (GOLD analysis project Ga0105238, IMG submission 81526) | Corn rhizosphere microbial communities from Kellogg Biological Station, Michigan, USA - KBS C3-4 metaG | ecosystem: Host-associated > Plants > Roots > Rhizosphere > Soil | place: Michigan, USA...
GCGAGGGTCCAGCGTGAAGTACGAACTGGACAAACCAACCGGCCTGCTGCCGCTCGACGTCGTCTTGCTCCCTGCGGTTTATGATCCTGCCAACTACGGCTTCATCCCCCAGACGCTGGCGGAAGACGACGACCCACTGGATGTCCTGGTGTTGTGCCAGGAACCAGTCGATCCGCTGACATTGGTCCAAGCCCGAGCGATCGGTTTGATGACGATGATCGACAGCGGCAAACGCGACCACAAGGTGCTGGCGGTGGCCGTGCATGACCCTGAATACAATTCGTTTACGGAAGCGGGCGAACTGCCAACCCACAAACTGGCGATGATTCGCCGCTTTTTCCAGGACTATAAGATTCTGGAAGGCAAAGCGGTGGAAGTCGATGAATTGACGGAAGCCAAAACATCGTATCCTATTATCCTGGAAGCGCTCGAGCGATACAGTTTGACGCGTCGTCGCGGGTTCCGTTGATCAATCTGGATCTGCTGTTCGAATTCACATTGATCCGTCGTGTCGGAAAGTCAGATGGACTTATTCAGTTCCACAAATCTTCTTGCCAGCGGCCTGGCAACGGCTGGACCGCTCTTGGCTGCCGATGATCACGCAACTGGCGCCGTGGTGGCTTCGCCGCTGTTGTTGCTGTTGATGTATTGCCTGTTGATCGCGCTATCATCGCTCAGTGGCGGATGGCTGCCGATGCTGGTCCGCTTGACTCACAAACGGATGCAGTTGCTGGTCAGCCTGATCGGTGGCCTGATGCTGGGAGTAGGTATCTTTCATCAGTTGCCGCATGCTGTCGCGACGATGCCCACAGGTGAAGGCCACGGCCATCACGCTCTCGACTGGTGCATGGGCTGGTTGATGTTTGGGCTGCTGCTGACGTTTTTCATGCTGCGGATGTTCCACTTCCACAGCCACGACGCCGTTGAAGTCGATGGCGGACACGACCACGATCATGATCACGGCCATGATTGTGCTCATGACCACGATCACGGGCACCACCATCATGACCATGATCAGGACGGACACGATCATGATCATGGACACGACGCAGCCCCGCTGGCCACCTTCAAATCGAGTTGGATCGGCATCTTTCTGGGGCTCTCACTCCATACGTTACTTGACGGAGTGGCCTTGGCCGCACATGTACAGGCCGACGCCTTGCATTCCGGGACACAGGGCTTTGCACTGCTGGGTCTGGGGACGTTCCTGGGCGTGGTTCTACACAAACCTCTCGATTCGCTGTCAATCACATCGATGATGGCGACGAGCGGTTGGTCTCGAAAGTCGATGTTGCTGGTCAACATTTGCTACGCCTTGATGTGTCCGCTGGGGGCGGCGCTGTTCTATTTTGGCATTCAGATTTTTGGCGGGGGGCGCGACGTCGCGGTGGCGGCGGCACTGGCGATGTCAGCCGGCGTATTCATTTGTATTTCGCTGAGCGACCTGCTGCCTGAAGTTCAGTTTCATTCCCATGACCGTCTATGGCTGTCCTACGCGCTGCTGTTGGGCATCGCGCTCTCATGGGGCATCGGGTTCCTGGAACCCGCGCACACTCACGAGCACGCAAATGACCACGCGGTCCAGTCAGGTGATCATCACGACGATCATGACCACCACGGCCACCATCACCGCTGACTGGCAATGGGCGTGCGTCCCTTGAGATGCGTCTAGTCGCGCGTTGGATTCAGCCGCGGATGCGGGCCTTCAAGACGCGTGGTCTTTGTGCCAGATCCTTCCGGATCGACACTTCGGAATACGCGCCATGAGCTTTGGCGATCGCTTCTAATGCGTCTGCCTGTTCGGGCGTGAACTCGAGCAACAGCAGCCCGTTCTTAGAAGCATATTTGGGGGCTGCTTCAATGATTTTTCTCAGCACGTTCAACCCGTCTGGGCCACCATCGAGCGCGAGTCGTGGTTCGTGCTGGGCGACTTCGGCGTCCAACTGATCGATCTCGGCGGAAGGGATGTACGGCGGGTTGCTGGCGATGACATCAAACTGCCGCTCAGCACCGATGGAGGCAAACAAATCTGACTCGATCAAGTCCAGTCGGTCCTGCACCTGATGTTGCTGTGCATTCTCCCGTGCAATCGCGATCGCGGCCGGACTGATGTCAGTTGCACACACGGTTGCCGACTTACAGTTCTTGGCGACCGCAACAGCCACGCAGCCGGAGCCCGTGCACAAGTCCAGCACCTGTGGAGTCTCGATTCCCTTGACGCCGTCCAACACTTCCATCACCAAGGTTTCGGTGTCCGGTCGTGGAATTAGGACGTTACGCGTGACTTTAAAACGCAGGCTGAAAAACTCACGCTGGCCAACCAGGTATGCGACCGGCTCGGCCTTGGCACGTCTCTGTACCAAGTCGCGCATTTGAGCTCGGACGGCATCTGCGAGTGGTTCGTCGAACTGCGTATAGAGTTGAATCCGCTGACATCCGCGTGCATGAGCGAGCAGGATTTCGGCATCCAATCGCGGAGTATCGCTGCCATGCTTCTTAAGATGAGTCGTCGTCCACTCGAGCACACGACGAACGGTCCATGGTTGATCGGCTGAAGGCGACGACTCAGCAGATTGTTCAGTCACCAGTCGCCTTCCTTGATCGAGAACCTCATTCCGAGAGCAATACCCTGCGAGGAATGAACTCTCATCATGCGGGCTCGCCGTTGATGACATTCATCCGACGGCCTTCATGTCAGAGCAATGACGTCCCACCGCGCAGCCGTTCTTCACGATCGAACTGTACCAACGCTCCAACGACTTCCTCAAGGTCGCCCTGCATGATCTGGTCGAGCTTGTGGATTGTCAGGTTGATGCGATGATCCGTCAGTCGATTCTGCGGGAAATTATAGGTTCGGATTCGCTCGCTACGATCGCCAGATCCGATCAAAGTCCGTCGCTGCTCGGACCGTTCTTTGTTCAGCGTTTCCTGGCGTGATTCCAGCAACCTGCTGCGCAGCACACGCAAAGCCTTAGCCTTGTTCTTGTGCTGGCTCTTCTCATCCTGAATTCGCACGACGATGCCCGAAGGCAAGTGTGTGATCCGGACAGCGGACTCGGTCTTGTTGACCTTCTGGCCACCAGGGCCACCCGCGCGCATCGTATCGATCTGTAAGTCTTCGTCGCGGATTTCGACATCGACATCCGTCGCTTCGGGCATCACTGCGACCGTTGCAGCACTGGTGTGGACGCGTCCCTGTGTTTCCGTTTCGGGCACCCGTTGCACGCGGTGCCCGCCACTTTCGAATTGCAACTGGTGAAACGCACTCTCGCCCGTGATCGAAAGGACGACTTCTTTCATCCCGCCAAGCTCATTCGCCGACAGTTCCAGAACTTCAAACTTCCAACCGTTCTTGTCGACGAACCGCGTGTACATCTCGAACAAATCACGTGCGAACAGGGACGCTTCGTCGCCGCCCGTGCCCGCTCGAATTTCCATGATCAGACTGCCGCGCGTCAGCGAGTCGCCAGCGGTCACCATGTCTTCCAGCTCGGTGCGCAGTGGATCGAAGCGGGCCTGCAGATCTTTAAACTCGGCCTGCGCGTACTCGCGCGTTTCGTTGTCTTCCGCTGTCTCGATCATTTCCTGAACGGAGGCGAGATCGGCCTCAAGCTGATTGAACTCGCGGACAGAACGAGCCACCTTGCCCAACCCACCATGCTCGCGCTGACAGGCGAGCATCCGATTGGTGTCGGCCAGTACGTCAGCGTCTTGGAGCTGTTTCTCGAGTTCTTCGTACCGCTGCAGCTTGGATTGGAGAGTCGGGAACATGATCAGCCAATTGATGAATGACGTGCCGGTCGAGACTATCCGTCGACGGAGAGTGTCAGTTCACCCACGGATCGTGCAACTGATCATACAGTTGACAGCGTGGAGTGAATCTGACGAAGTCGACGTCGGACCAGCAAAACTTGTCCAGACAGGGCGAACCACTTGGGCCGCCCTGACCCCGCACGCTTCATTCACTGACTGCGCTAGCCCTTGGGCTGTTCGGTGGCGCCGACTTCCTCTTTCTTGGCCAACTTGTATTTGCGTTGGAACTTTTCGACGCGACCAGCAGCATCGATAAACTTCTGCTTGCCCGTGAAGAACGGATGCGAAGCCGAACTGATGTCGACCGTTACCAGCGGCAGGGTCTGGCCTTCGAACTGGCAAGTCTTCTGGGTCTTGATCGTCGAACCGATCAGGAACTGCATCCCCGTTGAGGTATCCTGGAATACCACGTTGCGATAGTCGGGATGAATGCCCTCTTTCATGATCCAATTACCCTGCAAAATGATCGCCACCCAGCACACGTTTCAGGCAGGCGGCAGCTCGACGAACGATGAATCGACCGCTTAGGACACCTGTCTCAAGCCAAGTCGGACCGAAAAGTGTAAGACTTCGCGCCCTGACCCGCAAGGCCTTTGCCGTGAATTGTCCGTAAACGAGATGTTTTGCCAGAACGATGACGGTCCCGCTGACAGACCTTGCTGCAAAATGCGTTTGCGAAAAGGGTTAGCAATAATGAGGCTAAGCGAGAATATTGTGAATGACGTGCCCGTGGACGTCCGTCAGGCGGCGATCGATGCCGTTGTTCCGGAATGTCAGCTTCGTGTGATCGATTCCCAGCAGATGCAGCATCGTGGCGTGCACGTCATACACGAGTGTCGGATTGGCTCGGTCCAACGGTTTATAGCCCCATTCGTCGCTTGGGCCGTGACTGATCCCGCCACGAATTCCGCCCCCTGCCAGCCAGTTGGTGAAGACGAATGGATTGTGATCACGTCCCTTTCCACCCTGCGCGCACGGCATTCGGCCAAACTCGGTCGTCCAGTGAATAATGGTATCGTCGAGCATTCCGCGCTGCTTTAAGTCCGCGATCAATGCCGCCGCACCCGTCGACATCCCCAACGACAGCGGCCCATGATCACGCGGAACATCCTCGTGGGAATCCCAATTCCGTCGCGGAAACCCGTTGTCGCAACCCGACCAGATCTGAACGTAGCGAACGCCGCGTTCGAGCAATCGACGAGCGATCAAACATTTGCGCCCGAAGATGTCGGTTTCTTCCGGAACATTGATTTCTTTCGGAAACTCGCCTAGTCCGTGGTCCATCCCATACATTTTGAGAATGTGCATCGGTTCACCAGCGATATCCAAGGCTTCTGGCGCTGCCAACTGCATTTTTGCGGCCAGCTCATACGACTTGATTCGAGCTTCCAGCCGCGAATCACCCGGACGTGTTTCCGCGTGTCGACGATTCAATCGATTCAGCACTTGCAGCCCATCAGCGTCCGCCCGCCGAGTGACAATCCCGTCCCGCGCCGGGAACAAATCTTCGATCGGATTAGCCGCACCGGGACGAATCAAAGTCCCCTGATGCCGCGCCGGCAGAAATGCGGAATCCCAGTTTTTCTGGCCATTCGACGGGAATCCACGATGATCAGGCATGACAATAAACGTCGGTAAGTTGTCGTTCATCGTCCCCAGGCCGTAGCTGACCCACGCCCCCATTCCAGGAAATCCTGGCATTTGGAAACCAGTGGCCTGTAGCAAAGTTGCAGTACTGTGGACGCCTGTCTTTCCCACAATATTGTGAATGAACGCCATGTCGTCGACAACTTGACCCAGCGGCGCGGTGATCTCGGACAATTCTTTGCCGCACTGACCGTACGATTTCCACTTCCACGGCGCGGCAAACGTGGCACCGTGTCCGTTCTGGAACAACTCGACCTTTTCACCCGGATCCCAAGGTTCACCGTCTCGCTCTTCCAGTGCCGGCTTGTGATCGAACATGTCGATATGACTGGCCGCGCCCGCCATGAAGAACTGCACAACGCGTTTCGCCTTCGGTGGAACATGCAAAACGTCGAGGACTCCGCCATTCTCTGTCGTGACAGTCGTCGTTCCGGCACCAAGAGTTTGTGCTTCGCGTCCCAGCAAACTGGCAAGTGCGATTCCGCCCAAGCCGCCGCCAAACTGCCACAACAATTCACGGCGCGAACAACCGCGATCATCGATGGAGAGGGGTTCTGATTGAAACGACTGAGTTCGTGTCACGAGGATCTCCTGTTAGGCCAAAGATCTTAACAGCACAATTCTTCTCGTCGCAACAACGTTCGCTGATGACTGACGACAGTCCGTCAATCGATCGCATCGAACCTTCAACAACTCGTTGTCCTGAATGTGAGTCACGACGGGCAACTTGTTACGATTCCCGAAGAACAACTGAGATTCTCAGGCACCCAAAGAGACGAAAAGTCGGGGCGAACAGCAAAGGAACCGATCGAGATGCGAATTGCCGCCGTTCAAATGGATTTCAAACTCGCCGATGTCTCGGGCAATCTGACGCGAATGATCGACAAGATTCGAGAAACCCGGGCAGCCGGCGCAGACCTGGCGATCTTTCCTGAGTGCGCGTTGACGGGTTATTGCTTCGAGAACATTGAGGAAGCCCGTCCCTACACCGAAACGATCCCAGGACCTTCAGTCAATAAAATGGTCGAAGTTTGTCGCGAGCTTGGGGGGTATGTCGTTTTTGGGATGCTCGAACAGGATGGGCAGCGCGTCTTCAACGCATTGGCTCTGATCGGACCTGAAGGATTGCTGGCGTCCTACCGCAAAATCCATTTGCCCTACCTGGGCGTCGATATGTACACCGATTTCGGTGACAGGCCGTTCGCCGTGCATGAAATCATGGGAGTGAAAATCGGTCTGAACATCTGCTACGACGGCGGTTTTCCCGAATCCGCCAGATGTCTGGCCCTGATGGGAGCCGACTTGATCCTATTGCCCACTAATTGGCCGCCAGGCGCTGAACCTGCCGCTGAATATGCAATCAACACGCGGGCGATGGAGAACACCGTTTACTACGCCGCGGTCGATCGCATCGGAACCGAACGAGGCGTCCAGTTCATCGGTCGCAGCCGAATCTGCGACCCGCTCGGCAAAACAATCGCTTCTGCAGATCACACTAACGAAGCGATCCTCTATGCCGACATCGACGTCAAACGATCTCGGAACAAACACCTGATCCGTAAAGCCGGCATCAACGAAGTGAACCGAATCGCCGACCGCCACCCGGAAATGTACGGAGCATTAGTCCAACTGCATTCTCTGAAACGCCCAGGCCGCTGACGAAATTGTCCAAGTCATCAAACCTCACCGCCCACGTCTTTCCAGGCAAACAAAGCTCACCGTCTGTATGTATCCAGACAAGCAAACTCTGCCTTCATTCTTTACAAGTGAGCAAAGCTCACGTCTGATGTTCACAGTCCACGACGCGCGAGCGACCCACCTATTCGAAACCCGTGATCGCCGCGCATCCCGCCCCGCGGCGGACCGCGGAAAAAGCACAATCCCCACCTACCAGTTCTCTCCCAAAAACTGGCAGGCAGGGATTTGTGATTTTCGGTCGACTGCGAGTTGCAGTTGGATGTTGTTTGATCGTCGAGATCAGGCGGCGCGACGTTCGGCTTGATCCTGATCATCCGGATGCAGAACGATGGTTTCTGCGGATGGTGACCAGGCCTTGATGTTCGAACCTGGTCCCCCTCGAGGTGGGTAACCATACTCACGCAGTTTGCCTGACAGGGTCCGGATACCGATTTGCAGGGCCTTTGCAGTCTTTTCGCGGTTTCCCGCAAACCGGTTGAAAGTGGCCTCGATCAGTTTGCGTTCCATTTCGGCGAGTGTCATGCCGGGGAGGGCATCTGGATCTTCGTTCGCGCACTCTTTTGACATCCACGGTTCGATCATGGCGGCCGTCAGTTTCGAACCCCAGTCGAGTGCACAGGCCCGTTCGATCATGTTTTCGAGTTCACGAACATTGCCGGGCCATTCGTAGTTCTGCAAAACGTGTAGAGCTTCGATCATGATCGAACGAGGCGGCTTGCCTTCGCGACCAGCGACGCGACGTAGGAAGTGTTCGGTCAGGCTACCGATATCTTCTTTGCGTGATCGAAGCGTTGGCAGATCGACGGCCGTCTGGCAAATCTCTTCGTGCAGGTCGCGTCGGAACAGGCCCCGGTCGACGAGCGAACCAAGGTCAACGTGTGTGCCGAAAACGAAGCGGACATCGAATCGAACACGTTCGTGAGTTTCAGGATGTTCGAATCGCTGTTCGCGGAGCAGGTTGACCAGTCGTTTCTGGACAGGCAGAGCGATGTACTGCACCTGATCGAGCAGCAGCGTTCCGCCGTCGGCTTGTTCAAGGCGACCGGGCTTGTGACGAGTGATCCCGCCTTGTTCGTGTTCGGTTTGGCCGAACAGTTCCTCTTCCAGAGTTTCGGCTGACAGCACGCTGCAATCGACCTTTACGAAGGGGCGATGAGCGCGTCGGCTGGAATCGTGAATCGCTTGAGCGACCAGATCGATCCCGGTGCCTTGTTCACCTTCCAGCAGCACGCAACCGGATTGCTCGGCGATCTGCTGGACTTGTTGTCGCAGTCCCTGCATCGCTGGACTGTGCCCAACCATGTCACGCAGATTGCGATTCGAAAGTTGCCGTTTCAGTCGGCGATTTTCGGCATGCAGCCGTGATCGCTGACAGGCTCCCGTAACAACTCGCGAGAACATCGTCGTTGTATACGGTTCGCACAGGTGCTCGACGTTTGGAGCACTGGTGAACAGTTGAGGCCCATCGTCTGAAGCGACGACACAGACCACTTGAGTCGACCAGCCTTTCTGCTGGATCTGACTGGTCAGGCCCGCAGCCGTTTCACCGGCAGCCAGGGCACTGACCAGGCAAAGATCCGCTGATTGTGTGTGCAGCGATTGAATCGCCGCTTCGACGGAGGATACGGTGCGACAGACCATACCCAGTGCCTGGCCTTCATCGCATAACCGCCGAGCGCTCTCGGGGTCATGTGACACGACCAGGACAGATGGCACTGGTTCGCTGCCGGTCGTGGCGGGCGCTACGACAGCACGTTGTGGAAACGGAATCACATCGGGATGGGCGAATGACATGCGAACACCGTGATCTGGGAGGACCGGGCGAAGGGATGTGAGCGCACCGATTGCGGTCGAGTGAAGAGGGTACTTCAGCACTATGCGAACGGTACAAACGAATTGTTAGGAGGAGATACCGACAGACATGTGGTCGCGAACGAATGCTCTTGACCGGGTGCCGTTCAAGGAACAGGAACAGTTCGAATCGAGTCCACATGCGAAATGTGGCTGCAAATTCGTTGCCCCAGTCAGTGACCGGCGTTTGAATCGAATTGTGTTTTTGGGTTTGGAGAAAGGCGGGCGAGATGTACCGGCAACGTCAAAGTGTGTCAATCTTTTTTCTTCACACTTTTTTTGAATTCCGAAAATATTTCCGAAAGAACTAAGGGACCTCTGACATCGTCGGGTGAAATGAGCCGATCGAAATAGCGCGTTACAAACACAAACACCCCACGCACGTGACACGTGAGGTGCTTTGAAGCAGATCTCATTACGACCAGCCATCGATCCTGGACTTCAGGCTGCAATTTTGACGTATGCCTCACGAGTTTATTTCGCTTTGATTTTGACAGTCAGTTGCGCAGCATCGTCGACCTTGTCCGTGCCCCAAGTCATGCCCCAGTCAGATCGCTTGATCTTGAATTCGCTGGTCAAACTGGCACCCCCGTCTGCTTTCGTGATCTTGGCTGGGAACGAAATCTCTTTCGTCTTGCCGTGCATCGTCAAATCGCCTGTGACGGTGTAGCCCTCTTTGTCGGACTTGATGGTCTTCGAGACGAATTTTGCGTCGGGGTACTTTTTCGTTTCGAAGAAATCGGGTGACTTCAGATGTCCTGTTAGTTTTGGATCGTCCGATTCCAATCCTTCCATATCGATCGTCACGCTGATCTTGGCCTTGGTTGCATCGTCGCCCAGATCAAACGTGCCTGACAGCTTTGGAAAGCTGCCCGAATGCTTGCCGTCTTTTTTGGTTCCCACGAATTCGATCTTCGTGTTGTCGCCCGTCAGTTTGTGTTCAGCAGCCGACACGTCCATCGCCAAACCACCCAGTGTGATCAGCGCAGCTAACAGCATCGATCCTGTCGTTCGTCGCATGCAAAAACTCCTTTGTCATTCTGTACCACGAGTCGTGGCGGACCATCCGCTGCTCCCGCGGCACGCCACAAAAGATTACACTCGCCCCTGACAAATCAGAAAGGGAGCGACGATGCGAATTGCAGTCGGCGGGATCTCGCACGAAACCAGTTCGTTCTCGGTCAAGAAAACGACGCTTGCCGATTTCACCACCGGGTTTGGCCTGTTTCGCGGACCGGAAATCCTGCAACGGTTTACTGATACCAATATCTGTACCGGCGGATTCATTGATGGAGCCAAACGGCATGGCTTCGAGTTGGTACCGCTGTTGTGGGCCTTCGCCTATCCGAGTGGTCTGATCGAACGCGAGGACTATGAACGGTTGAAGCAGGAGTTACTCGACCGTTTGAGAGAGGTCGATGCGATCGATCGGATCGACGGCGTGCTGCTGGACCTGCACGGAGCGATGGTTGTCGACGGAATTCTGGACGGTGATGGCGATCTGCTCGAATCGGTTCGCCGGCAAGTCGGCCCGAATGTCCCGATCGTCGCCACCTTCGATCTGCATGGCAACCACACTCAACGGCGCGTCGATGCGGCGACAACGATCGTCGGCTTCGACACTTATCCGCACATCGACATGGCCGAACGTGGGCGGGAGGCGGCGGACCTGATTGTCAGAACGATTCGCGGACAAATTAATCCGGTGATGGCGTTTCGTTCGATCCCGCTGTTCTGGAACACGCCGACTCAGGTGACCGCCAAGCCCCCGATGAACGAACTGATGCAGCGCGTCCATGAGATGGAACAACATCCCGGCGTGCTCTCAATCACCGTTGCGACCGGGTTTCCGTGGGCCGACGTCCCCGACGTCGGTGCCAGCGTGATCGTGGTGGGCGACGGCGATGACCAGATTGCTCAGTCGACGGCGGACGCATTATCCACCTGGATTTGGGATCATCGTGAACTCTGGCACTGTCCGCCGATGTCGGTCCGCGACGCCATTCAGCAAGGCGAGGAAGGCGGCAATTATCCCATTGTCCTGGCCGACCATGCCGACAATACCGGCGGAGGATCGCCCGGAGACTCGACCGAGATCCTGCGGACATTTGTCGAACAAGATCTGAGCGACGCGTTACTGTTGTACATCGTCGATCCGCAGGTCGCGCAGCAGGCTTATGCTGCCGGCGTTGGTTGTAACATTGATGTCGATGTGGGTGGCAAGTCCGCGGCCGTGCAGGGACCACCGGTTCGGATGCAGGCCGAAGTCATGGCCATTTCTGACGGCGATTTTACGTATGACGGACCGATGTATGCGGGACTCACCGGCAACATGGGTCGCTCCGCATGGCTTAGGCAACGCGGCGTTTCGGTCGTTGTGGTCACTAAGGCAGAACAACCGCTCGGCCCGGCCTTCGCGAAGACACTGGGAATCGATTGCCGAGCGATGAAGTACATTGGCGTCAAATCGGCGGCTCATTTCCGTGCGAGCTTCGAGCCATTCGCAGGTGTGATGATCAATGTCGATGCACAAGCGATCCAGACGCACGACTTCAAGCAATTGCGGTTTCAGAATCGAACTCGACCAATGTTTCCGGTTGAAATTGGGCCACCCCAATAGCGCCGCACGTTCGGATCACATGAGGTAATCGTTCGCGGGTTGGATGTGAAGACGATCACGTCCGCCCTGGCAATCCACCAGAGTCCGAGGCTGCAAGAAGGCACCAGCGACTTCGTAAACGCCTGCTGATTCAATGCTGAGGAATGAGAAGACACGACTTGGTCGAAGGCTCTAAAGCTCGTGGCACCCCTTACTCTCTTGTCCTTCAACGCGCAAGCGACTTACCCGTTTTTTCCCATCATGCGACGCGCATGAACCGCCAGTGGCGGATGCGCCTGGCGGGCTATTTGCTGGGCAGGCGGATTGTGCCATCCCAATTCTCTGGGGCGCTTCTATTGTGGGAGACGATTTGTTGCATCAGGAAATCTTGAGCTCGGTCGCCTGGTGGCATGGCGTGCAGGCAGCGATACGCTTCGTCCCAGTTTCCTTCGACGAAATGATCGACGCCGTGTTCGTAGCTTTCGATATGCCCGTCGGTCAGTTCGGGATAGTCGCTGACTGGAGGCAACAACTCGCTGACGACGACGGGCGTTTCCATGCCGTAGGGTAAGACGCGAGCCAATCGGCGCAAACGCCCTTCCGACGATTGCAGGCGCGGTCCGACAATGCGGGCAGTGGCTTCGTCGAGCACGATTGGGACGCGCAGTTGTCGTGTCATCGATTCCAGGCGGCTGGCCAGATTAACGACAGGACCGAAGACCGTGACTTTGACTTGTTCGGCGGTGCCGATTTTTCCGGCGACCGCTCTACCATGGGCGATCCCGATTCCCATCGCAAAGTCGGCCAGTGGGTGATTCCTGGTGGCGGCAGCCTTGGCGAACGCGGCGCGAATTCCAAGAGCCGCCTGGCACGCGTGGACCGCCGCATCGGGCGAATGGAACGGCCAGCCCCAGAATCCCAGTGTGGCGTCACCTTGAAAATCACCAGTCACCCCACCGTTTTCCAGGATGTGATGCGTCATGACTCCCAAAGCCCGACTGACTCGTTCGAGCAATCCGATCAGGTCTCCTGCTTCTGTTTCGGCGCGCTGGCTGAAACCGCGTAGGTCACAGAACATGACGGTGACGTCGCACTCGCTGGGTTCCAGCAGGGTTGTGTCGAGTTCGTCACCCAGTGCGGCGAGGATCGGCGGGGCGAAGAACTGACGTAGCCCAGCCTTCTGCCGTTCCACTCGTTTGGCTCGCACAACCGCGCCGATGATCTCGGCGACCAGTTCGGTGAACTTGACGTCGGCCTCCAGTTGCAACGCATCGGACAGAGTCGTTCCGGGAATGAACGTCTTGCCCATACGACCGGCGACATACAGACCGGCTGGTTCCAGGGCGAGGCCAGGCACAGGCGTGCAATAGGCCCAATCGAACTCTTGCATCAGAGTCTGATCTGGCGCGGGCGAGTCTTTTTCCCAGATATGCAGAACGCTCGATTGGCGTCGTTCAATCGCTTCGACGACCAGTCGACGGCTGGGTCGGAATGGTCCGGCCGTCTCGTGGCGGCGGTCCCAGTGCAGCATTGTGACATCGTCTGTCCCAGCGGCAGTGACAATTGCGGCCGCTTCTGCATGTACGATCCCTTTCAGCAACAGATTGACCAGCCGATAATGTAGTTCGTTGTCGTTCCGCGCGCCTGAGATCACTTCGGGAAGGTGCGTCAGAACTTCGATGCGGTTTTCAGGATCCTGATAGCGGATCTTGCGCAGGTCTTGAGCCTTAAACGCAACCTCTTCAAACGGGGCGCCGATGGCTCCCACTTCGGTTTCGGGCTGAGTCAGATGGAACGTCGTCGTGCCGACGACAAAGTGTTGCCCTCCCTCAACGCGACACGTTCCGACCGATTCGCCCGCAAAGAACATCGGATTGCGAGCCGTATCCAGGCGCGTCAGTTGCAGGTGATCGAGATGGACGTCGATCTGCACATGGCTATGTGAAATCAATTTATCCCACGGCACATTCAGAGGCACGTCAGCATTGCGGCCGATGACATATCGCTGGCCGGGCTCAAGCGAGTGACGCCAGCGCTGAGTCGATTCCAAGCCTTGAGCCACAAGTTCGAGCACGAAGAGATCCACTAAGCAAATTGGTCTTCAATGATTGCTCTGACATGGTGGCAATCTGAAACGCTGTCGACAATCGGCGGCCCTGATTTTTTGATTTGTTATGGGCATGAAATCGGCAGGGACCCTGTGGTGCGACTGTTTGAATGACGGCTCCGATTTCAGGAATCCCGAGGTCTCGTGCAATTGCACGGATCGAAGTACGTCGCCGACTCGTGAAATCGGCGACGGCGTTGATCCGAAGCGACTTACACCGCGTTTCTGGTGGCACGAGAGCTCTCACAGCGATATCCTGCCTTCAACGTCAGACAGGGTTGATTCACTGGCCTTGCAGAAGCCTCGATTGAAACCGGGAAGACTGACCATGACCGACACTCGTCCAGACGCTGACGCTGTCACGCTGATCCCGCGAATGATATTTGGCACCTTTGGATTGGCGTTTGGCGGCATCGGGATCACCGTCCTGCTGTTCATGTGGCTGACACCTTTCGATCAATTTGGGTCACCGCCATTGTTTTTTCGCATTTTCGGATCATTCATCGCGCTGGTGTTTGTCGTCATGGGTTTCGGAACGCTGGCTGGAGCGATCGCGGGAAAGGGGCTGGCCGATCGTGCTGCAGCAATGGCCCAACAGCAAAGAGGCGACTTAAGTCAGAGCCCATCCGACTTACCTCCTTCGGTCGGTTATACCTGTGCCAAGTGTGGCGCCCCATTGGGAGCGGACGCCGAGGTGTCACCACTGGGTGATGTGAAGTGTTCGTTCTGTCATCAGTGGTTCAACATTCACAATCGATCGGTGACTTGAGCGTGATGACACCCACCTTGTTTTCTGTCAGTTATGCTGGTCTGTGGGGGCAACATCGTCTCGACACCGTCTCGTTCATCGCGAAAGCTCGTCAGTTGGGCTATTCCGCCGTCGAATTGATGGGGAAACGACCGCACGTCTCGGTGCTTGACACCGACGCCAAACAGATCGACGCGATTCGCCAGGCGGCCGCGACATATGGAATCGAAATCGCGACTATCGCGGGATATACCAACTTCACACTTGCCAAAGACACGGAAGTTCCCGCCGCCGAAATGCAAATTGCGTACGTGCGCGATCTCGCGAAGATCGCCGCAACGTTGGGTGCGAAGATTGTTCGCGTCTTTACTGGGTATTTGGTACAGCAAGACGGATTCCTGCGCGATTGGGAAATGTGTGTTCGTGCGGTTCGGGAGTGTGCTATCGTCGCTGCCGAGTACGGTGTGATCCTGGGCGTCCAGAATCACCACGATGTTGGCGTGGGCGTCGACAGCTACATCGAGTTCCTGAGCGAGGTTGATCATCCCAATTGCAAAGCGATGTTCGACCCGTGGGCTCCCGCGTTGCACGGTGACGATCTGCGTGACTGCGCACGAAAGCTGGCGCCGCGAATGGTGCAAACAACCCTGGCCGACTACGTACGACTGCCGCGGCATCAATACGTGCCAGGGCTGGTAAATTACCAGCAATTGACGGATGCGATTCGAGCCGTGCCGCTGGGCAGTGGGTTCGTCGACTTATCCGCGTTCTTTACGGGTCTGCACGATGGCGGATTCAATGGATACGTCGCCTACGAAATGTGTTCACCGCTTCGAGGCGGTGGCAGCGAACAAAACCTCGACCGCACCGCACGCGAAAGCCTTGTGACAATTCAGCAATTGATCGATTGACGGATGGCCAAAGTCGCGCGCGATCTTACTCGTACCGTTTGCGGCGACGGCGGATCTTGCGGTCCCAAAGGTGGTCGTCGTGTTGAGTCGCGAAGACGGGCTGCAAATCGTGTGTTTTGCGTTCGCTGACGTCGAATTCCTCGTACTCGTCCTCACTCATAGACACTCGGCCGGGCTCGCAACGGTCGCGGTGGCTTTGATCGAGGTTTGGCTCAGCAGAACCGCCGGCCGTGTCACGTCGTTCGGGATTCCATGTGTTACGATTCTTAGTACGCGGGACCGATTCATGTGCGTCCTCATCTGCGCGATCTTCGTCGTACAGAGCGGAATGGGCGTCGAGTTTCGATTCGAGTTCGAAAGCGCAGTGAATGCAGTAGCGAGCATATGGGACAACTCGCAACCGAGCCATGTTGATCGACTCGTGACAGCATTCACATTCGCCGAACTGCCCATCGTCGATGCGGCGCAGAGCTGACTGAACTTCATCCAGCAGATGCTGGTCGTTCTCCACCAGCGCGCTCGAGGTCGCGGACGAATCACCGTCTGTATCAAGTTCTGCCAAACGCAGGTGGGCGGTCGTCAAACCGCAGTTCGATGTTCGGCTGTCACCTCCGCCGTTGCTATCTGCTTGAAGATCGCGCGCCAGTTGAATGAGTTGGACGCGGTACGGATCTACGTTTCTGACTCGCATGTGCATTCCCTTAGAGTCTTGCTGAACGAGGATTTCAGCGTCGTGGCTTCCGCCAGGACGATTCACGGGCAATCGCTATTCAACTGGATGTTCTTTTTCCGCGAGTCGCTGCAAATGTTTCTCGACCATGCGTCCCTGGACCATAACAACCAGGGTTCCAATGGCGATCACACCTACAATGCTGACCGCGATAATGATGACTTCCATCATGATTTCGCTCATTTTGGATCACCTCGGTGACATGTCCGTCGTTTTGAACGATTGAGCGAACGTATACGGCGAGCAAATCATGATCCGACGGGTCCCCGTTTCCTCAATTCTGAGACAGAATGAATGGGTCCGAGCGACATATCAGCTTCAAAAAAAAGACTTTGTGACTCAAAATATGTCCGTAATTTCCCGGTGCCGGGAATTTATCGCAATTTTCGCATGGTGTATTGTGAAAATTGAATGACTATCTAGAATAGCAGTGTTCTCGCAATGTTCTGTTCGATTGGGAATCCACACAATGCACCCGTCTCTTGAGCCAGACGACGAGCAGTTTTTGCTTCGCCTGCAACGGCTTGGGGGCGGAACGGTGCAGGAGTTATGTGACGCGTTTGATGTTACCGCCACAGCGATTCGGCAGCGATTGGCTCGATTGCAGTCACTCGGTTTGATCGACCGCCACACCGTTCGAGCAGGGCGCGGGCGACCGCATCATGCGTATCAGATTACAGACGCAGGGCGTCGTCAGCTTGGTGACAATTATTCTGAACTCGCGCGGCTTTTGTGGAGCGAACTGCACACCATCGACGAGCCTGATGTGCGTCAACGGGTGACCGGTCGAATCCGCGACGCAATGGTCCGGCAGTATGGGATGAACGTCAACGGTGTGGCGTTGTCTGATCGGTTCAGTCAATTGAGCACGGCCTTGGCTTCGCGCGGTTTTTCGGTTGAAGTCGATGCACGCGAGCAATTGCCTATTCTGCGAGAAAACCATTGCCCCTATCACGATCTGGCTCAGATGGATTCGGGAATTTGTGAGTTAGAGCAGCAGGTTTTTGAGCAGGTGTTGGGAGTGCCGTTGACGTTGGCCTCATGTTGTCGGGACGGTGGCCATTGTTGTGAGTTTCATCCGGCCTGACGCCGGATAAAACGATTGCGGGGCGAAGTATACCACTTTTGAGAAAGCGTGTTCTTCAAGGGGTTTTCGGTGTGGCGTGAGTGAAACAGGAGGCTTCAACTGGTAGAGTTCTCAGGTTTGGACCGAGAGCCAGTCACGACCCCACCTTGAAGAGACGAGGATGCAGTAATGACGACATGGATCGAAGGCAAGTTTGAAGAAAACGTCATGATTACATCGTTGGAGCAGACGATGAACTGGGCGCGTCAGTCCAGTATCTGGCCGATGACGTTCGGGCTGGCTTGTTGTGCGATCGAGATGATGGCAGCCGGTGCAAGTCGCTACGACATGGACCGTTTTGGCGCTGGTGCATTCCGTGCGACGCCGCGTCAGGCCGACCTGATGATCGTGGCAGGGACGGTGACCTACAAGATGGCCAGTCGCGTCCGTCGACTGTACGAACAAATGCCAGATCCGAAATACGTGATCGCCATGGGTGCCTGCACCGTCGGTGGTGGCCCCTACTTCAAGTACGGCTACCATGTCGTGAAGGGTGTCGATCTGGTGGTTCCGGTCGATGTGTATGTGCCCGGCTGTCCGCCGCGACCCGAAGCATTGCTCGAAGGGCTGATGCGCATTCAAGACAAGATCAAAGCCAAGAAGATTACGCGCAGCCAGGAAGTGTTGCCGATTCCGCACCACACCGGTCGAGTCGTTTTGCCGGTGACGCAAAGTCTGACCGAAGTTGTTTGAGATCGCCTCGAGTTCAATTGAGGCTGGGTTTCGTTCCCTTTTTACAAGAAGTTTTGCAGCGCGATGTCCAGTTTGTTGAAGATTACCGATCTGCATGTTTCCGTCGATGAAAAGCCCATTTTGAAGGGGGTCAGTCTTGAGATCCGACAGGGCGAAATCCACGCGTTGATGGGTCCGAACGGATCGGGCAAAAGCACCTTGGCGTACACGTTAGTCGGTCATCCGAAATATGAGGTAACATCAGGCACGATTGAGATCGATGGGACCCCGCTAAACGAACTGGATCCGTGCGAACGAGCTCGTTTAGGGCTGTTTCTGGCATTCCAATATCCGGTCACCATTCCGGGTGTGAAGGTGGCCGACTTCCTGCGACATGCGGTGACGAACATTCGCAATCCGAATCGCAAGGAAGGTGAAGGCCTGATTCCAATGCGAGAATTTCGCAAGGAACTGACGGCTCGCATGGACGAACTGGGAATGGACGTTGAGTTTGCTCGACGGTACCTGAATGAAGGCTTTTCGGGTGGCGAGAAGAAGCGGATGGAGATCCTGCAACTGGCCATGTTGCAGCCCAAGTTCGCGATCCTTGATGAGACTGACAGTGGTCTCGACAGCGACGCCGTTCGCGTCGTGAGTGAAGGTCTGCGCAAGCTTGCCGGCCCGCAGATGGGCGTGCTGATTATCACGCACCACGAACGGCTGTTGGAATATAACATTCCCCAATTCACGCATGTGATGCTGGCTGGCCGCATTGTCGAAACCGGCGATGCCTCGCTGGCTCATGAGTTGCACAATCATGGCTATGCAACGGTCAGGCAACGACACCCCACCGAGGCGGCCGAAGAACAAGAACACCAGAAAGCGGCAGTCGTCGCTCGTTGAAATTGAGAAGAGAAGTGTTGTCAGGCTTTTTTGCTGAACGTTCGCGAGTGGTTTGAACGAGCCACAGGCGCGTGGCGCGGGCCTCCGGCAACGGTTGAGTGAAAAGATCGTTCCTACGGGAATGAGTGAGCAATAGGCAGAAAATAGAGCAAGCACTATGAGCACTGATACGCCAGTAATGGATGACAATATCGTGGGTGATTACCAATATGGTTTTCACGACCCCACCGATAAGTATGTCTTTCGAAGCCGCCGCGGGCTGGATCGCGATATCGTCAACCAGATCTCGGAGATGAAGAACGAGCCGGAATGGATGCGAAAGTTCCGCCTGGACTCGCTGGAGATCTTTTTCCAGAAGCCGATGCCCACATGGGGCGGTGATATGTCCGATCTCGATTTCCAGCAGATGTTTTATTACGTCAAGGCGTCTGAGGGGCAGGAAAAGTCGTGGGAAGATGTACCCGATGACATCCGGAAGACCTACGATCGATTGGGTATCCCGGAAGCCGAAAAGAAATACTTGGCTGGTGTCAAAGCCCAATACGAATCGGAAGTCGTCTATGGCAGTCTGCAGGAAGACCTGGCCAAGCAGGGTGTGATTTTCACCGATACCGATTCTGCACTGCGCGATCATCCTGATCTGATGCGCGAATATTTCGGGACGATCATTCCGTCTGCCGACAACAAATTTGCCGCGCTGAATTCAGCAGTCTGGTCGGGTGGATCGTTCATTTACGTCCCGAAAGGGGTGAAGATCGAGTTCCCGTTGCAGGCCTACTTCCGGATCAACACCCAGAACATGGGTCAATTCGAACGAACGCTGATCATCGTCGATGAAGGTGCTTCGATTCACTATGTCGAAGGGTGTACCGCACCAACCTACAGCAGCGACAGCTTGCACTCGGCCGTGGTTGAAATCCTGGTCAAACGCGGTGGACGGTGCCGCTATACGACGATTCAGAACTGGTCGACCAACGTCTATAACCTGGTCACGAAACGCGCTCAGGCATACGGCGATTCGCTGATGGAATGGGTCGATGGCAACCTGGGTTCCAAACTGACGATGAAGTATCCCGCCATCTACCTGATGGAACCGGGAGCCCGCGGTGAAACGTTGTCGATCGCGTTCGCAGGTAAGGGTCAGCATCAGGACGCTGGTTCCAAGATGGTCCACTGCGCACCGCACACCTCAAGCCGCGTGATTTCGAAATCGATTTCGAAGGATGGTGGCCGGGCTGGTTATCGAGGTCTGGTTAAGGCGACCCACGACGCACATCACTGTAAGAGCAACGTTGTGTGCGACGCGTTGATCCTCGATTCACAGAGTCGTAGCGATACCTATCCGTACATCGAAGTGAACAACGACAATCTGACGATCGAGCACGAAGCTTCGGTTTCGAAGATTGCTGAAGAACAATTGCTGTACCTGATGAGCCGCGGGATGAGCGAAACCGAAGCTTCGGCGATGATCGTCACCGGCTTCATCGAACCGCTCGTAAAAGAACTGCCCATGGAGTACGCCGTCGAAATGAATCGACTGATCGAACTGCAAATGGAAGGCAGTGTGGGATAACGCGTCGATTTGACGGTGCGTTAACGGCGAGAAAAACAGATGTCGTCACGTTGGACCAATACAGACCGTGATGGTGTCTGGTGGTTCGAAAATTGTCTTTCGAGCATCGCGTGTTGCACGTGATGCAAACAGGATTGATCCTTAGATTGAAGTCCTTCCAGCGATGTCAACCGCAGTGACAGCCCGTACAACGTCTTTCGATGCTGAATCGTTCGAACAGTTTCTTTCCACGCGCAACGAACCGACATGGGTGACCGATCAGCGCCGGATGGCCTTCGAATCGTACCGCGAATTACTGGCCATCGAATTGGATCCGGAAGAGTGGAAACGCGTCGATATTCGAGCATTCCGGGCCGAGAAGTTCGGGATCTCAACCACGTCCAAACCGGCGACGTCATTCGGAACGCTGTTGGCCGACCGAGCGGAATTTGCCGGTGTGGTGTCGCACATTGACGGAGCTTGCACGCGCACGACGCTCGATCCCAAATGGGCTGCCAAAGGCGTCCTGTTCGGAAACCTCAGCGATCTGGTTCGCGATCATGGCGATGTCCTGAAACCCTACTTGATGACCCACGCCGTGAAAGCGGACGCTGATCGGTTTGCGGCCTGGCATGGTGCTTTCTGGACGGGTGGAACGGTCTTGTACGTGCCGCGCAATGTGCAGGTCGCCGAACCTTTGTATAGCCTGATCGGTCTTTCCGCTGACGGTGCCACCGATTTCAGTCATACGTTGATCATTCTGGAAGAGGGCGCGTCGGCAACATTGCTCGAAGAAACCGCGTCGGCGTCGGCAACTGCCAGCGGACTGCATGTCGGTGCCGTCGAGTTGCTGGTCGCATCACGCGCCAACCTGCGATACGTTCAATTGCAGAACTGGAACGACAAGGTGTGGCACTTCGCTCATCAGGCAGGCCGCGTCCAGAACGATGCATCCTTGCAATGGACTGTCGGTGCGCTGGGAGCCAAGCTCGCTCACATCCATCAGGACGTCCATCTAGATGGCAAGGGAGCTGCAGCGGAAGTGAACGGAGTGACGTTTGCGACCGAGAAACAACTCATTTCGTACTACACTCAGCAGACGCATCATGCGCCGAACACTCGCAGTGATCTGCTCTACAAGGACGTTGTTCGCGATAAAGCACGTTGTATCTGGCGCGGCATGATCAAGGTCGATCCAGGCGCGCAGAAGACGGATGGCTATCAACGAAATGACAGCTTGTTGATGAGCGAAACTTGTCGCGCCGATGCGATTCCTGGGCTGGAAATCGAAGCGGACGATGTTCGATGTACACACGGAGCGACCTGCGGCCGAGTCGACGAAGAACAGTTGTTCTACTGCATGTGCCGAGGCATGAGTCGTGGCGAGGCGATGCATATGATCGTAGAGGGATTCTTCCAACGAGTCTACGATCGGATTCCCGTCGAGATCGTTCGTGAAACGCTGGGTCAGGCCGTGGAACGGAAGCTGGGTATCGGTGGTGAATAGTCGCAATTGACCTGGCGCTGCCGGTTCTTGCAAACGTTTCTTCGACTCCCTTCATCACGACGCCTAATCTGAGATACTTCATTGATGAACGATTTCGAACGAGTTGCTGCTGTGAATGACATTCCGCCAGGCGGCCGACTGTCGATTCTGGTTGACGATACTCCCTCGCTACTCATCCGCATTCAGGACGAATTCTTTGCAGTGGAGGACGTCTGCTCACATGACGGCCAACCACTGACGAACGGGACCGTGGAAAACTGTGCGATCACCTGTCCTCGGCATGGCGCTCGCTTTGATTTGCGGACCGGCAAACCATTATGTATGCCGGCGATTGAACCGATCTCGACATTTGAAGTCCAGGTTCGCAATGGCGACGTCTTCGTAAGGCCTCGATCATGACTGACGAAACTCTCTCGATTCCGATCGCTCCCGCTTCGGACTGTTGTTCCAATACACCGACATCTCCCACGGATCTGCCGATCGTGAATGCGGCAAATGGCGAGGGCTGTTGCGAATCGACCTCCATTTCTCAGACGTCCGCAGACGCGAGCAAGCCACACGGAGAGTCGTGTTCGCACCACGCGGCTGCCGCCGTCACTGCCATTGCCGCGCCCGCAACACCGGACGCCGAACCAAAACCGGCTGCGGAAGTTGATGTGCCCGCACCGGACGATGCCGCGCTGATTGATGCCTTGCGCGAAGTCGTTGACCCTGAATTGATGATCAACATCGTTGATCTGGGGCTGGTCTATTCGATCAATCAGACTGATCGCAAGGTTATCGTTGAGATGACGTTGACGAGTCCCGCTTGTCCCGCCGGTCCGCAGATCGTCTCGCAGGCAAAGATGTCGATCGAGAAGCTGCCCGGCGTGGGTACAGCGGAAATCAAACTGACGATGTCACCGCCCTGGACACCTGATCGCATGACCGATGACGCACGCGATCAACTGGGAATTTTCTAGGAGGCGCACCTGACGCGTTACTGCAGCGGTTTGTTGAAACGACGCGAACCGCCCGTCGCGCGGACTTGCATGATGCCCAGTTGCGTTTTCAGGAACTGCAAATACTTGGGATCTTCGTCGGCAAAAAAAACGTCGCCTTCCAGTTGCAGGGCGGCCTCAAGCGCGCCGGCGGCCTGATCGAGATCAGACAGTTCGAAGAGGCTTTGTCCCAACCGCAGCCAGATGAACGGATTGGATTCTCCGGCCGGTGCATCGGTCGCTTCGCGCAGGGTATTAACAGCTGCGATGTAGTCTCCCTTTTCGTAGTAGACGTCACCGGCGGCCATCAAGACCCAAGTGGCTGCCGGCCACTGATTTTTGGGTTCGGGCAACAATTCCCAAGCCGCTTCGTATTGGTCGAGTGCATCGTCGAATTGATCAACCTGTGCAAATCGATCACCCTTCTGACACAGGGCGTCGATCATTTGGCGGACATCGGCAGGAAGCTTCGACATGGGACTCTCGACAACAATGGTCTTCGATCAACTCGATCGAAGGTGCGGTATCATACCGGCAGGTCAGGGCTGCGGTCTGCGGGATAGAACGACTTTTTTCGCGGTCGTAGCGAATTACGGGCAAACAGGCCGTCGCAAGGCCGAAAATCGCCGGCGGAACGTCCTGTGACCTGTGGGTGACTCGTGATTTCGCATCGGATGCGACCGACGCACTGTTTCTGCGGCGGTTTTCAGGCCGTTCAATCGCCCGTCGAGATTATGGTCCATGCTTCCACTTCTTCGCGTGTTGGCATCGCCGGTTGTGCGCCAAAGCGAGTGCACGCCAACGTCCCAGCCAGACAGCCGAATCGTGCGGCAGCGGCCAGGAGCTGACCTTCGCATAACGCAACTGTCAAACCGGCGGTAAACGCGTCGCCTGCGGCAGTTGTGTCGACGATTTCAGCTTTGGTCGCGGAGACTCGCTGGAATTGACCTGCCTGATCGCAAACCAGTGCTCCCAGTGCCCCCATCTTCAAGACAACCTGGTTGGCCCCCTGCCGTCGCAGGTCATTCGCGGCCTGTTCGGCCGCCGACCAATCGTCAACGACGATTCCAGTCAGGGCCTCAGCCTCCGTCTGATTGGGGCTCAGGACATCGACACTCACCAGTTCTCGAGGCAGCTTTCCTGCCGGTACTGGTGCCGGATCGAGGACAGTCAGCACACCCGCCTCTCGAGCAATCTGCAGGGCCGCAGCAACGGTTTCGAGCGGTGTTTCAAGTTGCACGACGAGCGCGTGAGCTGCGGCGATTGTCGCCTTGTGGGCTATCACGTCGGCCACCGTCAGTCGGCCGTTTGCGGCGGGAATGACGGTAATCGAGTTCGCTCCGGAAGCGTCCACACCGATCAACGCAACACCACTGGAACAATCGGGTGTTTCCAGCAAGGCCACAGTATCAATTCCGTCCGCCGTCAATGTCTGCCGTAGCGTATTCCCAAATGCGTCATCGCCGACTCGGCCGATCATCGCCACTCGTGCTTTCAGACGTGCGGCCGCCACAGCCTGATTCGCACCTTTTCCTCCTGGAATGGTCTGGAACGATTCACCAGTGACCGTTTCGCCCGGCCGTGGCAACTTCGCCATTCGTGCGACCAGGTCCATGTTGACCGATCCAACCACAACGATTCGAGGTGCTGATGTCGAAAGTGCGGGCGCAAACATCGACGTCGATTTCCTGCTCAGAGGAGGTTGGAGGGACCGGCGGGTACGATTAGACCAGTTGCAACGGCCGAAGGCGAGCGGCCTGGCGTGGATTAGCGCGATTGAGGACGCCTTTCGATCGAGTCTCCATCTCGGTGGCTATCCGACTCCAAGTTCTGATTTTACAGAGACTTATGATTCAGGCCGATTGGGGTCTGCAATTTCAATTTGCAGAACGGGGAACCTGATCGGTCAGGTTTACCCTTCAGGCAGAGATGTCAGACCTGTTGCCACCGTTCGGCGAACATCGGAATACGTCGAAATGGGCCTGTCAATTCAGACAAACGGTTGCAAAACAGTGGTCAGATCAATCTAATTCAGTGAAATAACGGCTGGTTCAAGCCGGGCTGCCGCAAGGGTGTCGCGGGGCTCTCTCTTTAAACACGTCGCAAGACGTCGATTTCCGCTGGCTCGGAATGAATCGTGAGCCTTGTCGGGATTGAATTTGGAAAAAGGTCAATGCGCAAGACTCCACTGTGTTGTTCGCTGCTCATGATGTTCAGCCTGTCCGGCTTGGTAGTTGGCTGTGCTCCTGAAGCGAAATCGAAGCCAGAAACCTCTGCCAAATCAACGGACGACAAGAAGTCCGGTGATTCCGCGAAAGGCACCGAAACCGCCAAGGGTGCTGATCCGGCCAAGTTACCTGCCGAAACCAAGAAGAAGGCGAAAAAGGCTCCGTCCGATAGTTCAACCCTCGGCGGCGGCGTCGAAAACGTGCCAGCTGCGGGCGGCGTGGAAGAAAAGCCGGAAGCCCCCGGTAGTGAACCTCCGAAGAACTGATTTTCCTGGCGTCACTTGGCTGGGCGTGGAAATCAGAGAAGATCAATGCAAAAAGCCGAACCAGAGATGGTTCGGCTTTTTTGTGTGTTTGTAATCTGATTTCCAGGTCGGGATCAGTTCATCGGGATGCGAAGGCGGAATGATTTCAACAAGGACGATCAGGAAAAGCCGGAGACGGAGACCAGCCTGGTGGTCACCAGATTATTTGGACGCTTCTTCCGTCTTCCGTTGATTCTCGCGTTGAATGGCTTCGTAGACTTCCTGGCGATGAACCGGGATTTCTGTTGGGGCTTCGATTCCCAAACGCACCTTATCGCCGCGAATATCGACGACCGTGATCTTGATGTTGTCGCCGATGAAAATGCTTTCATCTCGCTGTCGTGAAAGAACGAGCATCTGCGTGTCTCCTTATCCCTGCGTCCGTCGTGTCGTTCTCACACGCCGAACGATTCTTCCAAGTTGCGGTCTCTCCGGGTTCCTGACGCTTCGCAATCTCTGTCAGTGCTTCTTCTGTCGCGGACTCAATGAGATTTGGCCACCGTTGCTCAGTGGTATTCGCCGTCGAATGTGATGTTTGCCAAAGTGAAACCTTGCGACAGCACTCCTCATCGTCATCCTGCCGCACTGGGGAAGAACTGGACAGCGGGAAAATCTGCGGTTACGAGAATTGTGCGTAGAGGCCGCGACTGGTATCGAATAGTCCGGGAACTGTGCGAGTTCCGGCATTGACTGCTATAACGGTCTTAACATGCTTTTCACATTTGACCACCACCTGGAGACGCTTACATGCGGTACAAACCTGAACAACGTGGAACTGCGAACGGACCGGTGGTGCAGATTCTGACGGCGATCGTCGCAATCGTGATCGGTTCGAGCACCTGGGCCGACGACCCGATCCGCGTGCTGATTGTCGACGGTCAGAACAATCACGACTGGCGCAAGACAACCCCTGTTTTAAAGGCTTGTTTCGAAGGAACGGGTCGCTTCAAAGTTGATGTTGTGACGTCGCCAGAACAGAACAAGCCCGCTGAAGACTGGAACGCGTTCAGGCCTAAGTTCAGTGATTACGGCGCAGTCGTCAGCAACTACAACGGACAGGCGTGGCCCGAGCCAGTGCAAAAGTCTCTCGAACAATACGTCTCTAACGGCGGCGGTCTGGTGATCGTACATGCGGCCAATAACGCGTTTCCCGAATGGACGGAATACAACAAGATGATCGGCTTGGGATGGCGCGGCCCCGACTATGGCGACCGCGTCACTGTCGATAAAGACGGCAAGGTCGTGCGGACGGAGAAGAATCAGGGACCGGGTGCGGGCCACGGAGCCCAGCATGAATTCGTTGTGATCGTGCGCGATCGACAGCACCCCGTCATGGCCGGGTTGCCGACCGAATGGTTGCATACTAAGGACGAACTGTATCACGGCCAGCGTGGTCCAGCCGCCAACATGAATATTCTGGCCACGGCCTATTCCGCCAAGTCCAGCGACGGCACGGGTGAAAATGAGCCCATGGTCTGGTGGATTCCCTACGGTAAGGGAAAGGTATTTACCACGTTGATGGGTCACGGTGACTATTCGATGAAATGTGTGGGATTTCAATCGATCGTCACGCGAGGGACAGAGTGGGTGGCAACTGGCAAGGTAACACTGCCAGTCCCGCAGAAATTCCCCACCCCGGACGCCAGCCTGTCGGCAGCCGAGTCGAAGTGAAGTGACAGGGAGACGTCGATGTTCGCCACCGGCGTGCGTCTTTGGTCGCCAGTGACTACGACTTCCAGGATGAAGACCGTGGCCAGCGAAACGCTGTCCGGAAGACGTGGGGCAGTCGACGCAAGTCCTATCAAATATTGAGGTTGATCCTCCATTGATTGCCTCGTTCGAATTTCCTGTTCGGCCGAGTTCGCCGGAAAGGTCTTCGGATCGATGCACCACTTGAAGCTGCGCTGCAAATATCACTTGAGCTGCCAGGACGCATAGATATGATGTGATGTGTTGGAGAATCCCGATACGTAACCAATGAATGGTGGATGTCCCGCTGACGGTCCTGACCTAGGAAACTCAATGCTCACCATTTTCGGACGACGTCCCTCAACGCAGCGTGGTTTTTGCGATGGGGTATCACGCCGCGATTTTCTGACGATCGGCGGTATGGCACTGGGCGGCATCAGTCTGACCGATACTTTGCGAGCCGAATCGCTGTCGAAGGCCGCGGGTCGATCGCACAAGGCCATCATCAATATCTATCTGCCTGGTGGTCCGCCGCACCTTGATATGTGGGACCCCAAGCCGCTGGCGCCGGTCGAGATTCGGGGCGAGTTCCAGACGATTCAAACCAATGTGCCCGGCATTGAAGTCAGTGAGATGTTTCCGCGCATGGCCCAGATGATGGACAAGTTCATCCTGGTCCGGTCTCTGTCAGACTCTGACGGCGCTCACGATGCCTATCAATGCATGACAGGCCGTCGCAAAGGCGAACGACAGCCGCCCGGTGGATGGCCGCAGGCAGGTGCCTGGGTTTCCAAGATGCAGGGACCGGTGAATCCGGCCATTCCGGCCAACGTCGCCTTGATGTACCACACGGGTAACCGAACTTGGGGCGAATCTGGCGATGGTGGTTTTGTCGGTGTGGCGCATTCGCCATTCAATTTACTGGGCCGCAAAGCACGCAGCAGCGCCGAAAACATGGTGCTGCAAGGCGTGACACTCGAAAAGCTGCGTGACCGCACAACCCTGATGGCATCGCTGGATAAATTCCAACGAGCGGCCGATCAGCGCGGTCAGATGGACAGCATGGACGTCTATGCTCAGCAGGCGATGGGCATCCTGACAACCTCGAAGCTGGTCGATGCTTTGGACTTGTCGAAGGAAGATCCAAAGGTTGTCGAGCGATACGGCAAAAGCCGTGAAGAATTCCAACGCGACGGTGCCCCGCCGATGATCGAAAACTTCTGTGTTGCTCGACGCCTGGTCGAAGCGGGCGCGCGCTTCGTATCCCTGAACTACAGCCGCTGGGACTGGCACGGCTCCGATGGAATGAATTATCCGAAATGCCGCGAGGAATGCCCGCTGCTGGATCAAGGGCTGTCCGCACTCGTCAGTGACCTGCACGAACGTGGTTTGGAACGCGATGTCGCCGTCGTGGTCTGGGGCGAATTCGGTCGGACTCCCAAGATCAACGGCCAGAACAGCCGGGATCACTGGCCTCAAGCAAACACGGCTGTGCTCGCCGGCGGCAGCATGCAGACCGGACAAGTGGTCGGCTCAACCAACCGCTTCGGAGAGAGCCCCGCCACGCGACCGGTCAAATTCCAGGAAGTCTTCGCGACACTCTATAAATGCGCGGGCATCGACGTCCAAAATGTGCGCGTCTTCGATCTGGCAGGCGTCCCGCAATACCTGGTTGAACCGGGCCACGCACCGATCCACGAGATTCTTTGATCGTCTGTTTGAGGGAACGCCGCCGGAACAGGCAAGCGACTGAATTGCGATTTTAGCCCGTCACTGGCACTCGTCGTCGGCAGCGTGTGACAGTTTCAGTCCGGTTCAATAGGTCACGACAACTTTCAATGCCGCCTCTTTTCGGGGTAACTTGATCCATTCGCCTTCAACGTCGATCGGCAGTATGGGGTGGCCATTGACGGTGACTGATTGGATTGGTTTGGCATCCGGATGTCTGACCCTCAATCGCAATGGAACGTCCTTGCGATCAGGCGTGTTGATCGTCGTCGTGATCGTCCCACGTGCCGCTTGAGATTCGATGACGATTGACGTTTTGCCGTAATACGTTCGTGCCTCGGTCAAGGCGATCCGCTTGCCGTCTCGCATCCAGGCACGGGGAATTGCGGAACCAAAGTCGATTCCTCCCTGGTTCTCGCGTACCAGCATCATGCGTTGGATTCGAGACTGTTCGGCATCGCAAACGGGCAGATTCTGCTGGCCGTGATGATACTCACCCGTGACAAACGTCTGCCGGTCCATTCCCTCAGCCAACAACGTGTAATACATCGTGATGAATTCTTCGATTTCATCTCGCCCCAAAAAAGCCGTACGCTGAGGTGCATAGTACGGCTCGGCCAGGGTCACATTTCCTTTCATCCAGCGATCCTGTGCTGCTTGAAGCAGGAATCCGGTTAAATCGGATCTGGGATCGAGCACACCCAGATCAACCAGATGCAACGGTCCGACATCCATCCACCAAATGTGAAAATTGACATTGGGATCTGCCACATTCGTGTTGATCTTCCAAACGTTGTAGATGTCATTGGCGATGAACGGAATCTTGGTGCCCGATTTCAGGGTGTACAGCGGAGTATGTTCCCTCGCCCATTCGACGCCGGTCAGAATCGATTGTTTGTACTCGTTCGCAGAATCTCGGATTGCCGCAGCCCGTGGGTGATCAATCTCTTCGAGAACATGGGCGACAGCGTCCAACGCCCGCCACGTGACCGCATCGCCCATGAAGCCATAGCAATTCGGGGCTCCGTCGCCAGTCGACCCGGGCGGCAGCAGTCCCCATTGTGGTGGCTTGTTACCGTCGGAACGTAACACCTTCGTCCGTTGACGCTCCGTTTCGATCCAGTCGACCGCAGCCAACATGTTGGGCAGCACGCGATCCAACCATTTGCGATCCGCAGAAAATCGGTAGTGGTCTGCCATCGCCCACAACAGGAAGCCATGATTACTGACCCAGCGAACCCACGTGTAGTCGTCATGGCTGGAAAGGAATCCTTCCCTGGTCTTGTACTCACCCGGCGGAGACATTGTTCCCTGCCATGCGATAAATGGTTCCAGATAGTTTGCGGCATCCTCATGAAATCCGCGTTCGTCCAACGCGATGACCTGCATGGCGGAAAGACTCGCCCAAACTCCTTCATACCAGCCAAGCGACGTCAATGTGATGTAATGCCCCGTGACAGAGGAACGCTCGGCGGTCGTCATCATGTGATGCAAATTCGCCTCGAAGACCCGGACCGGGTATTTTTCGGGCAATTCGAGTTTCGCTCCCTTGGCAAAGTACTCGCGCCACCAAGTTGCCACTCGATCACGTTCACTCGAAAAATTCGCTTCTGCCAGCCACTGTGTTTCCGGTTCATTTGCCGGTAAAAACGGCAAGCTGGCGTAAAGGGTCTCACTTTGGCCGGCTGCCACAGGTATCTTGAAATCGACGTGATTTGCGACAAAATCACTGTCACTGCCCGTCCAGATCAGTTCACCCGAATTTGAATCGACTCCAACAGCACTGTTGTACTCGATGGCACCGATCCCAGGCCGTTCCGCGGTACCCAGCAACTCATCAATCATGATGCGGAAGCCTTTGACCAGCACCGGCTTGTCAAATGCGAGCAACCAGTTTGATCCGATCTCCGCAACGACTTCTGGATGGTTCCGAAGTTCTTCGGCCGGCTTCCCATTGATCTGAGCTGCGATCGGAAACCATTTGGTTCCGTCAAAACCTTCCAGGCGATATCCATTCGCAGGCGGCATGCTTGTCGAAGCCTCCCAACTGACGACGACTGATCGGAGTTGCCGTTGTTCCGGGAATTCGAGGCCCAGTCCCACGGGACCTGCGGCCATTTTTGTTTCAGGCGTCCAATAACTGGGCATGAAATTGTCGAAGGCTTTGTGCGCCTGATGATTTTCGCGGGTCCGAGTCGCACTGTAACGTGTGAATGCGGGTTCGTTGGCGGTCCAGGGCCGTACGATTCCGTCCAGATGTGTTGGTCCGAATTCCAGAATCTTCGGTGCAGCGCCTTGAAAAGCGGTCTGGACTTTCGTTCCCGGCGGAGTCTTCCAAACCAGCCGTGTTTTGCCGTCAGCGTTGACTGCCCGATTGCCATTTTCGAAAAGTGACCCGAGGTAAAGCAGCGCCGGATAGCCGCGCGGCTGACTGTTGTCACTCGCGTTGACGATCATTCGAACGGTCGCGATTCGATCAATCGCGTCCCCGTTCGTGATCTTGAGCGCCAACATCGCCGCAGCGTTCTCATCACCTCGCTCAATCTCAATCGGCATGGCCAGGCATCGAACGAAACAGGTCTCTTCGTATCGAAGCGGAATGGATCCTTCGTTATCGCTCCATCTGGTGATGACGATCGGCAAACTGCCGTCCAGCAATGATTGCTCATGGACAATCGGTCCACTTCGATAATCGAACTTTTCACCCGTTGCGAATCCGATCATCATTCCTTGATTGAACCACGGCGAATGCCTGGCTCGTTCGGGAGTGAGGGGAGAATGACCCAAGACCTCAGAAGTATAGATGGTCTGGACGCCACCGCGTTGAAACGTATTGAACTTGGCAGCGCCGTCTTTGGGTGCCAAGACAGTCGTTGCGTAAAATGTTGGCCCCCATTTGGCCGCTTCGGATTCAAAACTGGATTCCGTCGTCGTCGTGCGTGCGTCTTGGGCATGCAAGTCCAGAGCAGGATAGGACAGATACAGCAGCACGATCCCGCAAATCAATTGAGGCTGAGAGTGCATGAGAACCTCGCACGACGGAAAGCGTTGGAAACGTTGCGGCCTATCGATCGAATTTCAAAATAGGACATCATCCATGCGACATCAACCACGCCCGCGATTGGCGTTGTACGGTGGAAAAAACGCAGGGCAGCACTCGCACAGGCCACACCAGGGCACCGTGAAATCAAACTTGGAAGCCGTTGCTGGTGCATGGACGTCGGGGCAGTCAAAACGTTGGTTGCCGAGATGACGCTTCGGACGAGGCTGTCGGTCGACAGACGGATTGTTGGCCAGTCTACCAACATCTCGAATTTGCACGCATCTGGCTGGCGAAAGACCGTGAGAATTGATAGGAGTTGTGCACGTTATCGCGACAATTCCAGTCGTTGAACAGCTCGTCTGACCTCGCAGGCAAAGGGAACCCGTGGCAAACGAATCCGAACCGTCTTCAACCAAGACACCGGTCGTTCCTCTGTTACTCGGTCATCCTATCGGGTTCTTTTTCTTCTTCTGGGGCGAATTCGCTGAACGCTGCTCGTACTACGGCATGCGAGCCATTCTTCCGCGCTATCTGAAAGAAGTAATTGAACTGGACGATTCGGTGTATTACTGGTGGAAAATGGCGTGTTATGGCCTGCCACTTTTGGGCGGCTTTCTCGCAGATCGGTATTTTGGCAAATATCGTACGATTGTCTGGTTCTCGGTGCCGTACATCGTCGGTCATTTCATTCTTGGCTTTTCCAGTCCAGTGGCAGTGATGATCGCGTTGGCACTGTTGGCTGGCGGCAGTGGAGTGATCAAGCCGAACATCTCCACATTGATGGGCATGACCTATGACCAGCAGATGCCGGGCCAGACCCAATTGAGATCATCGGCGTTTCTGTGGTTCTACTTCTCGATCAATATCGGAGCGCTGATTTCGACTTTGACTTTGCCTTTCATGCGCGACAAGTTGGGTTATGCGATCGCATTCCAGTTCCCGGCCTGGCTGATGGTGGCGTCGTTGGCGGCATTCGCGTCTGGCAAACCCTACTACGCGAAAGAGACTCTCAACTATCAGCCACCAACTCCAGAAGAACGCCGAGAACGAACGGCAACTCTGGGGCGGTTGTTTGGGATTTTCGCACTGGTCGTTCTGTTTTTCGTGCCTTACGAACACAACGATGGTGTCTGGGTCTTCTTCATTCGCGATTACGTCAATCTGAAGCTCCCGTTCTCGGGCACAGAATTACCGCCGGATCTGCTGCAATCAATCAATCCATTGTGCGTGATCATCTTTGCTCCACTGTTTGGATGGCTGTTCCCGATTCTGGATCCGCAAGCACGGATCTTCACTGCGAAGAACAAGATCATGCTGGGATTTCTCTGTGGAGTTCTCTCATCAGGACTCATGTGTGCGGCCGGTTATTTGTCGAATCCAGATGTCAAAATCTCGATGCTGTGGGTGATCTTTGCCTACATCCTGTTGACGATTGGCGAAGTGCTGGTTTATGGGACGGGGCTGGAAATGGCCTTCGCGGAAGCCCCTGCCAGCATGAAAAGCTTCATTACAGGCTGCTTCCTGTTAACCAGCACGCTGGCGAATTTCGTCAATACCGTTTGGGTTAAGTTCTACGGTGGATCTCTAACCGATGACGCAAGCAAACGCGGTTCGATGTCACCCGGTCTGTTCTTCGGATTGTCGGGGCTGTTTGTTCTTGCAGCGCTGCTGATCATGCTGATCATGAAACGTGACTCCAAGCCTGCCGAAACGGACGAGCAGGTCATCGAATTGTGATCGTTTGCTAGGAGTCGCATGGAACCCGAATCATTCCTCTTGCCCGATTTCGCGCATCAGGTCTAGAATCCCGTCGTTTCTAGTGCGTGTCGCACGGACGTGTCGCGTTGAAACATGGGTTAGACTCTACGGATTTAGGCTCGCGGGACGCCAAACTTAACTTGGATGCGCTCTAGAACTCTGTCACGCGGGAAAACGGATGTTCCGGCGGTTTCATGCTTCTGATCTGGGCTCACTTCGGCCCCAGCGAATCTGCCTCATCAAACCGAGTGCACTCGGTGATGTGGTGCAGACGCTGCCGCTCGTGCCTGCCTTAAAATGCTGCTACCCCGACGCACGCATCTCGTGGGTCATCAATCGTGAACTTCGTGATCTCGTTGACGGCCATCCCGACCTCGACGAAGTCATTCCGTTCGAACGCCGCGGAGGATGGAAGGCCTGGCTGCAATTATTGAGCATCTTGAGGCAACGACAGTTTGACCTGGTGTTCGATCTGCAAGGACTGTTGCGGACGGGTGTCATGACGTTGGCAACTCGAGCACCCGTGCGAGTCGGCCTGCAAACCGCGCGCGAAGGTTCGTCCTTGACGGTCAATTGCGTGATCTCAAATTCTGGTCGCGATGTGCCGGCACACGCCCGCAATTGGCGACTAGCCGAGGTCTTGAACATGCACCACATGCCGCGCGAGGCATTGATCGAAACCAGTGCCGCAGATCAGAATTGGGCAACAGCGACACTCGGCCGGCTGCCGCGTCCCATTTTTGCCGTCCATCCGGGGGCTCGCTGGGAAACAAAGCGCTGGCCTGCATCAAAGTTTGCTCAACTGATGGCCCGCGCGAATCAGGCTTGGTCTGGCAGCATGCTGATCCTGGGCAGCAAAGCGGAACGTCCAGACGCCGAACAACTCGAACAACAGTTGGTGCAACACGCAGGTTCAGCGGCGTCCAATCGCATCGTGAACTTGACCGGCGCTTCAACGTTGAAGCAATTGACCGCGTTGTTGACCAAAGTCGATTACGCGATCAGCAATGATTCAGGACCGATGCACCTGGCCGCCGGTCTGGGAATCCCGACATTGGGTCTATTCACCTGTACATCGTCGATTCGATCAGGCCCTGCAGGCAATCAGCACGAACTAGTATCCACAACCGTGTCGTGTGCGGCGGGCTATCACAAGCGGTGCCCGCACCGCGGAGACGGACACATGGCGTGTCTGAAGGAACTGGACGTCGAACGAGTGTGGCTGGCACTGCAGCGACTGATCGCCAAGAATCACCCCACCCTCAAAGCAGCATGACCCGGCCGCGGGTCGGCGGCAGCGCGATTGACTCGGGTTCAAAATAGGTGAGTCGCTTGCGCGTTGCGAACGGATGGCGCACTCGACGGAACACGTTCGTGCGACGCACGAACTGGCCCGGTCACACGACATCGCGTGAGCGACTTTACTATTCTGAACCCGAGTCAATCGCGCTGCCGCCGACCGCGGCCGGGTCACTCGGGTTGGATGGCTTCTTGTAGGTCGATGAAGCCGTCGTGATTTCGGTCAAGTTTGTCGAAGATCTCGAGCTCACCTAGAAACTCGCGACGTGAGATCTCGCCGTCACGGTTCTTGTCCATCTTTTGGAACCACGTGGGACCGCTCGTTCGTTCTGTCGGTCGGCCGGCTTGAGTTGCATAAAGGACGTTCCCGCCAAAGAACGGGAGATTACCTTGAGCGACCGTTAAACGATATTGTTGCGGGACCTCTGATTCGGACAGCATCCCATCGCCGTCCTTGTCCCACAGCGACAGTTTGTCGGCGGCCAATTTCAGTTCGCGGAACGACAACCGGTTATCACGATCGGTGTCCAGGATTTCAAACAGCGTTCGGCCCTGTTCATTCACGGTCAGCACTGTGCGACTGCGCGCGGCATCAAAACGCATCTTGAAATATGTCACGGCCTCGTCCGGAAACACCTTCTCGTTCTTGTCAGTGTCCAGATCCTCAAAGGTCGCGCCACCAAGAAACCCCTGCTGTGTCTCGTTCTTATCGAGATATCCGTTACCATCGCGATCGGCAGCCATGAGTTGGGCCTTCAGAATCGCGTCGAGGTCGGGCACGAAAGACCCGGCGATTCGCACGATGCTCAATTGAGTCGTTCCTAAATTGATGTTCGCGGCTCCATCTGGAGTAATCCGGAGCTTTTGCTGAGTGTCGCTGTCCGAGGACTCGGCTTTCATCGGTTCGGCCGAATCCAGTGTCAACGAGATTGTCAGGGTTGGAGTGGGGGACGAGACGAACTGACGCAGTTCGTCGAAGTCGAGCTGGCCGTCACCGTCGCCGTCGTATCGAGAGAACGGTTCGACCGAAATTCCCAATTCTCGAGCACTCAATTTTTTGTTCGGGGCTTTGGCACCGGGGACACCCGATTTATCGGGATCAGTGCTGTCATACTTGTCGATCAAACGGCGGACCTGCTTTGGCAATGATTCGTCCGATCC
>Ga0105238_10000668_pt1 | contig 36000 bp, 27 predicted proteins | sample KBSC34metaG_FD_81526 | JGI IMG/M metagenome (GOLD analysis project Ga0105238, IMG submission 81526) | Corn rhizosphere microbial communities from Kellogg Biological Station, Michigan, USA - KBS C3-4 metaG | ecosystem: Host-associated > Plants > Roots > Rhizosphere > Soil | place: Michigan, USA...
GGTTCAGCCGTGCGATGTGATCGACCCCACTGCCGTCTTCGATGCCGCATCGGTCTACCCTGCCGGCACCGAACCCGCCACGCAGTTGCATACGTTCTCACATCCCGCTCCCAAGTTCACGTACTGATCTATCCAAAGGGCATCTCATGATTTCAATCAGACTTTCGACGTTACGCACGGTGGCGTTTGTTGTTTTCAGTTGCCAGTTCGTCGCCGACACCGCCAGTGCTCAATCGATCGGCGACAACATGGTGACGTACCTGAAGTCGTCGCTTAACACGCGCGTCGGTGGTGGACGCAGTGCGCACATGGCGAGCGAAGCCTTGCGAGTCGGCGGAGGTGAATTTGTTCCCGACGATCTGGGAAACGATTATCCATCGAGCGGTGATCGGGTTTGGGGGACGCTGGTGACTGTCATCTCGTGCAACAATGGTGGCTGGTCAGATTCCGCTCCGTCGAATGCGTCTCAGGCAGGCGACGTGATCCAGTTTGGATCTGCAGAATTCGGTTCAACGAGATATTCGGAACGCTACACTGCCGTCATCGCGAAAGTGGACTCCAGTGGCCGGCCCACCTCGGTCTACCAACAGAACTTCGATGGACGGGGACTGGTTCAACAGGCGAGCATCGATCCGACGAATTTGTCGTCAGGCTGGATGCGGATCTACCGTCCCACGACGCGGATTGACCGGTTCAACGAATGGAAGTTCACGATCGTCAATAACAGCGCCGTGGGGCAGACGTACCAGGTGCTGGACGGAGTCTACATCGACTGCCAGATCTCATTGAACACATCGGGCTCATGGGGCAGCTATCAGATCCATGTCGTAGACACGATTGGAACCGTACCAAATTACTATTTGGTGAATAATCAAGTCTCGTATTTCGTTGAGACGGCCAAAGGCAACGAAATCTATGACTCACCCGATGGGCCGGCGATACGCCAGTTGAGTCAATAACACGCCGGGCAGTCGGGCAAAAAAGTGAGGTGGTTGGAGAAGCACCACCTCGCTTTGTTTTGCCGATTGGACACCAGAGTGTCGATCGCACCCAGACTTGTGGTTGCTGTGGCATGACTGCTCACACTGCTGGTACATATTTAAGGTTACTTCTTGAGCAGCCCTGTTTTCAGAATCTCAAATGTCCTCGGTGTGATCTCTTTCAAGCTCATGTCCATATACATGAGCACCTTGCCATCCGGAGTTGAGACTTTCTTCCTGGCGACAATCACCGAGTCGTCCGCCATGAAGTTTTCGTCTTCAATCTGAACGCCAGTTTTGGATTTGTAGACCGCCTTGAAATAGGTCCATTTCCACGCCGGTCCCAGCAACGTGCCCGTCCCTTCGATCGTCTTGGCGTCATCCACCAGAGTGAACGAGTTCCCTTTGACCGTCAGTCGCATCGTGTGTTCTTCAGCCTTGCCGTCAGGATGAACGACCACGGCGCTTTCGATCATTGACGAGTTGTCTGGATCGTGAGTCTTGTCAAACAGGATCACCTGCGAGCCCAGTGGCTTGCCATCGGCGGAACTCAGTTTGACTTCGCCTACGTAATAGAACTTTTCGACCTCCACCGCACTCACACGCAGAGCGCCCGAGATCAATATTGCGAAGGACAACAGGGATCGTTTCACCACGGCACGCGATTGTCGGTTCATCGAGAGGCTCCTGGTAGAATAGGGGCTCGCATTGTGCCCGTCGAACATGAACCTGGTCAACTCGCACGGTCGGTCAGACACGTCGCGACCTTGATTCAGAAATCGTTCAAATGGGAGGTCGTTGCGTTCGTCGTCAATTGAGTGTTGCAGACAGACGCGTCCTGTTATCCTCGACGGATGGCTTCCATCGGCGGCATGCGCAGGGCCCAGATGGCGGGATACAGTCCGCCGCCAACTCCCAGAAGTGTGCTGAAAATCAGGCTGAACAGTAGCAAGCCGGGGCTGGCGAACAGGTGCAGTTTGGTGGGATAGATCGCGTTCACGACTTGAACGGCACACCACCCTGCGCCGCAGCCCAGGATGCCGCCACTGAAGCCCAGCAAGGCGCTTTCCCAGGTGACCAGGAGAAGAACGTCCCAAGCCGACCATCCATTTGCCTTCAGCACGCCGAATTCAATCAGGCGCTCCGCGACGCTCATCAGCATCGTGTTCAGGATGCTCAATAACGCGATGACGACTCCAATCCCTGTCATCAGGTAGAGGAAGATATCGAGGTCGGAACTGAGCTCTTCGATCTTGTTACCCCAGTCCTGAGCCGATCTCACTTCGACAGCGTCTTCCTGCGATGGGTCTGTCGACGTTTGGTTGTCTTTGGATTGTGAGGCTTCGGGTGGCGTGGGGAGCCCTCCCCCGGGATTGCCTTGCAAGAGTCTTGAGGCTGCGTTCAGAAGATTGATAGCACCCGCTTCGGGAAATGCCGCCAGTGCGTTTGCTCGCCAGTCTTCGGCGCGACGACCGCGGAAGTGATCGCGAATCTCTTGTGTTGCCTGTTCTTTAGAAATCGTCCCATCGAGTTCGATGTAAACCGATGAGATCAGGTCTTCGTCGTAACGGCCGATTCGTCGCACGCCGGGGCCGTCCAACACAATCGCTACGTCGAGTAGTAACGATCCACAGTGATAGATGCCGACGATCGGCAGATCGAATCCATCGACATGCAGCACATCGCCAACCTGTTTGTGGAAGGCCTCGGCAATTGTGCGACTGATGACACAGTTCAAGGTGCCAACATCTTCGCGCGCGAGGAAGCGGCCCGAGATGATGTCGTCTCGGTAGACAGCCTGTTTAAGGCCGAGTGTTTGTTCGATGTCGGTGCCGAACAGAAATCGCGGTGGGCTGAAGGTGGGTTTGCCCTCGACCAGTTGGGCGCGTGCCCAAATCTCGCGACGCGCTGTCCGGACTCCTGGAATCTTTGCCATTTCGTCCGCCCAAATGGCCGGCAGGCGCGAAAAGAGCGGAATCGGTGCACCGGGCTGCATCGCCGCCAGACCGGGAATGCGACTAAAGGTGTTGTGAACGGTATCGTCGATGCCCGTCGCAATCGAAAACAGGCCGACCATGCCGGCGATGGCAACAGTCAGGCCCAGCAAGGCCAGCAGCGATCGCACCGGCCGACTGATCAAGTTTCGAAACGCAAACTGAAGCATCAGGCTGCATCCCTTTCGCGGGAATTCGTTCCAACTGACCGGCATTGCACAAAAAGTGAACCAGACCCCTCGACATACGCGCCAAAATCGACTCCTAACCGCTACGGATAGCGGGGTAAACCGAGTTTTTGTGCAAAGCCCAACTGACCAAATTCCGACGATGGTGCCAATCGAATCAAATTGGTGACTCAGTCTGCGAACTACACGCGCTGCAGGATGTAGACAATGTCTTCGGTATCGTGGGTAATGTCGATGGGCCAGTTGATGTCGTATTGAAAGTCATACATTTCGAGCAACCGTAGCCGCGGTTCCGTCGCCAGCAGGTCGAACATCTGTTCCATATCATAGGTGCGAAACATTGTTTCGTCCTCAATTCGGAACTGTTTTGTGGGAGTGTACACGTCATACGTGACCCCGATCCGTTCCTGCCGCTTCTTCAAGTCGGTACCGATCGTCCACAGGTTCGACACAACGGAAAGATTTCCCTTGGTCGATGCCCACGTTTCATGGGTGCATTTTGCCGGCGATTTCGGTGTCAGGTGCAGTCCCAGGGCGTACAGGCCACCCTTGTTCAACGCATCTGCGACGCAACGAAAATGGTCTTCCGCGGATTTTTCGGTCGGCAGGTGACGGAACGTGTTGATCATGTTGAATGCGGCGTCAACCTTCTTCTTCAGTTTGAAATCGGCCATGTCGCCGACGAAAGTCGATTCCGGAAAGCCCGCACGTTTCAGGCGTGCGTTGCAGTAGTCGATGGCCTTCTCGTTCAGATCGTTGCCCGAAATGTCGTATCCGGCCTTCGCGAATTGAATGACCAGTCGTCCCGTTCCACAAGCGGGTTCGAACAGGCGCTGGATCGGTTTCTTCGAGTATTTCTCAAAGCATTTTTTCAGGAACTTGAATTCGGCAGCCCAGTCGGAACCGAAAATCAGGTCGTAGTATTTGGGGTAGTCGTACAGATGACCGGCAATCGTTTCCATGTTGCAGCTCAGGTTTCGTCGCGTGAGTTCTGTGATCCGAACGGTGCGTCCGACCGTTCTTCCAGGTGAAAAGGGATCGGAGTGTAACGAAATGGCGAACGCGAAATAAGCGTCCGACGCCACACCCAACAGGAAATTGAGCAGGACGGATTCAGACGTCTATCGGCAGACTCCCAATCACCGCAGCGCCCGATATTATGAACGCCGTCATGGCTCATTCCTTCCAGGATTTCATCATGCACGCGCCCGACCGACGTCAGTTTATGCAATCTGCCACGCTCGCGACCGCCTCGACATTGGCACCGTGGATGTTCAATGCGGTTTCCGCGCAAGAGAGCACCGGACGCGAATTGTCGGTGGGAGTGATTGGAACAGGTCGAGGGATGGCGCACGCCAATGCGGCACTCAATGCCAAGGGTGTGACTTTGAACTACGTCTGTGATGTCGACAAGAACCGTCTGGCATTGGCGATGAAATCGGTCGAGGGTCGTGGTGCCAAACCGCAGGGCATTACAGACCTGCGGCGCATGATGGACGATCCGAAACTGGACGCGGTGTTTATTGCGACCTGCAATCATTGGCACGCGCCGGCCGCCATCATGGCTTGCACCGCAGGCAAGCATGTCTAAGTCGAAAAGCCAGGCAGTCACAACGCCCACGAGGGGCAACTCCTCGTTCAGGCGGCCCGAAGGCATGAGCGAAAAGTGCAGATGGGAAATCAGCGCCGAACCTGGCCGGCAATTCGCGAGGCGATGGCCAAACTGAAAGAAGGAGTGATCGGCAGAGTACTGTTCGCGCGATGCTGGTACGACGCCGATCGACGTTCTATTGGTAAAGGGAAGGAAATCCCCGTCCCGGACAATCTGGACTACGCCTTGTGGCAAGGGCCCGCACCCGAACGTCCCTATCTCGACAATCTGGTGCATTACAACTGGCACTGGCGCTGGCATTGGGGTGGTGGTGAACTGGCGAACAACGGCATCCATACGTTGGACCTGGCGCGCTGGGGATTGGGTGTCGACTATCCGACCCAGATCAGTTTTCTGGGCGGCCGATACCATTTTGATGATGATCAGGAAACGCCGGATACGGGTGTTGCAGTGTTTAACTTCGGCGACAAGGGATGCAGTTGGGAAGTCAGCAGTTGCCTGACTCGCAAAGAAGAAAAACACAGCCTGGTGATCTTCTACGGAACCGAAGGTTCATTGCACATCGTCGATCCCGGCTACCGGATTTATAACTTGAAGGGCGAAGAAACGGCCAAGGGGACGGGGGCTGGCGGAGAGCAAGAACACATTCAGAATTTCTTCGACGCTATCCGGACTGGCGAAAAACTGAACTCCGAGATCGACGAGGGCCAGAAGAGCACCTTGCTGTGTCACCTGGGAAATATCTCGTACAAGTTGGGCCGCGTATTGCGGTTTGATCCCGAATCGCGACACATTGTTGGTGACAAGGATGCTGACGCGTTGTGGCGGCGAGAATACCGACCGGGATGGGAACCGACGGTGTGACGGGACCTGCCGTTTCTGCCAAGGTCCCGCTTTTGATTTACCCACATTGAACGAAGTGACGTCGCAAACAGGAAAGTAACAGGATGAGCGAATTCGAAGGGTCACCGAAGACCTGGCCGCCACTGGGAATGCCTACGGGAAGTGTGCGAGCGCTGTTGACGCTGCTTGTCGTGGCGGTAGTCGTGACGAGGATCGTTCGGGATGCACCCGAGAATCTGCCACAGCACGAAGATCTCCTCTGGGTTGAAACGTTACTGATTGCGCTGTCGCACTACTTCACGTCACGACGTTTCGTTTCATTGCCGCCTGAGGTGATGAAGCAATTGGAAGACGATGGAGTCATTGAGCGCGAACGGCAGCCGCTATTCCTGCCGCGCAACTCCATTCGCATTATCATCATTGGGGCGTTCGGCTGGTTGGGGTACTACCTGTACACTCAAAACCGACTGCAAGAACATCACGCGGCATCCTTGTTGTTGCTTTTGGCTGCATTTCTACTCGGGTCAGCTGTTCGCCGCATTCATGCGTGGTTTACCCGAGGAAGATCGTCGAAAGGCGGCGGAACTTGGGGAGATTTGAAGGCACTGATCGTGCTACTTGCGATGCTCGCCGTCGCGATTCCCGAATTCTTGGGATCGCCAGATATTCTGAACCCTGCCTTTCACCGAGTCGCCCTGGGAATGATGCTGTTCTACTTCGGCTCCCGTTAACTGTTCGCATTCGGCTGTCACCAAAACAGAATCAGCCGCGGAGGCTCACTTGCGTGAGACCTCCACGGCTGACAGAGAAGAAGACTTCTTAATATTTGGTATCAGTTCGGATTGTCTGTCGGGACCGCTACCGACAATGGCCTGCTGTACTGCAGCGCAAACTGCAGTTTTCGTTCGATGACTTCTGTCGTTCGAACACGGCATCGGTTATCTGAGATCAAACACTCATCTCCGCGAACTTCCAGAACTTCCTGTGAGACTCGTGGGACTGCCGTTTGCTGAAGATCGCTGAGAGTTCGCATTCGAGGGCTCCTTAATTTTACTGCATGATCCGTCATCGAACCGTTCTGCGAATTTCAGGCCACTGTCGCCGGACGTGCGTCAATCGGACCAAACTGCCTGATATGGAACGGATTCGAGCAATCGGCCTCGCTGTGGGCGTTCACTTCCGAACGGGATTGATTGGCTGATCGCTAGCCAGCATGATTTCTCAGCGGCCAAGTCAGGCTGTACGAATGGTCTGTCTGCGTGAAGGCCAACCAGCCTTCATTTTCTGCGTTCCGGTTTCGGCACACTGCTTGCGTCGTGCCAGGCACGGTGAACAAATGGAGCGCTGATGGTTCCATTTGATGACAGCCAATATTGCGATGTGAACAAATGATGACGCGAGCAAATGATAACGACGACCGCTGAGCATGGTGCCCTTCCCGAGTTGAGAGTTATCGCGAGTCGCGCGATCCGCGTCATGAAACTCGTGACAGCACGACGAAAAGTCGCTCTCGGTATCGCCACTCTGCTGATGACATTGACCAGCGCCGGCAATACGGCCGTCGCGTTGCTGTTAGGAGGACTGATCGATCGAATTCAGGTCGGGCTGGATCAGGATCAATCGGCCAAGACGCTGTATGCATCGGCCTTTCGAATTCTGGCGATGATCGCTTCGATCTATCTCATTCGAGAAATCATCAACGTCTATCGTCGCTACCTGGTGGAAAGCAGTTGTACCGCCATCAATCGGGACATGCAGACGCGACTAGTCAAACATCTGTTGATGACCGAACTGATGTCTCTGTCGCACGACAAAGTCGGAACGCTTCACGGGAAGATCTTTCGCAGCGTTGACGGGCTCGTTCGGTTTATCCGACTGATGTTTCTCGACTGCCTGCCGGCCTTGATGACAGGTGTCTTCGCACTGACTGCGGCATTGACCAAGCAACCGATGTTGGGATTGGTCATGCTGGGCGTCATTCCGCTTTCGATCTGGTTGACGTTACTGCAACTGGCATCGCAAAAAGGTGTGCGGCTGGATCTGATGCGTGACTGCGAAGAGATCGACGGCACTGTTGTCGAGCAGCTTGGTGGGACCGAATACATCCGCGTGGCCGATACGCTGCACCTGGAAGTCAATCGATTGGCTCAAGCCACCGAAAAACGGCGCCAGCGTGAAGTCTACCATCATTTCCAGATGTCACTCTTCGGATGTGCCAAGTCACTCAATGAGGGATTCTTTCACGTGCTGGTACTGGGACTGGCAACCTATCTGGCCGTCAATCAACACGTCAGCTTCGGCGACATCCTGACCTTCTCAGTGCTGTTCCTGAATGTGATGACGCCGTTGAACGAGATTCACCGCGTCATTGACGAGGGGCACGAAGCGAGCCTGCGCGTGGGCGAACTACTGGAAATGCTGGGGCAACCGGTCGACCGCGCATTCGAAGCCGCCGGCAATCCGAAGCTGACATTGATTCCAGGTCAACCGGCAATCCAGATCCACGATCTCACCTTGGACTATCCCGTCGACGACGGCAAGTCAAAGCGTGGCCTGGATGGGGTGTCGATCTGTATTGAACATGGGCAAACGATCGGCGTCGCCGGCCCGTCAGGAGCCGGCAAATCAACTTGGATCAAGGCCCTGTTACGATTGGTCCACCCGACTGAAGGTCGGATCCTGATCGGTGGCACGCCGCTGGAACAAATGAATCGCCAAGACCTGGCACGGTTGGTGTCGTACGTGGGACAGAATCCCTTCGTGTTCACCGGATCGATTCGTGACAACATCGCCTACGGGAATGGGAATGTTCATGATTCGGATATCGAGCGAGCCGCCGAAATGGCGAACTTGAGCGACGAAATCCTGCAGATGCCGGATGGTTACCGGACGTTGGTGCTGGAGCGGGGCCAAAATGTCTCCGGCGGTCAGCGGCAACGGCTGGCAATCGCGCGCATCCTGATCAAGAACGCACCGATCCTGATTCTGGATGAGGCAACCAGCGCCCTGGACAATATCAGCGAACGCGTCGTCCAACAGGCGTTGGGAATCGCGAACAAAGAACGCACGACAATCATCATCGCTCACCGCCTGAGCACGCTGAAAGATTGTGATCGGATTTTGGTGTTTGATGGGGGGCGAATCGTCGAAGAGGGAACCTACGACGATCTTGTGGAACTCGGCGGAATCTTTGCGAACCTGGTCGCTTCAGGCCAATCGAGCGTGACCGATTCGGGAATGCATGCTGCGGTGTAGCTGTCGTGGTCTCTCGTTCCAATACGGCCAATCAACGCACTGCACCAGGCCCTCAATCGCGGTATGTCGCATACGACTTGAACGTCTCCCACAGGGTCACTTCCGCGACTGGCAATTGATGAGACTTCGCAAAGTCATAAATCAATTTGGCGATGTTCTCGGCCGTCGGATTCGAATCAATCAGGTACAGCGGCTCGCCTTGCTGCTTCAAATAGGAGACGACCGGATCATCCACGTTCAAGATCATTCGATGATCCAGATTCGCGTCGATCCATCCGGCCACGTGCTTTTTGATGTCTGAAAAGTCGACCAGCATGCCTCGATGATCCAGCGTTTCGCCTTCCAGGACAATCACGGCTTTCCCGTTGTGGCCGTGCAGGTGTTTGCACTTGCCATCGTAATTCAGCAGCCGGTGCCCGTAGCAGAACTCGATCTCTTGTGTGACCAGAAACATCAGCGTGATTCCATCGAATAGGCGAGCAGTTCAATCCAATCGGATTCTAGGTCAGTCACCCGACACGGGCAATCGTGTGATTCTGAAGGCACGGCTCGCTTCTGATTCTAGTGCTTCTCAGTTGGATGCCACGCCCTGACTCCCCAGAATCTTCGAAGTGCGTGCTAAGTCATTCAAGAACCACGCCCTTCCCGGAGCGTCAGGGCGCGTCACCCGCAACGCGCGAGAGACCCAACTATTCTGAACCCGACGCAATCGCGCATCCCGCCGACCCGCGGCCGGGTCACTTCGCGTGCAAATCGTCGCCGGAGTGGTCAAAGTGATGTGACAATGAGCGCGCCCCGACTCTCCAGATGAGCCGACCGTAAAGCCGAACCAAGGCAATGATTCCTAATATGATGCTCGTACTTCATTCTGCCCAAGCGTCCCGACGGCTACTGTCTGGGACTGCTTCCGTTCTGATCATTGTCATAGTCCTTTCTGCTGCCTGTCACGCGCAGACGCTGGAATTCAATCGCGACATCCGACCGATCCTGGCCGACAAATGTTTCGCCTGTCACGGTTTTGACGCGGCCCAGCGCCAGGCCGGACTGAGACTAGATCAAGCCGAGGGTGCCGCACAGAAACTCGAAAGCGGCAACCGCGCCATCGTCGCAGGATCGCTCGACACAAGTTCTGCCTGGCAGCGGATACAGACCCAGTCGCCTGACGAACGAATGCCGCCGGCGAATTCTCACAAGGAACTGACCGAGGTCGAGAAACAAAAAATCAAACGCTGGATTCAAGAAGGGGCGAAGTATCAGGGACATTGGTCATTCGAACCGATTCGTCTGCCTGAGCCCCCTGCCGGAGCTGCGAAGAATACGGTTGATGGCTGGATCAAAGACCGATTGCAACGGCACGGGTTCCAATTGTCGGCTGCGGCGGATCGTGAAACGTTGTTGCGTCGACTGACGCTGGACCTGACCGGACTGCCACCGTCTCCGGAAGAACTTGATTCGTTCCTGAACGATAGTGCGCCGGATGCGTACGACAAACAGGTCGATCGATTGCTGGCCTCACCGGCCTATTCCGAACGGATGGCAATGATGTGGCTGGACGTGGCGCGATATGGAGACACGAATGGCTATCTGCACGATAATCTGCGGACCGTATGGCCCTGGCGCGATTGGGTCATTCGATCCTTTCGGCAGGACCAGCCTTTCGATCAATTCGTGCTCGAACAACTGGCCGGCGACCAGATCGAAAACGCGTTACCCTATCAAGTCCTGGCCACCACGTTTTGTCGACATCATTTGATCACGACTGAAGGCGGGACGTTGGCGGCCGAGTTCCTGAATGACTATGCGGCGGACCGTGTCCAGACGCTGGGCTCCGCCTTCCTGGGACTCAGCTTCAATTGCTGCCGTTGTCATGACCACAAGTTCGATCCGATCACGCAGGACGATTTCTACAGCCTGCAAGCTTACTTCAATTCCACCACCGAAAAGCACGCCGAGAACAATGGTTCGGCAGCCTTCGAACCGTTTCTGGAAACGACATCGCCTTTGTTACCGGATGGTGAAAAGGTGAAGGTGATGGTCATGCGGGAGGCACCTGCCCCGACCAAGACCTTCGTGTTGACCCGAGGCCAATACGATCATCCGGATGCCAAACGACCTGTCGATCGTCGTCCGCCCCAGATTCTGCTGGGCGGCAGGGCGGTCGATGTGCCCACCCGGCTGGCGCTGGCCCAGTGGCTAACTTCGGACGAGAATCCATTGCTGGCACGCGTGACAGTCAATCGATTGTGGCAACGCTTTTTTGGCAAGGGGATCGTCAATACGCTCGACGATTTTGGTGCTCAAGGAGAATATCCGAGTCATCCCGAATTGCTCGATTATCTCGCCTACAGTTTTCAGCACAGCGATCAATTCGGCGGACCGCATCGCTGGAGTGTGAAACATGTCGTCCGCGAGATCGTGACCAGCGAGACGTACAACCAATTGTCACGGGTTCGCCGCGATGCCCGAGAACTCGATCCAGACAATCGCTGGCTGGCTTATTTTCCGCGTCAACGACTGACGGGCGAGGAATTGCGAGACGAAGCGTTGTTCGTTTCAGGCTTGTTATCGAAGGCGATCGGTGGTCCGCCGGTCCATCCTTATCAACCTGAAGGATTGTGGGAAGAACGCGGCAACGAAGGCAGCAATACGCGAGTCTTCGTCCGTAGCCAGGGCGAATCGCTTTATCGACGCAGTTTGTACACGTTCTGGAAGCGAACCTGCCCACCTCCGTCGATGGCGGTATTCGACGCGCCCGATCGAACGCTGTGTGTCGTCCGCCGAAATGCGACCAACACGCCGTTACAAGCCTTGGCAACGCTGAACGACGAACAGTTCCTGGAATGTGCCAAGATGCTCGCCGTTCGAACGCTGATGGAAACGCCCGAAGCGGCCTCTATTGAACAACGACTCAGCGCGATGTTTCGTCGAGTCACCGGCAAACGTCCAGCGAAAGACGAACTGGCGCTGCTCCAGAAAACACTCGACGCATCGCGAGCTCGGTATCAGGACCATGTCGACGACGCAAAGACCCTGCTGCAACAAGGCGTCGCCTCCGTACCCGAATCGCTTGATGCACGCGATGTGGCTGCCTGGATGCTGGTTGCCAACGCGCTGCTGAACCTCGATCAAACGCTCGTCCGGGAATAATCCCGCGTTCAGGAAGGCACTGATGACACCACTGCGTGATTACCTCTTTAATCTCAATCGCCGCCAGTTGCTGCAAGGCTCGGCGGCGGGCGGCCTGACGATGCTCGGTTCAACGGCTCTGCAGCAGTTGTTCGGCGAAGACGCACCGCACACCGATAAGAACGGCCTGGGGATGCCACACTTTGCGTCCAGAGCCAAACGAGTCATCTATCTCTATCAGGAAGGGGCTCCATCGCAGGTCGACACCTTCGACCATAAACCGAACCTGCAGGATTGGTACGACAAAGACTTGCCCGAGTCGGTGCGCGGCAAGCAGCGCCTGACCGGCATGACCAGCGGACAAGCGCGGTTGCCGGTCGCGCCCAGTCTGTTTCCTTTTAAGCGGTTCGACAACAACCAGGACGGGTTGTGGGTCAACGAATTGCTTTCGAACACGGGTTCGATGGCTCACGAGATTTGTGTCATCCACTCGATGATGACCGAACAGATCAACCACGGGCCGGGGATCACCTTTATGCAGACGGGGCACCAGTTGCCCGGCCGACCATCGATCGGTGCCTGGCTGTCCTACGGTCTTGGTAACGCCAATAAAGACCTGCCCTCGTTTGTCGTGATGATTAGCCAGGGCCGCGGCCAGATGCAGGCGCTCTTTTCACATCTGTGGGGCGCCGGATTCTTGCCGGGTGAACATCAAGGGGTGCAGTTTCGCGCGTCGAATGATCCCGTTCTGTACCTCAACAATCCCAAAGGGATGACACGCGAGGATCGACGACGGACGTTGGACTTGATCGGCGAGATGAACCGGCGCAACGCGGAACAGAATGGTGACGAACAGGTCCTGGCCCGGATCGCTCAATATGAAATGGCCTATCGGATGCAGATGAGCATCCCGTCATTGACCGACTTCAGCAACGAAACGGCGGCCACGCTGGATCTGTACGGACCCGACGTGCAGAAGGCCGGTTCCTTTGCCTACAACTGCCTGATGGCACGCCGCATGGCCGAAAGCGGAGTGCGGTTCATCCAACTCTATCATCGTGGCTGGGACCACCACGGCAGCGTCCCCAAAGACTTGCCGCTGCAATGCCAGGATGTCGATCAAGCTCAGGCGGGTCTACTGCGAGATCTGCGTCAACGAGGTTTGCTCGACGAGACCTTGGTCGTCTGGGGCGGCGAATTCGGCCGCACGGTCTACTGTCAGGGGGCCCTGACGAAGACGCAGTACGGACGCGATCACCACCCGCGCTGTTTCAGCGTCTGGCTGGCCGGTGGAGGCATCAAGCCCGGCATCACGTACGGCAAAACCGACGAATTCGCGTATAACATTGCGGAAAACCCCGTCAGCGCGCATGACCTGCACGCGACCATGTTGCACTGCATGGGGATCGACCACGAACGATTTACCTACAAGTCTCAAGGCCTGGACTTCCGACTGACCGGCGTCGAACCGTCAAAAGTCATTCGTGAGATTCTCGCTTGAGTCTTGTACCTAAACCGAAAGTGCCGATTCGTTGATTGTTCGTTGAGAGACCCTCTGTGGTATCAACGCATTCGACGAACGTCCTGATGACGATGACGGAAGTGCCTTCAGTAAGTGTCACGAGTCAAAAATCATGCGACATCCACGTTTGATGCGACTGCGGCTGTTCGTGCAGAATCCACTGACGCAACTGATTTCCGGTTTAATCCTGGTGGGAACGGGCCTCGCCGAGGTTATCGAGGATCTGGCAAGTACGGCGCGCACCTGGAGAATCGGTGCGCATCATGGAGTGATCATCTTCGGGCTGCTGCAGGTTCTGCAGAATATCCCGCTGGTTGTGGACGGAATGGAACGCTGGTTCCGGGCGACCGAATCGGACGACGTCGATTCTGTACCAGCGAAGCAGAACAATCCGGGATAGCAGTTCCGACCGGTGACGTATCAGGATGTTGGTGGTACGCCGGACACGCCGATATCCGTGGCGGCGATGCCAGCCAATCAGCGCGTCGGTTCGTACTTCGCTGATTCAAGCGAATTGCGTGTTCTATCGATCTTCAATTTTTTCTTGTTGAGCTATGACAGAATGTCGTATATTGGTGCCGACTGCACGGCCCATCTAATGAGAGTGAGCTTGTCCGAGAGAACGAGTCACGACCTGTCGAAGCTGAATCCTCAGCAGAACACGTGAAGTAAGTCCTGGTCCGCGTTGGAGACACTCAATTGAGGCAATTCTGTCACAAGTGCGTGTTGTTAATCGTCTTTTTCCCCGTCACCGTGCTCGGCGGGATGCCCGCACCATTGCCGACTCCGTTCACGAAAGACGCCTATCCACACTCAGGTTCACTCGAACCGTGGATCGATCAGCGATTGCAGGCTCTGTCGTTTTTCATCATGGCGTTGTTGTGCTGTACGCTGGGTGTCAAATGGCTGTGGAATCTCGCACGACACGATTGGCCGCAATTACCGGCTTTGACGTTCGGACGGTCACTGCTGTTCACCGTTATCTGGGGTCTGGTCGCAATCGTGGTGCTGACGATGATCTCGGGCGCACGCGAACTGATGACGCCAGGTGCCTGGCGCAAACAGAGCTGGACGTACAAGCTGGCAGCCGATTCGTCCGAACCTCACTTTCGGTCGAAGCGACGGGCAGGGCTGGAACAACTGCGCCTGGCCCTGTTGCAGTACGCGGCTTTGAATGATGGCAATTATCCCCCATCTCGGACGGATCTGCGGGCGGATTGGAACGTGCCAGCGCATCCGGGTTTCGAGTTTCTGTATCGCGCAGGAGTCCGTCCGAGTTCGAACGGGGAATTGGTGATTTACGAACCAGAGACAGGTGACGCGGAACGATTCGTACTGCTCAGTAACGGAATGATCGGCACGATGCGAACGCCAGAAATCGAAGCGATCATTAAAACAGCCTCACCAAACGACAACAGCACACAAAAGACGGAGGGATTCGAGTGAACGATTCGAAACCCTCTCCGCCCTTGCCTGAGGAGGTGCTGATTTCTTCATTGGCCAGGCCGTTATTGTACTTCGCGTTCGCGCCCATAATTCTCGTGGCAGCCTGCATTCCAGGAGGCAGCTCACTGCTGTTTGGCTGGTTCTTTTTTCTCGATCGCAGCCTCGCCTCGTTCCAAGCCGATCTTCCCACGCTGTGGGTTGGATTCACTGCATTCGGATTATTGTTTGTCATTGTTCACCGAATGTCACGACGTTGGAGGCCGGCGACGTCGCTAGAGTCGTCACAGCATTTAGCAGGTTGGACCTGGCGGTCGACCACAGCCCTGTGCCTGGGCATGACACTGATGTTCGCGGCGAGCATTGCCATCATTGGCAGCCTGCATCAACTGGTCTGGATCGGAACCGGGAAAGCGTCTACGTCGAATCCGCAGGTCAATTGGGGAGAACGTACGGGGCCACTCGCGATGATCACTGACGCGCGCCGGGCGGCCTGGAAGACAATGTCCAGGAACAACATCAAACAAATGATGCTGGCCATACACAACTATGAAAGCACCTACAGTATGTTACCTCCAGGTGCCATCGTCCTTCCTGACGGGCGCGGTTATCGTGGTTGGATCGCTCCGCTCGGTCCATTCGTCCCATTTGAGGACCCCTACTATTTTGAAAACGCCGTCCCTTGGGACGATCCTAAAGTCGCAAGATATGGCAAAGGTGCACTTCTGCCCCTCGTGCATCCCCAACTTGGTTGGGGTAGCCAGTTCGATGAGCGCGATTTCGCTTTCACTCATTACGCAGGCAACGTCCACATCTTTCCTAACAACCGCAGTCTGAGAATTAATGAAGTCACCGACGGGACGTCGAACACGTTGGCCATTGGCGAGGTGGCCGAGAACTTCCAGGCTTGGGCATCGCCGTGGAACCGGCGCGATCCGGTCGACGGCATCAATGATGTTCCCTGGGGATTCGGTGGCCCGACATGGCAAGAGGGTGCACAGTTTGGTCTTGTGGATGGGACGGTCCGTTTGATCTCTCGCAATATTGACCGCAAGATCCTGAAAGCGTTGGGGACTCCATCGGCCGGTGAGGAAATCCCTGCCGATTTGTTCCCCTGATGTCGTCTTCTTTCTGACGCGGCCGTTCCCCTCAATCGCAACGACCTCGGGCGAGTTGCCAGCAGGCGGGTTGCCAACGATACTGGCATGCGTTCGGTTTTCATGGACGAGCGAGAATGAATCATGTCAGGGACGACTGCTGTTGCCACGTCAATGCTTGAGACGTTGCTTTCAGATCTGAATCCGCAGCAACGGTCTGCTGTCGAGCACGGCGATAGCCCACTGTTAATTGTTGCAGGTGCCGGGACGGGCAAGACGACGACCTTGGCTCATCGGGTGGCGGGAGTGATCGCTCGGGGTGCTGATCCTGGTCGAATTCTGTTGCTCACGTTCACTCGACGGTCTGCTGCTGAGATGTTGCGGCGCGTCGATTCGTTGCTGGTGCGTTGGCGCCAGGTCGCTCGGAATGAATTGGTGATTTCGAAGACCGCTTCCCGCGATGTCTGGGGGGGCACATTTCACGCCGTTGCCACCCGGTTGCTGCGAAAGCATGGTTCGCTGATTGGACTGGAGCCGACGTTCACGATCATCGATCGAGCGGACGCCGAAGATCTGATGAACCTGGTGCGATCGGACCTGGAACTCGCCAAAGGAAGCAAACGCTTTCCGCTCAAGGGAACGTGCCTGGACATCTATAGCCGAGTCGTCAATACGCAGTTGCCCCTCGAACAGGTTTTGAAAGAGTCGTTTCCGTGGGTGACCGATTCGCTGGAGGGACTCAGCAAGCTGTTTTCTGGTTACACCGAACGAAAAGAGCAGCAACAGACCCTCGACTATGACGATCTGTTGCTGTTCTGGCATCACCTTGCGACAGAACCTTCTTTACAGCCAATTCTTCAACAGAAGTTCGATTGTGTGCTAGTGGACGAGTATCAAGACACCAACACCCTGCAGGCGGAGATCATTAAGGGCTTATCTCCGACCGGCAAGGGATTGACCGTCGTGGGCGACGATGCCCAATCGATTTATTCCTTTCGCGCGGCGACGGTCCGAAATATCCTCGATTTCCCGCTGATGTTTCCTGACGCAACGGTCCTGCCGTTGGAACAGAACTATCGCAGTACTCAACAGATCCTGGATGCGACCAATGGCGTCATTGCATTGGCTTCGGAAGGCCATCGAAAGACGCTCTGGTCTCGTCGCAAGGACGGCAACAAGCCACAGCTTGTGTTGTGCCTGGATGAGACCGAACAGTCCGACGCGGTCATCGAACGTGTGTTGGCGCATCGCGAGTCAGGAGTCGAATTGAAGAAACAGGCCATCCTGTTTCGTGCCAGCCACCACAGCCTGGGGCTGGAACTGGAACTCGCTCGCCGCAATATCCCCTTTCACAAATTTGGCGGTTTGAAGTTTGTCGAAGCGGCCCACGTCAAAGATTTACTGGCGTTCCTGCGACTGGGCGAGAACCCACGCGACGCCGTTGCCGCCTTGCGAATCCTGCTACTCTTGCCAGGAATTGGCCCCAAACGCGCCACGCAGCTTGTCGAACAGTTGGCGGCACAGAAAGGAGATTTCGCCGCCTGGAAGGGCTTTAAACCGCCGGAAGCAACCGCCGTCCATTGGCCCCTGTTTCTGGCGTTAATGAATCTGCTGTCGCCACGAAAGTCAAAGTCGCTCGCGTTACAGGCCGAGATTCATCACGCACGCGTCTTCTATGCTCCGTTGCTCGAACAGAAATTCGATGACGCCTTTATCCGGATGCGAGACCTCGAACAACTGGAACAGATGGCTGCGCGATTCGAATCGCGGTCTCAATTCCTGAACGAAATGCTGCTCGATCCACCGAATTCGACTCAAGCCTTCGCGGGTGATCCGATACTTGACGAGGACTATCTGACGCTGAGTACGATCCATTCGGCCAAGGGCCTGGAGTGGGATGCGGTGTATGTCTTGCACGCGGCGGATGGGAATATTCCCGCCGACCTGGCGACGGAATCACCGGCACAGATCGAAGAAGAACGTCGCTTGTTCTACGTCGCGCTGACCCGGGCGAAATCCAATCTCTATGTGATGCACCCGCAGCGCTATTATTTCCACGCGCATCACAGGAGCGACATGCATTCGTATTCACAGCGAACACGGTTCATTCCGGACGAACTGTTGTCGCAGTTCAATCAAGTGACGACAGCCAAGCTGAAGCCCGACGGAACATCGCAGTCGGAACAATCCAACGTGAAGACAGCCGACGTACGTCGCAAGATCGGCAGAATGTGGGCAGGCACGGCCTGCACCGATGCGCGTCGCCCGACGGGAGCAGACTAGCCGAGCCGTTCGCGCGATGACGGACCAATCGGAGAAAGATGCCACAGCACCTCAACCCATCTTCACCGCGCAGCACGTGGATCACCGGTCGGTGGCGGTGCCAGGTCTTCTTTCGCAGGTGGTCCGAGGATTTCTTCCAGCATTGGTTTCAATGTGCGAGCCCAAATCTCGTAGCCAGGTTTGTCGAGATGCAGTCCGTCAGTCGAAATCCCAGGTAACAGTCGGCCGTTGGAATCAGCCAACTGATCGTTGATGTTGAGGAATCGACAATTCTCTGTTTCGGCCAGTGACTTCAACCGGTCGTTGATCTTTTGAATCGTCGGCCACAATTCAATGTTCTGTGAACGTGCAAACACACCCGTCACAATAATCGTCGCGGCGGGAACATGTGACTGAAACTCAGTGACAATCGTACTGATGCCGTCCACGACGTCGTCGATTTGTGCATCACTGCCGGGGCCTGCTCCCGGAAGGTTGTTTGTGCCGGCTTGAAGCACAAAGACCTTCGGAGCGATCCCTTCGAGTTCACCGTGCTGAACGCGCCACAGGATGTTGTGTGTCGTGTCACCGCCCCAGGCGAAATTCGCGGCGTTCCAGCCGTGAAAGCTCTCGTTCCAATGAGCCAGGAATTGGGGATAATCGGTCGCACCCCAGCGTCGGGTGATAGAATCGCCCTCAAAGTAGACATCGATCTTGCCTTGCTTCGTCTTCTGCACAAGCTGTTGATGAGCCACCTGTGAATTGGGATCTTGACGTTCGATGGCCATATGCGGTTTCACGGCGTTCTCCGTCTGGGCGGTTGCCGGTGTCGCGACCGACTGTTTTTGCGCCCACTTGATGAAATGCTCAACGTTCGGTTCGTCGGTATGACCACCGTCGTGTTGACGCCAGGCCAGTCGACCTTCCAACAGATCGACATTCACGTCGGGCATACGTTCCAGGTTGTAATCATCCGTTCGTCCCAGGTCGGTCGCCTTGAGCAAACGGAAGACTGGCTGCGCCGCGATCGCGGCCATGAAGCTGCCTTGATGGTCGAGCCAGTTGGCATCGCCTTTCTCGGGGATGCCGTGGCTGATGAACACCAGACGCGGCGCACAAAGCGCCAGCATCATGTGAGAGTCGACAGGCAAGTCATCCGCCGTGCGCTGTCCAAAGGACGATTCGTCGGCCGAGTACTTGATGTAATTTCCGGCCATCCAGTGATAGCCACCCGATCCCGCCAGATTCTCAAGGCTCTCACCGAAGTTTCGTCGGTACAGTTTTGTTCCGCCCGCTCCGGACGAGGCGATCAAGCCCATCGCAAAGCGTTGATCAAAGGCCATCGTCACGAGAGCGGCCTTGCCGTAACGTGAGACACCCGCGATTCCAACGCGACTCGCGTCCACTTCGGAAACGGTTTCGAGGTAGTCCAGTCCCCGCGACGCGCCCCACGCCCAGGCCCGCAGTGCGCCCCAGTCGTCGGGCTTGCGGGGTTTTCCTTGATTGACCAGACCGATGATCCCACGCGTCAGGCCCGCACCCACCGGTTCGGCATTGGGGTTGGCATTCGGACCAAAAGTGCGCGGCTGAAACCCGCCGGCATCATCCTGGACTGTTGACGGATTCAAGGTGGCACAGCCCCAGCCGGCGGCAATCAACTTGTCCTCTTTGGATGGTGGCCGAGGTCCACCGCCGGCCCGACCGCGTCCACCAAAGTTGAACGGGTTCGGCTCAAACGGTGTCCACCCAAAACTCATCAAGACTGGAACCTTGCCACTGGTCTCTTTCGGCAATGTCAGCGACATCGAGATTTTGACACGGATCTCGGGACATGATGAGTTATCAACCACGCCGACGATGTGTCGTTGAACTGCCGGTCTACCACCGATCTCGAGATCGCGTGTCTCGCGAACTTCCCAGTTGACAGCCGGAGTATTCAGGGGAACGCGACCATAGACTTCGCGTTCGAGCAACTCGACGATTTCCGGGCGCCGCTGCTGTTTCCATTGCTCGGCCGTTGTTACCGGCTTGCCGTTCTGAAGTTTCAACACTTCGGGCAGGTGTGGATACGGATTCGCCTTGGCCTCGTCATAGTTGGCTCCGTTGGGCGCCTTGGCATCTCCGTTTCGACCGGGGCGGAGCTTCGTAATACCCAGTTGTTCGAGCATGTTCTTGTGATCTTCCGCAGTCCGAAAGATCACTGGCTTTGGCGTCGTAGCCGGTTCCTGCCCCAAGCCGGATCGACAGATCCCGGCCGCGATTATCACGCACAACCCGGACTGCATCAGGCGTCGACTGATCATCGAAGACTCCAATAACGAACCAATGGCGAATGCCAGCAGGACAGTTGCTCGAAAGTGAACTCGGTCAAAGAGCGATCTCAGTTTAGTCTGGAGCTGGCGCGAATTCCTCAGAAGCGATCGAAGATACTTGCAAAACTCGTAGATCAATTTCGGATTGTTGCGCTTTGGCAGTTCAAATCCGCTCCGCCTGCCGAGTGTGTACCAACGACACGCAAGGATTCTCACTTGACTTTCATGCGAGTTGCATTAGATTGTCATGCAGCGTGCATGAGGTTCAGTAGATCTGGGACAGACTTCATGAACCAGTCGATTGTCCAGCGAGGCAAACGGGGCACGGTGCGAGGTAGTGGCTGTATCGCCAAAGGATGGGATCGATGACCAAAAAGACGGACGATGTCACCGACGCGGAACTGTCGGTATTGGAAGTGTTGTGGAAGCAGCCTGACGGCGTGTCTGTTCGTGAGATTGTGCTGGCGATGTACGGACGCCACGAGCATTCCCTGCACGGAGGCGTCAAAAGCTTTCTGGATCGATTGATGGAGAAGGGCCTGGTTCGCGTCGACAAGACCGGCTTCGCCCATCAGTTCTTCGCCAATATTACTCATCAACAGTTTGTCGGCCAACATCTGAAGAAGCTCGCCGACAACCACTTTGGCGGCTCGATGGCACCATTGCTGATGTCGTTGCTGGATCAAACCAAGATCAGTCGCAAAGACCGCGTCGCGATCGAAAAGATGATCGACAAAATGGAGGACTGAGCGATGGACGAACTGTGGATTCGACTGAGTTGGAATCTGATTCTGTGCGTTCCATTCGGCATCTTCGTCTGGTGCTTGTGTCAGTTGCCCCGGATTCGTACCCGGCCTGCTCTTCGCCAGGGACTCTGGTTGCTGGTGCTGGCCAAGTTGGTGACGCCCCCGTTGATTCCAGTCCCAGTCCTGTCTGCGACTGGTGTCTCTGTTTCAGAGGAATCGATCGTTTCCAGAGATCAGGCTGCTGATCAAGCCGTTCCGCCACCGGTGGTGTTGTCAGCCGATCCACATACGCTGCTTACCCCCACAAACATGCTCACTGTTCAAGGTCTGAGCTTTCACGAATCGCCCACGTCGAGTGTCACTGTCAGCCGAACCGGAACGGTGACTGTCGGCTCTTGGCGAAATGTGACGATCGCTTTGATCGTTGTCAGCCTCGCGATGACGTTTTCGATCTGGTGGGCCTCGCTTAGGGAGCTACGGCGACTGAAACGGTTATTGAGCAGTTCTCGGCCACATTCGGATCGTGCGTCTCAGATACTCAGTCGTCTTGCACCGCAGTTCCGGTTGGTAAAGATTCCGGAACTGGTCGTGGTGGAATCGGCCACTGCGCCAGTTGTCTGGGCTGGCTCAAAGCCTGCAATTGTTCTCTCAGAGCAATTGGTCCAGTCGCTCAACGACGACCAGTTGCAGCATGTGCTGGCCCACGAATTGGCGCACCTGGAACGTCGTGATCATTGGACCAACCTGTTTGCGTTCTTCGTCGCGACCGTTTGCTGGTGGCATCCCATTGCCTGGTTGGCTCGGCGGGAACAATGCCTGGCGGTTGAGTTGTGCTGTGACGCGCTGGTGCTCGAACGCTGCCGCGGTTCGAGGAAATCATATGCTCAGACGTTGTTGAGCGTCGCAGATTATATCGCGGGTTGCGAACCATCGCGGCCGGCCCTGGCGCTGAGCTTTGACGGAACGTCGTTACGAAAGAGAATTCAAATGATCGCCGACACCGCAGTGAACACGCGTTTCTCTGCCTGGGGTTGGTCGTTGTTAGGGCTCGTCGCAGCGACTTCGCTGTTATTGCCTGCTCGAGCTCAAGAACAACAGATTCCTAAACGAGAACCGATCTCCAAGACCGATCCAGACAAGGAAGTTCCAAAGCCTGTCACTCAATCGCAAGATCAAGTCAACGCACCGTTCGAGGCAGGCAAGTATTACGTCACGGGAACCGTGATCGAAAAGGACACCCGTACGCCAGTCGCAAACGTATCGGTGACTTTCCTGGTCGATGCAGAACCGGACCAATCTAAGCGTCTACGCACCGTTTTCACGGACGCGAAAGGCGTGTTCCGGTTCGAGACGCCGATCGGTTCTGTGCGTCTATGGCACCCTAAGCTGAAGCCGGGATATTGGATGGCGGGTGAGCACAATCAGATGCCCGCGGTGACATCGATCGAGAAGCCCGTGGCGACGCTGGAAATTCCCGTCCAACGCGGGGCAGTCTGGCCGATACAAGCCACGGTCGAAGGAGGGGTTCCAGACAACACTCAATTCTTTCTGAACGTGATGGAGATGGAAGATGATTCGATTCGCAAGAACGCGGTGAACGGCAAGAATTGGGCCCTAATGAAGATGCCCAGTTCATCGACGGCGATACTTGCTGCCGATGGACAAGGATCGATCACGCAGTGCGGTGGCTCAGGAAAATTGTGGGTGAATGTCCAGGCGATTCCAAAATCGGATGCACGAGGAAAAAGACAATTCACGGGAATTGACGTTCATCATCTCAGTGTGGAAATGCTCGTCGATCTCGCATTCGATCCGATGAAGGTGGAATCGGTGATGCCGATCGGTTCGACCGACGATGTTCAACTGACCGATCGAAACGGTGCCAAGGCGACGATCGGTCACGCCGAAAAAACGATTGGACATGTCGAGGCAAAGATTCAGGACGGCCATCCAATCTTGACATTCAAACTGAAACGAGACCCGCTTCATTTCACCGAGCACGAGTTCTTTGGCCGCGTCATTGACAAGTCTGGAGCACCCGTCGCCGAGGTGAGGGTCAGTCCGGCCGTGGGCATCGTCAATGGCGGCAGTACCCAATTGGACGAAGAAACACAGACCGATCGCGACGGGAAATTCCGCCTGAAGATCCAATTGCCGGAATCCAAAGACGAACAGGTCGCTTCGCTGATCTTTATGAAGGATGGATATGCGGCAGAGGATTCAACGACATATCCACTGGCCAAGAAACCAGATGCCGCCATTGATCTGGGCGATTTTACTCTTGAACCCGGTCATTCGATCCCAGTCCACGTGACCGATACCGATGGTCGCCCGCTCGCCGGTGCGATCGTGGAACCATTGAATTCCTATGCGACTCGACAAAACCCCATCAGAACCGATCAGGAAGGCCGAGGGCAGTTGCGAAATCTTCCCGCTGGTGTCGTTTCGTTGAGTGTCACATACGGAAAACAGTATGACCGCCGAAAAGTCGTGATCAGCCTGAACGATGCCGACAACGAAGAATTGAAGTTGCGACTGAAGCCTGCGCCCAATCCGCCGACATCGACCGTTGCTCTAACCCGAAAAGATCCGATCGCCATCGGTTCGGACGCGCCCGAATTGTCGATCCGATCGTGGATTGACGGCAAGCAGCATCGCTTGTCTGACTATCGTGGCCGCGTCGTCGTCATCGACTTCTGGGGCGTTTGGTGCGGTGGATGTGTCCGGACAATTCCCTTAATGCGAGACCTGGCGGCGAAATACGAGTCGAAGAATGTCGTCTTTCTCGCGATTCATACTCCCGACGGCGACTATGACCAAATCAACAAGCTCAGAAAAACGCACAATTGGCAGACGTTGACCGGGATTGAAAACGGCCAGGAGCAAAGTGACGGCTTGACCTCGTCGAATTATGGCGTCAATGGATATCCCACATTTGTCGTGATCGACGCGGATGGCAAAGTCGCCTTCAACAGTGGTATTCAGCCGAAGGACGAGGATGCGTTCATGAAAGAGATGCAGCAATTGGCCACATCTCTGAAGATCCCCTGGCCGATTCCGGAAAATTCCGAGGAGGAGTCGAACTCGTACATGAATCGAATCTTCGATGCCAAGTTCAGCAGCGAAATCGATAAGGTACTGATGTCGGTGAAAAATGAGTGACCCGATTGGTGTGGGCTCGTCAGGCAGGGTCTGGCTTGGACGCATTCTTGCCGACAATGGAAAACGCCACTTGATTGCTCAAGTGGCGTTTAGGCGTTGGCCACGCGTATCCGTGAAAATCAGGATAAGGACGGCGACAATCGTCGCTATCCATCATTTGTGGGAGAAGCCAGGACGGTTATCTGTGAAATTAAGAATTTCATGAATTTTTAAGATTGTTTCGGAACTTGTGTGCAGTGAATATCGAGCGGACTGGAAAAAAAGTTGCCAAATTAATCGCTGGATTTTGAGCAACTTGTGGGCTGTCGAGGAAGATTTGTTTCCGCCCAAACGGCTGCCTCAACGGTGGAGAGGGGGCTATCCTACGATCAGCCCTGATTGACCTCTATGGGCATTGAACAGCATCCAGTTGTGGCAGCGACTTTTTCAATTCATTGGCTCCCTCAGCAGTTGTCTTGGCCTGGCAGAGGTTGAGGCAGGTGAGATTCTTCAACTCTGCCAACTGCTTCAGCCCTTCGTCGGTGACTTCGGTTTGACCAATCGTCAGTGTCTTCAAGTTGTGCAACTGGCCCAGATATTTCAACGCGTTATCGGTTGTTGAGCAACGTGAGGTACTGGCACTCTGGTCGATTCGACGGAAGAAGCTCGAATCTCAACTGGCCCGGAATCAGTCGCCGCGTTGGTGGAAACCGACTTCGTGTCAGACAAGTCGGGTGAGTGATCAGACAGAACGTCCGGCCAGTCAGGTTCCTCCGCGGGCGGAAACTCTGAGTCAGAAGTGCGCGGTCCGATCGGTCTGGATGGACATCTCAGCCAACTCAAAGCAATACTACTCAAGACAATTCGTCAGTAGGATGACGTCACTGATGCTGTTCCACGGTTCAGGCACGGTGTCTGAAACGAAACAGGTGTGCATCGGGTAATTCACGAAAGCGATCTCCTGATCAACGCCCGACGGGAAACCAACAATGCAATCACTGGCAAGGACTGCGGAGATATCTATTGATCGAAAGTCATGTTCGAGACGGATCTCGACGTGCCAGCGCCTGTCCAAATGGCTTCTTTGCACGTCACATCGTTGCGTGTGCTTGATTGCCGTGCTGGCGGTCGCTGCTTCTATCATGACGCCCGCGAGCGCTGACGAACCGGTGATCGATCGTCTGTTCAATCAGGACCGCGTCATCGAGGTGTCAATCGAGCTTCCGGTCAAAGACTGGAACGAATTGTGTAAACAGAGTCGCGATCCGGGCAAGATTTTCAGCGGTTCTACCGAGAATCCGTTTACGAACTTCAAAGCGAATATCAACGTTGACGGCATCGATATTGGCGAGGTGGGCATTCGCAAGAAGGGGTTTCTGGGATCGCTTGATGACAAGTACCCATCTCTGAAGATCAAATTCAACGAATACAAAGATCAAACACCGATCGCGGGCTTGGACAGCCTGACGCTGAACAACAACAAGCAGGATTCGTCGCTGGCCAGCCAGTATCTGGCCTATCGACTGTTCAATGCCGCGAGCGTTCAAGCCCCGCGCAGCAACTTCGCCCGCGTCACGGTGAATGGCAAATACCTGGGACTCTATTCGAATGTCGAATCGATCGGCAAACCGTTCCTGGATCGACGATTCCATAACAACACGGGAAACCTTTACGAAGGGACGCTGGCCGATTTCTATCCGAAGGCGATCGATCGCCTGGACGCTAAGACAAACAGAAAGAACCATGATCGCACCCGGGTTGCACGCCTGGCCACGCTGATGGCGAATGAGCCACTGCCCCTGGAAGAGATCGAGCAATTGCTCGACATGGAAAACTTCCTGCGGTTCTGGGCGCTGGAAAGCCTGATCGGATTCTGGGATGGCTACTCGAACAACCAGAACAATTTCTGGGTCTATGACAATCAGTCCAACGGCAAGTTCTATTTCATGCCGTGGGGCGCCGACATGGCGTTCATGCAGGGCGGATTTCCGGGATTTGGACCGCGAGGTCCCGCGTCTGTCTATTCAGAAGGGATGCTGGTCAATCGTCTTTATCATGATAAACAGATTGTCGAACGCTATCGCGAGACCATGCGCTGGATCCTGGCAAACGTCTGGAATGAAGACGAACTGCTGAAGTCAGTCGACCATGTCGAAGGTCTCGTGACGAAGCATTTGCACGCCCGACAATCGGGAGCCCCACGTGCCATGAATTCGGTGCGCAGCTTCATCAAGAATCGACGTCAGACAATCGAAAAGGAACTCGAGAACTGGCCGGTGAAGGTGGGAGCTCAACCGCGCAAGCCGATGTACTCGGTCGAGATCGGATCGGCACGCGGCAGTTTTTCGACACAGTGGACCGATAACGCCCCTTCCAATGTCGCGAAGCGAGGCACTGCAACCCTGCACCTCCAACTTGATGGCAAACCTGTCGACTTCAAGCAGACAGGGGCCAGTGTGCATCGTCAGAAGCAGGGTGGATTTCCATTTGGATTTGGTGGTCAGAATAGTCCGCCGCCTCCGCCGATTGCCAATATCGTGATTGCGGGACTCCGCGATTCCGATGGTAAGGGACTGTCGCTGACTCTTAATATCGACCCACAAACGCTCGCGGACAGCGCTGGCAAAGTGCTGACCCTGCAAGGGGCGCTCTCGGGAGGCGACGAGGGGGGCGGCAATTTCTTCATGCCATTCAACCGCCGAACGCTCAACGGGACCTTGACGCTGGCGAAAACTGGAATCAATGCGGGCGACACGATTGAGGGTGAGTTCGAATTCGGGATTACCGAAATGCGTGGCGGCTTTATGGACCGTCGACCTGGGCCAGGTGGTCCTGGCGGCGGCCCCGGTGGGCCACCACCCGGCGCCATGTTTGGCATGGAGGCGGGCATTCCGTGGTCCAAGATTGCCCTTGTCAGCCTGCGCGAAGTGCAGGACGAACTGTCGGTCACCGATGCGCAACGCAAGCAATTACAGGAAACGCGACGTCAACTGGACGAGAAATCTCGCGCCAACGGACCGAAGATGCAGGAAGCATTCGAAGCTCCGGAAGAAGAGCGGATGCAGCGTATCCAGTCGGTTCAACAGAAGATGGAAGAGGCCAATCGCTACGCGAACAGCAAGATCGATTTGATCCTGGATGTCAAACAGCGCGAACGACTGAAGCAGCTTCAGTTACAGCGTGAAGGGCTGAATGCCTTCATGCGACCGGATGTGAACGATCAACTGACATTGAGCGAAGAACAACAGGAAAAGATCCGAGCCCTTCGAGAGAGTTCTCAACCCGGCCCTGGGCCGGGTGCATTCGGTCAAACCGATGATCAACGACGCCAGTCATTGCAGGACTTTGTGATGATCCTGACTGATAGCCAAAAGGATAAGTGGCAAGCAATGACTGGCAAAGAGTTTCGCTTCCCCAACCCGCCACAGTTCCCCGGCCCTGGCTCTGGCCCACCACCCGGCGGCCCTCAGCGATGAGCGGCCGAGTGTGTTGAGTCACAACGGGCGGCACAAAGCCGCTCACTTGTAAGCGGCTTGGCGCCTGAACCAGTACTAGGCTGCACAAATTCGTCGTCGAGCAGCGGTGACGAGCGCACCAACCATGCCCAAGCCAGCCAGTGCGAACGTTGAGGGTTCAGGAACGGTTGCTGCAAGAATAGCCTGGAACGTCACTTGAGTGCCGCTGTCAAGATTGATCGGTCCAGCCGTCGTTGGGTCACCACTGAACTGTCCGATGAAGAAGTCCGTGCTGGTGGAGATGGGGCCAATCGCCGTCGTCAGGTCATACAAATTGAAGGCGGGATCGAATACGTCGACTCGATCCTGACCGTCCGATGCCAGTGAAAAGCCGACCGCACCGACGGCCTTGTTGACGAACACCTGATACAAATCAAGGAATGAGCCACTACCCACACCGGCGATCGTAAATGTCACGCTCGATGCCGCGTTCGTCGAAGTCGCACCGCCGGTCGCGGCTGAGGTGTCGCCGGTCAAGTCGATGACAAAGGCCGCATCTTGAAAATCAACTCCGTTCAGATTTCCGCTGGCAACGCCAGAAAACTCGTAAGTAATGTTTGCCGCGCTGGCGCCACTCGTCATCAGTGCAACCGAAAGGCAAATCTTGAAAACGACGCTGCAATTTCTCATGACCGCGATTCCTCAGAAAACTCAAAAACACCAACCTGCGACACAGGATTCATGCGGCCCACCAGACGAATAACTTCTGCCTTTCGAAATAGCAATAACGGCTTGATGCGTTTTTATTCACATACGCCAATTTACGTAGGTTTCCTTCGGGTTTTGGAATTTGATGAGACGCAACGGAGGACACTGCTCACTGTTTTTTCCGTAAGATACTTACACATAGAACCTTACATGATTCAATGTGGTGCGTCGATGGATCGTGTGGCGAGGGGGCTTGCGGAGTGTGCGTTGGATTTAACGCGTTGTCGTAACTCTCGTCTCCAGTTCAGGAAATGAGCGTTTCGAGACATTCTGAGCGGGAACAGGGCGCAGATTTTGAGATGCACGTGCCAACTCGCGGTGTGTTGCATCTGATTCTTCGGTTTAAGGTCATGTGGATGACGAAGCTGGATGGCAGGCTCGCCGTTGCGTCTATCGTAATGCTGATTTTGATTGGGTGCGCGCCGGCAGAATCGAACCGTGGGGCGCCGATTCTGCTCTTTAACGGCACCGGGACGTCGCGCAATGACGTTGCTGCGATCGGGGTGATCCTAAAAGGATGTGGCTGGGAGTACGACACTGCGGATTCAGTTCGGCTGAATCGAATGAGCGAATCAGACTTGAAAGCCTATCGACTGATCATCGTTCCGGGTGGGAACTACCTGACGATGGGCAGCAATCTGACGCCCGAAGCCACCGAACGAGTCCACAATGCGATCCATCGCGGCGTCAATTATCTCGGCATCTGTGCCGGTGGGCTTCTCGCCGGGAAGGCTCAGTGCAACAGCCTGAACCTGACATCAGGAGTCAAATTCGACTTTTACGCGGTGGTGAACCAAGGCATCCACAAGGCCGCCGTCCCGATCAACTGCGTCGACACTCCGGTGATCGAACACTACTGGGAAGACGGTCCGCAGTTTACAGGTTGGGGACAGGTCGTGGGGAAGTACCCTGACGAAACGCCCGCCATCGTCGAGGGAGCGGTCGGAGAAGGATGGGTAATCTTGTGCGGAGTCCATCCAGAGGCTCCGGAGAGTTGGCGTCGGGGTATGGTCTTCACCACATCGTCACGCGCGGCCAACGACTACACGGCAACATTGATCGAAGCCGCTCTGCACGGCAGGCCACTCGCACATTATTAGAGTCAAACGAAGTATGTCTGGCTCACCAGTCACGAGAATCTCAGTGAGAAACAGCAATCCGTGTTCGATGCGACGTTCGGCCTGCACCTGAAGACGGGAAAGGCCTGGGCCTTCAAGGAAATGCTTCGCGACCTCTGGGGACAGGACTCCGCAGCCACTGCGACAACCTTTTTCAACGACTGGTACAAACGAGTCATTCACTCGAAACTCGAACCCATGAAGACTGCCGCCAGATCAATTAAGGAGCGATTAGCCAATGTGGTCAGCTACTGCACTCATCGAATCACCAATGGAGTCGCCGAGGGAATGAACAGCAAAATCATGTCCATTAATCGTCGCGTTGGAGGCTTTCGTAACCGCAACAACTTCAAAACGGCGATCTTCTTTTACTGCGGTGGACTCAGCCTCTACCCACAATAAAACCGGATGGACCTCATTTCACTCGATCGATGTTGGCCCCGGCACAGTGGGCGGGTCAGGACAGGTGCTGGTTTCCGGCAATCATATCGCCATCAGAACTCATTCGTACGCGGATGGCAGTAATGTCAGCGATCTCGCGGAAGCACTGGGAAAGGGACTCTTCTTCTTTCAAGTCGACCAAAACTCGACGTTCGTCATGACGAGCACGGAAACGGAAACCTTTTCTGGCAATGGTGTGAATCAGTCCGCCGATACGGTCGTGATCGACCAGACGACCGGAATTAATGTGGCCGAGATCTACGTCTCGAATGCTGACGGCACGAGCTCGGTGACTGGCAAGTTGATCGCAGGGCGCAACTACGATTTCTACCGAATCAGTTCCAGCTTTAATTTCGGATCGAATTTTGGTGCCAATTACAGTGATGGAACGGGAACGTCGACGCTGGATGTTAGCGTTTCGAACTCGGTCCCTGAACCATCCAGTGCCATGCTGTTTGGGCTAGGGGGATTCGTTGCCGCGATCGGTGCATTGAAGCGGCGTGGGATCTCGGTCCGAAATTGAACCCAAATCTGCGTCTGACCCGGCCGCGGGTCGGCTGGGTTCGCGATTGACCCGGGTTCAGAATCGCTGGGTCGCTCGCGCGTTGAAAACGGGTGACCCGGGCGCGGGTCGGCGGAATGCGCGATTGGCTTGGGTGCAGAATCGGTGGGTCGCTCGCGCGTTGGAAAAGGGTGAACCGGTATTGATAAGAGCGATATAAGCTTCAGAAGGACGTTCAGATCGGATCCGTTTCGAACTCCAATGGACCGTCTTTTCAACGGCGATCATGCACGTCAGCGCGTCATTTGGTTTTTTCGGGTTCAAGCGTTGGTGTCAGGTCAAAGCAGGCCATTTCTTCACCATTGCGGACAACCAGTCGGCCATGGGCTAATGACGGGTGATTCCAGGTTTTCCCTTCGATCGCTTTGAATTGGCCGAGTTCTCGATGTTCGTGCGGATCGGCGGCAACCCGAATGACTTCGCCTCGCTCGCTGAGGATCAGCAGTTCATTGGCATCCGGAAGCATTAATAATTGACCGAAACCATAACGACCGGCTTTCCAGAGTCGGCGTCCCTTGGCGACGTCCACACACGCCAGAATCCCGTCATCTAAACCATAAATGTGGTCGCCATGGATGACGAAGTCGTTGAATGAGGGTTTCATTTTGTTCGACTTCCAAAGTTCCTGTATTTTCCAGTCATCTCCTTCGTGATGAGTCTTCAAGCACAGCAAACCGGCATCCCAATTGAGGATGAACTGGTCTGTTGATGCCAGGTGCATCTGCAACATTGGCTGAAACGAGCCAGCGTGGGGACTGGGGTGATGCCATAAACGCACTCCGTCCTCGATGCGGATTCCATTTAGTCCTGCGTCATCATGCATCACGATTTGGCGCTGACCGCCCAGTGTCATGACTTGAGGAGTGCTGTAGCTGACCGTACCGCCTGCCGTCTTCCACCGTAACTGGCCTGTCAGCCGATCGAACGCCAACAGGCTATTGTCACCTTTACCGCCGGCGAACACGACCACCAGGTCGTCGATAATGGCGGGGGATGTTGACGATCCCCATTGCGGAACGGCGGCTGCGGCTAGCTTGAAAGCGGCTTGCGACCAATGCGGCTGACCCGTGGTGGCATCCAGGCATTCCAATTGACCTGTGGCCCCGAACGTATAGATTCGGTTCTCGCGAAACGATGGAGTTGCCCTTGGGCCGGTACCCGAGAGCGAGTCGTTGAATCGTTCGGTGCTCCCCCCGGAATGGACCCAGACTTCGTCACCGGTTTTTGCGTTGTAACAGACTGCCGCTTCGCGATCACCGCGCTGTTCCTGTGTGAACAGATGATCGCCCACTGCAATAACACTCGACCAACCTGGCCCCACACGCCTGCGCCAAAGTTCCTTGGGTGGCGACGCGGTCCAATCGCAGGGGGTGATGCCACAAACTACGGCTTCGCGATCTCCACCGCGAAAACTGACCCAGTCGGAAGCAGTCTCCTCAAGCTGAGGTCGCTGATCGGCGGCAGGAACCATTGATTGCGTCGTGCCTGTTTGACGAAATCGATCTTCGGGTTTCAACGTCCATCGCCAGCTCATTTCGGTCCGCTGGCGACCGTCCAGTCCGTCCCAACGCATCAACGCGATCAATCCGAAAACCGTGACAGACGCCGCGGTGATACCCAGTAATTCCACACGAAAGTCGCGCGACCGGGCGTACCACAACCAGGCAACGGATAACGACAGCACAATCGGCGTACCGACCATCGCGGTTGCGGGAATGCCTGTCGAAGTGTCACCGAGCAGACCGGCAATCGACATCGTGCCGATGATGAACAGAAAAGTCAGGCCCCGCTGACCAACAGTGAAATGCCGACGAGTGAATCCCCAGAACAGGAAAAACAGCAGTAACACCAGCAGCACGATCATGCGCGTGACGAACCGGTAAAACATGCCCAGTTCTAACTGGTAACTGGCTTCGGTGACCGCCCAGTAGGCAATCAAGATCAATGTCGGTACAAGCAATCGCAGTGGCGGCCGCTGCTGAGCAGGAACTGTCGCTGAACCTCCCGGCCTCTCGCTCGTCGAAGTCAGGTTGCCGACACCAGGATTTTCCGCGTACTGTTCATCCATGCTGCTGTCCTTTTGACGCAATGCGATTCCACGTTCGCTCGGATTTGAGAACTCGCACCTGAATTCAGGCCTCCGCGAGAATTCTTCGACCGCGTTCGTTAAGCTGATGCAATGCTACTCAATAATTAAGTATCTTGATTTTCAAGAAAATATCAGCGGAAGGCCGACTGTGTCAAGAAAACCTGCGGGCTGTGGCGAGAGTCTGGCACCCATTCAACAAGCGGGGCGACAGCTCAGTTGTCAGACGATCATGTTTCATCAGACTGTCGCCGACCGATTGGGCCTGAATCTGACAGACCACAAGTGCGTCGACTTTTTGTTATTACACGGACCGCGGACTGCGGGCGAACTCGCTCAATTGACGTCGCTGACGACCGGCGCGATCACGGCCGTGCTGGATCGATTGGAAAAAGCCGGCTATGTTCGTCGCGAACCCGATCCCAGCGACCGTCGTCGGGTGATCGTGCATCCGGTCCTGGAGCGATTGGCTGAAATTGGCGAGTTGTTTACTGACCTGAGTCAGCGTGTGCAATTGCTGGCATCACGCTATTCAGAGGACGAGCTACGGGTGATTATCGACTTCATGAATCGCAGTTGCGATGTCCTGCACGAGGCAGCCATTCATCTGCGGGACGCGGGCTCGATGGCATCGCCGCCTCGCAAAACCAAAGTACCGAAGAAGAAGGCCAGTGCTGCGAAGACTCGACGCTAAGTCAAGTTGCGGCTCGCGCTTTTCTCCTGGCTAGACGCGCGTTTCGGTGGCCAAGAAGGTCCGTCAATCGGCCGAAATTGCCAGACCGCAATTTCCCTCTGTGCGCATTTCGTGCCGACAATTATCATTCCGTCGACTGCGTAAGCTTTTCCGTTGAGACTGAAGAAACGCAGCAGACTGGTCGAAGTTTGTTAGAACGGATTCGGGTCCCACAGTGGCGAAGCTACGATCCCGGATCTGTCCACTATTGAAGTCGCTCATGATGAGCGGTTTCACTATCAGAGATTCAAACGGAGCGAGCCATGGATCGGCGGCGTTTCTTGCAGGATCTGGCACTGTCGGTCGCGGGCATCGCGGCGACGGCCGGCGTTGGATGTCGCGGTCACCAATACGCTCACGTGTTGAAAGAAACTGATACAGACATGGTCGGCAGCCACAAGGCCGGCGCCGAGACATGGGAACCGTTAATCCAGTCCTCCGTCACGCAACTGCTCGAACGCGAGATGGGCTCGGTACAGTTGACCTCACACGATGGTGTTCCCTGCAAAAAACGGATCTGCTTCCTGCAAGTTGAGAATCAAAGCGCGGAAGAGATCGGTGATTTTGGAAATTTGATCTATCAAGAGATCAATACCATCATCAATAAATCGGAAGCGTTTGAACTGGTCAATGTGCGCGCCATCAAGGCTGGGTTGCAGCAGGCGGGTATTCGTGCCGACGAGTTGTACACCCCGAAAGCACGTCGTCGGTTTGCCGAGGTCATGGAACAAGAGCACGAGCCGATTGACTACGTCCTGTACGCGACGATCAATTCAGGCACGACGCGCAACAACAAAAAGGACTCCCAGGTTGATTACCTCTTCACGTTGCAAATCGTGAATCTGGAGACCGGCAAGTCTGAAGAAGAGTCGGCCAAGATTCGCAAGGGCTATCACAAGTCGAAACTGGGCGCCCTTCGCAACTACGGCTCGACCTGAGTTTTACGAGTGACGTCGGAGTTGACCGAGGCGACCATGACCTCTCATCCCATGCTGATTCAGCTTTCCGTGCTCAAATCAACCGCCCGACGGGCAACCGTCTCGACTGACGGGTCGCGATCGGTTCGAACGTTGTTGTCATTCGTCGGGAAATTGTGCTGCCTGTTGATCCTGCCGCTGACCGGTTGTGCGTCGCACTTTGACCGCGTTCAACCGATCCGCATGGCGTTCTTCGACGGCAACCTGATCGAAGCCGATGAACATCTTGAAAAACTGCTGAAAAAGAAGCGGGGCGAAAAGGACGTTCTGCTGCTGGACAAGGCAATCATCGAACTCGCATCGGGTCGCCCGAAAGAGGCGGAACAACTGCTGCGCAAGGTGCGTGACCGCTTTGAAGAACTGGAAGACTTCGACCCCGCCAAAGCCGTCGGGTCGATGCTGACGGACGACAACGCTCGCGCCTATGCCGGTGAGGACTACGAAAAGGTTCTGATCCGCGCGATGTTGTCGATCTCGAACTTGATGTCCGAAGGCGGCGATGCCGGCGCCTACGCACTGCAGATGGTCGACAAGCAACAACAGATCATTCAGACCGTTCAAGATAAGTGTGACGACGACAAAGAGAAGGTCACGCTGGCCTATAAGCAGGTCGCGCTTGGGCCCTACATTCGCGGCATGCTGGCGGAAGAATCACCACTGACTTTGCACGAAGCGGCAAAAGCTCGCATTCAAGTCGCCAAATGGGAACCCGATTTCCGCGATGCGAAAATCGATATCGAACGCTGTGAGCATGAAGTGCCGATGCATCCGGGGCATGGAGCACTGTATGTCTTCGCTCTGGTTGGACGCGGTCCAATCAAGGAGGAAGTGTGCGAACCTGTGACCCAGGTGGAATTGCTGATCGCAGATCGCTTGTTCGACGCCTTCAGCAATCGAAACGTCCCGCCGACATTCGCGCCGGTCAAGATTCCTCAGGTCGTCAATTTCGTCCCCGTGGCCGATAGTGTCTCGGTTCAGATCGATCAAAAGGCGGTTGGCCGCACGGCGACGATCGTTGACATTGGCGAAATGGCCGTCCGTCAGCAACAGGCGCTTTATCCTCAAATCATCGCGCGTGCCGTGGCACGGCGAGTGGTAAAGAAGGGAATCTTGTACGGTCTGGAAGAAGTGGCCGACATCGAGAAGAATTCGTTGCAAAGCCTGGCGGTGATGGCCGCCGGAGTGGCTTGGGAAGCAAGTGAAACCGCCGACACGCGTTGCTGGGGCTTATTGCCGGATACGATCCAAGTTTTCCGCTATGAACTACCCGTCGGCGAGCACACGGTGACCCTGCATCCATCAGGCCGACACGGTGATTTCGGCACGCCGTCGACGGCGA
>Ga0105238_10000669_pt1 | contig 35976 bp, 36 predicted proteins | sample KBSC34metaG_FD_81526 | JGI IMG/M metagenome (GOLD analysis project Ga0105238, IMG submission 81526) | Corn rhizosphere microbial communities from Kellogg Biological Station, Michigan, USA - KBS C3-4 metaG | ecosystem: Host-associated > Plants > Roots > Rhizosphere > Soil | place: Michigan, USA...
AAATTCTCAAGCTCCGCCGGAATCTTCGCACGTGCTTCATCCTGGCTTGCATAAGAAGCCTTCAGCAGTTCCAGCCCTTCCTTGTGAACGAAAGGAAGATCGGTGCTGATGGCGCCGTCTGCCATGGCCCGGTTGATCGCCTCTTCTGGAGTCACAAACGTGTGCGAAGCGCGATTGTGGCAGTCAATGCAATCCATGGTGCGCCGCTCACCCTTGGGCTGTGCGCCGTTCAGCGCTGTCGACGCAAATACAGTCTCTGATCCATCCCTATTCTGCCGCTGTACCCAGGGAATGGTGTTGCGACCCGAGTCCGTTGTGATGTACTCCATGTGGTTCAGGTGTACGCCGTGAATGCCGCTCAGGCGAGACAGCGAATCCTCGCCGCCCAGGTGAAGTACCAGGACCGTCTGCGTTTCGCTGTTCTGTTCGTCGTCAGCAAAATTCGACTTCACCAGCAGCTTTTCGCCAACAAACTTGGCGGGCGTATGGCAGCCCTCACAAATCACGCGTGCCGGTCGCAAGCTCGACACCGGCGAAGGAATCGGGGTCGGATAACGATGGAACGAAACTTCAAGCAGCTGCTTTGTGCCGTTCACCTTGGCGCTGAAGTATGCCTCCGCACCGCTTCCGATGTGGCACTCCACACAGGCAACATGCGAGTGCGCTGAAACCTTGTACGCGGTGTATTCCGGATGCATCACGTGGCACGACTGACCACAGAACTCCGGCGAATCCATGTAAGCGGCACCGCGATAGCTGGCCATCGCAACGACCAGCAAGTTCACAATAGTCGCCACCAGCACAATGTCCAGACCGTGGCGGAAAATGCGATCGTTCAGGTCGATCTTCGGGTACTGGGCAGGAATTTGACCGGCCTTCTGCAGCGTCCTGTAGCGGAGAAACACGCCAACCGGAATCAGCGCAAGGCCGCCGATAAACAACGCCGGCAGAAGCAAGAAAAAGATAATGCCGAGATAGGGATTGCTATTGGTACGGCCGAAAAGCTCGACCAGCCAATAGCCAATCATCGTCACTCCAGCTGCGCTTGTAATAGCGCCACCGGCAAGGCTGATAGGGTTATTGCCGAAGAACAACGCTGGCCTTACCCAGTTTTCACGGAACTTCTGAAATGCTGCCACTTCTTCCTCCGCGAGCAAACGAATAGCCCGCTTTTTGAGCGAGACCACGACCACTGCGCAGTAGGACCAGACGCTCGGTACCGCTTGGCTGGAAGCCGGTATCTCGCGCTCAGACTCCAGGCAGTGCTATCGTGCTGTCGCCCTGGGGCGGGCCTGCGGCACTGCTCCTTATGCTGTATGCGCACCGGTGGTGCCAGGCGACGGTTCATCGAGGAGGCGTCGCTTGGCACACGTGTCGCCAGACGTACAAAGAGGAGAAGTGCTCTCGTGGTTCTCGGTCTCTGATTGTACCGCTTACTTCAGCGAACGGAAGTAGGTAACGACATCCTTCACCTGCGCGTCCGTCAAGCCTGTTATCGGCTTCATCTTGCCCTTGCCGTTCTTTACAACCTCTTCCATCTGGGCCACGGACATCGATTTTACCGACGGGTCAGAAACGGGCTTTACGCCCATCATCTTGGCCATACCGGGGCTGGGTGTACCGGCCGAGCCGTGACAGCTCGCGCACTTCGCTTTGTAGGTTGCTTCGCCGGAGTCGGCAAAAGCCAATGTGCCAGCCAGCGTAACGGCCGCAGTCAGCATTAACACGGAACGCAATGTCTTTGTCATAAAAAACCCCTCTGAATAAATTACGGCGAGTACTCGTCGTGCGGCACCTGCCGACTCACTTTGTTACTCCAGTTCCTGCAATCGAAACTGCTGGCCTAGGACCCTGCCAAGTTCTGCTATCTTACTTGATCCAACACAACCACAATTCCGAAGTTGTGTTGGATCCTGTTACTTTGCTAACGACCGGAAATAACTCACCGAGTCCTTGATTTGCGCGTCGGTCAGCTTGCCCTTGAACGCCGGCATCTTGCCTTCGCCATTGGTCGTTATCGCAATCATCTTTGCCTCGGGCGTGCTCTTCACTTCGCCAATCGGCTTCACGCCCATTGCCTTCGCCATCGCCGGGCTCGGCGCACCGCTGGCCCCGTGGCAGCTTTGGCACTTGGTCTTATAGGTAGCTTCCCCAGAAGATTGGGCGAAACTCGTGACGCCGACAAGCAGAACCACTGCCGCCAGCACCGCTCCAAATCGACTCGTCCTTTTCATTGTTCTGTGCTCCTTGCGCTTTCCTGGCAACATGCGTTTACACGCGGGTTGCAGGAGAACTCGGGTTTTTCCTGCTTTGCGGAAGCGCGGGCAGAAGCCCGCTCTTCCGTTTCATTCCGTTGACCATTTGAATGGGCCAGGTTCTGACCCACCCGTATACAGGCGGTCTCAGTGCTCGTAACGCAACCCAATGGTGACGATTTGACTATGGAAGGTACGAGGTGCGGTTGGTCCCACAGGCCCGCCTTCGCCGTATCCGTAGTAATCATAATCACCGTGTATCGTCCATCCCTCTCTTACCTTGTAGCCGAGGCTGCCATAAGGCGTCTGGTAGATCGACTGCAAGGTCCCGGCGACCATGCGCGGATTCAGCTGTTCGGTGTTTCCCTGAATACCGGTAGCACGATAGCCTAGAGTCGTGTGGAGGTTCCTGACGGGCGTGAGTACAACGGCGGCCACTCCATAATACGAGGGTGTGTTATATCGGCTGGTCCCATACCAGAGAAGCGTGGTCCCCGACGGGAGATTGCCGCAGGTGGCGCCTGTCGGCGCCTGCGTAGCGTCGGCCGGCTGAGAACCCAGCGGATCTCCGAAGCAGCTATTTACTTGCGAGTAGGCACTCTGGTAGCCAAAGCTGAGGTCCAAGCTATAGAACTCGTTCGGAGTCACAGAGCCAGATACCCCGAAACTGCGGCTGTGCGCCCGCAGTCCATACTGACTGTTGCGCCGTTCCAGATCGTTGAAGGCGCCACTCAACAGTGCCCATTCTTTCGGCTTGTAGGTCGTCCGGAACTGGTACTGCTGAAACTGGCGAGGCGCTATTGGCACGAGCAAATTATCTACCCAGCCTGTCTCCACGGCGCCGTTTATCCTCCACTCCGAGGCAGGGTGCAGAGCAACGTTGAGGATTCCGCTGTTCTGGTGGTCGTTGTAAGTGTAGTCGCGGCCATTCGCCAGCGCGCTCGTTGGCTCTCCCACCTGACCAAGCGTGCGCGACCGATGACGCCATCCCAGCGATACCTTCGCCCAGTTGGCTGCTTCCCACTCCCCGACGAGGGAGTTGGACTCAGTCTTCTGGCCAAGAGACGTGTCTGAGACATCGATACTGGGTGCCTGAGGCGCACTGGGAGCTACCGCCATCGAACTGCCCGTTTGCAGAACTTCGCTGAGAGTACCAGTCCCTGGCTGACGCCAGTTCAGGTGATCGAACTGCTCCGACAGAGCAAAACGCCGTGAAATCTGCCATACGATGCCAAAATCGGCGGCCATGGTGTAGCGCTTGACGTAGCTGCTTCCGGTGAAGGTCTCCACGCGCGAAGCGGTTCTGCTCTCCAGCCCGTTGAAGAGTTCGTAATACGAAGGCATGGAGCTGTTGCCACCCGTATATAGAATCCGGCCTGTCATTTGAACATTCTTCAGGCTCGAGCTTTGGAACCTGAATAACTCAGTCGGAAAAATGGTCCGTGTGGGTTGAATCCGTATGTCCTGTAAAAAGCCGTTGCAGGTTGCATTCGCCGTAGGAGGATTCGTAGCCGAGGTGGTAATAGCCGCAAGCCTATTGCCGCAACTTGGCACGGTCGAGTTATCGAAGCCAAGGGAGACAGGCGTGCCGCCCGCGAGTTGCAGGAGCCCGATGCTTGCCAGCGTGTCGCTGGTGTTGCCCTTGTAATGCGTGATGTGCTCCTCGAAGGTCAGGGTGGTGCCGCGCACCGGCTTCCAGTCGATACCACCGATCCAGTTATCGGTGGAATTACGCCAGTTCTGCAACAGGAGGGCGTCTGCCCCCTGATGGATCGAGGAGAGAGTCGGGCCCTGGACGATGTTCAGGTTATAACTGGCCCGGTAGCTGACCCGGGAAACCGGCATCAGTGTCAGGTTCAAGTCTGTCATGCGCCGCACTGTATTGAAGAGGTGCGGAGCGAACGTGATTTGCGGAAACGTATAGCCGTTGGAAGTGAGGCCCGCCGGGTTTAGAGGATTGCCAAACAAGTTGTAATCAAAGTATTGGCGATTGCGCCGGAAAGAGCCGTTAAAGTCATAAATCTTGCCCTTGGACATGCGTAGCCAGCTAAATGCGTTTGGATCGCCGCCGTAACCACTGCTGTTCTCGTACAGGGTGTCGAAGAAGACTTTCTTCGCTCCTTGCGGCGCGTGTACTTCGAGCGTCTGGTCCAGAATGCGCGGGCCTGAGTAAAGATTGACCAGCGTGTTATACATTCCTCCGCTGCCATTAACATCGGCAATGCGACCACCCACGTCCCAGGTCTGATGGACGACATAACTGTCCTTGGGCGTTTTCTGATCCTTTGCTGCAGCGGGTTTTGCTTCCTGGGCCATGGCGCTTGTCCCGATGATCAGCGCGCCCAGAGCGATGCTTCCGGCAATCCTGACGGAAGCGCGAGGGACGAAACCAGAGATTGCTTGAATGAAGCCAAAGGTTTTCATCTTAGTCTCACTCTCCGTCACTTACTTAAAGAAGACATTGCTTGTGTTGGAACCGTGGATCTGCGTATGGCAAATGGTGCAAGCCACGTACTGGGCCGACTGGTTGTGCACCGGACCCGTCGGCGAGACTCCTCCGCGCACGCCGGCCTTGTTCGCGTTGTTGAAATCCGAATGGCACTGGAGACAAAGGGTATTCACATTGGACACATTCAGAAGACGCGCATTGGGCGAACCGTGCGGTGAGTGGCAGCTTATACAGCCTTCGGTTTTGACCGGGGTATGTTCGAAGACAAACGGGCCAGCCGTCTCAGAGTGGCACTTGCTGCAGATCTGATTTTGCTCGGCTGTGGACCTGAGCATCTTCTTCCCGAAGGTGCCGTGAGAGTCGTGACAGTCGGTGCATTTCATCAGGCCTTCGTTGATCTTGTGATGGAAAGGCATGTTGAACTGCGCTTTCTGCTCCGAGTGGCACTGGAAGCAAAGCGCCGGCTGCGGGGCCTTCAATAGCTTCTCCGTATCCTTGCTCTTGTGAACACTGTGGCAACTGATACAACTCAACCCCGACTCGCCATGCGGCGAATTGGCAAAATTGGGATGCGCGCCACCATGGCAACTCAGGCACTTCGCGTCTACTTCCTTCGCCGAGTGCTTTGCAGGATTGAAAATCTTCGACGTATCGCCACCGCCATCGACGTGCGCTTTGCCTGCTCCGTGGCAGTTCTCACAGGTCACGCCGTTGCCGCCGTGCATCTGGACCATTTTGCTGTGTGGGTTCTCAGCGAACTTTTTGCCAACTTCTTCGTGGCAGGTGGCACAGGTCTCGGCGCCAACAAAGTCGCCCGATACTGCTGACTTGTTCTCAGCTGTTTTCGCCTTCGGAGCCGCAGCAGCAAGGGCCATGGCGCTCAATACTCCCGCGCCCAGCATCAGAATTAAAAAAGCTCGCAGCCCCAGCCGTATTCCCGGGACCGCACCAAACAGCGTTCGCGCTACAGGCCTATCTTTATGCATGAAAAAAACCGCCTTCATTGCTCTCATCGCCTCTCCGGAATCTCTTTCTTCCCGAAGTTGCTCTTGTGCGGAGCATCACTACATGCCTCGAAGATTACGTTTTCGTCATCAGAACGAGCGGTGATGTTCATCACACACGATAAATAGCTGAAAGTGCAGGAGTAATTCCTGTCACCAAGTGATCCAAAACAGTGCCTTTCGGCCCTTCTGTTAACTCCTGCGAATCTTCCGGTACGTTGCTGGTGCAGTGCTGAAAGAATTGCGAGATCGCTCGTAGCGAGATTGGAATCAGCAACTCGGCGAAGATTTCACCTGCGATGGGCGCCACAGCAATCTGAGCGTCGCTCCGATTTTCTGAAGATGAACTCTTCATGGTCCGCACCCCGAGACACATGCTGGGAGCTCACTGGGCAGGGTAGGTTGGCAGAGCTCGAGAAGATTGGTCGATGTGAAACAGCGCACACCTCGCCGTGCCATCTGGAAAGATAAAATCACCCAAGCTTTTTGGGTCGCTTGATTGGGTACATCAGTGACGTGAGGCCCATCACATCAATTCGCTTGAGGCTTGCTGCAAACTTCGGTCAGAAAGAAAACCTCGTTTCCTTGGCCCGAAGCTGCATTCGTCTCGACTCTCATCTCGTTTGACTTCCAGAGCCGAGAAACACCGGGAAATCAAGAGGTAAGGTCCGTACCGGGCGGCCAATACGATGGCGGATTTTCAGATAAACGTAGAAACACACAACAGGCCGAAGCACATCGCGCGGCAAGCTCCTGCAGGTTGCGCGGCTTGCTCCAACCGCCGCCCCGGCTGGTTTTGTTCACTAGGAAGTGCGGTTCTAGCCGATCTCGAATTAGCAACCAGCACAATTTCGCTGCCCGCCCAAGCCTCCCTTTTTAGCCAGGGTGAGGAGGCGCGCTGCCTCTATCTGATCTGCAGCGGATACCTCAAGCTCACTACCGGTCAGGCTGGAGATCGCCAAATGATTGTGCGGGTCGCTGGACCCGGCTCCGTACTCGGTCTTTACGCTGTGCTATCCCACGGCCTCTACGAAGTTTCAGCAGAGTCGTTGACCACCGCACAACTCCGCCCCGTTGAGCGAGAACGGTTCCTGAATTTCCTGCGCAGCCACAAAGAAGCACAGATGCGCGCCGTCCAGTGCATCTGCCAGGAATATCGCTTTGCACTGCAGGACGCCTGCCGCATTGCTCTTGCTGAAACCGTCGCGGCACGGCTGGGGCGCCTGCTCCTGGAGCTCTCACACCAGATTGGGGAACATCTCGAAGGCGGGGAGTTCCGTTTCCCTCTGCTGCTTACGCATGAGGAAATGGCCTCGATGACCTGCACTACTCGCGAGACCGTGACCCGCACCCTGGGTCAATTCCGTAAAGAGGGTTGGATCTCCATCGAGGATTCTCTGGTCACGCTTCATCAGCCTGAGCGGCTCCAGGCGCTGACCTAAGGGCTATGCCCTTCTCATCTTCCGCGCCGCTCCTGATTTTCCCAGTGGGAACGCCAGCCCCGCCACGGATCTCCGGATTAATTCCTGCTATCGCGAACGCATCTTTCGAGTCCAATAGAGAGTCCTTGCGGGCGTTATCATAGAGGTCGGGAGCTATGTATCGAATGATCCGTTTGACCTGTTTCTCTGCTTTACTTCTCTCCTGCTGCGCTGCAATCGCTCAAACTCCTCCGGCAGCGCCTGCACCGGTATCCACGGCCGTAGCCACAACGCAAAGCGCTGATCTCACGCAGTTTCAGAAGATCGAAGACAGCTGGTCCAACGCAGTTAATCAGCATGACCAGTACAGCCTCGAGAACGTGCTTTCGCCGCTCTTCGTGGACGTAGCCGCAAATGGCGACATCACCACGCGCAACCAGCAGATTGTGCAGGCCATCAGCACCGATGACAAGACCATCTGGCTTACCCAGAAAATCATCACCGTTCGCATGCTCGGCGACATCGCGGTAGCAAACGGCACTTACACGCTGCACCACCGCGCCAACTCGGGACCTGTTGATGAAAAGGGCGTCTTTACGCATGTCTTCGAGCGGCTTCGCGGCGGATGGGCCTGCGTCAATTCGCAACGCACCGCGCTCAAGCAGGATAACGCCAACTCGAAACAGAAGAAGCAGTCGCAGGCCTCGGAGCCGTTTCATATACCGCTCTTCTCAAGGGCCGACAAGGAATCCCGGCAGTAGGGTTCGTTGCATCGGCTGGAAGTGGTCACATCCCGAATCGCAATTCGAGCGAGCCGCGGTCCAGGTCGACCGCAAATGCGTCTATGCCCAGAGCCGCGGGGCTCAACAGGCCATCGAACTCGCGCCCACCTTCATCGCGGTTTTCCACGACGATTGCCGATTGCCGGACAAACTCCGCCGTGCCAAGCCGAATTTTGGGCAGGTGCACTTCGTGATCTCGCAGACTGCCGCGAGCGTGGGCATCTTGCGGCTTATGCATTTTCAAACCTGCAATAGCTTTTGGAATTCTGGCACGAAAGATCAGCAGGGATGGTGTTCCGGTATCCAAGATCAGATGGGCCGTCGTATCGTTTAGTTCCACCTTCACCATTGCCAGTCCCTCTTCCACGCTCAGCGGGACCGAAACAGGAAGATGCGGCAACTGCCCGAAGTGGATCCTGCGGGTTCGATAATTGACCTCGAATGGACTGGTGCCCAGCACGTCGAGGCCGATCACGGCGTCGATGTGGACCGGTAACGCATCGTCGAAAATCGATAGATCCTGTACAAGCACCGGGACGTGTTTCTGCTGAACCGGGCCGATCTCAATGCTAGGTATCTGCGCATGCGTAGCCCGCACTCCGCTCTTGAGGCAGATAATATCTACGTCTTCGGGAATTCCATTGACGTTCAGTTTGCCCGCAATGCGGGAATCGAGGAGGGTTGTGCTCGTTCCGGTATCGAGCAGGAAGTGCAATCCTTTGAGTGGACCCACCGTACCCCTTGCCACCATCAGGTAACCCCGATAGAGATCGAAGCGCAAAATGCCTTCAACGGATAGGCTTGGGGCCCGCCCTTCCTTCGCTGCCGCGCTGGGCAAAGCTGGAATCGAAATAGTTATAAAAATGATGAACAGCCTAAGGTATCGACCCCACACACGGGCCACCTCGCCGCAGATGCGGCAACCTGTCTGAAGCAGTGGACACGTCCGTAGCGGTGTTGCACCTCACGCAGAGATGCTCTTGGTGCAGATGTCAGTGACTTCTACTAAGACTCTGTGCTCATGCTCATTTAGCGTCAGTGACTGCAATCACGCCCAGGGCGGGCGCGATCTGATCGATCTCGATCTGATCAATCTATCGACACGAGCGTCGCGACTCGTATCGACGTTTTCAAATTAATTAAGCGCAGTGAAAGATCCGCACATTAAGCCATGTCGCCGCTCTAGTGCTTGCCGGGTTGGAGGTCCACCTTGCCTTTGAACCGGCTGTATACAAAAACGAAGTAGCCCACGGCCAGCAACATTCCGAATGTCCACCACACCAACCCGACGGAGAGCGTGTGCGGACCGGAGAGAGCGCGGCTCAGCGTGATGTCACGATCGGGTCCGGTGCTGGCAGGCAGCAGAGTGGGATACAGTCCCCAGCAGGCTCCCGCGAGCATGAAGAAGAGATACAGGCAAGAGCAGAGGAAAGCCCGAATGGACTGCAGTTTGCCATTGAATATCCAGACGCCTGCAAGCGAGGCCACCACGCCCACCGGGATGATGAACGTGAACGGGTGCATGAAGTAGTTGTCGAGAGTCTGCGGCCGAACATTCACAGTGGCAATGAGGCTGGCGATCGTAAGCGCCAGCAGTACGAACCAGAGTGGCGTAACAATGCGTTGGGCCCGGCGGCACAGTTCGTTTGAAGTTTTGATCGTGATCCACAATGCGCCGTGCAGAGTAAGTGCAACCAGCGCAACCAGCCCGCCAATAACCGTGTACCAATCAAGAATTCCCGGATGCACGCCCGGCTTCCAATTTGTCCAAAGCGGCAGAAAGAAATATCCATCGGCCTGCAGCGGTACGCCCCGGATCACGTTGGCCAGTGCCGCCCCAAAGAAGATGGTCAGCAGCAGACTCGAAACGCCGAACAGCCCATCGAGCAGCGAACGCCATACACCCACTTCAATGTGATTTCGAAGTTCAACGCTCACACCACGCAGGATAAGAAGCCACAACACAATCATGAGTGGCAGATAAAAGCCGCTGAATGCGGATGCGTACAGCGTGGGGAAAGCGAAGTAAAGTGTACCCCCGCCGGCAAGCAGCCAGACTTCGTTGCCGTCCCACACGGGACCAATACTGCTCAGCGTGGCCCGGCGTTCCGCCTCGGTGCGCACCAGGAACAGGTGCAGCACACCTACGCCCAGGTCAAAGCCGTCCAGGACAACGTAGCCCACAATCATTACGGCAACCAGCCAGAACCAGATCAAACCCATCATTGCCAGGCTCCTTAGAACCTCTGTTACTAGAACTTTCAGTCAGCGGAAATCGCCTCTTTGACAGCGGGTCTTTCTCCCGGGCCGTGGCTGATTTCGTTGTAGATCAGCACAGTGAACAGCAGACCAAGCAGCGTGTACAGTCCCATGAAACCGATCAGCGTAAACAGCCCGTTGCTGGCCGAAACGGTACTAGAGTAGCCCTCGCTGGTACGCATCAGTCCGTAAATGAGCCATGGCTGGCGTCCGAGTTCGGCCGTCATCCAACCGGCAGTGTTGGCAATATACGGCAGGGGAAAGCTGAGCAGAACAGCCCACAACGCCCAGCGCGCAGAGTAGAGCCGACCGCGCCACAGCAGAAACGCCGACACCACCATAACCAGCACGAACCAAGTTCCCAATCCAGCCATGATGTGATACGCGTAATAAAGTAGCGGCAGCGCATTCGGCCAATCTTCACGCGGCACACGATCAAGCCCCTGCACTTCAGCCTTGGTTGTTCCGTAGATAAGAAAGCTCAACACATTGTTAACGACCAGCGGATTGTCGATCTCGCCGGTCTCTTCATTCGGCTGGCCCATCAGCACAATACCCGCGCCGCTGGTGGAGCGGAACAACCCCTCCATTGCGGCGATCGCCGTAGGCTGATGGCGCGCCACGTATTTTCCGTGCAGATCGCCGGTGGGAAAAATGATCACGATGGATGCCACGGTGCCGGCAATCACGCCGACTTTTACAAACATGCGGCCATATTGAATTTGTCGTCCCTCGAGCAGGTAAAAGGCTCCCACTGCGGCCATGACAAACGACCCCGTGACTACAGCGCCCGTCATGTTGTGCGCATATTGCAGCAGCCCCCACGGATTCAACAACAGCTGCCAAAAGCTGAGCACTTCAAATTTGCCATCGGCCATACGTTCATACGCGACCGGATGCTGCATCCACGCATCGGTCACGATGATGAAGAACCCGGAGATCCAGGAACCGAGAAAAACCATCAGTGATGCGAACCAGTGCATCGTCTGCGATATTCGCTTTTCGCCGTAGAGAAACAGGCCAAGAAACGCCGATTCCAGAAAGAAGCTGAATACGCCTTCCATTGCCAGCGGCTGTCCGATTACGCCTCCCGATACATTGGAGAATCGCGCCCAGTTGGTGCCGAATTCGAATTCCATCGGGATTCCCGTGACGACGCCGAACACAAAATTGATGGCGAAGATCTTTCCCCAGAAACGGGCCGCGTGATTCCACTCGGCGCTTTGCTTCTTCAGTGCCACGGACTTCAGAATCACAATCAGAAGGCCGAGGCCCATTGTGAGCTGCGGAAACAGGTAATGAAATGTGATGGTGAAGGCAAAATGCAATCGGTGGATCAGCTCACTGCTCATGCAGAGCCTCCTTCGGGGGCCTGTTAACACTATCAATCATTGCGAGGAAGGGAACCAGCAGACGTTCCGCATTGAAGAATTTGAAGCACGTTGGCCAGGAGAAAGGGCTCAGCCAGCCTGACCCGATGAGACGCCTTCAACATTACGCTCTCCATTTCAGCTGCCTTGTGATTTCAATCACATGCAATCTGCGGTCATTACCCCGATCCTAAGATTCAGTGAGGTCACACTGCCAGCGGGGTCGATCGACTGCGCCTCCCGGCAAGGGCATAGCCCGCAACCTGCTGTAAACATGGGATACTTTTAATGATGCGGATAGCAATCATCGGTGGCGGCATTGCCGGCCTCGCAGCCGCTTATGAGCTTGAAAAAGCAAACAAAGCGGGCGCGCCAGTCACTTACACTTTGTTCGAGGCGCGCGAACGGCTGGGTGGGTCGCTGTCTTCAGAGATTGTGGATGGCGCAGTCATCGAGCGCGGGCCAGACTCCTTTCTGACTGAAAAGCCGGCCGCCGCCGAACTGTGCCGCGAACTGGGACTTGGAGACCAACTTCTCCCTTCCAACGACGCCAACCGCAAAACCTATATCCTGGTCCGCAACCGCCTTGTAGCGCTGCCGGACGGGCTAATGTTCCTGGTGCCCACAAAGCTTGTTCCTACGGCACTGACACCGCTGTTCAGTTTTTCCACCAAGATCCGCATGGCACTGGAGCTTTTGCATCCGCCCCGCCCCAGCGGTTTGCCAGACGAAGCCGTTGCCGCCCTTGTGGAACGCCACTACGGATCCGAGGCTGTCAATCGGCTTGCCGATCCGCTTCTTTCCGGCATTTACGGCGGCGATGCCACGCAGCTTAGCGCGCGCACAGTGCTCCCACGCCTGGTGGAAATGGAAACGCAGTATGGGTCGCTCACCCGTGGCATGCTGGCTGCGCACAGCAAGATGCGCGCCAGGGCGAAATCTGCGCAGAGCAACGGCAATGCAAAATCATCGCCTCCGCGCGCCCCGCGCTCGATCTTTACCGCGTTGCGCGGCGGAATGCAGCAGCTTGTAGATGCCCTCACGGCAAAGCTCGATCCTGCATCGATAAGGATTTCAACGCCGGTGACTGCGATTGGCAGAACCACAAATTGCTGGAGTATCCAGGCGGCCGGTACTGAAGAAAACTACGACGCAATCATCTTTGCTTCGCCCGCCTGGGCCGCGGGCAAACTGCTCACGCCCATTGATCCCGTGCTTGGCCAGGACCTGGGCGGCATTCCATATTCCTCGTCCATCACCATCAACCTTGTTTACGACGAAAACAAGCTCGGCACTCTACCGGAAGGCTTCGGATTCCTGGTGCCCGCCGTTGAAAATCGCGCCATGCTGGCCTGCACATTTGTTCAACGCAAATTTCTGGGCCGCACACCGCCCGGCAAGGCAGTCTTCCGCGCTTTTCTTGGCGGCATTCGCAACGAGTCCCTAATGACGGAGCCGGACGAAACTCTGATTGCCGTCGTCCGCCGTGAACTCAGCGAGATTCTCGGCGAAAAGACCATCAGCCCCAATGTGGAACCGGAATATACGCAGGTCACGCGCTGGCGCCGCGCCATGGCGCAGTATTCGGTGGGCCACCAGGACCGAATTGCGCGAGTGACCTCGCACGCCGCTGCGCTGCCCGGGATTCACCTTGTCGGCAATGCCTACGATGGCATCGGAATACCTGACTGCATTCGCCTCGGCCGCAAAGCCGCCAAGGAACTCGTTGCCCAAGCTGCAACATCGTAGGTCCCACTCTAATCCGCTGCTTCGTATCCGATAGCTCTGATGCATCGGCAAATCGCTTGGAAAGAATTTCCGGCGAAATGTCGATTTCGACTCTGCCAATCCGTCATGAGAGTGAGGCGGTCAAACGCCTACAATCCCAAGATGGAGGTTTCCCCATGCAATATCTCTTAACCCTTTACTCGGATGAGTCCGGCTGGGAAAGAATGACACCAGAGCAACAGAAGCAAGGAGTTGCTGCTTATCAGGGCTACTCTGAAGCACTGAAATCTGCTGGTGTCTATGTGGGCTCTAACCGGCTGCGGCCCTCGTCTACCGCAACCACGCTGCGCGCCACTGAAGGAAAGACTCAGGTGCTCGACGGTCCGTTCGTCGATTCAAAAGAGAAACTGGGCGGCTATTACCTGATCGATGTTCCCGATCTGGACGCGGCCCTCTCCTGGGCGGGGCGTTGTCCGGGCGTGCAACACGGAACTGTGGAAGTGCGCGCCATTTGGTCCATGTAACATTGAGCGGCCGAGGGGCCGCCCAAGTCTTTTGCCGCGGAGCCGTGAAGGTGCACCAGCAGCCACACGAAATCCTGGATGGAGTGGTTCGCAGCAGCCGGGCCAAGCTCGTGGCGTTCCTTGCGGCGGGTTCCGGCGATCTGGCCGCGGCGGAAGACGCCCTTTCAGAAGCTTTCGCAACGGCGCTGGTCGCGTGGCCAAAGGACGGCTGCCCGGCAAATCCCGAGGCGTGGCTGCTGACGGTGGCGCGACGCAAGCTCATTGATGCTGTGCGGCGGCAACGCGAAATCGCAAGCAGCGAAGAGCTGGAAGAATTGGCAACTTCTATGACCGCTGATCCAGAACACGGCTTTCCCGATCAGCGGTTGGCATTGCTTTTCGCTTGCGCGCATCCGGCCATTGACCCAGTTGCGCGCGCGCCGCTGATGCTGCAGGCCGTTCTCGGACTAGATGCGGCGCAGATCGCGAATGCTTTTCTTGTTTCTCCGGCAGCGATGGCGCAGAGGCTGGTACGCGCTAAGATCAAGATTCGTGACACGCGCATTCCCTTTCGCGTCCCCGATCGCGATGAGCTTCCGGAACGCCTCGATACTGTGCTGAATGCAATTTACGCTTGCTATGCCGAAGGTTGGAGTGAGGCAGCAGGGGCCGATCCTGTCCGCATGGAACTGGCTGCGGAAGCTATTTTTATGGGCAGACTGCTGGCCGAGTTGATTCCCGACGAGCCCGAAGCTTGGGGATTGCTTGCGCTGATGCTGTTTGCAGAAGCGCGCAGACCTGCGCGAAGAAATGCTGCCGGCGAATTCGTGCCACTCATGCAGCAGAACTGTACGCAATGGGACGGGCAGATGATCGCGGAAGCGGAAGCAGCGCTTCGCCGCGCCAGCGGTGCCGGAGTGATCGGCCGCTTTCAGCTCGAGGCCGCGATTCAGTCAGCACATACGGATGGACTGCTGCGGGGCCGAGTGGAATGGAGCGCGATCTTGAGGCTCTACGACGCCTTGGTTCAGTTAACGCGCTCGCCTGTGGCCGAGATCAATCGAGCCATGGTGCTTGCCGAGGTAGATGGACCGCAAGCGGGCCTCTATGCACTCGACTGGGTGAGAACGGACAAACGCGTAAACGAGTATCAGCCCTATTGGGCAGTGCGTGCCAACTTGCTTGCTCGGGCCGGCAAGAGCGACGAGGCTCGCCACGCTTACGGAATTGCTATCGGCCTTGAGAGAGAACCCGCAGTCCGCAGCTATCTACAACAGCTTTGCGAGAAACTGAGAGACTAGAGAACCCGGCCCAGAATCATATTGCTGCCCGGTATACTCGATAGAGAGTATGTCAACGCAACTCGATCTCATTCTGGCAAAGACACGGAGCACGGTGGCTACTGCCAAAAAGGCAGTGCCACTTGCAGATTTGGAGCGGCTTGCCACGCTGCATCATCCGCGCGGATGGGCGGCCGCTCTGCGCAAGAAGGCGGCCACTGGTCCGGCAGTGATTGCCGAGATCAAAAAAGCCTCTCCATCAAAAGGCCTTATCCGGCCTGAATTCGACGTAGAGTGGATCGCGCGTCGTTACAAGAGCGGAGGCGCCGCAGCGCTCTCAGTGCTCACAGACGAGCCTTGGTTTCAGGGCAGTCTGCGCAATCTGGAACTTGCCTCTGCGGCATCACCGTTGCCCTGCCTGCGCAAGGATTTCATGGTCGACGAATACCAGGTGCTGGAAGCGCGCGCCCATCGCGCCGACGCAATCCTGTTGATCGTTGCGGCGCTTACTGATGCCGAAATGAAACATCTGGCTGAAGTGGCGGCTGGTTTTTCTCTCGATGTTCTGGTGGAAGTGCATACGCGCGAGGAGTTGGACCGTGCACTGCAGGCTCTCGGCACCGGACTCGCAAGTGCTATTGGCGTGAATAATCGTGACCTTAAGACGTTTGAAGTCCGGCTCGAAAATTCGCTCCATCTTATTGAACAGATTCCTGCGGAAACGGTACGCGTAACAGAAAGCGGCATTAGCAGAGCGAGCGATATTGCTCGACTGCGCGAGGCAGGTTATAACGCCTTTTTGATCGGGGAAACCCTGATGCGCCAACCCGACCCTGGTGTTGCGCTCGCGGAACTACTGGCTGGAGACCCGGCGATACGATGAGCCCCTGGATCAAAATTTGCGCCAACACATCGCTCGACGATGCGCTGATGGCGGCCGAGGCTGGAGCCAACGCTCTTGGATTCGTTTTTGCTCCCAGCCCGCGATGCATAACCGCGGAACAGGCCGCTGCAATTGTGCCGCATCTGCCGCGGGCAATCGAAAAAATCGGCGTGTTCGTAGACGCTTCGTTTGAAGAAATTGCGCCGATTGTCGAAACGGCGGCGCTGACCGGCGTGCAACTGCATTTTGCTCCGCCCGACGGTCTGTCTACGAGATTACGTCGGCGCTTTGGCCCTTCATTGCGGATTCTGCGCGTAGTGCATTTCCGCGACACCGATTCTCTTGACGCGACAGCTCTCAATGATCCCGATGCCGACGGCATCCTGGTAGACTCGCGCACCGCAAAGGCCGTAGGCGGCACCGGTATTCCTTTCGACTGGGATGCTGCGCGCGAGGGCCTCTTCGGCAAGCCCGGCGGAAACAAGCTAATCGCGGCAGGCGGCCTTTCGCCCGCGAACATTGAGGATGCTATTGCCAAACTGCAACCGTGGGGTGTTGATGTGGTGAGCGGCGTTGAGCTGTCTCCGGGACGAAAAGACCCTGCAAAGGTTCGTGCTTTCATCGCCAGCGCAAGGGCCACAGCACGCGCCTGATTTTCCGCGACGAAAGACCTATCGATACATCCTATGAGGGGGAGGGCGGCGCAATAGAGCGTTGCGCCTTTCCGCATTACAAGGTTCGTCGTTGCCCGAATCTAACCAAGCAGCTCGTGTGACCGTAACCACAAAGTGAGTCGGTGCAAGTCCGCCCTGCGCGTATTTCGGCGGCGGTGGCAGACGATTTACAACAACATCCCCGAGGTCGAAGATGGATACTTTCCTTGCACCAATAGAGAATCCCAAGAGCCCAATGTTGAAGCTGGTCTACGCTATGAGCCGGCGGCAGTTTGGAAAAGTGCTTACGCCCATCAAGATTGTTTACGCGCGCATGCCGCTGGCATTTGGAAATTTCATTGGTAAGATCAGCAGGCTCGATAAGAAGCTGCAACTGCCGCTCGAAACACAGGCGTTGATACGAGAGCGCGTGGCACGGATCAACGTGTGCCTGTTCTGTATCGATATCGCGCGCGCGATCATCATCAAGTCAAAACTGAACGAGGCCAAGTTCAATGCGTTGAACGACTACGCAACAAGCCCGTTGTTCAGCGAAGCTGAGCGTGCCCTGCTGGATTATGTGACCGAACTGACCCGGGACAGGAAGGTAAATCCGAGAACGTTTGAGCGGATGGCCAGCTTCTACTCTGAGCGCCAGATCTGCGAAATCGTGTGGCTGGTCGCGACCGAGCACGTCTACAACATTTCCAACATTGGACTGAACATTCACTCAGACATGTTGTGCGATCTCGCTCTGCAAAAGAAAACGGCCTGAAGGCTAATTCGGCGCTCCTGTAAACTAGAGAAGTTCACGATTTCCCGGCCACAGGAGGGTCCAATGTCTTCCATCATCCTTCCGGCAAGTCCTTCCGAGTCAAGGCCCGGACGCTTTGGCGTTTATGGCGGACGCTATGTGCCGGAAACACTTATGGCGGCCCTGGTTGAGTTGGAGCACGAGTACGAGGTCGCCAAGGCCGATGCGGCTTTCCAGGCTGAACTGGCGTTGCTGTTGAAGGACTTTGCGGGCCGGCCAACGCCGCTTTACTTCGCAAAACGGCTCACCGAAACCCTTGGCGGCGCAAAGATTTACCTGAAGCGCGAAGACTTGCTGCACACCGGCGCCCACAAGATCAACAACGCGCTGGGCCAGGTGCTGCTGGCTAAGCGAATGGGCAAAAAGCGCATTATTGCCGAAACCGGCGCAGGCCAGCACGGCGTGGCTACCGCGACCGTCTGCGCGTTGCTGGGCCTTGAGTGCGTTGTCTACATGGGTGATGTGGACATGGCCCGTCAGGAACTAAACGTAATGCGCATGCGCTTGCTTGGCGCTGAAGTGCGCGGAGTCTCGTCCGGATCTAAGACTCTGAAAGACGCCATCAGCGAGGCCATGCGTGACTGGGTCACCAATGTGCGCACCACGTATTATCTGCTGGGCAGCGCGCTCGGCGCTCATCCCTATCCCACCATGGTTCGCGATTTTCAGCGCTGCATCAGCCGTGAAATGAAAGAGCAGATCCTTGAGAAGGAAGGCCGTCTGCCAAGCGTGGTGATTGCCTGCGTCGGCGGTGGATCAAATGCGATCGGCGCGTTCTACGAGTTTATTGCAGATCGCCAGGTGCGGCTCATCGGCGTGGAGGCCGGCGGGCGGGGTACCGAACTCGGTGAGCATGCATCTCGCTTCCAGGGTGGCGCCCCCGGCGTTCTGCAAGGTACCTATTCCTACGTGTTGCAGGATGAGAATGGGCAGATCGCATTAACGCACTCGGTGTCAGCAGGGTTGGATTACGCATCGATCGGCCCGGAGCATGCGGCTCTGCACGATTCAGGACGCGCCGAATATGTTTCGCAGGACGACGCTGCCGCGCTTGACGCGGTGGTCAGGCTGGCGCGGACCGAGGGCATTTTACCGGCGCTTGAAAGTGCGCACGCCGTGGCCGAAGCCATCAAGCTTGCTCCAACACTGAATGGCCGTGAAATACTTGTGGTGAACCTGTCAGGACGCGGAGATAAAGATATGGGCATCCTGGCGCATGAATTGAAATTGTAGAAACTCGATCAGCAATGCCGATACGTTTCGATCACAAACCCGGATTGGTCGTCTATGTGACGGCCGGTGACCCGAGCCTTGAGGCGACGCGCGAGATTGCGATTGCGGCTATTGACGCGGGTGCGGACGTAATCGAATTGGGTGTGCCCTTCAGTGACCCGCTCGGCGATGGACCCGTCATTCAACGCGCCAGCGAGCGCGCTCTAGCGCGCGGAACGTGTCTGGCGAACGTGCTGAACATTGCGCGCGAAATTCGCGCCGAGCGTCCCGCGGCTGGCCTGGTGATTTTCAGCTACCTCAATCCGATATTACGTTACGGCCTTACTCGATTTGCAGACGACGCAAAGGCCTCCGGGGTGGATGGAGTGCTCACGATCGACATGATCGTGGATGAAGCCGACGATTACCTGGCCGAACTTGGCCGCACGGGTCTTGCGCCCATATTTCTGGCTGCGCCTACCAGTCCCGATGAACGGCTCGAGGCCATTGCCACGCACTCCAAAGGCTTTGTTTACGCCATTTCGCGCACCGGCATCACCGGCAAACAGCAAACGCTCGCCACCGATGCAGGAGCACTGGTTGACCGCATTCGGCGATGGAGCAAGCTGCCTGTGGCTGTGGGGTTCGGCATCTCGAATGCGGAACACGTCGCAAAAGTGGCGGAGTTCGCAGATGCCGCGGTCATCGGCAGCGCTATCGTCGAGCTGATTGAACGCTCGACACCGGAATCAGCGCCCGGCGCAGTGGCCCGATTTATCTAGGGCCTGCGCCTGCCCCATGCGGCGCTGGCCCGGTAGAGATTTTAGCCTTCAGCTATTAGCATCAGCTCTCAGTTCTCCCTTTGCCGAGTGGGACCGTCGAGGCTCGATTTCGGCAGGATCGAATTTGAAGCTGAAAGCTGTAAGCTGAAAGCCAACTCATTATCTTTGCAATCCCAATCCGCAAGGCTTAGGGAAGCGCAACCGAGGATGGAATGACGCTGGAAGAATTGCGAGAACGAATCGATGCTCTGGACCGCGAGCTGGTCGCGTTGCTGAGCGAGCGGGCCCGCGCTGCGCAAATGGTAGGGCACCTGAAAGCCGCCACATCGCTGCCCGTCTATGAGCCCGCGCGAGAGAAGGTTGTGTACGCCAACGTGCGCGCGGCCAACAAGGGGCCGCTGCCCGACATCGAGTTAACGCATATCTACGAGCGCATCATCGACGTGATGCGATCCCTGCAGAGGGACGAGTTGGCATCAGAAAGAAACGCCCAGGCCGCAGCGTCTGGCCATGCCGCGGGCTCGAATCAGCCCGAGACAGGGAAAGAAAAATGATCGTCGCCATGCAGGAGAAAGCCACCGAAGAGCAGATCGATGCCGTGATCGATGCCATGGTGGATTCAGGAGTGAACGTACACCGAACCACCGGAGCCTACCAGACGATTCTGGCCGGTGTAGGTCCAACCGCCAATGTGGAACTCAGAAAGTTTGAGTTGCTGCCCGGCGTCCTGTATGTACACCGGATTACCGCCCCATACAAACTTGCCGGTCGTGCCTTTCGCCCCGAGGGCACGCAGGTGGAGTTCGCCAATGGCGTAACCATCGGCGGCGACCGCACGCACGTCATGGCTGGGCCGTGTTCGATTGAAACGCGCGAGCAGGTATTTGAAACGGCCAGGCGCGTGAAGGCCGCGGGTGGAAGCTTCCTCCGCGGGGGCGCGTTCAAGCCACGCAGTTCGCCCTACGCGTTTCAGGGGCTCGGTATTCCGGGGCTTGAGCTGATGCGCGAAGCGGCTAACGAACATGGCCTGCTCACCGTAAGCGAGGTTATGGAGATTGCGCAGATTGAACCCATGCTGCCGTTCGTGGATTGTTTCCAGGTGGGCGCACGCAACATGCAGAACTTCAACCTGCTGCGCGAGCTTGGCCAGATTCGCAAGCCGATACTGCTGAAGCGCGGGATCGCCGCCACCATCGAAGAGCTTCTGCTTTCGAGCGAGTACATCCTTTCGGGCGGAAACTACGACATCATTCTCTGCGAGCGTGGTATCCGCACCTACGAAACCGCAACGCGCAATACCATGGATATTTCGGCAATTCCGGTATTGAAGAATCTGACCCACCTGCCTGTCGTGGCCGATCCCTCGCACGGTACGGGGCGCCGCGACATGGTGGCTCCGATGGCGAAGGCCGCAATGGCCGCCGGCGCGGATGCCATTCTTATTGAGGTGCACCCCAACGCGGATAAGGCCGTCTCCGACGCCGCACAGACGTTGTATCTTGAGCAATTCGAAAAGCTGATGAGTGAGCTTCGTGTGATTGCTCAGGCAGTAGGGCGCAGCCTGTAACATAAAACAGCGAGTTAGCGAGTTGGCGAGTCAGCAGCAAGTTAGCTTTGGCATTGCCACATCAGGAACATCTCTCCAGGGCTGACCTGCTAACTCGCTGACTGGCTGAGAGGATCTCCATGATCGAACGCATCGCGATTTTGGGCACGGGGCTGCTGGGCACGTCCGTTGGCTTGGCGCTGCGAGCAGCCGGTTATCGCGGCGCGATCACTGGATGGAATCGCAGCGTGGAGCACGCGCAAGTCGCAGAGCAGATGGGCGCAGTCGATTCCGTTTCGATGGACGCCATGGAAGCGGCGCGCGCTGCCCAGGTAATTCTGCTGGCAGTGCCCATCTATGCCACGCTCGATTTTATGGAGAAGCTGGCACCGACCCTCGGCTCCGAGCATCTCGTCACCGACGTAGGCAGCACCAAGCGCATAATTTCAGAAGCAGGTGCTCGACTGTTCAACACTCCTGAGCGCGCGGCATTTCTACCCGGTCATCCCATGGCGGGAAAGGAACGCGGTGGCGCTGAACTTGGCGATGCCAACCTGTTTCGCGGCACGGTGTGGCTCTTTACCGACGATCCAAATGCAAAGCGGTCGCCGCATTCTGCTGCACTCGTAAAGAGCTGGCGCGAGTGGGTCGCGGCCATGGGATCAAAAGCGATCGATCTCGATCCGGCGCGCCATGATGAACTGGTGGCATGGGTCAGTCACCTGCCGCAATTTACGGCCACCGCTCTGAGCGCTTTGCTTGAGAGTGAAGTGGGCGCTGCGCCGGAATTGAAGGACGTAGGCGGCCGCGCACTGCGCGAGATGACGCGCCTGGGTGCAAGCCCCTTCTCGATGTGGCGTGACATCGCGTACACGAACACCGACGCTGTCGAGCGCGCTCTCCTCGCACTAGAGCAACGCCTCGCCTATCTGCGCGAGAATTTGCGCACCCCCGTGCTGCGCGAGGAGTTTGAACAAGCTAACAAGTTCCGCAGGGAATAAGCGGAAGCTAGTCACGCTTTTGGCGTCAGCTAGGGTAGAGAATTCTGTCATCGCAATTGCCAAGTTCAGCGGCGTTCGCGCAGTCATATGGTTCCAAAGACCACAAAACCGACAATTGCGACTAAAAGAGTTCCGGGCACTGTAAGAAAGAATTCCATGGCGCAAGTATAGGCGCGGTGCCAGCAATGTTGCGCTATGTCTTGAGGGGATGATTGCCAGCTAGTTTTACGGCACCCACGTCAACCAGGCCCAGCCAACGCCGAGCGTCAGCAGCGTAACTGGAATTCCAATGCGCGAATAATCCCAAAAGCCAATGTGGACATCTTGCTTTGAACGTTCCACCACAATCAGGTTTGCCACGGAACCGGTGATGGTGAGGTTGCCCGCGAGCGTGCTGGCCATGGCGAGCACCAGCCAGCCGGAGCGCGGATCATGGAAGGAGGGTACCAGAGTCTTGAGCACCATCACGGCCGGTACATTGCTCACCATATTCGATAACAGCGCTGTCATCAGCGTCAAAACAGCCGTGTTCTGCAGGTTGAATCTCTGCGCCATTGCGAACAGATAGTGTGTCAGGCCCGCGTTCTCTGCGCCTCCGACAATGAGGAACAGGCCAACGAAGAACACCAGCAAGCCCCAATCAACTTCGTCGTACACCATGCGCGGATTGCGCGTGCGCGTGATCAGCATCAGTGCCGCTCCGACGGCGGCCGCCATTGCGGGCGGCACCCCGCTAAGAAAGCCAATGAGTACGAGCACGACAACGATGGCCGGCTTGCGCAAGCTTTTCAACTCAATTCGAATCTGCTCGGGATAAATGCCTTCACCTTCTACAGCAACCTCTTCGCGTCCAAAAATCCAGGCAATCAACAACCAGTCGAAGAACAATCCGATCAGCGCAACCGGACCCAGCCGGAACAGGAAATAACGATAGTCGAGGCCCGAGAACGATCCGATGAGCATATTTTGTGGGTTGCCGGTAATCGTAGCTACGCTGCCGATATTTGAAGCGGTGGCGACCGCCAGCAGGTAGGGAAGTGGCTTCAGCTTCATCTGTCGCGTGGTGATCTGCGCAAATGGAACCATCACCAGGCAGATGATGTCGTTGACGAAGAACGCCGACAGGGTACCGGTGATGAAGATGATGGTGGGCAACAGATGCCGCGGCTTTATGCGCTTTACAATCTCGGCCGTAATCCAGTCGAAGAAACCAGAAAGATGCAGGCAGCCGACCACCATCATCATCGAGAACAGCAACACAAGCGTGCTGAAGTCGATGAAAAGCAGCGTCTCATTTGCGCCCACGATGCCGAACGCCACCATGAGCACCGCGCCGATAATGGCCATTCCCGGCCGATCGATCTTCAGACCAGGCAGCTTGCCCAACGCAAACACCACGTAGCTGATGCCGAAGATGGTGCAGGCCGCGAGAATTTGCCAGTCGGCCAGCGGACCGGGATGGAAGGGCAAAGTTGCGCTAAGGAGAAGAGCAGAACCCATGTGGAATCAGTGTACGACGCTATGGAGACGGGCAGAGTCGGCACGCTTCCAATGATGGGCCAGATTAAACATCGAGCTTTCAGAAGACTTTAAGAATCCCTGTGCTATTGTTCGTGCTGTCGTTGCAAGCTCCGCCGATTCGTGCACTAAAGCTTCGACGACTCAGGAAGGAACAAAGATGAATAAGATGCAGTCGATTGCAGCTACATTATCGGCAACGCTTATTGCTGCGACATGCCTGCCGGTTTTGGCGCAAGCGCAGCAGTGGGATGTAACAAGGACCTTGCAAGTTGGCGGCGAGGGTGGTGGCTGGGATTACGTGACGGTAGACGCTCCTACGCATCGGCTGTTTATCACGCGCGGCACGCACACCATGGTCATCGATGGGGTAACAGGCAAGACGCTCGGTGACATCCCAGGCCAGAAGCGGTCGCACGGAACGGCGCTGGTTCCTGAGCTTGGCCGCGGATTCATCACCGATGGCGGCGGCAGCGGCGCCATTGTAGTGTTCGACCTGAAGACATACGCGGTGCTCGGTACGCTGGCTGCCATGCCCGATGCCGATGGCATTATCTACGACAAGGCGGACAAACTCGTGCTGGCTGTCTCAGGCGATGGCGACTCCCTGATTACAGTCAAACCGGATGTAGATCCGAAGAGCGGCAAGATCGATCCTCCCATCGCGCTTGGCGGCGGGCCGGAGTTTCTTGCGGTGGACGGCGGCAAGGCTTACATCAATCTTGAAGACAAGGACCAGGTGGCGGTGGTCGATCTGAAAACGCGGAAGGTAACGGCGCATTGGCCTGTGGCTCCAGGCGGTGCTCCGGTGGGCATGGCGATTGATCCCAAGGGACATCATCTGTTCATCGGCTGCCGCAAGCCGGCAAAGATGATCGTGATGAACACCGCAGATGGCAAAGTGCTGGCGGATCTGCCCATCGGCTCCGGCGTTGACGCCACCAAGTTCCACGCCGGCTACGCCTTTGCAAGCGCCGGCGATGGAACGCTGACCGTCATCGGAGAGAAATCGGGTAAGTTCGCGGTGCTGCAGACTGTGAAGACCGCCGTTGGAGCGCGGACCATGGGCGTGGATGAGGGAACTGGCAAAATCTATCTGCCGACGGCGGAATTTGAAGCGCCCACGCCGGGAGCATCTCCCGGACGCCCGCGCCCAAAGCCGGACACATTCATGATTGTCGAGGTGGGGCGCAAGTAGAATGGCAGCTATCAGCTTTAGCTATTAGCTTTGGGTCGCGCCCTCCGGAATCCGGAAGAGGTCGGTTTACCAGAAGCAGACCAGCGGATAGCGGCGTTCATTGGAATTGCGACTCAATGTCCGATCACTCGACCAGAGTTGAGCCTCTTCAGTGTTGTGGCCGCATCACGAGTTTGTCGTACAAGCCGCCGACAATGGCACCCACGGTTAACGTTGTCAAAACAACGTAACCCGTTTCGATAACGAGGAACTCATGGGGCAGTTTTGGAAGACCATACAAGCCCGCTGCGATCACGGTTCCGCAAAGCAGCGCGGACATGAGAACTCCAGGAAGCAGGCCCTTGCGATGAGATACGGCAAGTAGCCACGCGACCCCGTAGGCAAACAGAAGGCAGACAGCTACGCTGAGCAGCAAATATAAACCGACGATTTGCTTGAGCTCTCCAGGATCGAGTCCGATGGCGTTCAGCCATCGCGTGCGGAACAGAAACGGCGAATGCCAGATAGCTCCCAGGTACCAGGCGGCAAACGCGGCCAGAACCACGGGCAGGTGATAGATCTGTTTTGTTGTCACCCTGGGTTCGCCTGTATGGGGTTCCGCTTGCACCGCCTGTGACAAGCATGCCTGGTCGCAATTCGAGCGCTCAGGCCAACGCGAACAGTCGCACAAACGCAAATGCGGAGTTCCATCTATTCCCGTCGACACTGCATGCCGGGCATCAACCCTGACGACACCTGGTCCGTGGTTTTCGGGACATGATACGAGTCGACTACCGGAATACCGCCGACGGATCTCACGTCGCCAGAGTAGGAGCGGGAGCAGAATCAGGGAAGTAGCTAAAAGCCAGAACACAAGCCCAATGAGTAAGAGCATGGCCCACCTTCTTCTTGCTGGAGTCTGAGCCTGTTCTCTAAATTCATTCTGTGATGTGCATCACGGGCGCCTCGGCCATGATCGTCGGTTGTTTAGTCTGTCTGGGGAACTTGACCTACCGGTGTTTCTTTCGTGGGGTCCAATAGCCCGAAGCCTTCAACCGCAGCCGCATCGAGCATCCGTGGAGAGCTCGAAACGAAGACGATGTCCGTACCTTGAAACATTTCGCGGGCCGCGATTGCCGCGCCCAATTGGAGTGCCTCAGTCCAGCGCAGGCCGGTGCGATCCAGCAGTTGCCGAGCGGCTTCCAGCACGGCCGGATTAAGCGGTTGCTGCACCATGCGCGCCGATTCCATACGCAAAACGGACAGCGCCGATGCCGCATCTTCAGCGGAGATATCGCCGTGCCGCTCACGACGACGGATCACAGCGTAAATCTCCAGCGGCGTAGAAGACGAAATCAACTTGCGATTGTCCTCGGCCGACTCCATCAGCCGGATGAGTGCGTCCGTTCCCTCGCCCTGAACAAATAACCGGATAAACGCTGTGGCTTCGAGGAAATAGAAACTCAAATTTCACCCCGCTCTTCGTCGAGCGTCTCAGCAATCGACTCGCCCTGCACCGCTACTGGATGGAAGCGCTGAGCCTCCTCCGGGATGCCTGCTTCGGCGCGGTTTAGGCGGATGGTCGTCGTTGGATACGCGGGCGTCTTCGGGTTGGCGATCTTACTGGTCATCACCACGCCCCGTTGAATTGCTTCAGCCAGCACCATCTGGCGCGTCTCCGGGTGCTGATTCCAGCGGAAAGTCTTGCGCGGTAGAAACGAGTCGCGGAACCATTTGAGAGCGATAAATGCATGACCGCCGCGCTCAGCTTCAGCCAATGCGGCACAAAGCTCTTTCACGCGGGCGTCCATGTCGGCAGGCAGAACCGGCTCAAGCGCCTCGTCCTCTGGCTCCGCCACCGGAATTGGCTGCACGGAATAAGTGCGTGTGGAACGGCCGGTATGCGCCGGAACTTCACCCTGATCGATGCGCTCAAAGTAGATGCGGATTTCGTCTTCTTCCGGCGACCATGAATCAGCCGACGCGTTGCGACGCTTGCTGCGGCCGTTTTCGCTGCAGAGCTCGACGATCGCCTGGTACCCGGGAGGCGCGAGGAAACGCAACGCGCGTGCCATTCCCGGATCATGCGAATACGCCAGTTCGTTCAGTGCATCTTCAATAATCTCTTCTACTGCGGGAATACTAAGATTGGCACTGCCATTTTCTACGCTATTGCTTACAGTTCTTGATGATTTCATGCCCTTCCCCCGTCACCTGTTTCCCAGGCTTTGCGCCATAGCTATCGACCCGCGCCGGCCCCCGCCGGTTTGGATCCATGTGGCACACCCCCGTGCACTGAGACAACAGTCCTGCTCTCCACTCCTGCCCCACCCGGTTCAACCCGTTTGCGGATCATCGCGCTGTCAGCTTGCTTTTTGAACGGTCCGGGTTATGGCTTTTCAACTTTGATAAATTGTTTCCGCAATCTGTTCATCGCTGCGGCAAGATAAAGGGAACCAATGTATGTCTCGATCATATGTATGACGGCGCGTGGTGCTCATAAGGTTCTAGCCCCGATAAAGCCATCGTGCATTGCTTTCCTTTACTTCACATACATACTGTCGAGAGATACTTAGGGCTCGTTAAGACTGCCGGGCCCTGTGAGAAATCGGAGCTTTACTCGCCACAGTGTACCCGAAAATCTAAACGTTGGCACTGCAAATTCTTACAATAATTCCAGTTAGCCCCGCGCGAGCCGTTTTCGGCACCCTCTGCCGCTCGCCCCGAGCGTCGGAATTCGTACAATAAGGGAATCATGCGCCGCGGTTTAGGTTTTCTGCTGTTCTGCTGTCTGGTCCTCGTCCGATTGCAGGCCGAAGGTCCGGTCTTCGATCTCGCCGGGCCTAAAGTTGATGTCCATGTTAAGCGTGGCGATGCCACCCTGCCCATTTCGCAGGTTCCCAGCCTTTTGCCCGGAGACCGGCTTTGGATCCATCCCGACCTGCCGGAATCCCAATCCGCGCACTTCGTACTGGTAGTCGCATTCCTGCGCGGCTCCACCAATCCGCCGCCAAATTCATGGTTCACGCGCTTGGAAACCTGGAACCAGGAAGCGCGAACCGAAGGTGTTTTTGTCACCATACCCAAGGACGCACAGCAGGCTCTGCTGTTTCTTGCACCCGAGACAGGCGGCGACTTCAACACCTTGCGCAAGGCAGTGCATGACAGGCCGGGCGCATTCATCAGGGCGGCCCAGGACCTGCAGGCGGCAAGCTGGGATAGGATGCGCGTGGAAACCTTCCTGAACCATGTGCGCATCACATCCCAAACCGATCCGAGTTCCCTTAAACTTCACGCCGAACTGGCCGCCCGCAGCCTCGGCATCAAGCTCAACCAGGAATGCTTTGAGCGGCCCACCGATCAACAGGTCTCCTGCCTGTCGCGCAACTCCTCGGGGATGGTGCTTGACGACTCCAATACGGAGTCGCTCGTGGCCCAATTGACTAACGGCAGCACGCAGGATTTGATGAACCAGATCAGCTATTCGCATATCGGCGGAGGCGGTGCATACAGCCCCTACATCGGCGCGATTGTCGACACCGCCAAGATTCTGTCGTCGCTGCACACAGCACATTTCCAATACATTCCATCCCTGGCAATGCCTACCGACGACACGCTGAACCTGCGCCTCAACACGCCGCCTTCATTCCGCAACCCCAAATCGGTAGTGATGGTGGCTCTGCCGCCGCTGGGACCTGCGAAGGCCGAGCCGCTGCATCCTGTCGTCGCCACCGAGCAGTTTTGTGCACAAAAGCCGGGGCTGGTATTGCCCGCCGAGGGTGCACCGATGGTGTTCGCATCACAGCTGATACATGACCTGACCGTGCACATTACGGCCAAAACCGAATCGAACACTGCTGCATTGGACCTTATGGTGATTGCGGACGCGGCAAAGGGCGGACTGGTGCTCAAAGACCCGGTTCCCGCTCTCCCCCCAGGCGAGCTTGTAGCGACTGTCCACGGCAAGTGGGGATTTGATGATTGGACTGGGCCGCAGTATCACCTGGTATCTGCGCAGGCCGGTGGTTGGAAGCTGGCCACAGCCGATCAGTCTGCTCTGGTGGTAGGCCGCGATGACAAGCTGCATTTTGAAGGCCAGAGCACGCTTTGTGTGGAACGCGTGGAGGCGCAGGCTGCCGGTCTCGGAACCAAAAAACTCACATGGAAATCGGAGAAGCCGAATGCGCTTGAAGTGAGCCTTCCCATGAAGGAAGCGGCCCCAGGACCGGTCACTGTCTCCATCTACGCATACGGAGTTGCAAAGCCCGAGAGCCTGTCAATGATGGCCTATTCAGACGCCGCTTCGCTGGACGAACTGAAGCTGAGCGCGGGCGACTCGCGGGCGTCGCTGAAAGGTACGCGCCTCGATGAGGTGGCAAAAGCCGAGTTCAGCGGAATCACGTTTACACCTTCCGCCTTAACCCGCGTTGAAGATCGCGACCAGCTCATTTTGCAGACATCCACCTCTACCGCGAACCTCGATCCCGGCAAGCACTACTCCGCCAGCGTGGAGTTGAAGGACGGCCGCTTACTCAAAGCGCCTGTCACAGTGGATGCACCCCGGCCGCAGATCACATTGCTGAGTAAAGGCGTGCAGCAGACTGCGAACCAGACGCCATCCCCCGTGCAACTGGGCAGCCCCGACGATCTGCCTCTCGGCGGAAGGCTGGTGTTCTTTCTCAAGTCCACCGTCCCCGCGCGGTTTCCACGGGACCAAAAGATTGAATTGGCCGCTGTGGACGGCAGCTTCGAAACGCAGCTTTCCCTCGCAGACGGCAGCCTGATACTTGAGGATGCAGCAACCGCAATGGCGACGCTTGAACCCCTCGCTCGTTTTGGTCCTTCCGCATTTGGGCCGCTGCATGTCCGGGCGCTGTCGGCCAATGGAGTCGCAGGTGACTGGATGCCGTTTGGCGCACTGGTCCGGTTGCCGGGATTCAACGAGTTGCGCTGTCCTCGCGCCGTGGCTAAGCCGTGCCTGCTCTCCGGGACAAACATGTTCCTTGCCCTCTCGCTTTCAGCCACGCCGGGTTTCGAAAACCCTGTCGAGATTGCTCCGGATTTCACAGGAACGCAGGTGGTGATTCCGCACCCGGCAAGCGGAGTGATTTACCTGAAACTGCGCGACGACCCCGCGACCGTGCAGACCCTCACCATGCCCATCACGCCGGCAGCGCCGGGTTCGTTAGACAGCTTGGCAGCAGCAAAAGCCCAGCCAGCTACACCACCGGAAGCGCCTTCGGCGCAGTCGCCGAATCCAGCAGCAAGTACCGACCAGCCTCCTCCTTCAGCTCCAAAAGCAGCGATGCCGCCAGCTACGGGCGCATCGCCCCAATAAGCTCGGCGCTTCGCTAGTTTCAGCTGAAAAAGAAACACACCGGCAGACTCGCGGGCGATGGCCGCAGCGAGCTGCACAGGTGTGTTCGACTCAAACTGTTCTCGAAGTTAGTTGAAATACGCCTTGTTCTTGTCGGCGAATTCGGCCTTGTCCGCGGGAAGTTCATCCACCGGGAAAATCGCGTTGTGTTCGCAAACAGACGCGCAGTTCCCGCAATCGATGCACTCGTCAGGATTGATAAAAACCTGCGACACCGTGCCTGCTGCCGGATCGGCTGCGGAAGGGGAAATGGCCGCCGTGGAACACTCATCCACACAAAGGAAATCTTTTACACACGCATCTGTAACAACGTAAGCCATTAAAAATTGCTCCTTAAATTCAGTAGCGGCGCTGCCCTTGCAACGCCCATCCTCGCCTTTAAGGCTACCGGGATGCGCAATGGCCTACCGTGACCGTAGTCACGCCTGGAAACTTAGCGGAAATGGGCGATTCAAACGTGCGAGCAACGATCTACTCGGCGCCCGAGAGAGAGAAATAATTGGTCCATGTAAATCCCTATTAAGTATCGGTACGTTTCGGATTTGATAGAGTGACGGCATGGCGGATGAGAAACGCCCCTACCATATTCAGGCCATCCACGATTTGCAGGCTGACTACAGTCCTGAACACTTTCAGTTCGCAATCGGTGAGTGCCGCAAGGTCATTGCTCAGCTAGTTGCAGAGGACAATAGTTCAGATCAACAGGTCGCGAGGGTCCGCATTCTTCGGTATCTGGAACTTCTGCTGTCGCGGGCTGACCGATGGGCTGAAGATGAAGCCGACCTGATGGCAATTGTTTTACGCAGCCAAATCGAACTGCGCTTTTGGACTGACTTTGTTTCGAAAGGCCCGAAGGAAGCAGCCGACTTTCTGCATGAAGTAGACATTGATATTCTGGAGCTTCACGGCAAGATGGACAAGGCGTTTCCAGGCGCGGTTGAACCCCTGCCCGTCATAGCCGGTACACGGCTCAGGATGGAACGCAGTAGTGATCAGGAGGAATTCGACTTCAAGCTATGCTCAAAGCTGATCCACCCCACCGCACTCATGCTCAACCATGCGGAAGAGACCATTAAGAATCAAGCAAACAAGAAATACCTTGCGGTTCAGGTGCTGTTTTACGGTTGGTTGATCGTGACTCGCTTCCACGATGTCGTATGGGAAGAGTGAGGCGGTCACATCTCGAGAAGAAAAATATGGTGCGCCCGGAGAGATTCGAACTCCCGACCTAACGCTCCGGAGGCGTTCGCTCTATCCAGCTGAGCTACGGGCGCGCTCCTTAAGAATACCGCACTTCAAAGCCCCTTAAGCGGGTGACGGGCCTACTCAACTCATTACCGTTGGGGCACCCACACAAATCGGCAGCAGCTATTTACCGTCAGCCGACCCACTCTCCCGCTCCTTGCGCAGTTCTTCCATCACGGACTGAATCAGCTGCTTGGCTCCCTCCATGCCGGCCAGCACGGCCTGCAGGTCCAGCGCCGGCTTGGACGGATTGCGGCTCGACGCGCAATAAACGCCGTGTTGCCCCACCATGATGAGGGAATCCGTCAGCAGATCTAGCGCTACGGCCAGGCGCCCTCGTTCCAAACCCATCATGAATTCATGCCGTTCCAGTTCGGCGCGTCGCTCATCAAAAATGTCCATGCTCCAAGCCTACCTGAAGTGTTGAGATGCACCTCCAAACCCGCGGTCTGCGGGCAAGCTCTCAACCCTCAACCTCGTGCGACAAAGTTCATCGGCCCTCAACCGCCCCTTTGGGCCAAGCGTGGGAAAATAATCTATAGCCCATGACCGACGAAAACGTTGTTCCCTCCTTGCCTTCATCAGAACCTACGCCCGAGCCAGTTGCGGAAGCTAAAACGCAACCCGAAAACCCCGTTCAACCCGCGCTCGCGCAGCAGCCGAAGCCTGTAATTGAAGCGCCGGCCGAAGTTGTCCCAGGCGACGACGAGCCTACCGAGAATTTTGCCGATCTGTTGCGCGATTTTGAGCGCAGTCACACGCATAAACCGGAATCGGGCGCGAAGCAACTTGAGGGCACGGTCGTCTCCCTCTCCGCCGACCAGGTTTTCGTCGATATTGGCTACAAGACTGAAGGCGTTTTGCCCCGCTCGATTTTTGAGAACAATGCAGACACCGTAAAGCCCGGCGATACGGTAATGGTCTCGGTCAAGGGACGCAATGAAGAGGGCTATTACGAGCTTTCGCGTTTCAAAGTCGCGCAGCCGCGTGACTGGACAGCGCTCGAATCCGCATTCAATGAAAGGACCCCGGTAGTGGGCACCGTTAGCGCCGTTGTAAAAGGCGGCGTCAGTGTTGACGTGGGTGTTCGCGCTTTTATGCCTGCAAGCCGCAGCGGAACCAAAGACGCCGCGGAACTCGAGAAACTTGTCGGAACTGAAATTACCTGCCGCATCACCAAGCTCGACATCACCGATGAGAATGTTGTCGTAGACCGGCGCGTCGTACTTGAAGAACAAGCACGCGCAGTCATGGCCGAGCGCCACGCCGCCATGAAGGAAGGCGACACGCTCACCGGCACGGTGCGGACGTTGATGCCATACGGCGCATTCATTGATCTGGGCGGAACGGACGGACTGCTGCACATCAGCGACATGGCTTACAGCCGCGTCGCCAAGCCTGAAGACATGCTCACCGTGGGCCAGGAACTCACGGTTCGCGTACTCAAGATCGATCCCGATACCAAAAAGATCTCACTTGGCTTGAAACAGTTGCAGGCCGAACCGTGGGAGACAGCGCCGCAGCGGCTTGTTCCCGGCCAGCGAGTCTCCGGCATCGTCACGCGGATCATGGACTTTGGCGCATTTGTAGAAATTGAACCCGGCGTCGAAGGGCTCATTCACATCTCCGAAATGTCCTGGGGAAAAAAGATTCGCCACCCCAGCGACGTAGTGAAACCCGGTGACCGCGTAGATGCAGTCATTCTCTCCGTCAAGCCGGAAGAACGGCGCATCGCGCTGGGGCTGAAGCAAACGCTCGCCGATCCATGGCTTGAAGTGCAGCAGAAATTTCCAGCGGGCTCGCAGATCGAAGGCCCAGTCACAAAGCTGATGGCCTTCGGTGCGTTCGTTCAGATTGCGGAGGGAATTGAAGGCCTGGTGCACATCAGTGAGATCGTTGCCGACCGTCGCTTGAATCATCCCAGCGATGCGCTGCGCGTCGGCCAGATTGTGCAGGCTCAGGTGCTAGCCATCGATGCGGAAAAACGCCAGATCAAGCTCTCGATGAAGCAGCTCATCCCCACCAGCATCGACGAGTACGTTGCAGAACGCAAAGTGGGTGATACCGTTTCGGGTCGCGTGGTCGACGTGTCTTCAGCAAGTGCCACCGTCGAAGTCGGGGAAGGCATCCGCGCCACCTGCCGCATCTCCGCTCCCGCTGCTGCTTCTGCATCCGGCAGTTCGACAGAAGCCAAGCCCGCGGGCAAAACCGATCTGTCTTCGCTGACAAACATGTTGCAGGCTCGGTGGAAGGGCAATGCATCCGCCGCATCTTATCAACCTGAGCCGCTCGCTGAGGGGCAAATCCGCACTTTCAAAATCAAAAAGCTTGACCCGGAAGCGAAGAAAATCGAAGTGGAGCTGGCTTAGCCGCGATTACAAATACATGTCGTCCGCATAGCACCAGCGCCAGTCTTCGCCGCGTTCGGCAGATTGGATAATCGGGTGCTGCGTGGCATGGAAATGCGCTCGCGCATGACGATTGGGGGAGGAGTCGCAGCATCCCACATGGCCGCACTCCAGACACATGCGCAGGTGCACCCACTTGCCGCCTGTTTTCAGGCAATCCTCGCAACCGTTCGATTGCGGCTTCACCTTCTTCACGTGTTTTGCTACGTGACTACACGCCGTTACTGCCATCGCGACCTCCCGCTTCTTCAATCCCGATACGGATACTGATGCTTAGTCGCCGCAGAAGACTCAAGGTGTGCCGATCGCTTGACGTTCGCGGCATGACCATCCGAAGATGCTCTACTCACTCCAGCGCTTGGCGCGTTCCACGGCCTTTCGCCATGATGCGCGCCGTTCTGCCCGTTCGCCTTCCGCGATCCGCGGCTCAAAACGTTTGTCGCCCTGACGACCGGCTCGTAGCGCATCAGGTTTTGGCCAGAATCCGGTTGCCAGTCCAGCAAGATAAGCGGCGCCCAGCGCGGTTGTCTCCGTCACCTTCGGGCGAACCACCGGCACCCCCAGCACATCGGCCTGGAACTGCATCAGCAAGTCGTTCACTGAGGCGCCTCCATCCACGCGCAATGCTGCAAGCGGAGTTGACGTTTCGCTATGCACCGCTTCAAGCACATCGGCCACCTGGAACGCGATGGCTTCAAGAGCGGCGCGCGCAATGTGCGCTGGGCTGGTGTCGCGTCGCAGTCCTATGATCATTCCCGCCGCGTGCGCATCCCAATGCGGCGCTCCAAGGCCCACAAACGCAGGCACGAACACCACTCCGCCGGCATCGGGCACTGAGGCAGCAAGCGCCTCCACATCTGCCGATGAGCCGATCAGCTTCAGATTGTCGCGCAGCCATTGCACCACTGCTCCGCCAATAAAAATGCTCCCTTCGAGCGCGTATTCAAGCCGCTGCGAAGCGCTGGCCGCAATCGTTGTAATCAGCCGATGGCGCGAGCGCACAAATTTGGTTCCAACATTCTGCAGCAAAAAGCAACCGGTTCCGTAGGTGTTCTTCGCTTCACCCTCGCCCCAACACAACTGCCCAAACAGCGCGGCCTGCTGGTCGCCCGCGATTCCGGCAATCGCAATGCCGCTCAGGCCTAGCGATGTCGTCACTTCTCCTACTCTCTCGCTTGACCACGCAACTTTGGGCAGCAGGCTTGCCGGGATGCCAAAAACCTTCAGCAGTTCTTCATCCCACTCGCCCTTGACCACGTTGTAAAGTAGCGTGCGAGAAGCATTTGTCACGTCGGTAACGTGCGTTTGGCCGCTCGTAAGGTGCCAGACAAGCCAACTGTCTACGGTTCCAAACGCTAGCTCGCCGCGTTCGGCGCGCGCGCGTGCACCCGGCACATTTTCCAGAATCCACGCAATCTTGGTGGCAGAAAAATAGGGATCGATTACCAGGCCGGTGCGTGACGAAATCGTTTCGCCAACACCGCTCTCCTCGAGTTCCTTGCAACGCGCTGCTGTGCGGCGATCCTGCCACACAATCGCTGGGTGAATCGGTTTACCGGTCGCTCGGTCCCATACAATCACGGTCTCGCGCTGATTCGTAATGCCGATAGCCGCCACATCGCGTGGACGTGCGCCGATTTTGCCAAGAACTTCGATGGCACATGAAAACTGGCTTGAAAGAATTTCTCCAGGGTCGTGTTCTACCCAACCGGCCTGCGGATAGAATTGCTTAAATTCGTGCTGCGCTGTCGCAGCAATCTCGCCTGCCTCGTTGAAAAGAATGGCGCGAGAACTCGTCGTTCCTTGATCGAGCGCAAGAACATATTCCATACGTTTCCTTCCACCTGCCAGGGAATAAGTCAAACATGCACGGGTACTTCCGGGCAAGTTAAACACTCGCCATGCGCTGCAATCCTGGTGCACCTCTCCGCGTGTTTCAGGAATTGAAAAGAATGGTTCGCTATGTGCGATTCACCATCGCATAAACACTGGAGATTTCGTATCCTAATAACAAGCCACAGTCCATCGCGGCGAACCTCAGCGGAGGATCACTTTTAATGACAGAGATAGTTAAGAAAGCAAAGGCGCCCGCTAAGCCCCGAAAGGCAGCTGCCAAGAAAGAGAAGACCAGTCAGCCGACACACTCAATGAGACCATCTCATGAGGAAATCGAAAGACTGGCGCGCAGCTACTGGGAGCAGCGCGGTTATCAAGATGGATTCGCAGAGCAGGATTGGCTGCGTGCTGAGCAAGACCTGCTTAAAATGGCATCTTAGTTCTTTCAGTTTTGAGAAGCGGCGATGCCCTCT
>Ga0105238_10000672_pt1 | contig 35899 bp, 24 predicted proteins | sample KBSC34metaG_FD_81526 | JGI IMG/M metagenome (GOLD analysis project Ga0105238, IMG submission 81526) | Corn rhizosphere microbial communities from Kellogg Biological Station, Michigan, USA - KBS C3-4 metaG | ecosystem: Host-associated > Plants > Roots > Rhizosphere > Soil | place: Michigan, USA...
CCCGCACCGGATTCTATCCCGCCGAGAAATCGAATCGCAACTGCCATTTCACGCATTTTGTCTGACGGCCGGCCGCCATCCGTCCAGGCCTACTATTCCGGTGTCATGACGCAACTGTATTTGACCACGCCCCTTAGTATCGGCACGCCCCGTGTCGATTTGACGGGAAATCCGATTAGGCGATCCCGTTGCCGAAATCCGATCGGATGGTTCCGTCGACACCGCGATCTGTCTTGGAACGGCAGGCGTTTATAGTCCGGTCATAACGTTTGTCCCGGATAGACTCAGCAGCCAGACTCTTTCGTGGCCGCAATACCGAAGTCACTGTGACCTGACAGGCGGTTCCTTCGATAATATTTCCCAAGAGACGGACTCTGGCGATCGGTTCCAACGACTCGGTAAGATGGGCAATGTGTTGGGGAACTGTGTGACGCTCCGAGTTCAGAATCAGAACTCACTTCATAACACCCCGGAAGTCGACGCAACAATGTTGACCTTGACCGGGATGTGATTCGTTTTTGCCGTTCGGCCGTTGGCAGAGTTCAATCAGAGCGAAAAGAGCCAAGATGATGAAGCGATCCTTGCGGATGCTGGCGACCGTTACCGCTGTGTGGTGCGTAAGCGTCGCCGTGGTCAATGCTCAGGTGAAATCCGACGCCCCTCTGCCGACGCACCAGCAGTTAAGCCGCCTTGGTCTGGAACGCGCCTGGTGGGCTCAAGCTGTTCTGAATCCGCACCGAGACAAGATCACTCACATCTCGATCGATGAAGAGGTCATCTATATCCAGGCCAATTCGGGTGTCGTTACCGCATTTGACTCGGAAACAGGCCAGCAACTGTGGGCCGTACAACTCGGCAAATTCGATCAGCCCAGCTTTCCTGCCGTCTCGAACGATGATCAGGCATTGATTATCTCGGGATCGACAATGTATGGGATTCACAAGAAGACGGGTCGCACTCTTTGGACTTTGGTCCTACCAGGTGCACCTTCCACTGGCCCCGCAGTAGATGACTTGCGCGTCTATTTCGGCACCCTGGACGGAAGCTTGTACGCTTACAGCTTGCAAAAGATTCGCAAACTTTACGAAGAGCGACGCCTGCCGCAGTGGTCGATGGAAGCGCAACTTTGGAAGTACAAAGTCGGCAAGGAAATAACTTCGCCGCCAATTACAACGGGTCGCGTCGTGAACTTCGCCAGCCGAGACGGTTCACTGTATTCGGTCGCGGCGGTTGATCGCAAACTGGTCTATCAACTCGAAACCGACAAACCGATCGTGGCACCGTTGGCGCGCCTGGACAACATGATGTATATGGCCTCGGAAGACAATACGTTTCAGGCGTTGAATCTGTTTAACGGCAAGATCGAATGGGAATTCACATCTGGATTGCCGATCCGCAAGGCACCCTTTCCGGTCGGCAGCAACTTGTATCTGATGCCCGATCGCGGTGGTATGTATTGCCTCGATAACAAAACCGGAGTTCAGCGGTGGTGGCAGGCAGGGATCGCCAGTTTCTGCGCCGTGGTGGGCGACAATCTGGTGACGTCGGACGTCGATGGGAACATAGTTCTGATGTCAACCGAGCGGGGACAGATCATCGGTACGTTGCCGTTGCGACGATTCTCAATCCGCACGGGCAACGATCTGACTGACCGAGTGTACCTGTCGACAGAATCGGGGTTAGTCATTTGCCTGCGACAGACGGGACATCAGTTTCCCGTCTATCATCAGCACCCGGACCGATTGCCACTTCTGCCTGAACTGACTCCAGAAGGCGGCAACCCTGAAGCAGTCGATCAGCAATCGACGGAAGCACAATAGCCATCGGCTTTCGCTCAAATTGCCGGCGAACTCGCGGCAGTGAGTTTATTCGTATCGCAGAGCGTCAATCGGATCGAGGCGGCTGGCTCGCAGCGCAGGATAATAGCCGAAGAACACGCCGACGGCTGCTGCGAAGAAAAACGCCACGACACCAGCGGTCCACGACACTTCGTGAGTCCACTTCGTTCCGCTCGTCACCGAATTGATCAGCGAGACGACTCCTACCGAGGACGCGGCACCCAACAGGAATCCAATCAAGCCGCCGACGCACGACAGCAGCACCGCTTCGACCAGAAATTGACGCAGGATGTCGCGCGATCGCGCTCCCACCGCCATGCGAATGCCGATTTCACGCGTCCGTTCAGTCACCGACACCAGCATGATGTTCATGATGCCGACGCCACCCACGATCAGCGAGATTCCGGCGATACTGGCCAGCATCAGCGTCAACGTTCCCGTTATGGCTCCGAAGATGTTGGCGATTTCCGTCGTGCTTTGGACGACGTAATCTCGCGGTTGTCCGGCCTGAATCCGATGTCTTTCCGCCAATAATTGATCGATTTCCCCTTGAGCTTCACTCATCGCATCCATCGACCGGGCCGACACCATGATCGCGCCGACATTGTCAAATTCCGACCCATGCATCCGTTTGCGAACCGTCGAGTAGGGTAATAGCACCAGGTTGTCCTGGTCCTGTCCGACCATATTCGCACCCTTCTTCTCCAATACGCCCACGACGCGGAATGACAGATTCTTGATGCGGATCATCTTGCCGATCGGGTTTGTGGTCTGGAACAGTTTGGCCACGATCGTTGAACCAATGACGCAAACTTTGTTGGCGCTGGCCACATCGCGATCAGAAAAAAACTCGCCCTGACGAACGGGCCAGTTTCGAACAGTGGGATAGTCATGTCCCACTCCCATCAGTTCGCGTGGGTTGAAGTTGGAACTGCCATAGATCAATTGACCTGAGGTACCGATCACGGGTGTCGTCGCCATGACGGACGGACATTCGCTGGCGATCGAGTCAGAATCGTGAGCCGTCAACGTCACGATCGCTTGCTGCAGCCCATCGCGATTGCGCTGACCGGGAAACACCAGAATCACATTTGTGCCCAAGGCCTGAAACTGACCTTGCACCAGTGCATTGGCACTTTGGCCGAGCGAGACCATCGTTGTGACGGCTGCGATGCCGATGACGACGCCCAGCACAGTCAACCCGGCGCGCATCTTGTTCTTGTTCAAAGCTCGCCACGCAACTCGCATCGTCAGCAGAAAACTCATGATTCTTCTAAATTGTTACGGGATGCTGATAGTTTGGAATACGATGGCGACAATGACACTCGATCGCTATCGGCGAGATCCCGTAGGGGTCACGCGAATTCCCGTCACCAGCACGTCGCCTGGTTTCAAATCGCCTTTCATGAGCTGCGTGTATCGGCCATCAGCCAACCCAGTGACGATAGGAACCGCACGCAACTTCTCGCCGTCCTGAACCCACACATGGCGTTGATCGCGCTCTTTCCGCATGATAGATCGGTCTTCCGCAGACATGGACTTTTCGTTCTGCTGAGCCTGCTCGTCGTTCGGATCGGAGGCAAATTCAATGTGTCCTTCCAGAATTGGAATGTCTTCCGGACGCACATGTTTTGGATCAGGATAGAACCGCAAGGCAGCATTCGGAATCTTGACGACCTTCTCGCAGTGCGCGACTTCGAACGAAATACTGGCTGTCATGCCGGGTAACAACTTCAGCTCCGGATTGGCGGCCGACACGATCACGGGATAGGTCACGACATTCTGCGTCGTCGTGGAACTGAGCCGGATTTCAAAGACATGTCCCTCGAACAATTCATTGGGATACGCATCGACCGTGAAGCTGACAGGCAACTTTTCTTTTTGGGCCGATTTGATCTGTCCGATATCTGCTTCATCGACCGACGCATGGACATACATTTCGTCGCGCATCTCGGGTGCGATAATGAATAACTCGGGCGTCTGAAACTGAGCCGCCACTGTCTGCCCGGGATCGATTTTCCGGTTGATGATAATTCCGTCAACAGGAGCGCGAATCTCGGTGTAGTTCAGATTCGCCTGCGAATTCTCCATCGTTGCCTGGGCCTGCTCGACCGCCGTCTCGGCCGATTCCAGTTGCGCATCCAAGGCCAGCCGAGCGAATTCGCAGCGGTCCATTTCGGCTTGAGCCAGGAATGACTTGTCGTTCGATCTCAGGGCGACGGCTCGTTTTTCGTCATTGACTGCTTGTTGCAATTGAGCTTTCACGCGCATCACTTCGGCTTTGTGATTGGCCAGCGACGCCTTGTCTCGTGCATAATTCGCCTTGTACAACAGTGGGTCGATCCGCGCCAACAGATCGCCCTTCTTCACTTCCTGATTGAATTCGGCGTTCAGTTCAATGATCGGGCCCGACACGAACGAGCCGATAATGACTTGCAACTTCGGTTTGATCGTGCCGGTGGAATTCACCACCGACCTGATATTGCCCTGAGCAACCTTGTCAGTCCGCCAGTCGACGCGGTTCAGTTTGGCCAGATACTGCTGCACGGACAACTGAATTCCATAGCCGATGCCTCCGAGCACGGCGATGACCAACATCCATCGACAAAGCGTCTTCATTCGTGAATTACCGCGAAGAGTCAAAGAGTAGAAACGACATGGTTCAGAGAACGGATCGGACTTTCAGGTTCGGGGCGATTGATGAGTCTCAATCCCTACCAGAGCTAGAACGGATCGCGATGCTTAGGAGATCAACAGTTCAATCCATTTTTGCTCGTTGACCGCGTTTCATTTGGCCCCACAATATCGCGTCAACGGGAACACGACGAATCTTCGGTCACTCAGGGTACCAGAAATCTGCCTCCGCGGACTGAATGGATCTCGACCGCAATACCTCACAAAACCACGGCTTCGTTTCAGTAAATCATGACAACGTGTCACAGAAAGTGATGCGACGTGCTGTCAGATTGGCAGTGATCAATTGGATCGCCACACGTTGTCCGTCACGAAATCTTCAAAATGCCATGAAAACTGCGGTAATCCGCGGCTCTGATAACGACTCATTGCTGATTCCACCTCTTTTCGTCGCTGGTACACAGTTTGCGGTCTGCTACATCGAAGATGGGCGCAAGTGTCTATAATCATTCAGGTACTGCCCGCCCGATCATGGGAATTTCATCGAAACACGACATCCGGCCACCTGAAAGAACGCATCGGGGCACAATGTGCCCAAGGACGTTTGCCAGAGGTACATCACATGCCAGTCTTTCGCTGGGGACAAGGTTGGGATCCATTTCGTGACCTGGAGCGCGAAGTCGACCAGTTATTGGCGAATGCGTCGCTATTCCATGGGATCCGGTTTGGCAGGCAATACCCTCCGGTCAATGTTTACGAGTTGAACAATGAATTACTGCTGACCGCTGAATTGCCGGGAACACGGGTCGACGATCTGGAAGTGTTGATCTCTGGCGGCGTACTCACGATTAAAGGCAAACGTTCAGGACCCGAGGGGCTTTCGGACGACCGGTTCCGCCGCCAGGAACGACCGCGCGGAAACTGGCAACGGTCGCTGACATTGCCCGACCACATTCAAGAAGACAAGATGCGGGCGGAATTTACGAACGGAGTGCTATGCATTCGGCTGCCCAAAGCCGAAGCGACTCGCCCGCGTCAGATTCCAGTGACGAACGGACAGCCATCGTAGGCGCACAAGATGCCCGGGCACCTGCGCGCCAGGAGAATCAGGACCATGTCGAACGAAATAGTGCGAGCGTCTGAAACGGCCCCACCGCCACCGCCCGAGTATCCGATTGATCAGGTCGTGTTTACTCCACCGATCGACATCTTCGAAACGGAGGAAGGACTTGTCCTTCAAGCGGATCTTCCAGGCGTTTCGTCCGAGTCACTCGAACTGCAGGTGCAGGACAACAAACTATCGCTTTTCGGACGTGTTGCGTTGCCGATCCCTTCGGAAGCGCGGTTGATCCACCAGGAATATCAGGTCGGACACTTCCTGCGCTCGTTTATCCTCAGTGACGAAGTCGACCACGAACGGATCGCAGCCAAGCTGAATCAAGGGGTGCTCGAAGTCATTCTGCCGCGCCTGCCGAAAGCAGAACCACGTCGCATTCAGATTCAAGTCGAGTCGAAGGATGGCTGAGGAACCTCAGCCGGCAGGGGATCGACGTCAGAACCAACTTTGGGCTGTGCTAAAGTGGATTCTGTTTCTGACCGTGATGGTCTTTATCTCTCGACGAGCGTACGAAGTCTGGAAGTCGGCTCCGGCTGAGTCGGTCCACATCAACGCCTTCTGGCTGATTCCCGCCGCGGCGATCTACTTCATCGGTTGGTTGCCGTCGGTTTGGTTCTGGCGAGCGCTGCAAGATGCGATGCATAGTCCGATCCGTCGCTGGGACGCCCTCCGTGCCTACTACATCAGCCAGTTGGGCAAATACGTTCCCGGCAAAGCCCTAGTACTGTTGATTCGCGGCTCGATGGTGAAACAGGCCGGAGGGAATCCGTTGCTGGCCGGGACACTGGCGGCATTCGAAACGCTGGTATTCATGGCCGCCGGTGCCGCGTTGGGAGTTGCCTTCTCGGCGATGGTCTTTCGTGAACCACGCTGGTTGCAGTTGCCGTCTCAACTCGCCTGGATCCATGAACGCCCCGCCGTTGTCATGACGATCGTCACCCTGGCAACATTTGCAACCACTCCCTTCAGCGCCTGGTTCTTCACTCACCTTGGCCGGAAGATTCTGCGGTCAGATCGGACGACTGTTGAATCGGAACCGCGCATCACAGCCAAGCTCGTATCGATTGGTGTCATCGCGACCGCCTTGGGCTGGAGTTGCCACGCGCTGAGCTTCGGCTGCGTGATGCAATCGCTGTCGGATCGGCCGTTTGATCTCGGTGAATTTCCACTCTGGATGGCGACCAGCACGGTATCGATGGTGGGCGGGTTTGCCGTTCCCCTGGCGCCGGGCGGGTTGGGCGTCCGGGAAGGGATCATGATCGAGATTCTGAAGGATCATCCCCATGTCGGACCCGCGTTAGCCGTAGTCGTGGCAGGATTGCTACGAATGGTCTGGTTCGCAACCGAACTGATCGCCGCCGGAATTCTATTCGTAGCTCGTCGTCCGAAGGCAAATTTGTGAGAGCGAAGCTCTCCCGACGGAGCCGCTGAAGTCGGTACGCGCATCGACTGTGCGATCGTCGTAGGGTGGCCGACAAGCCGTCTGCGGCGATGTCGCACCAGTTTCAAGCGGATTGAGAGTTCAGCTGCCGATTAATCATCGCCCCACGCAGCGATCTACAGCAAGCTGGCGGTGTTATTGAAGGCGCTCTTGGTCTTGGTTCCCAGTGTTCCAACGGTCGAGACGATCACCAGCAACAGGAGGCTGAGCATGATGGCGTACTCGGTTGCAGTCGCTGCGTCTTCCTCGCACAGGAATCTTTTGAGCCAGCACATGGTTCGTGCTTTCCACTGGGGACTTCGAACACCTTGCGGACCGATTTTTCCAGATCTGTCCCGCCTATTGGAAACGTAAGTCACGTTCCGCAGGTCGTCAAACCTGAAATCTCTGGAAAGGAATTAGTGAACAGAGGTTGTGAATCATGTCACTCGTTGGTGACGCGTGGATCTCGGCCGCGGCAACAAACTCATCAAAATCCATAGATATTTCCCGAACAACCATGCAAAATAAGAGGATTTTGCTGGCGACGCCAGAAAAAAGCCTTTGTGTCTGAGGATTTTTTCTTGCGAAAATATTTGTTCAGGGTAGCATCGAAAGCGTCGGGCGTGATCGGTCGCCCGGTTCTTTAGCAATTCGGAGCCGTTTCTGCGGTGGAGGAGGAGATCGTGAGTGCACTGGTGATGCCCGAGCAGGTCAGTAGCCATGATGTCGATCCGGTCGAAGAGATGAAGATGCGAACCTGGGCCCGACGCCACTATGCACCTTCCGAACAGAGGGATGATAGTTGGCATCCGATTGTGTTGGATGAGATGTTTCGCAAAGATCGTGAAACTCAGGTGAAGCCGCGGTAAAGAGACTGTGTCAACGACTCCGTGTTTGAAATGAAATAGCCCGCTACCATGACTGGTGAGCGGGCTTCTTGCTGCGCGGTGATGTCACTGGTGAACAGCGTTCGCCAGTCGCGTATTACCTCTTGGACGAGGATCCAAACTTCGAATCGTTAACCGCAGTCTTGTCGGCCTTGCCCGCCGTCGTTTTTGGCAGCGTCGCTGCGGCGGTTGACGGAGCAGGCGTGCTGCCCTTCACCGGTGCTTTCGCAGTTTGTGCAGGTTCTTCGACGGTCGGAGCATTCCAGTTGGAAACCGACCAGTGAGGATGCGTCAACACGACTGATTGACCAAGATCATCGAGAATTCCGCGGAATTTCTCCGACGTGATGTTCTCGTTGGGAACCACACGCTGCAACACGAACCGACGGTTGGCCGCGATGTAGGTGAAGAACTTACCCTTGCCCAACTTGTCGTTGTCCGACAATAGTCGTAACAACGCTGTTCGAGGTACGTCGGCCGCCGACTTGGGAAGCTCGTCGAGCCAAGCCATGACCCAGATCGAACTGCCGTCCTGGCTGAGTACCGAGGACATCGACAGTTCCCAATCCTCCTCTTCGATTGACGCTTTGAACGCGAAATCGTAGCGCTGCTCCTGGGAAGTTGCGTCTAATCCCAACGCCTTGAGCAGCGTGCCGAGGGATGCGTCGGTCAATTTCCCTTTGGCTGCCGGCGCTGGCTTGTCGTCGGCCCCCATGACGACGGCCGGAACCGCCGCTACCAATGCTGCCCCCATCAATGACCGTCGACTGAACATCGTCATTTCTCGCCCCTCCTTGGTCGCACTATCCGTTGCCGATCTCGATCGCCCCGGCACCAGTGACGACCTTGACCGTCACTGGCATCGAACGCAGCGTGATCCTCAGGTGCAGCGACAAGACGGTTGCGTTCGGAAAATCGTCTCGTCGGCCTAACCGAACAGATGCTTGAGACAGATCTGCGACCAAGTTTCGAACTGATCGAGGACCTGTAAGAGTTCTGCCGGTTGTGAGAATCCTGTCTCTAAGATCGACTCTTCACGTGGGCGAACTTTGGCCGCGTCGAGGTCAAAAATGTGAACGATCCCCAAATGAACCTTGCCGACAGGGGTTTCGTCATCATTGATCAGGCCGACGCAAACGTCCCTAAACCCTGATTCCAGAAAGACTTCCTCATCAATTTCTCGATGCATCGCCTCCAGATAGCGTCGGTCACCGGAAAGTCGGTCGGTCGACGAAATATGTCCGCCGATCCCCACCGACCGCTTGCTATGCAGCCGTCCTTCTCCGCCCTTTTTACCCCGTTTGTAATGGAACACCTGTCCAGAGTGGCGAAAGATGCAGTACGGAATCAGTTGTTTGAAACGGGGATCTTCTTCGACTTCGTTCCGAGGCCGGAAACTGGTGTATTCGGGATTGAGCAACGTCGCGATGTACCGTTCGGTGTCCGCACTGAAACCCTGAAAGTATCCCAAGTCATGAAACAGTTTCGTCGGAACTACCAGAACGTGTTCGATCGGCTCGCTGGCATCAGTCATCTCAAATCTCATTTCTCGAGGGGCTGCGGATCAGGTGCGACTAGAGCGCATCAAAGTTAAGTGTGGCGTCTCGCGAGCCTAAATCCATAGAGTCTAACCCATGATTCAACGCGACACGTCCGTGCGACACGCACTAACAGGCCGCCATCATAGGGATCGCGCGTCAGGCACACCACGCGGTGACCAGTTGCGTCACCAGCCGATGTCCTTGGTCAGAGCCTGTTGAGCCTTGTGCAGCGCGGCATAGGCCCCGTCGATACTGAGCAGTTGCTCGTGTGTCCCGATTTCGACAAGTCGGCCTCGTTCGATCACCATAATGCGATTGGCCTGGCGCAGGGTGCTCAGGCGGTGAGCGATCGCGATTGTTGTGCGGCCTTTGACCAGATTCTGCAATGCTTCCTGAATTTGACGTTCAGTGGTCGAATCGAGAGCCGACGTTGCCTCGTCAAGGATCAGGATGCGCGGGTCGATCAACAGAGCGCGCGCAATACTGATACGCTGTCGCTCGCCGCCTGACAGCGACTGACCGCGCTCGCCCACGAGCGAATCGTAGCCGTCGGCTAACTGCAGTATAAACTCGTGAGCCCGCGCTGCCTTGGCCGCTTCGATGATCTGCTCACGCGTCGCCGATGGCAGTCCATAGGCAATGTTCTCTGCAATCGTGCCATAAAACAGAAATGGATCTTGCAGCACGATACCCACATTGCGGCGATATTGTTCGACTTTGTAACTCCGAATGTCGACACCGTCAGCCAGGATCGATCCTTCCGCCACGTCGAAGAATCGGCAGACCAGATTGATCAGCGTGCTTTTTCCCGCGCCGGTGTGCCCCACCAGCCCGATCATTTCGCCGGCATGAATCTTCAGTGAGAAATCGCGAATGACTTTACGGTTTCCGTAGCGGAAGCCCACATGACGAAATTCCAGGTCGCCTTTCAGCTTGTCGACGGCAATCGGTTTCGCCGGATCAGGAACGCTGGAGACTCGATCGAGAATTTCAAAAATACGCTGAGCACTGGCCGCCGCACGCTGCGATGCGTTGACAATCCTGCTCATCATTTCCAGTTTGCCATAAAAGGTTCCGTTCAAGCCGACGAACACGATGAGTCCGCCGAGTTCCAGTCCCGATTCGCGATGGCTGAAGATCCAGATCCCGAAGACCCAGACTACGAACACTCCCAATTGATTCAGAAAGGCAATCAACGGCCAGAAGAAAGTCCACAACGAATTGACGCGATTGTTCGCAACGACAATCTGCTCATTCGCTGTTTTGAATCGCTCGATCTCCCGATCTTCCTGAGCGAACGCTTTTACGACACGAATTCCGGGAATCGTGTCGGCCAGGATGCTGGAGACGGCAGCCGTTGCGCGGCTCGACGCTTGAAAGCCGCTGTGTAACTTGTCGCGAGCGTAGTACATCAACCAAACGATGAATGGAAATGGCAGCAGAGCGACCCAGGCGAGCTTCCAATTGGTGGAAAACAGCGTCACTGCCACCACGATCAAGAGCATCGCATTCGCCAGAAAGTCGACGATGCTGTCGGACAGAAACAGGCACAGCCGATCCGAGTCGTTGCTGATGCGCGACATCAGATCGCCGGTCCGTTTGCCGCCGAAAAATTCAAGCGACAATCGTTGCAGATGTGAGAATGTCCGCTGGCGCAGATCTCCCGTCACGCGTTCGCTGACCCAGGCCAGGATCGCGCCTTGCGCCCATCCCAGGATCCACGCGATCACAGCTGCACCCAGCATGATCGCCAGGTAGTACCATGATCCCGACAAGCTCGAGATCTTACCGTCCTGGTAGTCCTGCAGCAGGCCGACCAGTGGCTTGGTCATCTTGATCGTTTCAACTGACGCGACCGAGGCGGTGATCGACATCAACACCGCCAATGCCATCCAGCCGGCATGCGGCTTGGCGAACGGCCACAGTCGAAACAGCGCCGTCGTGTCCGGAGGCGGTTCGTGCTCTTCCGCCTCGGGAACATCCTCTTCTTCCGTCGTCTCGGCAACAGGCCGGTTCGCTTTCAATTCATCGAAGCGATCGACCAGCACCAGCGCCGAAGGTCCTTGCGTGATCGTGTAATGCCATAGAGCCAACCGCCGATCCGGCGCGAGCAGTTCCAGCGTGCCCAGGCCGGCTTTGTCCTTCGTCTTCAGTTTTTCCAGATCCGCCAACGGCCAGTCTTGCACACTCGTCCCGGAACTTGTCAGCAATCGTCGCGATGTTAAAACAATCAGCGTATTTCGGTAGAACCGTTCCTGGTCCACGTCGGAAAGCATGTAGGCGACTACCGACTCACCAGCCTCCAGCCTGTCCAGCACCGGCTGACGCAGCGACCGATTGACGTTCGACCAGCCTGGAACTGTTTCGACGGCGGGAACAGAGTTCAAGTGACAATTCCATTCACGTTCTAGAGGTTTCGCGGCTCGTCGAAATACGGGCACGGATTCCCGTCGCACTGACACGACCAAATCGGAAACAAGCTCGCTCAGGACACCTGTTCCCCGTCTTTCAACAACCTTCGAGAGGCATTCGGACCACAGAGTAGCGAACCCTGGTGAACACGTTAAGCGTCGTGCAAACTACCTGCACTTTTTGATCCCACTGCTAGAGACGTGATCGTCGTTATTGGTTCGCTTTTCGAATCAGCCGCTACAACCGGCAGTTTGATCATAGATTCGCCGAGGTCGCGGATTGATGCCATTTTTCAACAAGTTCTTACCGCACGACTTCTGGGCATGATCCATCATTAGCTGACGAAGCTCCCTCAGATCTCCGAGCGAGGCTCCATGCGTGTGCGTCGCGTTCCTTCCGGGACGGCATCGCATCCATGGAACGACAGCGACAGATCAAACTGTTGAGGTGCGCGACGTCAGGAGTAGGGCGATGCATCAGGATCAACGAATCGGCTTGGCATTGGGCATTTTGCTCGTGGGCGCTTGCGCCGCGTTTTTCTTTCGGAATGAAACGCGGTCGAATACGCCGCGTTTGCAGCACGCGCAAGAACTCGATGACCGCATCGCCGAAAAATCCACGCGCCCCTATCTCAAGGGGATCGAAGCGGTCGAAGCCTCGGATCAGAAGCAAGTCGATGTCATCACCGTTCAGCGTTCCAAGTCAACTCAACAAGACGGTGGCTTCTTCAGTGCCGTAGATCCATTCTCTACGAACAAATCAACAGACAAATCGTTCGGCGATCGTAAGACTGCTCCGAAGCCAGCGACCGCCGACAGCGATGTCGAGGAACTGGCGCCAATTGCAATTCCGACGGACGACTACGTCGTTCAACAGGCACCCGCTCATCTGAATCCTCCCCTAGCATCGGACTCAACAGGTCGTCCATCGACGTCCAAATCCGCTGCCGGATCGATCGAGGGCCGGACACACGTTGTGCAAAAGGGAGATACGTTGTCATCGATCGCGGCGCGCACATTGGGCAGCCCGAATCGATTCCACGACATCTTCGAAGCGAACCGAGATCAACTGAACGACGCGAACGATCTGAAGCTGGGGATGACATTGCGGATCCCGACGAAGACCGACGCGGCGACCAAGCCGGTACCGACGAAAGTACGCCTCTCCGTTGAACCAGAATCGCCGGCGATCGATCACGCACCTCTCTTCGACGATTCATTGAATCGCTCGGAACCGCCCGTGTTTGAATCGCGCACTGTTCCGCCGATCCAGGAACCGTCTGCGCCGACGAAGATATTGCTACCTCCCGAGATCTCCGCAGAGCCTCGGATTGAATCACCGGTCGATCAGCCAGCGAGTGAAGAAACGGGGCCGAACCGCAAGTTCGTGCCGGCCCGTCGAATCCCCGGTCGGCCAATCGGCCCTCAAGCCAAGGCTACTACCCCACCAGAAAAGAGCGGTCGCCGTCTATCACAAGTGTCGCTCGAATCGACTGCCGGCAAGGTCGCCCGCTGACCAGAATCAACGGGTGCGACAAATCGTTCTCGTAGGGTGGGACAAGCAGCCTTGTGCGCAGTCCCACCATCCTCAATTCGCCCCCTTGTCAGCACGCCCCGTCATCCGAATAGCGAAATTCAGCCCAGTAATCGCTGAATGGCCGCTGTTGCTGCGTTAATCACCTTCTCTAAACAGCCGCGTTCCAGGATCGAAACCTCTTCTTGATACAACCCCAACCCGAAGCTGGCGGCATCAGGCAGGTACCACACCTTCGAGCCGTTGGCGATCGTTCCGATCACCAATGTCACCTGCGGGAACCGTTCGCGCAGCACGCGCTGCAACAGGTTGTAATGCTCGCCGTCCAGCACGACCCAGATGGCATCACCCATTCGCCAGACAATGAGCGGATAGGGATACGAATCTCCTTCGGGAAGTGACCCAGTTCGAGTCAACCCGCGCGTCGCTCGTTCGACCATCGCATGAGCATGCTCAGAGCGTACGGCATCATTTGCTGTGGCAGCACTCTGCTCCTCAGCCTGCCAGCGTGAACGATCGGCCAACAATTCCGCTTTCGTCGGCAGATCAGCACGATACCTCAAGGCCACTGCCCCCAGATCGTCTGCCCACTGCTCGACCTGCTGAGTCCGTTTCGCCGCTTGCGGCTGATAGTCCCAAACTCCCAACGTCGCGCCCGAGACCACTGGGCCCACGTAGGTGTATTGCTGTCCCACGTGTGGCAAGCCCTCCAGCGTCGACAAGGCGGCGTACCCCAACTGTCGTCCATTTCGATCGGCCACTGCTGGATCGCCAACAAACCCTTCACGTGGACCAATGTCGCCGGATGCTCCTTGTATGAACAGGCACGGCGCTCCGGTCGCGGTCTCAATGACTTCGCGCATCGCCCCGGGATAATCAGGACTGATCAGTGTGTTCTTCCAAGCCAGTGTCGTCGGATGACAGGCGTAGTTGACCAGTGTCGCGATGATGTGGCCAGTGTCATTCGTGATCCGCCCGACGACGACGGTGTCGTCGGACACACCAGTGTGGTTGAATCCACAGACGTAGTGACCGCGAGCGTCGTCGTAAAAATCACGATTCGTGGCCAGATCGCAATGCCCGGTTCCATACACAATGGTGGCCGGCGTCTTTCGATCGCGCGCTTTGACCACCGATTGAGACAACCGTTCGGCCAGTTCCTCCAGGTAGAATTCGATCAACTCGCCACCTGGCAGATGACTGCGCTCCAGCCCCATCAGACCGGCGCCGTGGGTATGCGAAAAGAAGACGACGATCGATTCGCGCGGGACTGCGGCTCGCAGACTGATCGATTCCAGCAACCGATCCATCTCCGTCGGCCACAGCAGGCAATGATCCAGGCCGATCACCACGTGCGGCAGGTCTGTACCCGATTGCAGTTTCTGCAGCCAGAATGTCGTCGCGGTCAGCGGTCGATGGACGCCGGTCGATCGATCATGCGTGGCCGCACCCCACATGCGATGATAGATCCCCACGGGTGGCGTCACATCACAGCGAGCAACCCCGACAAGACAACGACTGGCAGGTGGTTCGTACGAAGGCATGTCATTTCTCAATCAAGCAGAAGATGGATTCGCTGGTGTCATACGATCGAAGACTGTCCCGGTAATCTTCAATTGGGTCCAGCAGATCGCCGCAACCAAGTGCAGCACGGCAACGAGAATGAGCACCGCATTCCAACTGTCATTGCCAAACGATTCCAATAGGGCCGGTTGCGATTCAATCCAACGTCGCATCCTGGGCACAATTGCGGGGAACAGACCCGCACCAAAATTACCAATCATATTCATCGTGGCAAACACCGACGTCACATGCTTTCCACCCATATCGATCGTGACGGCATAAGCACAGGGACCTGCCAGCGTCGCACAGAAAACTCCCAGACTGAAGACAACGACAGCCGTCGTCACATCGGACACCAGATAGGCCGCCAGCAGTAACGCCGTGCTGCACGAGAGGCTGATGACGGCGACACCTTTGCGTGACCAGCTCAACTTTCCTGTCCGCCGAAAGACGAGATCGGCCAGGCGTCCTCCAACCAGTCCCGCAACCATCGTGGCCAGATGCGGCAGCATCGCCAGTAACGCCGATTTTTCGACCGTGATCTGGTGTGACTCTTTCAAGTATTTTGGGAACCAACTGGAAAAGAAAATCAATCCCGCCGCGCGACAGAATTGCTGACCGCAGATCAGCCACATCGCACGACTGGTCAAGAGTCGCAGCCAGGGTGTCGGCGATGACGTCGCCTTCGGTGTTTCAATTGCGGCGGATTCACGAATCGTCTCGAGCTCTTCACGATTGACTAACGGATGCTCCTCCGGCCTGTTTCGAAACCACCAGCAGAACAGCACCGCCCAGATGAATCCCGGTGCACCGAACATGACCAGCAGCGACTGCCAGGGAATGAACGAAATCAGGGCTCCGGTCGCCCCCGCAGCCAGCGCCGATCCCAGGTACATGGCCGCAACGAAGACACCCGTTGCAAACGCACGTTCCGACTTCGGGTTCCATTGAGAAATCGTGCTCATCGAGACCGGAATCGCTCCAGCTTGCGCCAATCCCAGCACGCACCAGTTCAGGAACAACAGTGGGAACCAGTGAAATATTCCAAAGGCCGCTGTCGCAATCGACCACAAACACACCATACAAGGCAAACTGATCCGCGCACCCAATCGCTCACCGAGACGCCCCATCGGAATTTGTCCCAGCGCATATGACCAGAAAAACGCCGGACCCAGAATCAGTCCGATTTGATCTTCAGACAGTTGCAAGTCGTCGGCAATCGGAGTCGACAGGACGGAGACGCTGTTCCGGCACAGATAAGCAAGGCTAGCCATCGCTGCCAGAAACAACGTCACCCGCAGTCGAATCGGCGGGTACGTCTGGCGGCGGTAATCGAATTGCTCATCGCGATCAAGCAAATCAGTCTCCTCGTAGGACGCTGAGCAGAATACAGCGCGCGGCGCCATTTGCGAGGAAGAGCGGTCAAGAAGAGCGACAACCGCGAGTTGTCCGCCGAGAGGAGCTCGACCGCCTCACGCATCAGTTCGTGCGGTTCGCTGACTGGGCGAAGACGCCGAAGAGGGCCCCTTCAAGCAAGTGGCGTTCAACGAATGCGGCCACAGCTTCGCACGGAGTGTACTGCAAATAGATGTAGTCGCCCGGCTGGACGTACAACCGCTCTGACTGATCGTTGCGCGCCTTATACAGGTCGATCTTGATCGGGACCTCGCCGCCTTCCGGCAGCTTGCGAATAATCACGACGTTGCTGGGACTGATCGTGACATCACTGTTCAAGGCGGAAACGCCGCCGATCTGTCGCGCGGCACCGGCCGCTCCGTTACGTGACGTGGCAATGGAAAGCGCTTCCAGAATGTCCAGGTCGAAATCGCGCGGCAGCGTGAACTGGCCTCCGCCCAACAGGCCGCCGGTGAAGAAGACTTCGGAATCGCGCGATTCGATGAAGACGATGTCGCCGTCGTTCAGGATGATGTCTTCTTCACGTATCTCGACACGTTCGTCAGGACGTAGTCGGATGGGAATGCGGATGATGCGGTGCCCGTCGACCAGTCCGATATCTTTCGAGGCCGGCTCATTGTCGACATCGAGTTCGGCGGGATCACCGTGTGAACCCAACGGTGTCGGTGACGGTGGGATCCCGGGCGGTCCGATTGGCATCGAATATCCCGGCGTTGGCAGGTGATTGAGGTTAGAACCCGCTGCAGACGCTGGTGGGACTGGCGGTAAGGCTGGTATCGAGGCATACGGATTCATCGGCTGTTGATTCGCGGGCGGTTGATATCCGGGCTGGAAGCCCGTGGGCGGTTGAACCGCCCCATTCACATTCGGCACTCTAGTCATCGGAGGATTTAGCGGGGTAGGCGAATACGACTGTTGCAGCATCAGGCGTTCATTTGGTCCAGACGATGTCTGATCGCTCGTGCTTCCATAGACAGTGCCGGGTTGATTCGATGAAGGCATCGAACCAAATGGCACGTTTGGTTGATTAGCGCGAATGGTGGCAATGGAATCAGGATCACTATGCGCATTCGTGTTATTGAATTCGTATCGCTGTGGCGGTCGACCGTACGAATGAGCCCCATCGCCAAATTGCTCAGTGCCATCGAGTGAATTTTGCAGCCCGGCAGGCAGTCGAGATGCAGAGTTCCCAAGTGACGCGTTTCGACTGTTCATCGCTGAATCGAAGTTGCGATTCGCGGAATTGGGATTGGGCAGGCCGCGATATTGCCATCCGTCATCACTTTGGCCGCGAACGACCGGTCGATCGCCTAAGCCACTTTGACGGATCAGTTCGGCAGGATCACAGTTTGCGGGCCAACCAGCTCGAATGTCGCCGATCTTACGACGAATGACGTAGACTGCATTCTCGGCATCCAGCCCCGGCAATCCGTCGGTGGCGACGAGGGCATTCAAGACGTCGTTGCGATAGGCTGGCAGGCTGACAGCTTTGCCACTGCCTCGTTTCGCCGTACCGATATTCAGCAAGCCGACGGCCGCATTGGCGAGCGGCTCGTTGCGCGTATCCTGACGAATAACGAGCACTCGAGTTTGACGAGCTCGTTGCAGGCTGACCAGGATGCGTTCTTGTCCCGGTATCAATAGTTCACGACCTGATGGGCCCTGTATGTACGCCTGACGCAGCGCGTCTTCTGTTTCACGAATCGTCTTGCCGCGCACATTGATTGACCCGATCATCGGCAGCGAGATCGTCCCGTCTTCGCGGACGGGGACTGGGATGCCCACTGCGGGTTGGTAGTCGGAATTCTGTGGCAATTGCACAGGAGGATTCTCGTCGAGTTTCCCCAGCACGCCACCCACATAGATGCCCAGGACATCGCCGGTATCAACGCGATGAATTCCGTTCCAATTTTGGCTGAGCAGCGAGACGTCGATTGAACGCGTACCGTTGCGGCGACTGGCCTTGAGATCATCCGGAACATAACGCGCGGGAATGCCCTTCATCGGATGAAACGCCGCACATCCGGCCAGCCACGGCAGCGCAAAGCACAAGCCGACGGCAAGACGTCGTACGAATGTTTTCCCCACGGGCATCGTTCGCGGTCCCAGTGTTTGAACAGTCCACATTCCATGCGGTGACAAAACCGCATGATGGCCCAAGTGGTTTGTAATTCAGTTGTTATTCGCTGGCGACAGGCATTTCGGACGATGATTACGCCATTTGTGAATCGCGAATATGCCATAAGTGTAATACTCACCATGAATTGTGTCTCACGCGCCATATTGCCAGCGGCTGGCGCGATGCTCTGATTCAGGATCAAAATCCCAATCAGCTCGATCACTTTCGGCAGCAGTTGCCAGAAGGAACACAAAGAGACTTTCATCGGGCTGGCCGACCAACAAGCAATCATTCGATTCAGAGCGAACTGCCTGCCATTCAAATGTCCGAGTCAGTGATTTCGGAGCGGTAGGCCGGTAGCTTGCGCGAATGGCGCAGACTATGATGGTGCGTCCTTGGTGGACTCGCGGAGGATTCTGCGACCGTGCTCTTCCGTTGAGAATCTCTCTGACATGCCGTTGATCGATCCTTCCGAACGAATCGCCATTGTGGGCGTCGGCGGCATTTTTCCCGGTGCACCGAATGTCGAAACGTTCTGGCAGAATGTTTCGCAGGGCATTGATGCGGGCCGTCACGTTCCGCCGGGCCGTTGGTTTCTGGACGCCGAAAAGGCCTGCGATCCAGTCGGCCCTAAACCAGATCGAGTCTATTCGTCGTGGGGCTGTTTTATCGAAGGCTTTCAGTTTGATCCGACCGGATTGAATCTGGACGTCGATCTGGTGACTCGCCTGGACCCGCTGTTTCATCTTGGCCTGCACGCCGCACGCGCCGCTGTGCGCGATGCACGGCAGATATCAAATACAGATCGCAAGCGCGTTGGTGTCATCGTCGGTAATATCGCGTTGCCCACAGAATCGACGTCGGCGATCTGTCGAGATGTCCTGGGTCGGACACTGATTGAGCGACTGGCCGAGACGCTGCCCGACACATGGCCGCGATCGTCTGAGCGGGAAGGTTCGTTACAAACAACTTTGCAAACGGCGGACTGGCATCCGAAGAACCGGCTGGCGGCCAGTCTGCCGGCGGAATTGATCGCGCAGGGACTTGGGCTGGGCGGATCGGCCTACACGCTCGACGCTGCGTGCGCGTCATCACTCTACGCATTGAAGTTCGCCTGCGAAGAACTGCGGTCCTTTCGAGCCGATGCGATGTTGGCCGGAGGGATGTCGCGACCCGATTGCCAGTACACGCAAATGGGGTTTGCGCAACTGACGGCACTTTCACGCCGCGGTCGTTGTGCGCCGTTGAGCGCCGCGGCAGATGGGCTGGTCGTCGGTGAGGGCGCGGGCGTCTTTGTGTTGAAAAGGCTGCGTGACGCGCTCGTTCATGGCGATCAAATCTATGGAGTGATTGCTGGAATCGGTCTGTCGAACGATCGCGGTGCGAATTTGCTGGCGCCCCATTCCGAAGGTCAACTAAGGGCGATGCGGGCGGCCTACGAACAGGCGGGCTGGCGGCCGAGCGATGTCGATCTGATCGAATGCCATGCGACGGGAACGCCGGTCGGTGACAGTGTCGAAATTGCGAGTCTGCATCAGTTGTGGCACGACGAAGATGGTCGACCCGGTCAGTGCGTGATTGGTGGTGTGAAGTCCAACGTGGGACACTTGCTGACGGGCGCTGGTGCTGCAGGATTGATGAAAGTGCTGTTTGCCATCAAACACAAAACACTTCCGCCGACGGCCAACTACGAACAACCTGCCCCTTCGATCGATCCCGAAATCAGTCCTTTTCGCGTCTTAGCGAAAGCAGAAGCGTGGCTCCAGCGCGGTCGGACCACTGCGACCAACAATCAATCAGCCCCGCGCCGAGCAACGGTCAATGCGTTTGGGTTTGGCGGGATCAATGCCCACGTTTTGGTTGAGGAGTTTGAGGCTGCCCCACATTCCGCTGGTGGAGTGGCCGCGCCGCGTTCGTTGAACTTGGACAAGATCAGTCGGGTAACTCCCACTGCAGCGATTCCCGCGACCCAACAGGAGCTGAATATCGCAGTGGTGGGGTTGGCCAGCGTTTCAGCGGACGACAATCCGACTGACCAGACAGGTGATTGGGGAGTAAAAACGTCTCGCTGGTTTCAGCGCGAGCTTAATACGCACTTGCACAATTCCCCGATTGCCGTGAGATCAATCCAGAACGTGCGGATCCCGTTTGGTGCGTTCCGAATTCCGCCGCTCGAACTGCAGGACATGTTGCCCCAACAGCAGTTGATGCTGAACGCGGCAGACGCGGCATTGCGCGATGTCAGACGATCGGCCGATGCAACGCGAATCGATTCGGGATCATCGAATGACGAATTGAACATTCGCACCGGAGTCTTCATCGGCATCGAACTCGATCCAAACACGACGAATTTCCATTTGCGATGGTCGATTGAACAACTTGCGCCGACGTGGGCGCGCACGCTGGGGCTGAATCTGACCCCGGCAGAACTGACGCTGTGGATCGAACAACTGAAACAGTCGGTCAGCCCGCCGCTCAATTCGAACCGAGTGATGGGAAATCTAGGCGGCATCGTCGCGAGCCGCCTCGCGCGTGAGTTCAATGTCGGTGGTCCCAGCTTCACGATTTCATCGGACGAGAATTCGGGACTACGCGCCTGCGAAATGGCTGCACATGCATTGCGACGAGGGGAACTCGATCGGGCTCTGGTGGGCGCTGTCGACCTACCGTGCGACGTCCGGAGTGTGGTCGAACGTCTGCGCGATCCATCGGAAGTGACGCAGCAACCAGTTCGCGACGGGGCCACCGCTCTCGTTTTGAAGCGACTCGAAGATGCCATCCGTGATAGGGATCAAATTCATGCCGTGATGACGCGGATTCACTCGGAACGACACGGCGAATCGGCCGCGGACAACCAATACGTTTCGACGGGTGCGGCCACCGGGCTGTTGCAACTGACGAATTCCATCTCTGAAATCAGCGATCAAGTTCGACGCCACCCGAATCGACGTTTCTGGTTGCGCAATCGAGGACAAGAATCCCGGCAAAGGTCTGTCGCCGGGTACGGAATCGATGGCCGCACAGTGCAGGTGGACTTGTCAGAAGCCCCATCCACATCAAAGCAAGGCGGCGCTGCCACTTTGTCCGAAGCTGTTGCCGGTCTGCCAGCGCAACTGTTCGTTGTTGATGGGAACTCCATCGACGAAATACTGGCAGCGCTACGGCAACTGACAAATCACAGTTCGACGTCGAGCTCGATCGAAGATCTCGCTCGAGGCTGGTTCCGACAGCGAACACCCTCGACGGAACGCTCCCTGGGGATGACGTTGCTCGTCAAAGACACGAGAGAATTGATTGAGGTATTGACAGTCGCCGAACAGCGACTGCGGGGAACAAACCGTCCAGATCGCCGCGTGCAAATGAGTCCACGTCCTTTGGCACAGACGGGGCGCATGGCGTTTGTTTTTCCGGGTTCGGGCAACGCCTTCCTCGGGATGGGACGCGAGCTGTTCGCGACGTTTCCTGAAATCTTGAGGGCGCAGGATGCCGAGAATCTGTCTCTTAAGGATCAGTACCGGCCCGATTTGATTTGGGACGGCGAGTCGACCGCCACATTGCTCGACGATCACAAATCGATGATCTTCGGACAAGTCGCATTGGGAACGGCCGTCTGTGATCTGCTGGCGCGTTTCGGTATCAGACCGACAGCCAGTGTCGGTTACAGCCTGGGCGAATCGGCGGCCTTGTTTGGCTTGCGCGCGTGGACGGATCGTGACGAGATGCTGCAACGCATGCACGATGCGACGCTGTTCGGTAGTGATCTTGTCAAGCCGTTCAATGCCACGCGAAGAGCTTGGAATACTCCGCCTGGTGAGTCCGTCGACTGGATTTCCGGTGTCGTCGATCGTTCGGCGGATGCGATTCGATCGGCGCTCGCAGCGGCAAACACCTCGGGGCGATTTTCCAAAGTCTACTTGCTGATTGTGAACACGCCGACGCAATGCGTAATCGGCGGTGACCGGCGCGAAGTCGACGAACTCATCCGACAATTGGCGGCGACATTCGTTCCGTTTGCCGCTCCCAGTACCGTGCATTGTGAAGTCCTGAGACAGGTCGAACCGGCCTACCGTGCGCTGCACCTGATGCGGACAGCGCAACCGCCGGGTTCCGCGATTGATTTCTACAGCACGGCGTGGGGACGGCCATACGACCTGACACGCGAATCGGCTGCAGAAGCAATTGTGGCCCAAGCCGTCGAGACGATCGACTTTCCCAACGTCGTTGAACGCGCCTACGCAGACGGAGTGCGACTGTTCGTCGAGATTGGGCCGGGATCGTCGTGCACAAAAATGATCGACGAAATTCTGGGTGAGCGGCCTCATTTCGCTCGATCGGCAACGCCCATCACCGCAAATCCGGTGACAGCCTTTCTCGAATTGATCGCCGTACTGATTGCCGAACGCGTACCTCTCGATCTGAGCGCCTTATACGGTAAGACCAAACGAGAGGCCGAACTTCCGCAGGTCACGACAGATCGATTTGTGGAAACACCTGTGGGAGGTACTCCGTTCCAGATCCCACTGCCACCCCATGGATGGCCGAAGGTCCCGCCACACATTCAGGAATCTGTGTCGGCGTCCAATGGACATGCAAATGGTGCGAATCACAAGGCCGTTGCGGTGGTTCGCAAACCGTTTGAATCACGTACGACAGACACCGTGACCGCAACTCCTCCTGCGTCGACTCAACGCCGAGCGACAGATGGCGGGGCGGAACGAAATCAGGCTGAGAGTGCGCCGGTGTCCGTGTCGTCTGTCGAATCGATCAAAAAAACTCAACACAAGCGGCCGGTCAAAGCCGGCATTCATGGAACGAACGTCATGACTGAGTGGGAAGAGATGTTGGCCGCGCGCATGACCGCACACGGAACATACTTGCGAGTCTCTGCAGAAGCACAACGATTGGTTGCCGAACAATTGGCATTGTTGGATGCAGAACTGTCAGTGGTTTCGGGTTCGTCGATCGAGTCAGATGCAGATGAAATAGTTACGACGTCAGAGCCGACGACTGATCAGTTCCGGCCGAACGAACGGAAATCGCTGCAGCAAGAACCGTTGACGCAGGTGTCGACAGACCCACCGCGCTCGCTGTCTCGGGCGCAATGCATGGAGTTTGCGATCGGCAAGATTGGTCGCGCATTAGGGCAAACGTTTGCCGAGATCGATGCGCATCCCACTCGCGTTCGGCTGCCTGATGAACCGTTGATGCTGGTCGACCGAATTTTGGAGATCGACGGCGAGCCCCTGTCGATGACATCGGGGCGAGTCGTCACGGAACACGACATTCGCCCAGATTCATGGTATCTCGACTGCAATCGCATTCCGACCTGTATCGCCGTAGAAGCAGGTCAAGCCGACCTGTTTCTGTCGGGTTGGTTGGGAATCGACCTGCAAACCAAGGGGTTGGCCTGCTATCGGCTGCTGGATGCCGTCGTCACGTTTCATCGTGAACTGCCGCAGCCGGGACGGATGATCCATTACGACATTCGCATCAATCATTTCTTCCGTCAGGGCCAGACGTACCTGTTCCGCTTCGAATTCGACGCGACGGTCGACGGGCAACCGCTGCTCACCATGCGCGAAGGATGTGCCGGGTTCTTTACCGAAGCAGAATTGGCTAGCGGTAAAGGGATCGTACACACCGCTCTCGACCGAGCACCTCGACCGGGCAAGAGACCGGCAGACTGGATCGATCCAGTACCGCTGACCACCGAGCAATACAGCGACGATCAATTGCTGGCACTTCGCCGTGGCGACTTAGCGGGCTGTTTTGGACCTGCGTTCAGTCACCTGCCGCTGGCAAATCCGGTGACTCTGCCCGGTTTGGTGGGTCTTTCGGCCAATGCGCCCGAAGGTCGATCGAAGATGTGGCTGGTCGATCGCATTCTTAAACTCGATCCCACCGCAGGTAAGTTCGGCATGGGGATGATTCTGGGAGAACTCGACATTCGCCCAGACGATTGGTTCCTGACATGTCATTTCTGCGATGACCAGGTCATGCCCGGCACCTTGATGTATGAGTGCTGCCTGCACACGTTACGCGTCTATCTGTTGCGCATGGGATGGATCGGCGAGACCGATCAGGTCGTCTACGAACCAATTCCTGGCGTTCGCAGTCGTCTGAAATGTCGTGGTCAGGTCCGAGCCAACACGAAGAAGGTCTGGTACGAAATCACGCTGAAGGAAGTGGGTTATAGAACGGAGGACAATGCGGCACCGTATTGCCTGGCAGATGCCTTGATGTACGCCGACGGCAAACCGATCGTCGAAATCACCGATATGTCGGTTCGTCTGTCCGGGCTGACTCGTGAGATGATCGAGCGGCTATGGAGCTCACGCGCCGTCTCGGCGCACGTAACGCCGGCAGTTCAATATGATCGACGGCCGGCGCTATTCGATACGGATCGTATTACGGCCTTCGCGATCGGCAAGCCGTCCGAGGCGTTTGGCGAACGGTATCGCGTCTTCGACACGGATCGAATGATTGCGCGATTGCCGGGCCCGCCCTTTCAGTTTCTCGACCGGATCGTCGACATTCAGGGGTGTCAGCCGTGGGAATTGAAACCGGGCGGCGAGATTGTCGCTCAGTATGACGTCCCGCCGGACGCCTGGTATTTCGCAGCAAACCGTCAACAGCGGATGCCTTTTGCTGTGTTGCTGGAGACTGCGTTACAGCCGTGTGGTTGGTTGGCGGCGTATGTCGGTTCGGCGTTGACCAGTGATTTGGATCTGTCGTTCCGAAATCTGGGTGGGACAGCCGCTCAGTATGCCGACGTCACTCCACTGTCGGGGACGCTCACCACAGCGGTCAAGATGACACGAGTTTCGAATTCCGGTGGGATGATCATCCAGCATTACGATTTTGACCTGCGTTGCAACGGGCGACCGGTCTATGTCGGCAATACCTATTTCGGCTTCTTCTCGAAGGCGTCGCTGGCCAATCAGATTGGGATCCGTGACGCCAAGCCGTTTATTCCGAATAGTCACGAAGTCGCGAAATCGTTTGCCTATCCCGATCGGCCTCCGTTTGCAGATCGTCGCTTCCAGATGATCGATGACGTGCAAATCTCATTGACCGGCGGACCGAAGGAAAATGGATTTGCCGTTGGCACGATGCAGGTCAATTCAAGCGCCTGGTTCTTCAAGGCTCACTTCTACCAGGACCCGGTCGTGCCTGGCTCGCTGGGTTTGGAATCGTTCTTCCAGTTGTTGAAGTTGTACGCCGCCGAACGCTGGAATCTGACTGGCGATTCCGAATTCACAACGCCTGTCATTGATGGCCAATCGACAAGCGTCGGATCGAAGCATGAATGGGTCTATCGCGGTCAGGTGATTCCGAAGGACAAGCTGGTGACAGTCTCGGCCGTGATCTCGAAGGTCGACGATCAGGCATGTGAATTGACCGCCGAAGGGTTTCTGTCCGTCGATGGTCGCGTGATCTATCAGATGAAAGAATTTTCGCTCGGACTCGGCACACTGCGCTGATGGGATCCCCTGAGGAAAGGCCATCCGGCGGCGGTGACGACTATTCAGGATTGTTGAACGCGTTCGTTCACGGCCAGTGTTGGTGCGGCTCCGGTCGTACGCCACAGTTCCGCCGCGTCGTAGCAGGCCGCGATACGCGAACGAACGAGTTCGACCAGAGCGGGTTCCTGATCTCGACCTGAGTATCGTTCGAGTTCTTCCGCCGTAATCGGTTCGCCGAATACAACTCGAACACGGGTCGGCTTCAAGAACCAGCTTCTCATTGGCAATGCCTGGTAGGCTCCGGCAATGCCAATGGGAATCACCGGTTTTTTGGCGCGACGAATGACGGCCGCGAATCCCGGCTTCAGTTCGTTCATCTGGCCATTTTCGGTGCGAGTCCCCTCTGGAAAAATCCCAACCAACCAGCCGCCCTGCAGCCGTCGGATGAGATCACGAATACTGGCCGTTCCCGCCGCCTCTTGATTGATCGGCATGACATAGGTGTTTTTCAAAATCCAGCCGACTACGGGAACCGGGAACAACGAATGTCGCGCCAGGAAGCTGATTGGGCGCCGCAGTGGCAGTCCGATCATCAGCGGATCCAGAAAACTTTGGTGATTCGCCAGCAAGAGTGCACCATCAATCTGGTGCAGCCTCTGATGTCCGACCGATCGGTATCCCAACCAGAAGCAGAAAAAGCTTTGCAGAATCGTCTGTAGCGACCACCACAAAGTATTCCGCGCCATCGGTGAGGACGAATCGTCAACGTCGGTGGCGTTCGACATGTTGCGGTGGTATTTCGAGGACTGCTTGAGAACGTTTCTTGAGGCTTCAATGAGCCTCGTGGATCTTGATCCGCATCGAATAGAACGAACGGTACACAAAGATCATCGAAATCACCAGCAGGACGGCCGCGATGGCTCCCGCGGTGGTTGGTGTCTGGCTCTCTTTGAGTTTCACCCCCAACTGGACGGCTAACGAACCGAACAGCGTCGTGAACTTGATGATCGGATTCAGCGCGACGGAGGATGTATCTTTGAATGGATCGCCGACGGTATCGCCAACCACGCAAGCATCATGCAAGGGCGTTCCCTTGGCTTTCATTTCCGTTTCAACCAGCTTTTTGGCATTGTCCCAGGCGCCGCCCGCATTCGCCATGAAAATGGCCTGGTACAGGCCGAACAGGGCGATCGAAACCAGGTATCCGATGAAGAAATAGGGTTCAATGAAAGCAAAGCACAGTGTCGAGAAGAACACGACCATGAAAATGTTGAACATCCCCTGCTGCGCGTACTGCGTGCAGATTTCGACAACCTTGCGGCTGTCTTCGATCGACGCCTTTTTGATCGTGTCATCGAGCTTGATTTTCCGCTTGATGAACTCGACAGCGCGGTAGGCGCCCGTCGTGACAGCTTGAATTGAGGCACCTGTGAACCAATAGACAATGGCACCGCCCGTAATCAGTCCCAGCAGGAACGGTGGATGCAGAATCGACAAATTGGCCAATTTGTCCTGTTGCAGTTTGTCCGTCAGATCCAGCACGATGGAAAAAATCATCGTTGTCGCGCCCACCACGGCGGTTCCAATCAGTACCGGCTTGGCAGTCGCTTTAAAAGTATTGCCGGCTCCGTCGTTCTTTTCCAGGTTTGCTTTGCCCCGTTCGAAATCGGGCGTAAATTGAAAATTGGCTTGAATGTCAGCGTGTATATTCGGGATCGATTCGATCATCGACAACTCGTAAACAGACTGGGCGTTGTCAGTGACGGGACCATAGCTATCGACGGCGATGGTGACGGGGCCCATCCCCAGAAAGCCGAACGCGACAAGGCCGAACGCGAAGACCGCCGGCGCCAGCATCATGGCGGAATCAATTGAACTGCTCATCTGATAGGCGATCGTCATCAGCAATACGATGATCATTCCAAGCCAGTACGCGCTGAAATTGCCCGCGACCAGGCCCGACAGAATGTTCAGTGAGGCGCCCCCTTCGGCTGATGAGGTGACAATTTCCCGGACGTGTTTGGATTCGGTCGATGTAAAGATCTTCACGACTTCGGGGATGATCGCACCTGCTAATGTTCCGCAACTGATGATCGTCGACAGTTGCCACCACAGCGATCCGTTGCCCAGCGACGGGATCAAGACAAACGAACTGATGTAGGTGAAGGCGACGGAGACCAGCGAGGTCAACAGAACCAGTGATGTCAGCGGCGCCTCATAGTTGAAGTCATTCGAGTCACCGTACTTCTTGACGGCCATCGATTCGTTGATGAAGTACGACGCCCCTGACGCGATCACCATCATGACTCGCATCATGAAGATCCAGACGAGCAGTTGGATTTGGACCGTCGGTTCCTTGACCGCCAGCACGATAAAAACGATCAATGCCACACCGGTAACGCCGTACGTTTCGAAGCCGTCGGCCGAGGGGCCCACAGAATCGCCCGCATTATCACCTGTACAGTCGGCGATGACCCCGGGATTGCGCGCGTCGTCTTCCTTGATCTTGAAGACGATCTTCATCAGGTCGGCACCGATATCGGCGATCTTCGTAAAGATGCCGCCGGCGACGCGCAACGCCGCGGCGCCCAACGACTCGCCAATCGCAAACCCGATGAAGCAGGGGCCGGCGTAGCTTGGGGAAACGAACATCAAAATGATCAGCATCAACAACAATTCGACACTGATCAGCAGCATGCCGATACTGATACCCGCCTTGAGAGGTATGGCATAGCAGGGAAAGGCTTTGCCGGTCAGACTGGCGAACGCCGTCCGTGAATTGGCATACGTATTGACACGAATGCCAAACCAGGCGACTCCATAACTGCCCATGATTCCGATGACACTGAAGATCAGAATCGTGATCAGTTTGTCGATTTCAAATCCTTCGACGTACTTGAAATGCAGGAAAATGACAGTGCCAATGAACAGCCACAAAACGAAGATGAATTTGCCCTGTGTGATCAGGTACGTCTTACAGGTGGCGTAGATCAACTCGGAAACTTCGAGCATCGACGAATGGACGGGTAATTTTTTCAGTTTCGCCGAGATGCTCAGTCCAAACACGATTCCGGCAGCTGCGACGATCAGCCCCACAAACAATAAATCTCGTCCACCGATCATTCCGCCCAAAAACTTGAAGCCATTCAGGTCCGGCAACACAAGGTTTGCTTCGCTGCTGACGTGATGAGCCTCTTCGGCCGCGAAGCCCGAACTCGACAACAGACACAAGATGGTCAGCGCACAAATTGCTTTGGTCAAAACTTGCCAGTGCGGCCGGTCGGGGATTGGCATCGATGAGGGTGTGATTGCGGAATGATGAGAGGGGCAGTTGAAGCGGCTCATCCGCATACAAGATCCGTCCTGTGTGAGTGCTTTTTCGCGGGATTGTTACAACTTTGCAATAAACTTAGCCGGACACACATCGGGTGGCAACGGTTGATGTGTCCGGAATTTATGGAGTTTCCATATTCGAGAATTTCAGGCCCTTGAAAGCTTTGAGTGCTCGCTCCCTGGCCTGCCCATGATCGACAATCGGTTTCGGATAGGTTTTCCCTAGCCGGATGTTAGCCGCGGCCAGGACGCTGTCCGGTGCTTTCGGAGGAGCGTGAATCCATTTGCTCGGCAAGTTTGCCAGTTCCGGAACCCAACGGCGGATGTAGGCTCCATTCGAATCAAACTTGGTCGACTGCAGTTCGGGATTGAAAACACGGAAGTAGGGCGCCGCGTCAGCTCCACAGCCTGCCGTCCACTGCCAACCCAGCGTGTTATTCGCCAAGTCCGCATCCACCAAGGTGTCCCAGAACCAGGCAGCGCCCTGCTGCCAGGAGATCAGCAAGTCCTTTACCAGGAACGACGCAACGATCATTCGAACGCGGTTGTGCATCCATCCTGTCGTCCACAATTCTCGCATGCCTGCATCGACAATCGGGTAGCCCGTCATGCCTTTTTGCCACGCTCGCAGGGCCTTTTTGTCGTCGTTCCACGGGAACTGCGAGAATTCGGGACGCAGGGGATCGGTCGGTGTCGATGGGAAATGAAACAGGAGATGATGAGCAAATTCTCTCCAGCCCAATTCTTTCAAGAAGGTGTCCGCTCCCGCGGAGATCTGATCCTTCGGATGCCGTTCAAACTCTTTCCGGATCTGGTGCCAGATGGTGCGCGGACTGATTTCGCCAAAGTGCAGATGAGGTGACAGCCGCGAGGTTCCCGCAATCGAAGGCTCGTCACGCGTGGTGTCGTAGTCGGCGATTGTGGATTGCACGAATGTCTTCAGTTCATGTCGGGCGTTCGTCGCGCCGGGCTTCCAGGTCGAGGCGAGTCCGGCGTCCCACGGAATGGTCGGTTGCAGTTTCAGATCAGCCAATTTCAGCGTCTTGGGCCAATGCGCCGGGGCATGCAGGTTTCGTGGAGTGGATTCGGGCTCATCAGGTTCTTGCCGAGCCAGACACGATTTCCAAAAAGCGGTGAAGACCTGGTAAGGTCGGCCCTCCTTCGTTTGGATGTCCCACGGTTCGAACAACAGTTGCCCGTTGAAACTGTCGGCGATCAGGTCTCGTTTGCGCAGTTCGGCTTTGATCTTTTTGTCACGTTCGATGCTGGCGGGTTCGTACCGTCGTGTCCAATAAACGGCCGTAGCGTCGGCCTGTTCAACGAGTGTCAGTAGCTCGGTGAGTGCCTTTTTCCCTTCGCGAATGATTAATTTCGAGCCAATTCCTTCGAGTTGCTCGCCCAGTTGCAGCAGCGACTGATGGAGCCACCAGCGACTCGCGGCACCCAATGGCCAGTCTCCTTCGTCCGACGGAGCCCAGATGAAAACGGGAATCACCGGCTCGCCTCGTTCGATGGCCGCTCGCAGAGCAGGGTGGTCATCGATTCGCAGGTCGTTTCGGAACCAGATGAGGCTCGGTCTTGTCATTGATCATTCCGGTGACATGCCGAGACTTCGGCAGGAGAGGGATGGCCGTTCGCTGATTCTATGCAATTCGGCAAGAGGCCGACACTCGTGCGACTCATTGGTATCATCGTCTCAAGGTCGGATTGTTTCCGCATTGTCTCGAGGTGAGCGCCTTCATGAATCGGTTGAATTCGGTCTTTTACCTTTGCCTGGTTCAGGCTGCGTTGAACGCCGCTGCGTCCGAGATTCCGCGGCTGGAGGCAGATCGTGCGGGATTGAACTTTGATCGGTTGGTTGAGATCGATTCGATGATCGCCACGTCGATTGAGCAAAAGCAGATGCCAGGGTGTGTTGTGCTGATTGGACGGCCGGCGGGAATTGCCTGGTTGCGTGCTTACGGCAACAAGCGTATTGAACCTGCCACCGAGCCCATGACTGAAGACACCGTGTTTGACCTTGCGTCATTGACGAAGCCCCTAGCCACTGCGACGAGCATCATGAAGCTGGCCCAACAACAAAAGTTGTCTGTTGACGATCGTGTCGCCAAATTCATTCCGGAGTTTGCCGTCGAAGCGAAGGACGACATCACGATTCGCGACTTGCTGGTTCACCGCAGTGGTCTGATCCCCGACAACGCACTCAGCGACTATTTCGACGGCCCGGTCAAGGCGAAGGAGAGATTGTTCGCATTGAAACTGACGGCACCGGTGGGATCGTCGTTTCGTTATTCGGATGTGAACTTCATGATCCTCGGCGAAATCGTTCAGCGAGTGGCCGGAGAACCGTTGAACGAATTTGCTCGACGCGAAATCTTTGCTCCCCTGGAAATGTCGGAAACGATGTATCTGCCGACCGAGCCTTTGCGACAACGTGCGGCTCCAACCGAGCGGCGAAATGAGGCGTGGTTGCAAGGCGAAGTCCATGACCCGCGAGCGGCTCGACTCGATGGAGTCGCCGGGCATGCCGGTCTCTTTGGGACGGCACATGATCTGGCTCGCTATGCGATGGATGTTCTGGCAGGGCTGGAAAGCGATCAGAGCAAGCTTTTGAAGCAAACGACCTGGCGCGCGATGATCGAACCACACACCATTCATGGAACTGACAAGGACGGCAAGCCGACGAAAGATGTTCGAGGTCTTGGTTGGGACGAACAATCGACATTCTCGTCGAATCGAGGAACGAAGTTGTCGCCTCAGGCCTTCGGTCACGGTGGATTTACGGGCACAGTCCTGTGGATCGATCCCGGCAAAAAGCTGTTTCTGATTTTCCTGAGCAATCGCGTGCATCCTTCAGGAAAGGGGCTGGTCAATCCCTTGGCGGGGAAGATTGCTGATCTGGTCGTTGATTCGCTGCAAACGGGGGAATGACCGTGTCAAACAGAGTTTCGGCGTGACTTTGCGAGCGCGGTCTGATATCAATCGCCGCGTCGAATTCCGTTGTATTTGTGGCGATTGCCGGCAACGCAATTCGCTGACAACACCGTCTCTCCGATTACATCGTCTTTGTGGCAAAGGTCGCCTCGGCATTATGGAAGCTGGAATTGTTGGTTTGCCAAACGTGGGCAAAAGTACGTTGTTCAACGCTCTGACGATGTCGAAGGCCGCTCAAAGTGCGAATTATCCGTTCTGCACAATCGAGCCGAACGAAGGTGTAGTCAGCGTTCCCGATAACCGCTTGCAGCGGATCACGAAATACATCGTTCCGAAAAAGATTGTGCCTGCCGCGTTGAAACTGGTCGATATCGCGGGCATCGTCAAAGGCGCGAGCGAAGGTCAGGGACTGGGCAACAAGTTTTTGACGCACATCCGCGAAGTCGATGCGATCCTGCAAGTCGTCCGCTGCTTCGAAGATCCCGATGTGATTCACGTCTCCGGAACGGTCAACCCGGTCTCGGATATTGAAACGATCGAAATCGAATTGATGCTCGCCGATATCCAGACTTTGGAAAACTCGCTCTCCAAGGCCGAACGGACAGCGAAGAGTGGCGACAAGGACGCCAAGGCACGCGTCGAAGTGATCCGGAAATGTCTGGCGCATCTGCAGACCGATCAACCGTTGCGAAAAATGGAGTTCGACGAGAACGAATCGAAGCTGGTGGCCAGCTATGGCTTGATGACGGCCAAACCGATTCTCTATGTCGCCAACGTCGACGAGAACGATCTTGCTGGCGAAGGGAAACTGGTCCAGCAAGTCCGCGAATTTGCCAACAAGGTCGGCGCGGCGGTGGTTCCTGTCTGTGCGAAGCTGGAAGCCGAAATCGCGGAACTGGATGAAGGCGATCGAGCCGAAATGCTCGCCGGAGCAGGCTTGTCAGAACCGGCACTGGCGGTGCTCGCACGCGAGGCGTACCGAGTGCTGGGGCTGCAAAGCTATTTCACCGCCGGTGAGATGGAAGTCCGCGCCTGGACGGTTCCCGTCGGAGCCACCGCGCCGCAAGCGGCGGGTGTGATCCACACCGATTTTGAAAAGGGCTTCATCCGCGCGGAAATCTATTCGCTGGAAGACCTGGAGACCTACAAGACAGAGAAGGACATCCGGTCCGCTGGCAAACTGCGCGTCGAAGGCAAAGCCTACATCATGCAAGATGGGGATATCTGCCACTTCCTGTTTAATTGATTCGGCGGCATCCGTCCGGAGCGGGATCCATTGAGAAGTGACATCATGCGGCTCGTTCCCGTTTTCTGCGAATAATCGCAAAGAGAAAACCGGTCTCGCGAGTGTGAGTCTCACATTACTCACGCAACACGAGACCGGCCCATGGTGGCACGCGTTTCGGCGACGGTTCAGGCGCATTCAAGTTAAGCTTGGTGTCCCGCGAGCCTGAGTCCAGAACGTCAAACCCATATTTCAACGCGATACGTCCGTGCGACACGCATCCCAAACGCATCCAAACTCCGTGCGGTGTCCCGCGAGCTAAAATTCAGGGCGTCTCACCGGTGCTTCAACGCGACGCGTCCGTGCGACACGCACCTAAAATTCGCCAACCACTTCACCACCGGCTGGTGTGCACAACTTCAAGAACGTATCAAAGTTGATGTTTTCACTGATAAATCGCACGGAGCCATCGCCCAGCGTGAAATGCGCTCCTCCTGTGTGGAACGAGTACGGAGCGCTCGTTCCCTGCACGCCAAACACAATTCCACTGCTCGTTGCAGAAGTAAATCCGTTTGATGAGCCGTAACCGTTGGTCAGCGGTGCCAGGTTGACGTCGTAACCGTTCGTCGCGTTCATCGCCGTCGTGCCCAGCAAATCGCTGCCATCAGCCTTTTCGCCAAAGATCATGATGTCGCTGGCGGGCCGCGACCAACCGCCACCATTCGAACGATCCGCTGGCAGGGCACCGTACTGCAGGTTCTTGCGATAGATTGCTGGACGTCCGGCGGATTCTGCGAGCGCAATCGTGTTTGACAAGCCGTCAGTCACATCTCGAAACTTGCGCCCAGGAACACCATGCAGCCCCGTCTTGGGATCGATCGTCGCATTCTTGGGCAAGAACCCTGCCACATAGGTCAGTGCCGGATCGGCGGGGTCCGTGTAGGTGGGGGGCAACGGCAGAGTGGTAATCCCCGTCGAATAGACCAACGGTGAGATCCCGAAGACCGGCGAGTAGGACGTCGTCGACGCCACTGTTTGTGTCCAACCCGCGTTCAAGTTGGGTGAACCATCCAGATTACCGGCCTTCAAATCGGATGGGCACTGAAACGCAGGCACTCTCGTCGCGGAGAGCGTCGCATTGACGACTCCGTTCAAAGGATGCGCCGTGTCGTCCCAGTTATAGGCTTGGTTGTACTGATTGAAGATTTGTGATTGATCCAGATACGGTAACAGTTGCGTCAACGCCGCGAACCGGACCGAACTCACACCGGAACTGGGGGGCCGCAAACTGGACGGCAACCAGGTATACGTCCCTTCGAAGTTGTGTATTGCCAAGCCGATTTGCTTGAGGTTGTTCTTGCACTGAGTGCGCCGCGCCGCTTCACGCGCCTGTTGCACCGCGGGCAACAGCAGCGAGATCAACACGGCGATGATGGCGATGACCACGAGCAGTTCGATCAGAGTGAACCCCCGTCGATCTCGCGTCTTTTTACGGCCCGTTTCAATTCGTCTCATGAAATCCTCTTCCTTCAAAACTTGGGACAAAACTTCGTCAACAATTGCAGGTACAGCCGCGCAAGCCCGATCACGGGGATTGAAAGACCGAACGCCGCGCGCACCTCTCACGCAGAGGTGGCATTTTTGCAGCAAAATCAACAGACACGCGGTCAGTTCAGCTCAAGCGGTTGCAGCTCAACTTCGTCGGAGTTGACGGTCAAAGTCAGATCCGTTGTCTGCACCGAGGCGTACTTTTTCGGCAAGTCATTGGGGCCAGACACGGCGTTGCTGGCCGTGACAATCACCGGAAATCGCAACACCAATACTTTGTAGTCGCCGACAGGAGCACCATCTTCCGTCGAATAAGTCCCCAACGAGAATGTGCCATCATCGCGCGATCGTCCCGTGGGACGCACAGTTGTCGGAACGTCCGGATCTTGGGGAATCAACGTAATACTGGCGCCGGCGAGTGGCTTGCCACCCAGATTGAGCACCCCTTCGACGGGATACACGATTTCCCAAGGCTCCTTGGCCTTGCCGCAACCCACCATGAGAGTCGCCAGCATCAACAGACAAAAACACGTCCCCAACGTCTTCATTTCGTATCACCCTTTCGCCACTTAAGGCGCACCCTCTACCACCAACGGACAAACGCTTTGCCGCCTGACGAGATCCCATTGAAAGTCATCGAGCGCGCCAACCACCTGCGGCCGACAAACCGCGGCAATACCGCTTGCAGCACCTGCAACGCACTGCCCACTGCCGGTTTTGACACACAAGAAGTGGCGCCGGTCGCCGCCGCCACAACAACTCCCGCCTCATCCCGTCTGCTAGACTAAATTTTATCATCTATCAAGTGTGTGATCAATATTAAAATGACGATTTCGTAATAACAATTGTCGGTCTGAAAATGTCCGGAAATTCATACAAAAAATGATTGAAATTCAGCGTCGACAATTGA